>Ga0209007_1000225_pt1 | contig 29682 bp, 25 predicted proteins | sample JacPinW_OM1H0_O2_FD_187961 | JGI IMG/M metagenome (GOLD analysis project Ga0209007, IMG submission 187961) | Forest soil microbial communities from Algoma, Ontario, Canada - Jack Pine, Ontario site 1_JW_OM1H0_O2 (SPAdes) (version 2) | ecosystem: Environmental > Terrestrial > Soil > Boreal... | reverse complement strand
ACATCGCTGCCACGGCCGCTGTCCACTTGCGCTTGAACGCTCAGGAGCCATGAGTAGAGAACATCACCCAGTAGTTGACAGGTCGTTCCATATCAGAACTTCACGCGCCCGCCGACCATGAAGGTCGTCTGTGACTCGCTCCCGGAAGTTCCGACCGTGGTGCCGACGAAGCCGTTCGCGAGGCCATCCTGAACCTCCGACCAGTTCAGACCCGCGTACAGGTCGTAGTGCTTGTTGAAGACATAGTCGACGACGAACGAGGCCTCGTCGAAATCCCCGGAGCAGAGCAAGCCCGCGGCGGCGCAGCCGAGTCCGGTCGCCGCGGTCGGTCCGAGTCCGATCGTCCAGCTGTTCTGGGTGATGTGGTAGTAGGCAGCCACGAGATTCAAGCCGGAGCTGAAGGCGTAGCGGGCGCCAACCCATTCCATGTTGTAGACGGCGGCATCATTGATGTTGATCCCGACATCGAGAGGATAGCCGCCCTGGGCAGAGCCGCCGTTGTAGTCGCCATGCGCCTTCTGGATATGCGAGTACGCGGCGTACAGGGTGAGCTTGTCCTTCAGTTTGGAGTCGCCGAACTCGAAGACGTACTTGCCCATCAGGTTCCAGGACGTGTCATCAGAGATGTACGCGGCCAGCCCCGGCGGTGGCAGTCCCGGCCCGGCCGGGGTGGTCAGCGGATTTACTCCGCCGTCATCGAAGGAGCTGCGCAGATTGACTGCGCTCTTCTCATTCTCGTAGACCGCATCCAGAGAGAGCGCCTGAATGGTCACGCCGATCTCGCCGGCATAGGCCTTACCGATGATGCCGGTATCTGCGCCGCCGTTGGAATACATGAGCGCCACGTGCACCGGCCCGGTCTGCACGGCATAGCGCGCGGAATTGTCCCAGCGCGCCGCCTGCGTGCTGCCCGCGCCACCGTTGAAGCCCGAATAGCCGAGGAACGAGAACGCATAGGACAGGGTCTGCGGGTCGTACACGGCGAGTGCGTCGAGTTGCAGCGAGTTATGACGGCCGACGGTGAGCTGGCCGAACTGCGCATTGCTCACTCCGCCCCATGCCATGCTGTTGAGGGCCTGCCCGCAGCGGCTGCTGTCGGCATTGGCGGTCTGATTCCCCTGCTTGTTGGGGCCGTTGTTGGCGATGCTCGCGCAAGCGTCCGTCAGTTGCCCGGACAATGGGTTGAATCCGGTCTCGAGTCGGCCGACCAGAGTCCAGCCCTCGACGATAGGCTCCGCGATCCGCAGGCCGATCTTCGATTGCTCGAGTCCGCTCTCGGCGACCGTCGACACGGAGCCGGCGAAGTTGCGTGTTGTGGTGAAGGCCTGGTACTCAAGGCCCCCCGGGTACGTGCCGTTGAGCGGCACGCCGTGATTCTGATAGGCATAGCCGACGTCGATCGTGCCGTAGACCGTGACGCCACCGAGACTCAGGCTGTCCGGCAGCGGATCCTTCATGTCGGCGCCGGCGGTCGTGCCGGCCAGCGCCAGGCCACATGCTGCTGCCAGCAGATAATTTCTATTCATATCACTCCCCCCTTAATGCTGACCATCAAACCGTGCGGTCCTTGGTTTCCGGCAGGAACAGAGCACCGATCACCACCGTCATGAGCGCGACGATGATCGGGTAGCGCAGGCCGTAGTACATGTCGCCCGAGTAGGCGACCAGCGCGAACGCCACCGGCGGCAGGAACCCGCCAAACCAGCCGTTGCCGATGTGATAGGGCAGCGACATGGAGGTATAGCGGATGCGCGCCGGAAACAGCTCGACCAGCCACGCGGCGATCGGTCCGTAGACCATGGTCACGTACAGGACCAGGATCACCAGCAGCAGCAACACCATCGGGTAGTTCGTCTGCGCCGGATCGGCCTTGGGCGGATAGCCGGCCTGCTTGAGCTGTGTCGCGAGCTCCTTGGTGAACTTGCCGCTTGCGGCCTTGAACTCGGGTGGCGCCATGTTGACGCCGTCGACGGACGGCAGACTGGCGCTGCCGATGCGCACGATGGCGACGCTGCCGGGAGGAGCGCTCTGGTTGGTGTAAGGGACGCCGGCCTTGGCGAGCGCCGCTTTGGCGATGTCGCACGATCGCACGAAGGTCTTCTTCCCGACCGGATCGAACTGAAAGCTGCAGGCTTCCGGGTCGGCCACTACGGTCACCGGCGCGCTCGCGGCGGCGCTCTCGATCGCCGGGTTGGCGTAGTGAGTGATGCCGTGGAAGATCGGTATATAAGTGACGGCCGCAAGCAGGCACCCGGACAGCACGATCCACTTGCGCCCGATGCGATCGGAGAGACTTCCGAACACGAGGAAGAACGGCGTCGCAATGAGCAGCGCCGCGGCCACCAGCAGATTGGCCGGCTGCGCGTCGACCTTGAGAACCTGCGTGAGGAAGAACAGCGCGTAGAACTGACCCCCGTACCACACCACCGCCTGCCCGGCGGTCGCTCCGAACAACGCCAGGATCACGATGCGCAGGTTCCCCCAGCGCGCAAAGGACTCGGTCAACGGCGCCCTGGAACGGGTGCCCGCCGCCTTCATCTGCAGGAACACGGGTGATTCGCTCAGCCGGATGCGGATATAGACCGAGATCGCGAGCAGCACGACCGATAGCAGGAACGGCACGCGCCAGCCCCATGAGTCGAAGGCATCGGTCCCCAGGAACTTGCGGGTGAAGAGGATGACCAGGAGACTCAGGAAGAGACCGAGCGTCGCGGTGGTCTGAATCCAGCTGGTGTAGAGGCCGCGTTTGCCCTGCGGCGCGTGCTCGGCCACGTAGGTCGCCGCCCCGCCGTACTCGCCGCCGAGCGCCAGGCCCTGCAGCAGCCGCAGCCCGACCAGGATGATCGGCGCCAGCACACCCGCCTGCGCGTAGCTCGGCAGCACTCCGACCAGAGCGGTCGAGAGCCCCATGATGACGATGGTAATGAGAAAGGTGTGTTTGCGGCCGACCAGATCGCCGAGGCGGCCGAAAACCAGCGCCCCGAACGGCCGCACCGCGAAACCGGCCGCGAATGCCAGCAGCGCGAAGATGAACCCGGTGGTCTCGTTGACACCGGAGAAGAACTGCTTGGAGATCACCGCCGCGAGCGAGCCGTAGAGATAGAAGTCGTACCACTCGAAGACCGTCCCGAGGCTCGACGCGAAGATCACCTGTCGGTGTGCGGCATCGATACCCGACTGGTTTGCCGGCATGGTCGTGGCCACTGGTGAGCTCCTTGTGATTGTTCTGCTGTCTACCTGGTCGCGGCGGCGAAGATTGGCCCGGCCCGCCGCGCCGGAACATTCGACTTTGGTCGTAAGGGGCCCCATTTCGAGCGAGCATTCGACTAAAGTCGTAGACGCGACCCGCGCCGATGAACTATCAAGTCCTCATCGTTGACGACCACCCGCTGTTCCGCGCGGCCCTGAAGGGGGCGCTGGCGTCAGCCTGCACGGACTGTGAGTTCCTCGAGGCCGACAGCGTGCCGTCGCTGTTCGATGCGCTCGAGCATCAGCAAAACATCGATCTGGTACTGCTCGATCTGAATCTGCCCGGCGCGCACGGCTTTTGCGTGCTGGCACATTTGCGCGGGTCGCGCCCGGAGCTGCCCGTGATGGTCGTATCGGCGACCGACGACCCGCGCACCGTGCGCCATGCGCTGGCGCTCGGGGCACAGGGCTTCTTATCGAAGTCGGCTGACGCCGCGACCATCGGCCGCGACGTTGGGGCGGTACTGCGCGGCGAGCCGGTCTCTGCCACCGCGCTCGGTGCGTCTTTGGAGCCCGAGGCGGACGAGGCGATGCTCGACCTGGCGCAGCGGCTGGCGCAGCTGACGGCGCAGCAGTTCCGGGTGTTCGGCATGCTGTGTCTCGGGCGAGTCAACAAGAACATCGCCTACGAGCTCGAGATCACCGAGGCCACCGTCAAGGCGCACATGACTTCCATACTGCGCAAGCTCGGGGCCGCCAACCGTACTCAGGCGGTGCTGCTCGCGGGTCGCCTGGTGCTCGATCCGCAACAGATCAGGCCGCCGCCGGAAGAGGACTAAGAGACGCGAGCTCCTCAGGCAGCCGAGCTGCGCGTCAGGCGCAGCTTGAACGCGCTCAGCAGCGCCCGCAGCGCGGCCGGACGCAACGGCTTGTGCAGCAGCGGCACGCCGGCGCGGCGCGCGGCGCGCGTGAGCTCCGCGGCATGATCCGCCGTGATGAGGGCCAGGGCGATACCCGCACCGCGCGCTTCCTTGATCTGCTGCAGCAGCTCGAGCCCGTCCGTGCCGTCGCCGAGGTGATAGTCGGCCAGCACCACGTCGATCAGCTCGCTGCCGCTCAAGCGCAGCGCCTCGTCCGAGCCCTGCGCCTTCAGCACCCGCACGCCCCACTGCTCGAGAAGCATCTGCATCGCCTCGAGGATGATCAGGTCGTTGTCCACCACCAGCACACTGAGCGCCTGCAGGCCGGCGGGATCCGGCGGGGCACTCGCGGCACGCCGACGCTCCGGGCGCCGCGCCTGCACCACACGCGGAACACGCACCCCGAATACCGAGCCGCGGCCGAGCCTGCTGCCGAGTGTCAGCTCGTGACCGAGCAGCCGCGCCAGGCGAGCGCAGATCGACAGGCCGAGCCCCAGGCCCTTCTCCCCCCACGGCGAGCCCTGCTCGAGCCGGCTGAACTCGACGTACAGGCGCTCACGGTGATGCGAGGCGATCCCCGGTCCGGTGTCGCACACACAGATCTCGAGCTCCGCTGCGCGCCGCCGGCAGCCGATCAGAACGCCGCCGCGCTCGCAGTAGCGCAAGCCGTTTGACAGGTAGTTCTGCAGGATCCGGCGCAGCAGCACCCGATCGCTGCGTACCGTCTCGCCACAGCTGACCACTTGCAGCCGCAGGCGACGCGCCTGGGCGAGCGGCGCGTATTGGCGCCGCAGGTCATCGAGGAGCTCGGCGATCGGAAACGTCGTGACGTCGGGGCGCATCACGCCGCTGTCGAGTTGCGCTACATCGAGCAGATCCCTGAGCAACTCCTCGGCCGCGCGCATCGAGCCATCGATTCGCCGGGTGAGCTCCACCAGCTCAGTGTGCGCCGCCGCGCGCGACTCGAGCGCCGACACGAACAGCCGCGCCGCATTGAGCGGCTGAAGCAGATCGTGGCTGGCCGCGGCCACGAATCGTGTCTTGCCGATGTTGGCCGCCTCCGCCTGCAGTTTCGCGGCGCGCTGCGCGTCGAGCGCCTCGCGCAGCTCGCGGGTGCGCAGCTCGACGCGCGCTTCGAGCTCGTGTTTGGCCTCGCGCAGCGCCTGCTCGGTGCGCTTGAACTCAGTGATATCGGTATAGGTCGAGACGTACCCGCCGCCGGCCATGGGCTGACCGGTGATGCTCAACACCCGGCCGTTGCTGCGTTCGCGCTGAAACGTGTAGGCAGTCCCGGCTCGCATGTGGGCGAGCCTCTTGGCCACGTGCTGTTCGGGATCACCGGCACCGAACTCGCCGCGCTGCGCATTCCAGCGGATCAGATCCGCGACCGGGCGGCCCACGTACACCAGGTCGCCCGGATAGTCGAACAGCTCGATGTAGCGGTGATTCCAGGCGACCAGGTTCAGGTCCGCGTCCACGACACTGATACCCTGGGTGACGTTCTCCATGGTCGCGGCCAGCAGCCGGCGGCTGAAGCGCAGCTCCTGCGAGGTTTCGTCGAGGAGCTCCGCCACCTCGTCGACGTCGAGGCCTTTGCGCTTGAGCGCGTGAGTCAGCACGATGCGCGCGGACGATGCACCGATGGAGCCGCCGAGCACGCGCTCGACGTGCTGCAGCATGCCGCGATCCACGGTGTCGGCGGGCCGGGACGGCGCCCGTCCCGACTGGGCTGCGTATTCCGCCAGCGAGCGACGTGCCGCGGCCGGGCCGATGATGCGGGCCGCCACCGCCTCGAGATCGCCGACCTTGGCGGAAATCGTCGGGCGCTTGGGGGTCGCAAACACGCGCGCCGCACGGCGCTCCTGCAGGCTGACACCCCGGAGTAACGAAGCCGTCACGAGGATCAGCACATTCAGGGTCAGCGACAGCACGGCAGCGGCCGCGACGCGCCCGTGACTCGACTGATCTGCAAGCGCCTGCGGCCAGAGCCAGCTGAGCGCCTGCGGAGGCACGAAGTAGCGCGACGGCAGCACCCCGCCCGCGACCAGGTTGGGGAGAAACAGCAGATACCCCCAGGTCACGAAACCCGCGAACATTCCCCAGAAAACACCGGCACGGCTCGCGCCCTGCCAGTAGAGCGCCGCGAGGATGCCGGGCGCGAACTGCGCCATCGCCACGAAGGACAGCATGCCGATCGACGCCAGGCTGCTCGATTCGGACGCGCCGCGGTAGTAAGCGAAAGCCAGCAGCGCCAGGGCGACGATGACGAAGCGCCGCAGCCACAGGACTCGCCGTCCCAGGCTGTCGCCGGCCTCGAGCCGTCGACGCAACAGCAACGGCACGGCAATGTCGTTCGAGATCATGGTCGACAGCGCAATGCTCGCCACCACCACCATGGCGGTCGCCGCCGACAAGCCGCCGAGGAAAACCAGCACCGCGAGCCACGGAGCCCCGTAGGCGAGCGGCAGCCTGAGAATGAGCGTGTCCGATTCAGCGGTGTGCCCACTGCTCGCGCCCAACGCCACGATCGGAACCACCAGCGCGGAGAAGATCCCCAGGTAAAGTGGCAGGATCCAGCGCGCACGCTTCAAGTCGGTGCTGTCGGCGCACTCGATGACGGTTACCTGGAACTGCCGCGGCAGGCAGAAGATGGCGGCGGCAGCCAGCACCGTCGCCACCACCGTGTTGCCGTTGAGCATGGTGTCGACGGTCTCGAGCCCGGGAGGGAGCTTCAGCGGTCGCCCGCTCAAGTGCAGCCACGCGAAAACCCCGACCGCCACGAACGCCACCAGCTTGAGAAGTGACTCGAACGCGATGGCGAGCATCAGGCCTTCGTGATGCTCGGTGGCGTTGACGCGGCGCGCGCCGAACAGCACCGCGAACAGCGCCATTACCAACGCCACGCCTAAGGCGGAGTCCCGGTACCAGGGCGACGGCCCGGCGGCGCCGGTGGTCAATGACGCTATGCCTGCCGAGACTGCCTTGTACTGCAAGGCCAGATAGGGAACCGCGGCGGTAACTGCGATTACCGTCACCAGCACCGCGAGCAGCCGGCTCTTGCCGAAACGCGAGCCGATGAAGTCGGCAATCGACACCACGTTGTGAGCACGTCCTATCTCGACCAGCCGCTCGAGGAAAGGCAGTGCCAGCAGGAAAACCAGCGACGGGCCGACGTAGATCGGCAGGTATCCCCAGCCCTCGCGGACGGCCGTGCCGACGGCGCCGTAGAACGTCCATGAGGTGCAATACACCCCCAGCGCCAGTCCATAGATATAGGGTCGCAGCCGCTGCTGGTTGGGGTAGATCGAGCGGCGATCGCCGTAGAAGGCGATCGCGAACAGAAACGCCAGATAGGCAACCGCCAGTGCCGAAAGCAGCCAGCCAGACAACATGAGGCCCCCTGCCGTTGAGCTTAGCCCACCGGGAGGCGAGTGGTGAACTTCTTGGTGCGCAGCACGAAGCTGGTGTTGACCGAGCGCACGGCGCGCAGCTGCAGCAGCTGCGTCGACAGGAAGTGCTCGTAGGCCTCCATGCTGGCGGCGACGATGCGCAACAGGTAATCGTTGGCACCGCTCATGGAGTGGCACTCGAGCACCTCGGGCCGTTCCTTCACCAGCTGATCGAACTGCCGCACCGACTCCGGGTGGTGGTTTTCGAGTGACACCACGGCGTACGCCAGGATCGGCAGCCCGATCGCGGGCGCCTTGAGGATCGTCGCGTAGCCGGCGATGTAGCCCGCCTTCTCGAGACGCCGGAGCCTGCGCCAGCACGGCGCGGGCGACAGCCCGACGCGCTTGGCGAGCTCCTGGTTGGATATGCGGGCATCCGCCTGCAGCTCCTCGAGTATCCGCCGGTCGAGGCGGTCGAGCGGGCGGCCGGCGGGTGCGGAGGAGGGGGCGGCTGGCACAGCAATAATATTGCCAAACTATTGCTGTAGTGGGCAAGACACGCAAGGTAATTGCCAATTAGTGGGCATAGACTGTGCCTTCATGGCCGCCCGCGTCGATGCGATCGTCAACCCCGTCCGCGTGGGCGCAGCGCCCGGCGATCAGCCCGACTGGCGCCGCGTGAGCGCCCTGGTGCAGCAATCGCGCGCCCTCGATGACATCGAGGAGACCCGCCTGCTGCCGGAACGCAAGGTGCTCTACCAGTTCTCGGCGCGCGGCCATGAGCTCGCGCAGGTCCTTCTCGGGCTGGAGCTGACGGACGCGCACGACGGGGTCAGCGTCTACTACCGCTCGCGACCGATGATGCTCACGCTCGGTGTGAGCCTCGAGGATGCCGCCGCCGGGCCGCTGGCGCGTTCCGGGTCCTTCAGCGACGGTCGTGACATCGGCGTGGTGTTCAACCAGCCCGGCCGCGGCGGCCCCACGGTGCTGCCGTCGTGTGGTGGCGTCGGTACACAGTACACGCCGGCAGCGGGCTGGGCCCAGGCGATCCGCTACCGCCGCGAGGTGCTCGCCGATCCCGCGTACACGCGCAGCATCGCGGTGGTGCTGGGTGGGGACGCGTCGTGCGCTACCAACGGCTTCTGGTCGGCTCTGAACATGGCGACCACGCTGAAGCTCCCGATGCTCTTCTACATCGAGGACAACGGCTTCGGCATTTCGGTGCCATCGCAGCTGCAGACCCCGGGCGGCAACATCGCGGCCAACCTGCGCTCCTTCGCCGGGCTCACGATTCTCGAAGGCGACGGCACCAGCCCCGCGGAGGCTCACGAAGCGACGCGGCGCGCCGTGCTGCAGGTGCGCGCGACGCGCGCGCCGCTGTTGTTGCGGCTCACGGTGCCGCGCCTTTCGGGTCACTCCGGCCAGGACACGCAGACCTACAAGTCCGCGGAAACGCTCAACGCCGAGCGCGCCCGCGACCCGCTGTTGCGCCTGCAGCGCTTCCTGGTGCCCGCCTGGATGCCCGAGAGTGAGTGGACGCGCATCGCGGCCGAGGCACGCGCCGACGTCGAAGCGGCGGTCGGCCGGGCACTGGCGCGACCGGCGCCCGACCCGCGCCAGCTTGCGCAGTTCGTGTTTGCGGAAACCGCAAACGGCGCGCCGCTTCTTCAGGAGCAGGGCGGCCTCGCTCCCGGGGGACACGTGTTTCCGCCCTCGAGCCTGAGTGCGAATCCGCACGGCGCGCGCATCAACATGCTGACCGCTATCCGCCGCACGCTCGACAGCGAGCTGGCCGTCAATCCGCGCATGCTGGTGTTCGGCGAGGACGTGGGACCCAAGGGCGGCGTGCACGGCGCGACGCTTGGGCTTCAGGACAAGTACGGCGCGGGCCGCGTGTTCGACACCAGCCTGTCCGAGGAGGGGATCATCGGGCGCGCGGTCGGCATGGCGCTCGCGGGCCTGTTGCCGGTGGCGGAGATTCAGTTCCGCAAGTACGCCGACCCGGCCGCCGAGCAGCTCAACGACTGCGGCACGCTGCGCTGGCGCACTCACAACCGCTTCGCCGCACCGATCGTGGTGCGCATGCCGGGCGGTTTCTTCAAGTGCGGCGACCCGTGGCACAGCCAGACCAACGAGGTGGCGTGGGTGCACGGCGTCGGCTGGCGGGTGGCGGTGCCGTCGAACGCCGAGGACGCGGCGGGCCTGCTGCGCGCGGCGCTGCGCGGCAACGACCCGGTCATCTTCTTCGAGCATCGCGCCATGCTGGACGGCGCCTGGGCGCGTCGCCCGTATCCCGGCGACCAGTACGTCGTACCGTTCGGGCAGGCGCGCGTGGTGCGCCCGGGGAGCGAGCTGACGCTGGTGACCTGGGGCGCGATGGTCGAGCGCTGCGAGCTCGCCGCGGCGCAATCGCAGGTCGAGGTGGAGGTCATCGATCTGCGCACGCTCTCGCCATGGGATCATGCGACGGTGCGCGCCTCTGCCGAGAAGACCCATCGCTGCCTCATCGTGCACGAGGACAACCTGACGGCGGGGTTCGGCGCGGAGATCGCCGCGCGGCTCGCCGCGGAGAGCTTCTTCAGCCTCGAGGCGCCGGTCGAGCGCCTCGGCATGCCGGACATTCCGAGCCCCCACAACCCGGTGCTGCTGGAGGCGGCCGTGCCGGACGTCGCGCGCATCGCGGCCGCCATCTGCCGGCTCGCCAGCCTGTGACACGCGCATGAGCAGCATCGAGATCAGGGCTCCCGCCGAGGAGCAGGCCGAAGGCACGCGCTCGCAGCTGCTGCGCTGGCTGAAACAGCCGGGCGATCAGGTCGTGGAGAACGAGCCGCTGATCGAGCTCGAGACCGACAAGGTCACCGTCGAGGTCGCCGCGCCCGGCTCCGGCGTATTGCGCGAGATCGTGAAGCACGAGCAGGACGAGGTGGCAGCCGGTGAGCTGCTCGGGCGCATCGAGCTTGCCGCGAGCGCGGCGGCGGCACCCGTGGCCACCCGGGCCGAGCTCACGGCGAGCGCACGGGAGACGGCTGCGGACGCTGCTGCGCCGATGAGTGGGCCGGCGGTCGCCGCCGGCCGCGGCGGCGGGCGGTTGGCTCCGGCGGTGCGGCGGCTGCTCGCCGAGCATGCGCTCACCGCGGCGGACGTGCCGGGTACCGGCCCTGAAGGTCGCATTACGGTCGAGGATGTGCTGCGCGCCGCGGCCGAGGGCCCGGGCGCGCCGCCGCGCCCGGGCGGGGCGAGTGCCTCCGTCACGGCGCCCGCGGTGCCGGCGGCGGCCAGCCGCAGCGTGCCCCACAGCGCGGTGCGCAAGCGCATCGCCGAGCACATGGTGCAGAGCCTGCTGCACAGCGCCCCGCACGTGACCACCGTGTTCGACGCGGATATGACCGCAGTGCTCGCCGACCGTGCGCGGCAGCGCGAGGAGTTTGCGCGCCGCGGCGCGCCGCTCACCCTGACTGCGTACTTCGTGGCGGCGGCGGTCGCGGCCATCCGCGCGGTGCCCGAGGCGAACAGCCGCTGGACGGACGCGGCGCTCGAGATCTACACCGACATTCACATCGGGATCGCCACCGCGGTCGAAGGCACGGGCCTGGTCGTGCCGGTGCTGCGGGATGCCGGCTCGCGTGACCTGTTCGGGATCGCGCAGGGACTGGATGAGCTCGTGACGCGTGCGCGCACGGGCAAGCTCACGCCCGCCGACGTGCGCGGCGGCACGTTCACGATCTCCAATCACGGCGTGAGCGGCAGCCTCATCGCCGCTCCCATCATCATCAACCAGCCGCAATCGGCGATCCTCGGCATCGGCAAGCTCGAGAAGCGTCCGGTGGCGGTGGCGGAGGGCGACGAGGAGAAGATCGTGGTGCAGCCGCGCTGCTACGTCACGCTCACCCTCGATCACCGGGTGATGGACGGCCACCAGGCGAACCGTTTCATGCAGATTTTCGTCGGCCGGTTGAGTGACTGGCCGGTGTAACGGCCAGACGGGGCCGCTTGTGTTGCGACACGCCGCGCGAGATGAGCTCGAGCCCATCGAGCGCGCCAGCCCGGACGAGTTGCGCGCGCTGCAGTGGCAACGGCTGCAATGGTCGGTGCGCCACGCTTTTGAGAATGTCGCGCGCTATCGCCACAAGTGCCAGCGCGCCGGCGTGCAACCCGGCGACCTGCGCAGCTGGGCGGATTTCGCGCACTTTCCGTTCACGGACAAGGACGACCTGCGCGCCGGCTATCCGTTCGGCGGCTTCGCCGTACCGCGCACGCAGGTGGTGCGCGTGCACGCCTCGAGCGGCACCACGGGCACGCCGACGGTGGTCGGCTATACGCGGCGCGATCTCGAGACCTGGGCGGGGCTCGTCGCCCGCTCGATCCGCGCGGCCGGCGGCCGTGCCGGCGACGTCGTGCACATCGCCTACGGCTACGGCCTGTTCACCGGCGGCCTCGGAGCGCACTACGGTGCGGAGCGGCTGGGGTGCACGGTGGTGCCGGTGTCAGGCGGCCACACCGCCCGGCAGGTGCAGCTGATTCGTGACTTCCAACCCGACATCATCATGGTCACACCGTCCTACATGCTGGCCATCGTCGAGGAGTTCGTGCGCCAGGGGCTCGATCCGCGCAGCAGCTCGCTGCGCGTCGGGATCTTCGGTGCCGAGCCCTGGACCGAAGCGCTGCGCGATGAGATCGAGAACCGCAACGGGCTCGACGCGCTCGATATCTACGGACTGTCGGAAGTGATGGGCCCGGGAGTCGCGAGCGAGTGCCTCGAGACCAAGGACGGCCCGGTGATCTGGGAGGATCATTTCTATCCGGAGATCGTCGATCCCGAGACCGGCGCGCCGTTGCCGGACGGTGCACCGGGTGAGCTGGTGCTCACCTCGCTCACCAAGGAGGCTCTGCCGGTGATCCGTTACCGCACGCGGGACCTGACGACGCTCCTGCCGCCGACGGCGCGGCCGATGCGGCGCATGGCGCGGATCACCGGCCGCTCGGACGACATGCTCATCGTGCGCGGCGTGAACGTGTTCCCGAGTCAGATCGAGGAACTGCTGCTGAAGCTCGTGGGCCTGGCGCCGCATTATCAGCTCGAGCTGACTCGCGCCGGGCACCTCGATCAGCTGACCGTGCGGGTGGAGTGCGTGGAGAGCGCGGCCGGCGATGCCGCGCTGCGCAGGCACCTCGCGGCGGAGCTCTCCGGCAGCATCAAGTCGAGCGTCGGCATTTCCACCGAGGTGGTGGTCGGCGATCCCGGCTCGATCGAGCGCTCGGCCGGCAAGGCGCGGCACGTGCTCGACCGGCGCGGCACGCCATGAGCGCCGCGGCCGCGAGCGGCTCACCGCTCCCAGGGGTCTTGTATCATTGTGTTTCGATGCGGGCCATGCCGGCCCGGAGGTTCTGATGTACACGCAGGCGCTCGACACGCACGGCAAGGAGCCGATTTCCGCCGCAGCCGGTGACGCGGCCGGACAGCGCTTTCAGGCGCGTATCGACGCCGATGAGAAGATTGAGCCCAAGGACTGGATGCCCGACGCCTACCGTCAGACGCTCATCCGCCAGATCTCGCAGCACGCCCACTCGGAGATCGTCGGCATGCTCCCGGAGGGCAACTGGATCACGCGCGCGCCGAGCCTCAAGCGCAAGGCGGTGCTGATCGCCAAGGTGCAGGACGAAGGCGGCCACGGCATGTATCTCTACAGCGCCGCGGAGACGCTCGGCATCTCGCGGGCGCAGATGGTGCAGCAGCTGCTGTCCGGCACGGCGAAGTACTCGAGCATCTTCAACTACCCGACCCTCACCTGGGCGGACGTGGGCGCGATCGGCTGGCTGGTCGACGGCGCCGCGATCATGAATCAGATACCGATCTGCCGCTGCTCGTACGGGCCGTATGCGCGCGCCATGGTGCGCATCTGCAAGGAGGAGAGCTTTCACCAGCGCCAGGGGTTCGAGATCATGCTGACGCTCGCCGGCGGCACTGCCGAGCAGCGCGCCATGGCCCAGGACGCGCTCGACCGCTGGTGGTGGCCGTCGATCATGATGTTCGGCCCGAGCGATGCCGACTCGAAGCACACCGCGCAATCGATGCGCTGGAAGATCAAGCGCTTCAGCAACGACGAGCTGCGGCAGAAGTTCATCGACATCACGGTGCCGCAGGCGCAGTTCCTCGGCCTGCGGGTGCCGGACCCCGAGCTGCGCTGGGACGAGGCCGGCCAGCACTTCCGTATAGGACCGATCGACTGGAGCGAGTTCTACGAAGTGCTCAAAGGCAACGGGCCCTGCAACCGCGAGCGCCTGCAGGCGCGCCGCGACGCCGACGCGGCCGGCGAGTGGGTGCGCGCGGCGGCGGCGGCTCATGCACGGAAACAGGCGGCGAAGCAGGCAACGGGCGCGAGGCAACCATGACACAGCCGGAATCGGCAGCGGCGGGCGGTGACTGGCCGCTGTTCGAAGTCTTTATCCGCTCGCGCTCGGGCCTCGAGCACAAGCATGTCGGCAGCCTGCACGCGGCGGATGCGCGCATGGCGATCGAGCACGCGCGCGACGTCTACACGCGGCGCCAGGAGGGCGTGAGCCTGTGGGTCATTCGCTCGGCGGACATCATCGCCTCGGATCCGGAGGAGGCGGACGCGCTGTTCGAGCCGGCGCGCGACAAGGTGTACCGGCACCCGACGTTCTACGCCATTCCGGAGGAGGTCAAGAACCTGTGAACGCGGCGGTCACACCCCCTCGGCGCCACCCGGCCGGGCTCACCGCGGCGCTGTTTCGCTACGTGCTCAGGCTCGGCGATACGAGTCTGGTGCTCGGCCAGCGCCTGGGCGAGTGGGTCGGGCACGCGCCGGCGCTCGAGGAGGATCTGGGACTCGCCAACCTCGCGCTCGATCTGATCGGCCAGGCGCGGCTGTTTCTCACCTACGCCGGCGAGCTCGAAGGCCGCGGGCGCGACGAGGACGCGCTCGCCTATGGCCGCGATGCGCCGCAGTTCGCCAACCTGGCGCTCGCCGAGCAGCCGAACGGGGACTTCGGTTCGACGATCGTCCGCCAGGTGCTGCTCGATGCCTGGCAGCTCGAGATCTACGAGGGGCTCGCGAGCTCCACCGACACGCGGCTCGCGGCCATCGCCGCCAAGGCTCTCAAGGAGACGCGCTACCACTACCGCTTCAGCAGCGGCTGGCTGGTGCGACTCGGCGATGGTACGGATGAGAGCCACAGGCGCGCGCAGCAGGGCCTCGAGTCGCTGTGGCGTTTCACCGGCGAGCTGTTCGCTGCCGATGAGGTCGAGGCCGAGATCAGCGCGGCCGGAATCGCCCCGCGGCTCGAGTCGCAGGGGCAGCGCTGGTCGGCGCGCATCGACGAGGTTCTCGATGAAGCCACGCTCGCGCGCCCCGCGCACCAGCCTTACGCCTGGCACGGCAAGCGCGGCGTGCACACCGAGCACCTCGGGCACTTGCTGACGGAGATGCAGCACGTGTCGCGCAGCTATCCGGGTGCGCGCTGGTGAGCGGCGGTGAGGAAGCCCGCATCTGGAGGCTGCTCGGTGCGGTGCCCGACCCCGAGATTCCCGTGGTCAGCATCCTCGATCTCGGCATCGTGCGCTACGTGCGCCGCGAGGCCGACGGCCGCCTGCACGTCGGCATCACCCCGACCTATCTCGCCTGTCCGGCAACCGAGGCGATCCGTATCGCGGTGCGCGACACGCTGGATCAAGCGGGTTACGCGGATGCCGCGCTCGAGGCGGTGCTGTCGCCACCGTGGAGCAGCGACTGGGTGACGGAGGCTGGACAGCGCAAGCTCGCAGCCTTCGGTATTGCGCCGCCGTCGCCGCAGCCGGTGTGCTGTCCGCGCTGCGGGAGCGGTGCCACCGAGCGCGTGAGCGAGTTCGGCTCGACACCGTGCAAGGCGCACTACCGCTGCAGCGCATGCCTCGAGCCCTTCGACGCCTTCAAGTGCATCTAGCCGTGTAGGTCGCGCGCCCAAACATGCTGCGGTTTCATTCATTGCGCGTTGCAGAGGTGCGACCGGACGCGGAAGACGCGCTCGCCATTGCGCTCGAGGTTTCCCCCGAGCTGCACGCCGAGTACCTCGGCAGCCCGGGACAGCACGTGGTGGTGCGCGTCGAGATCGACGGCGAGGAGACGCGTCGCACCTACTCGCTGGTGAATGCGCCGGGCGAGTGGCCGCTGCGGATCGTGCCGCGGGTGCACGCCTCAGGCCGTATGTCGCGCTACCTGGCCGAGCAGTTGCGCGCCGGTGATGCGCTCGAGGTCCTGCCGCCCAACGGCAGCTTCACGCCGCGCCGCGCCGCGCCCGGTGGCACCCCCGGTGGCACCTACGTGGCGTTCGCCGCCGGCTGCGGCATCACGCCGGTGGTATCGGTCGCGCGCGCGCTGCTGGCGCAGCCGGATACCCGCGTCATCGTGTTCTACGGCAACACCGGCACCGGCCGCACCATGTGCCTCGAGGAGCTGCAGGGGCTCAAGGACCGGTACCTCGCCCGACTGTCGCTGCACTTCGTGATGAGCCGCGAGCCGCAGGAGGTCGAGCTGTACAACGGGCGGATCGACCCGGCGCGTGTGCGGCAGTTTGCTGCCGGGCTGTTCCGGCCGGATCAGGTCGCGGAGTTTTTCGTTTGCGGGCCCGGGGACATGATCGAGCAGGTGAGCGCGACGCTGCGCGAGCTCGGCGTGGACGCTGGGCGCGTGCACGTCGAGCATTTCACGGTCGCGACCACCGGCGCGGACGCTGCGCCCGAGGCGGCCGCCTCCCGGAGCTCCGAGCGCGGTGCCCAGCCGGCCGCCGCCGCGCCGGCCCCCGGGACCGCCGAGGTGATCGTGCACATGGACGGCCGGCAGCGCTCGTTTGCCATGAAGATGGACGACGAGACGGTGCTGGAGGCCGCGGCGCGCGCCGGAGTCGAGCTGCCGTTCTCGTGCCGCGCGGGCGTGTGCTCGACCTGCCGTACCAAGGTGGTGCGCGGGGAAGTGGTGATGGATCAGAACTATGCGCTCGAGGACTGGGAGCTCGCCGAAGGCTACGTGCTCGCGTGCCAGTCGCGGGTGAAGACCCCGCAGCTCGAGCTGGACTACGACGCCAAGTGAGCGCTGAAGGAATCGCTGTGAGTTACCAGAGCATTGTGTTCGAAGCGGCCGAGGGCATCGCGCGCCTCACGCTCAACCGGCCGGAGCGTCTCAACAGCTTCAACACCGAGATGCACGCCGAGGTGCGCGCCGCGCTCGCCACGCCGGAGCTGCGCGGCGCACGCGTGCTGGTCATCACCGGAGCGGGCCGCGGCTTCTGCGCGGGACAGGATCTCAACGACCGCGCGGTGGCACCGGGCGGCGGCGCGCCGGACCTCGGCGAGTCGATCGAGAGGAACTACAAGCCGCTGGTGCTGGCACTGCGCGCACTGCCGCTGCCGGTGATCGCCGCGGTGAACGGCGTGGCCGCCGGCGCCGGCGCGAACCTCGCGCTCGCTTGCGACCTGGTAGTGGCGGCGCGCTCGGCGAGCTTCGTGCAGGCGTTCGTAAAACTCGGACTGGTGCCCGATTCGGGGGGCACGTGGTTTTTGCCGCGGCTAGCCGGTACGGCACGCGCACTCGGGCTCGCATTACTCGGGGACAAGCTGTCAGCCGAGCAGGCGGCCTCCTGGGGACTCATCTGGCGCTGCGTCGAGGACGGCGAGCTCGGCGCCGTGGTCGAGGCGCTCGCGCGGCAGCTGGCGGCCGCGCCGACCCGGGGACTCGCGCGCACCAAGCAGGCGATCTACGAGAGCTGGGGGCGCACGCTCGCCGAGCAGCTCGACGTCGAGCGCGACTACCAGGGCGAGCTCGGCCGCACGGCCGACTACGCCGAGGGCGTGCGCGCGTTCGCCGAGAAGCGCACGCCCAGATTCACCGGGCAGTGAGGCAGTGAGATGGCGCGGGGTATGCCATGAGTGAGACGGGCTCGAGCGACGCGCAGCGCCTGGCGGAGCGGGCGGCACACGGGCTGTTCGAGCGCGATCGCGCCTCGCACGGACTCGGCATGCGGCTGCTCGAGGTGCGCCCGGGCCGCGCACGGGTCGCCATGACCGTGCGGGCGGATATGCTGAACGGCCACCGGGTGTGTCACGGCGGCCTGGTGTTTGCGCTCGCCGACAGCGCCTTCGCCTTCGCCTGCAATTCCTACAACGACAGCACGGTGGCGGCCGCGGCCGCCATCGACTTTCTGGCGGCGGCGCGCGAGGGCGATGAGCTCAGCGCGGAGGCTGTCGAGCTGTGGCGCACCCGGCGCAACGGCATCTACGAGATCACGGTCGTGAATCAGCGCCGCGAGCGGGTGGCGCTGTTCCGCGGCCGTTCGTATCGCATCGACGGACAGGTGGTGAAGGAGTGAGGGACATGGAGCTGCAGAGCTTCGTCGCCGGCAAATGGACGTCCGGGAGCGGCAGCGGCGTCGCGCTGCGCGATGCCACCACCGGCGAGGTGGTGGCGCACGCCAATGCCGACGGACTCGATTCGCGGGCAATGCTCAATTACGCGCGCGAGGTCGGTGGTCCGAACCTGCGCCGCCTTACATTCCACGAGCGCGCCGCGCTCCTCAAGGCGCTGGCGCAGCGCCTCGGTGAGCACAAGGACGAGCTCTACGGGGTGTCGTACTCGACCGGCGCGACACGCGGCGATTCCTGGATCGACATCGACGGCGGCTTCGGCACGCTGTTCGTGTACGCGAGCAAGGGCAAGCGCGAGCTGCCCGACGGCCACGTGTACGTCGAGGGGCCGGTGGAGGCGTTGTCGAAGCAGGGCAGCTTCGTCGGCCAGCACCTGTGCGTGCCGCTCGAAGGCGCGGCGGTGCACATCAACGCCTTCAACTTTCCCGTGTGGGGCATGCTGGAGAAGCTGGCCCCGACGCTGCTCGCTGGCGTCCCCGCGATCGTCAAGCCCGCCACCCAGACCTGCTACCTCGCCGAGCAGGCATTCCGGCGGATCATCGAGTCCGGGATCCTGCCCGAGGGTGCCGTACAGCTCATCTGCGGCGGCGTGGGCGACCTCCTTGATCACCTCACCTGCCAGGATGCGGTGTCGTTCACGGGCTCTGCGAGTACCGCGATGCTGCTCAGGCAGCACCGCGGCGTCATCGCCAACTCGGTGCGCTTCACGGTCGAGACGGACTCGCTCAACTCCTCGATCCTGGGACCCGATGCGGCGGCGGGCACGCCCGAGCTCGAGCTGTTCGTGCGCGAGGTGGTGCGCGAGATGACGGTGAAGGCCGGTCAGAAGTGCACCGCGATCCGCAAGGCGCTGGTTCCTGCCACCGCCGTCAATGCGGTCATCGAGGCGCTGCGCGCGGCGCTCGGCGACATCGTGGTCGGCGACCCGCGGCGCAAGGAGGTGCGCATGGGACCGGTGGCCTCCCTCGCTCAGCGCCGTGAGGTGAACGAGCGGCTGGCGCGGCTCAAGGGCGAGGCCGAGGTCGTGTACGGCGGTGCCGGTACGCTCCATCCGGTCGGCGCCGATGCCGAGCGCGGCGCCTTCCTGGCCCCGACGCTGCTTTACTGCCGCGACGCCGGCCGGGCCCGGGAGGTGCACTCGGTTGAGGCGTTCGGGCCGGTGTGCACGCTGCTGCCGTACGCGAGCCTCGGGGAAGCGATCGCGCTCGCGCGGCTCGGCGGCGGGAGCCTCGCCGCCTCGATCGTGACTGCGGACGATGAGGTCGCGGCGCAGCTGGCGCTGGGACTGGCGCCGTTCCACGGGCGCATCGTGGTGATCAACCGGCACTGCGCCAAGGAATCGACCGGCCACGGCTCGCCGCTTCCGCACCTGGTGCACGGCGGCCCGGGGCGCGCGGGCGGGGGTGAGGAGATGGGCGGAATCCGCGGTGTGCTGCATTACATGCAGCGCACGGCGCTCCAGGGCACCCCCGACGTGATCACCGCGACCACCGGCCGCTGGGTGCGCGGCGCGCGCGAGCTCGACCCGGGCGTGCACCCGTTCCGCAAGCCCTTCGGACAGCTGCGCGTCGGCGACACGTTCCATTCGGCCGAGCGCGAGGTCACGATCGCGGACATCGAGCGCTTCGCGGAGCTCTCGGGCGACCGCTTCTACGCGCACATGGACGAGGCCGCGGCGGCGCGCAATCCGCTGTTCGGCGGGCGGGTCGCACACGGCTATTTCCTGGTGTCGGCTGCCGCGGGACTGTTCGTCGATCCGCCGTATGGGCCAGTGCTCGCCAACTACGGGATCGATGCGCTCAGGTTCGTCAAGCCCGTGAAGCCCGGCGACCGCATCAAGGTGCGGCTCACCGCCAAGGAAAAATCGCTGCGCCTCGAGGCCGGCTACGGCGAGGTGCGCTGGGACACCGAGATATCCAACCAGAACGGCGAGGTCGTCGCCAGCTACGACGTCCTCACCATGGTGAGTGAGAAGGCGATTCCGGACGCCCCCTGAGGCCTGCGGCCGCCGCCGGCAGCTGGAACGCGTGCCCGCGCGTCGATACCGCCTTCACCAGCGCCCACACCGCATCGCCCGGCTCGAGCCGGAGCGCCTGACGCGCAGCCTGCGTGATGCGCGCCAGCACCATGGCGCCGCCGACGTCGATCCTGACCAGCACGCTCTCGTCTTCGTCGGGGGCGATGTCCCGCACCGTTCCCGCCAGTGCGTTGCGCACGCTCAGCCCCTGGGCAGGCTGCGTCGCGAGAATGATGTCGCGCGCCAGCAGCTGCACCCGCACGCGCGCACCGACCGGCACTTCGCGCAGGCTCACCTTCAGCGTGCCGGTGCCGGTGCCGATGACGAGGTCGACGGTGCCGCCGCTCGCGTCCACGCGCGTGACCAGGCCTTCCAGCACCGAGCCGACGAGCTCAGGCCCCACGATGCGACGCAGCTCCGGGCGCAGGCTGATCTCATTCACCGGGCCATGCGCGAGTACCTGGCCGGACTCGAGCAGCACGATCCAGGTCGCGAGCCGCAGCACCTCCTCGAACTGGTGGCTCACGTAGACCATCGGCACCGACAGCCGGTCGCGCAGCGCGACCAGGTACGGCAGCACCTCCTCGCGACGTGCTGCGTCGAGGGCGGCGAGCGGCTCATCGAGCAGCAGCAGCCGCGGCTGGGACAGGAGCGCGCGGCCGAGCGCGACGCGCTGGCGTTCGCCACCCGAGAGGCGGTGCGGGCGGCGCTCGAGCAACGCGCCGAGACCGAGCAGCGCCACCACCTCCTCGAAGCCGATGAACTGCGGGCGCCGCGCGGCGCGTTTCAGGCCGTAACGCAGGTTGCCGGCGATGGTGAGGTGTGGAAACAGCCGCGCATCCTGGAACACATAGCCGATGTGACGCTGCTGGGCCGGCACGGCGATATGCCGGCGGGTGTCGGTGAGGACGGTGTCTGCGAGTTGCACCTCGCCCTCATCGGGCGCGAGGAGCCCGGCGATGATGTTGACGAGGGTCGTCTTGCCGCTGCCCGAGCGGCCGAACAGCGCGGTGACTCCGGGGGTCGGCGCGGTGAACGCAGCCGCCAGTGTGAAGCTCCCGAGCCGCCGGGTCACCGACACGCTGAGCACGCTAGCGGCCCAGCATCCGCCGCACGCGGCGCACGAGGAATTCCGCGACCAGCAGCCCGCTCAGACCGAGCGCGAACGACAGCACGGCCAGCCGCAGCGCGAGCGTCTCGCCCCCGGGCGATTGCATCGCGGTGTAGAGCGCGAGCGGCAGCGTGCGCGTGACTCCCGGCACGTTGGAGGCGAAAGTGATCACCGCGCCGAATTCTCCGAGCCCGGCGCTGAAGGCCGTCACGGCCCCCGCCAGGATCCCCGGCAGCATCAGCGGCAAGGTGATGGTGGCGAAGCGATCCAGCGGTCCCGCGCCGAGGGTGGTGGCCGCCGCCTCGAGCCCGCGGTCGACGTTCTCGAGCGACAGGCGGATCGCGCGCACCATGAGCGGAAAGGTCATGACCGCGGTGGCGAGCGCCGCGCCCGCGGTGGTGAATGCGAGCTGGATGCCGAAGTGCGCGCGCAGCCAGCCGCCGATCGGGCCGCGCACGCCGAACAGCAGCAGCAGCACGTAGCCCACCGCGACCGGCGGCAGTACCAGCGGCAGGTGCACGAAGGCGTCGAGGAGGGTGCGGCCGGGGAAACGCGCGCGCGTCAGCAGCCAGGCCGCCAGCACCGCGAGCGGCAGCGTGAAAGCGACGCTGCGGGCGGCGACGTCGAGGCTGAGGAGCAGGGCGTCGAGCTCCGCGGAGCTTGGGCTTGCGGTCATGGGCGCGGCGCGCGGTCTTTTCGACAGCGCGGTTGTTCGCCAGTTGTCAGGTCGGGCGCAAGGGTCTCACGACCCCGTGGGCTTACGCCACCAGGCCGGCGCTGATGGCGACCGGTGCGCCGGCGGGCGGGGCGGGCGCGTACTGCGCGAGCCCCTTCTGCATGAGCCATTCGCGGTTGAAGAGGCGCGACTGGTACTTGGCGCCGCCGTCGCACAGCACCGTGACGACGGTGTGCCCGGGACCGAGCTGGCGCGCCACGCGTACACTCGCCGCGAGGTTGATGCCGGAGGTGCTGCCGAGTAACAACCCCTCCTCGTACAGCAGGCGGTAGACGTACGCGACGGTCTCGCCGTCCTCGATGTGTACCGCGTCGTCGATGGGTGCGCCGTTGAGATTCTCAGTCACGCGGCCGATACCTATACCTTCGGTGATCGAGCCGCTGCCGGTCGCCTTGAGCGTGCCGCTGCGGACGTATTCGTACAGGCTGCTTCCCGGCGGGTCGGCCAGCACGCAGCGGATCTCGCGGCGGCGGGATTTGAGGTAGTGCGCCACGCCGGCAAGCGTGCCGCCGGTGCCGGCGGCGGACACGAAGGCGTCGATGCGTCCGACGGTCTGCGTCCAGATCTCCGGTCCCGTGGTCTGCAGGTGAGTCTCGCGGTTGGCGGTGTTGTCGAACTGGTTGGACCAGATCGCGTTGGGGAGCGAGGCGGCGAGCCGCTGCGCGACCTTCTGGTACTGGTTGGGATTGCTGTAAGGCACGGTGGGCACCTTGTGGACCTGTGCCCCGAGCATCTCGAGCAGCCGGTACTTCTCCGGCGACTGGTTGTCCGGCATCACGATCACACAGCGGTAACCGCGCGCGTTGCAGACGTGCGCCAGCCCGATGCCGGTGTTGCCCGCGGTGCCTTCGACCACCGTGCCCCCGGGCGGCAGCGCGCCGCGGCGCTCGGCGTCGGCGATGATGGCGTGTGCGGCCCGGTCCTTGACCGAGCCGCCGGGATTCATGAACTCCGCCTTGCCGAGGATCTCGCAGCCGGTCTCCTCGCTCACGCGCGCCAGACGGATGAGCGGCGTGTTGCCCACCGCGCCGATGAAGCCATCGACGACGCTCACGCGCGCGCCGCCTCGGGGACCGCGGGCGCTGCGGCACCGGCGAATGCCGCCACCGGCCCGACGATGAGGACCGCGGGCGCCGCCGCACGCTCGCGCCGGGCCAGCAGCGCGATGTCGGCGAGCCGGGCGCGCAGCACGCGTTGCCCGGGAAGTGACGCACGCTCGATCAGCGCCGCCGGCAGCGTGCTGGCTGCTCCCGCGGCACGCAACCGCGCGACGATCCGCGGCAGCTGCCTCACGCCCATGTAGAAGACCACAGTCCGGTCGGTGCCCGCGAGCGTGCGCCAGTCGAGGGTGGCATCGGCGTGCCCGGTCACCAGCGTCACGCTCTGCGACAGCCCGCGGTGCGTGAGGGGCATGCCGGCCGCGGCCGCGGCGCCGAGCGCGGCGGTGATTCCGGGAACGACGCGCCATGGGATACCGTGGGCGGTGAGCACCTCGAGCTCTTCGCCCCCACGACCGAACACCAACGGATCGCCGCCCTTGAGGCGCGCCACCCGCTTGCCCTGGCGCGCCAGGCGCACCAGCAGCTCGTTGATACGCTGCTGCTGACCGCTATCGCCGACTTCCTTGCCGACGAAGATCCGCTCGGCATCGCGCCTTGCGCGCTCGAGGATCGCCTCGGGAACCAGGCGGTCGTAGAGAATCACGTCCGCCTGCTGCAACAGCTGCAGCGCGCGCAGCGTGAGCAGATCCGGATCGCCGGGACCGGCGCCGATGAGGTAGACCTCCCCGGGAGCGCCCGCGCCGCCGGCGCGCGCGCTGGTGAGCTGCGAGCTGAGCAGCTCGCGTGCGAAGGCCTGTTCTGCCGCCGCCTCCTCGCCCGAGAGCAGCCGCTCGGCAACCGGGCCGCTCACGACGCTCTCCCAGAAGGCGCGGCGCGCCAGAGCGCCGAGCGCACGCCGCACCTGCCGGCGCCGCTCTCCCATGAAGCGGGCGAGCTCCCCGAGCCGCGCCGGCAGCAGTGCTTCCAGCGACTCGCGCACGCGCCGCGCCAGCACCGGCGCGGCGCCCGCCGAGCTCACCGCGACGATGAGAGGCGAGCGGTCGACGATGGCGGGAAAGATGAAAGTGGAGAGCTCAGCCTGGTCGACGACGTTGACCGGGATGCCGCGTACGCGCGCGGCGTCCGACACCGCGAGATTCACCGCCGGCTCGTCGGTCGCGGCGACCACGAGCGCCGCGCCGTCCAGGTGCTCGGGCGCGAAGCTGGCGGCGCAATGGCGCAGGCGCCCGAGCCCGACCTGCGCCTGCAGCTCCGGCAGGAGCTCCGGCGCGATCACCGTGACGTGCGCGCCGGCCCGGGCCAGCCACTCAGCCTTGCGCGCGGCGACGCGCCCGCCGCCAACCACCACCGCAGGCTCGGCGCCGAGTCGCAGGAAAACCGGCAGATAATCCATGGCCGCTGCCCGTGGGCTCAGGCCGGCAGCGCCGGCGGACGGATTCTCGGATGCAGACCGCATTCGCGCGACTCAGGTTGCTCCCACCACCAGCGTCCGGCGCGGCGGCTCTCGCCCGGCTGGGTGGCGCGCGTGCAGGGTGAGCAGCCGATGCTCGGGTAATGGCGGTCGTGCAGCGGATTGTACGGCAGCCCGCGGGCGCGGATGTATTGCCACACCTGCGCCTCGGTCCACTCGAGCAGCGGGCTCAGCTTGTAGAGACCGTATTCGCCGTCCCAGGCGACGACGGCGCCGGCCGCACGGCTGCCTGACTGCTGGCGGCGAACGCCGGTCACCCACGCCGGGTAGCCGGCGATGGCGCGCCGGAACGGCTCCACCTTGCGCACCCGGCAGCACTCGAGTCGTGCTTCCAGGCTGTCGTAGAAGCCGTTGACGCCCTGGGCCGCGACCAGCCGCTCGAGCGCCGCTGCGTCCGGGTACACCACACGGAGCCTGCGCCGGTAGCGGCGCTGCAGCGCCTCGAGGAGCTCGTAAGTCTCCTCATGCAGGCGCCCGGTATCGATCGTGAATGCGTCGATCTGCGGCAGATGCGACCAGATGATGTCGGTCAGCACCATCGCCTCGGCGCCGAGGCTATTGGAGTAGACCAGCCGGCCGTGCTCGCGCAGCGCATCGGTGAGCAGCACGCGCACCGCATCGACCTGGCGCGCGAGCTCGAGTGTCAGCCTCTCTCCCATACCCCGGCGACTATAGCGATGCAAGGGCCGCCGGCTGAAGGAAGCGTTGCTTCTGTAGGGATGCGCGGCGGTTATGGAGCGGTGACAGCGCGGTCACTCAAGCGGTAGCCTTGCGGGCAACCCGGGGGATGTTTGAATGAAGCTGCACCAGTTGCGTTACCTCGCCGCCGTCGCCCAGAGCGGTCTCAACATCACCGCGGCGGCCCACAAGCTCCACACCTCGCAGCCGGGAGTCAGCAAGCAGATCAAGCTGCTCGAGGACGAGCTCGGCTTCCAGATCTTCGTACGCGAGGGGCGCAATCTGACGCGCATCACGCCGGCCGGGCAGCAGGTAATCGAGCGGGCGCTGCGCATCCTGCAGGAGGCACAGAGCATCCGCGACCTGTCGACGGAGCTGCGCGACGAGGGCAAGGGGAGCCTTTCGATCGGCACGACACACACCCAGGCGCGCTACGTGCTGCCGGGTGTGATCCGTGAATTCCATGCGCGCTACCCGCAGGTACGCCTGAATCTTCACCAGGGCACCTCCGAGCAGATCGCGGAGATGGTGGCTCAGGACCGGATCGACTGCGCCATCGCCACGGGGTCCGACCACCTGTACGGCGACCTGACGCTGCTGCCGTGCTACCGCTGGCACCGTACGGTGATCGTGCCGAAGGACCACGAGCTCGCTGCCGCCGGTAAGCTCAGCTTGAGGGCGCTGGCCGCGTATCCGCTGATCACCTACACCTTCAGTTTCACGGGCCCATCGTCGCTGCACGAGACGTTTGCCAGAGCCGGTCTGACACCCAACGTCGCGATCACGGCGCGCGACGCCGACGTGATCCAGACCTACGTGCGGCTCGGGCTCGGCGTCGGCATCGTCGCGCACATGGCGGTCGACCCCGCCGACGCCGACCTGGTGGCCATCGACGCCTCGCACCTGTTTGCCGCGCACACCACCTGGATCGGGTTCCGGCGCGGCACGCTGCTGCGCCGCTACATGTACGATTTCGCGCAGCTGCTCGCGCCGCATCTCGACCGGCGGCTGGTCGACCGGGCGCATCGGGCGGCGTCGGCTGCCGAGGTGCAGCAGATGTTCGCCGACATCGAGCTGCCCGAGCGTTAGGCGGGCGGGGCGAGGAAGCGCTGGCGCGCGAGGGGAACCTGCGGGTCCCCGGGCTGGTAGCCGACGCTGTAGCGCGACCAGGCGCGCAGCGCCGCGTCCGGGTCCTCAGCCGCAGCCAGCTCGAGCGTATCGAAGCCGCAGCGCGCCAGCAGGTACACCCGATCCTGACGCACGCCGGCGCCTACCGCGCGCAGCTCGCCGGTGAAACCCAGCCGCTCGCGCAGCAAGCGGCCCTGCGAGTAGCCGCGACCGTCGCCCACGTTGGGGAACTGCACGGCCACCAGAGCGAGCCGCGGCAGCTCGTCCGCCAGCTCCTCCACGGGATCCTCAGGTGCGAGCAGCACTCCCAGCCGGCCGGGCCGCTGTCGCCAGCGCGCCGCGTCGGCGCGCAGCTCCGCCAGCGGCACGATGAGCGGGGCGTCAGGCACGGCCGTCTCGCCCGCGTAGCACCAGTCGTCGGTGACGATCTCACGCCGCCGCAGGATGTGGCGCATAGACGCTGTCCGTGAAGGGCGCAACACCCAGGCGGCGGATGGTATCGATGAAGCGCTCGCCGTCGGCGCGCAGCGCCCGGTAGGCCTCGACGATGCGCTCGATGGCCGGGGCGACCTCGTGCTTCGGCAGCGACGGTCCGATTACCTCGCCGAGCGCCGTGAAGCCGTTGGCAGAGCCGCCCAGGGTGAGCTGGTACCACTCCTGCCCGTGCTTGTCGACGCCGAGGATGCCGATGTGTCCGACGTGATGGTGGCCGCAGCCGTTCATGCATCCCGACATCTTGATCTCGATGTCGCCGAGGTCGTAGAGGTAGTCGAGGTCATCGAAGCGCTGCTGGATCTCGCGCACGACGTCCAGGGTGCCGGCGTTGGCGAGTGAGCAGAAGTCGAGCCCCGGGCAGGCGATGATGTCGGTGAGCGTGCCGATGTTGGGCATGGCGAGGCCGTGCGCGTCCAGCTCGCGCCACAGGCCGTAGAGCTCGCTCTGTGGCACGTCGGCCAGCATCAGGTTCTGGTTGTGAGTGGTGCGCACCAGCCCGAAGCTCAGGCGCTCGGCGAGCGCCGCCACCACTTCCATCTGCGCGGCGGTGATGTCGCCCGGGTTGCTGCCGTGGGCCTTCAGCGATACGAATACCGCACGGTAGCCCGGCACGCGGTGCGCGCGGGTGTTGTAGCGGTCCCAGGCGACAAAGCGCGCCTCGCGGCCGGCGGTGACGTGCTGATCCTCGAGTGCCGCGTAAGGCGGCGGTGCGAAGCAGGCGCGAAAGCGCGCCACATCCTCCGCTGTCAGACGCGGCGCGTGGCTGCGCCCGATGCGCCACTCGGCCTCGACCTGCTCGCGGAAGCGAGCCGCGCCAAGCGTCTTGACCAGTACCTTGATGCGCGCCTTGTTGAGGTTGTCGCGGCGGCCGTGGCGGTTGTAGACCCTGAGGATCGCCTCGAGGTACGCGAGCAGCTCCGGCAGCGGCAGAAACTCGCGGATCAGCTGTCCGATCATCGGCGCGCGTCCGAGGCCGCCGCCGACGCGGACTGCGAAGCCGAGCTCCCCCGACGGATCGCGCCTGAGCTGCAGGCCGACGTCGTGCACCTCGGTCGCCGCGCGGTCCTCGGGCGAGCCGCTGACCGCGATCTTGAACTTGCGCGGCAGGTAGGTGAACTCCGGATGCAGGGTCGCCCACTGGCGGATGATCTCGCAGTACGGGCGCGGATCGTCGAGCTCGTCGGGGGCGACGCCGGCGAGGTGGTCGGCGGTGACGTTGCGCACGCAGTTGCCGCTGGTCTGGATCGCGTGCATTTGCACGCTGGCGAGCTCGGCGAGGATGTCGGGGACGTCGGCGAGCCGCGGCCAGTTGAGCTGCAGGTTCTGGCGTGTGGTGAAGTGGCCGTAGCCGCGATCGTAACGGCGGGTGATGTCGGCGAGCTTGCGCAGCTGACGCGCGCTGAGCAGCCCGTACGGCACGGCGATGCGCAGCATGGGCGCATGCCGCTGCAGGTACAGCCCGTTGCGCAGCCGCAGCGGCCGGAACTCCTCCTCACTCAGCTCGCCGGCGAGGTGGCGGCGCGTCTGGTCGCGGAATTCCGCCACCCGCTGTTCCACGAACGCCTGGTCGAGCTCGTCGTAGCGGTACATGCGCCCGAATATAGGGGCCGGGTGCCGTGCCCGGTAAATACCCTGTTGTTTGGTGCACCCCTTTCTGGGGTTATGAGCGTGTGCAAGACTAGCGGCGGATCGCGCGCGGGCCGTCTCGTGCCGTCGCGGGGGGGGTGAGCGTGGCAGGACTTTATTTCGAGCAGTTCGAGGTGGGGCAGCGCTTCGAGCACCTGGTCCGCCGTACCGTGACCGAGACCGACAACCTGCTGTTCAGCGCGCTCACGATGAACCCGGCGGCCATCCACCTGGACGCGGAGTATTCGCGCGGCACCGAGTTCGGCCAGCGCATTGTTAACAGCGTGTTCACGCTCGGGCTGCTGGTGGGGCTGTCGGTGTACGACACGACCTATGGCACGACCGTCGGCAACCTCGGCTGGGAAGAGGTGCGCTTTCCCCGGCCGGTGCTGATCGGCGACACCCTGCACGCGGCCACCACCGTCGTCGCCAAGCGCGTGAGCCAATCGCGCCAGGACTCGGGCATCGTCGTGTTCGAGCACCGCGCCTGGAACCAGCGCGACGAGGAGGTGGCCTCCTGCCGGCGCGTGGCGCTGATGTTGAAAAGGCCCGCGGCGTGAGCGAGGAGCAGGCGCCGCTGCGCTCGCTGCTGTTCGTACCGGGAGACAGCGAGCGCAAGCAGGCCAAGGCGCTGGTCTCGCAGGCGGACGCCGTGATTCTCGACCTAGAGGATTCGGTCGCCGCGGAGCGGCTGGCGGCGGCGCGGGCGCTGGTCGGGCAGCGGGTGGGATCACGCACTCCGGGGGCTGCGCCGCAGCTGTGGGTGCGGGTCAATGCGCCGACGGCAGAGGCGTTTCGCGCCGACCTGGAGGCGGTCTGCGAACAGCGCATGCCGGACGGCATCGTGCTGCCGAAGATCTCCGCCCCGGCCGAGGTGATCGAGGCGGCGGACTACCTCAGCGCGCTCGAGACACGCCTCGGCCTCACGCCTCCCGTCAGCCGCCTCCTGGTCATCGCGACCGAGACGCCGCAGGCGCTGCTGTCGCTCCCGCAGTATCTGCCGGTCCTCGGTCAATCGCGCGCCGCCATGAGACGACTCGCGGGGCTCACCTGGGGTGCGGAGGACCTGGGCGCCGCGCTCGGGGTCGGCGGGCACCGTGAGCCTGCCGGCGGGCTCACGTTCACGTTCCAGCTGGCGCGCACCATGTGCCTGCTCGCCGCCGCGGCCCTCGGGGTGCAAGCCATCGACGGGGTGCAGGTCGACTTCCGGGATGCGCAGGGTCTGGAGGCATCACTCCGCGAGGCTCGCCGCGACGGCTTCTCGGGCAAGCTCGCCATCCATCCCGACCAGGTGGCGCCAATCAATGCAGCCTTCACCCCGAGCGAGGCGGAGCTCGAGCACGCGCGGCGGGTCGTGGCGGCGTTCGCGGCGACTGCGGGTGCGGGGGTCGCGAGTCTCGACGGGCAGATGATCGATCGCCCCCATCTGCTGCAGGCGCAGAGGCTG
>Ga0209007_1000224_pt1 | contig 29765 bp, 27 predicted proteins | sample JacPinW_OM1H0_O2_FD_187961 | JGI IMG/M metagenome (GOLD analysis project Ga0209007, IMG submission 187961) | Forest soil microbial communities from Algoma, Ontario, Canada - Jack Pine, Ontario site 1_JW_OM1H0_O2 (SPAdes) (version 2) | ecosystem: Environmental > Terrestrial > Soil > Boreal... | reverse complement strand
AGTACTACGGGCCCCGCGATCACGCCGATGGCGCCGAAGGCCGGGATCCCGCCCAATACGCCGACGAATACCGCCAACGCGGAAATGCGCGCGCGGCCGGATATGAGGATGGGCCGCACGACATTGTCCAGACCGCTCAACGCCGAACCCCACACCAACAAAAATATGCCCCAGCCCCAGTGCTTTTCGAAGAACAGCCAGATGACGGCCGGAATCCACACCAGAGCCGAGCCGCCCACCGGCAGCAAAGACAGCAATGCCGCCAGAACGCCGAACACCACCGGCGAGGGTAGGCCGACGATGGCGAAGCCGATGCCGATGAACAGCCCTTGAAGCAACGCCGTCACTGTGGTGCCGTAAACGATCGCGCGGGTGACCGCGCTCAACTGAGTGAACAACCGCTGCTTGCGATCTTCGTCCATGGGGATCAGGCGGCGCGTGCGCGCGATCATTTCGTCCCCATCGCGCAGAAAGAAGAACAAAAGAAACAACATGATCGCGAAAGCCAGCAGCGAGCCGAGCGCACCCAGGAAAAACGAGCCGCCCCAACTCGCCGCGCGCTGCATCACCTCGCGCGTCCCGGACACCAGCCAGGATTGCACCTGCTCAGCCGAGATATCGGCGTGCGCCTGCAACCAGGTATTGATCCGCGCGATCCAGGGAAATTGTTGGAGATCCGAGAACGACTTGATATCCATCTCGGTGGCGGATTTTTGCATTTGCCGCAGCAACGCCGATATTTGCGACACGAACTCGACCGACAGTGCGCTCAACGGCAAAAGAATGACGATCGGTGCGAGCACGGTCAGCACCCCGGCGGCAAGCGATTTGCCTCTGAGGCGGCGGCGCCAGCGCAAATTCACCGGAAACAGCAGAAACGCAAGGAATGCGGCCCAGGTCATCGGCAGCGCGAACGGCTTGAAAATCAGCAGCAGCGCAAAGGCAAGCGCCGCCGCGACCGACAGCGCAAATACCCGGGAGTAAAAACTAGGTGTGGCCGCCATCAGAACATCCTAACATTCAGTGTGCCACCGAGGAGCGCCACATTAGCAGCATCACGCGACCGACATTCACCGCGGCCGGCCGTTTGGCCTGCGCCTTTGCCTGTTTCGTTGGCGCCGCGGCCATGAGCGCGCAGCCTACCACCCCAACGACCGCACCCTACGGTTCCTGGGCCTCGCCGCTGAGTGCCGAAGCGCTCGCCGCGGGCGGCATCAATTTCGGCGATCTGCGCGGCGCCAATGGTCGTTTGTACTGGGTGGAAAACGTGCCGGCGCGCGGCGGCGAGGTCTCGCTGTTCAGCTTTGGCGACGGAGCGACCGCGCAAGTCACCCCGAATGGAGCCAATGTGCGCACGCGTGTCCATGAATACGGCGGCGCGGCCTTCATCGCCCTCGGCGATACCGTTTACTACAGCCAGTTATCCGACCAACGCCTGTATGAACTGAAACGCGGCGGCACACCGAGGCCCGTAACGCCGCCGAATTACCGCTATGCCGATTGCATCGCCTTGCCCGGGGCCGCCAAATCAGCGGCTGCGCTCGTGTGCGTGCGCGAGGATCACACTGATCCTGCCCACGTTCGCAACACGCTGGTGCGACTGCCCGCAGCGATGCCCGGCGGCGCGGCCGGTGCCGGCGAGGTCCTGTTTGACGGCAGCGATTTCGTTTCCTATCCGCGCTTGAGTCCTGACGGGCGGCGGCTGGCGTTCATTACCTGGAATCATCCCAACATGCCTTGGGACGGCACGCAGTTGAAGGTCGCGGAACTGACGGCGGCGGGTTTGAAAGCGCCGGTGCTCGTGGCGGGCGGTGCGGCCGAGTCCGTGCTCGAACCCCAATGGGACGCCGACGGCACGCTGTACTTCATCTCCGATCGCAGTGGATTCTGGAATCTGTACGCCGATGGCGCGGCAGGCGTACGCCCGATATGGCCGCGCGCCGTTGAATTCGCGGCGCCGCTGTGGCAATTCGGCCAATCGAACTATGTATTGCTCGGCGACGGGCGGGCGGTCGTGTGTTTCAGCGAGCGCGGCATCGATCGGTTGGCCGTGGTCGATCTCAAGAAGGGCACCGGCCGCGAACTCGACCTCCCCTATGTGGAGTTCTCGCACTTGACTCGGATCGATTCGCAGCACGTTGCCGCGGTCGCAGGCGCCTCGAAGTCTCTTGCGTCGATCGTGAGCATCGACATCGCCAGCGGCAAGGCAACGACGGTGCGCACGGCCGGTGACTCGCCGCTGCAAAGTGATTCCATCTCGATTGCCGTGCCCATCGATTTTCCCAGTGCGCACGGCCGCACCGCGCATGCGTTTTACTACCCACCCACCAATCCGCGCTATCGCGGCGTGCCGGGGACCTTGCCGCCGTTGCTGGCGTTGGTGCACGGCGGTCCGACCTCACAGGCTTCGCCGGCGCTGCGTTCCAGCGTGCAATTCTGGACCAGTCGAGGAATTGCGGTCGTGGACGTCAACTATGGCGGCAGCTCCGGCTACGGTCGCGCGTATCGACAGGCGCTCAACGGCAACTGGGGAGTGGTGGATGTCGAGGATGTGATCGCGGCGGTCCGCTTTCTCGTCGGCACAGAGCGCGCCGACGCCATGCGCACCGCCATCAGCGGCGGCAGCGCGGGCGGCTACACGGTGTTGGTCGCCTTGAGTACCAGCGATGTGTTTCACGCCGGCACCGATCGCTTCGGAGTTTCGGACATGACCGCCCTGGCGCGCGATACCCATAAATTCGAGAGCCGCTATGTGGATTCGCTGATCGGTCCGCTGCCTGAGGCGCAGGCGATCTATGACAGCCGCTCGCCCTTGAATCACCTCGACGGCTTCAAGGTGCCGGTGCTCGTCCTGCAAGGCGCGGATGACCCGGTCGTTCCGCCGAATCAATCGCAGCGCATCGTCGATGCGTTGCGCGCGCGGCATGTGCCCGTGGCCTATATTCTTTATCCGGGCGAGAGCCATGGTTTTCGCAAGCCTGAGACCATCATCAATTCGCAACAGGCGGAATTGGCGTTCTACGGTCGCGTCTTCGGCTTCAAACCGGCCGATCAGCTGCCGCCGTTGACCATCGAAGGATTGCCGGTGGCGTCCTTACGGTAACGCGGCGGCACCCGGTGCGTAGGGCACGTCGCGTCCCATAAGCCATGCCTCGATCATGGCGTTGACCGTCTCGGGCGCTTCCTGCTGCACCCAATGGGAAACGTTGGGCAGGTAGCGCAGCGTCAGATTGCTGACGTGGTTCTCGGTGCCATAGGTCAGTTCTTTGCCCAACGCCGCATCAACCTCTCCCCAGATCATGAGGGTCGGGGTCTTGATTGGCACAATACCGCGGCGGCGGGTGCGGCGTAGTCCGCGGATCAAAGCTCGATAGTAATTCACCATCGCCGTGAGCGCGCCAGGCACCGCCGCGGCGTCGCGGTAAACGCGCAGCACCTCCTCGGGGAAGCGGGATTTGTCGACGGCCATGTCGCGAAACACGCGACCGATCGCCTCGCAACCTCTACGTGCGAGTCCCCACTCCGGGATCCAGGGAAGCTGGAAGAAAAATATGTACCAGGACTTCGCCAGTTGCCGGCGGGTGCGCAACCCTTTCTCCATCAAAGCCGGGTGCGGAACGTTCATGATGATCAACCGCGAAATCGGCAGCCGCCCGAACATGGCGTAATACCACGCGATCACCGCGCCCCAATCGTGACCCACGAGCACGACCTCCTTCGCTCCCGATGCCTCGATCAGGGCCGCCACGTCTTCCTCCAGATTCTCCAACGCATAGGCGGCAACACCGCTCGGGCGCGAACTGCCGCCATAGCCGCGCAGATCCGGCGCCCACACGCGATAGCCCAAGTGCGCCAGCAGCGGCATCTGGTAGCGCCAGGAGTACGCCGACTCAGGGAAACCATGCAGGCATAGCGCGAGGCGCGGGCCGGTTCCCGCCGTGGCCACACGGAAATCGATGCCGTTGGCGCGAATGGTCTGATAGTGGATTGGGTCCATGGTGTCTTATCAGCCGGTTCTTGCTATGTTTGATGCAAAGTACAAGAAGCGGAGCGCAAAACCCATGAATCTATTCAAATTCGTTTCCGTCAGGATCATTCCCGGCATGCTGTTGGCGTTGTGCGCCGGCGGATGCGCCCCATCCTCCTTCGATGCTGCGGCCGAATCGAGCAAGCTTGCGCAGCGGGATGCCGATTGGTCGAGCGCGTCTTTCGAAGGCAAGGATATTGACCGTATCGTCTCTTTTTGGAGCGACGATGCGCAGGTCCTGCAACCGGGCCTGCCGCCAATCAATGGCAAGACCGCGATTCGCGACTTCGTCACGGCCAGTCTAAAAATCCCGGGGTTTAAGATCCATTGGGTCTCTGAGAAACCGGTGTTCTCACCGGATGGAAAAATGGCCTATATGCTGGGTGCGGTGGAAACCACGGCGCCCGGATCGAATGGCACGCTTCAGTCCACGCATGGTCGTGGCGTGACGATCTGGCGCCGCGATTCGGAAGGGGTCTGGCGCTGCGTCATGGATATCACCAACGACGCGCCGCCGGCGGCTTAAGATACGATCATGCGCACAATAATTCTCTTAGCCTCGCTATTTTTCGCCGCCACGGCGTTCGCACAGTCCTACGACACCGTGCTTCAGGGCGGGCGCGTGATGGATCCTGAAACGGGAGTCGATGCCGTCCGCAACGTCGGCATCACTCAGGGCAGGATCATGCGCATCTCCTCGGAACCCCTGACCGGCAAACGCGTGCTGGACGCCAAGGGCCTGATCGTCGCGCCCGGCTTCATCGACCTGCACCAGCACGGGCAGGATGTGGCGAGCAGCCGCCTCAAGGCTTTCGATGGCGTCACGACGGCGCTGGAAATGGAAATCGGTGTGCCGGATGTCGCTGCGTTCCTGCAAAAGAAGGACGGCCACTCGCTGATCAACTACGGCACCACCGCCAGCCATGCCGCCGCCCGCGCTCTGGCATTCGGCCAGCCCATACACGATCCCAGCATCATTCCGCCGTCGGGTCCTGTGACCAACCAGCCCGCCAGCCCTGCGCAGATACAAGCGATCGAAGATCGCCTGCGTCAGGAACTCGATGCCGGTGCATTGGGTGTCGGCATGGGCATTCAATACACGCCGGGCGCGACCCGCTTCGAAGTGATCCAAACGTTTCGCGTGGCGGCCTCGAGGCACGTGCCGGTGTTCACGCATGTCCGCAGTTTCGGGCTGATCGAGCCGGGCTCGAGCATCGAGGCCATCAGCGAAGTCATCGGCGCCGCGGCGATTTCCGGCGCCTCCTTGCACATCGTGCATATCAACAGCAGCTGCATCAGCGTTGCACTCGAATGCATCTCAATGGTCGCCGGAGCGCGAGCACGGGGTCTCGACATCACGACCGAGGCCTATCCTTACATTGCCGGCATGACGGCGATCAACTCCGCGCTGTTCAATCCCGGCTGGAAGGAAAAACTCGGAGTGGGCTACGATGCATTGCAGCTTCCCGATACAGGCGAGCGCCTGACCCAGGAGCGCTTTGATGTCCTGCACGCCGAGCCCGGCAATCGCGCGGTGCTGCTCTTCATGAATACCCAAGAGATGGTGGATGCGGTCATTGCCGAACCGCTGGTGATGATCGCCAGCGATGGCGAGGATGGGCATCCGCGCAATGCCGGTACGTTCTCGCGCATCCTGGCGCGCTACGTGCGCGAGCGCGGCAGCGTCACGCTGATGGACGCGATTCGCAAGATGGCGCTGATGCCGGCGCAGCGGCTGGAAAAATCGACCGTGACGGCACGGCGCAAGGGCCGGCTGCAGGAGGGAGCGGATGCCGACATCGTGGTGTTCGACCCGAAGATCGTTGCGGATCGCTCGACTTACGCGGCGCCGCGGGAGCCGAGCGTGGGCATGAAGTACGTGATCGTCGGCGGGACCGTTCTCATCGACCAGGGCAAGCTCGTTCCCAACGCGTTCCCAGGAAAGCCTTTGCTGCCCAATCAGCCCGGGAAATAAAGATAGTGATCCAAGATCAGCGCGGCGAACAGCAGCATCAAATAGGTGATGGAAAATCTGAAGGTGCGGATGGGTAAATCGGGCTTCAGCCCCCGATTGAGCGCCATCACGAAATAAAGCAACCGCGCATTCAAGGCCACCGCGGCGGCCAGATAGACCAGTCCGCTCATGCGCGTCAGAAACGGCAGCAGCGTCGTCAAAATCAGCAGGATCGTGTACAGCACGATCTGCAGGCGCGTGTAGGGAATGCCGTGAGTAACGGGCAGCATCGGAATACCCACCTTGGCATAGTCGTCGCGCCGCGCGATCGCCAGGGCCCAAAAATGCGGCGGTGTCCAGGTGAATACGATCAGGAACAGCACCAAGGCATTCGGATCGATGGAATTTGTCACCGCGGCCCAGCCGAGCACGGGCGGCGCGGCGCCGGCGGCGCCGCCGATCACGATGTTTTGCGGCGTCGCGCGTTTCAGCCACAAGGTGTACACGATCGCGTAGCCGATCAGCGAGCAAAAGGTCAGCGCGGCCGTCAGAGCATTGACTCCCGTCCACAAGATCGCCATCGACGAAAGGCCGAGCGTGACGGCAAAGGCGATTGCATGGCCTTCCTGCATGTGACCGGTCGGCAGCGGCCGGCGGCGCGTGCGATTCATTTGGCCGTCGATGCGCCGATCCAAAATATGATTGAAGGCAGCCGCCGAACCGGAAGCCATGGCGATGCCGATTGAGCCCAAAATCAGCGCATTCAGGGGGATCCAACCGGGCGATGCCAGCACCATGCCGACGATGGCGGTGAACACGATGAGCAGGCTCACCTTGGGCTTGGTGAGCTCCAAATAATCCCGCCAACCACCGTGGACGGGGGCCGCAATCGGGGGACTATCGGGAACAATGGACATCGCGCAAGGGTATCACGCCGGCCTTACGGAGCCGGCCGCAGCCGCTCCCGGCCGAGCCGTAACCGTCGCTTCCGGCCCCGCGGCCGGTTCCGGCCAGAGCAATCGCAACAAAGTCACGGTACAGACCACAAGCAGGGCAGCGCCGGCGTTGTGCATCGTGGCGAGGACCAAAGGCATCCCAAAATGCACCATGCTCACGCCGATCCCAATCTGCAGCAGCACGGCGCACACCAGCAGGCCTCCAACCACTTTCAGCGCCCGGCCTTGGGCGCGGACGAAAGTTGCCGCTCCCAAAGTGATCAAGATCAAGCCGACGATGAGCGCGCCTATGCGATGCGTCACGTGGATCGCGATCCGCGCAGGGTTCGCCAGCACGCCGCCGGTATAGTCGATGTCCAGTCCGCGCCAGAGCACGAAGGCGTCGCGAAAGTCCATGTGCGGCCACCAAGACTGTTGGCAGGTGGGTAGATCCGGACAGGCCACCGCCGCATAGTTGCTGCTGGTCCAGCCGCCGAGCGCAATTTGCAGCGCGAGTGCCACGAGCCCCAGCAGTGCGAATTTTCGCAGTGCCCATTCGCGGCTCGACAGTTCCCGCCGTTCTGGCGTGAGTGACAGCCACCACAGGATTCCCAAGGTGGAGAGGCCCCCCAGTAGATGCGCCGTGACGATCAGGGGCTTCAGCAGCAAGGTGACGGTCAGGGCGCCGAGCGCTCCCTGCAGACACACCAAAACGAATAACAACGCCACGGCCTTGAGCGGTTGGCCGCGAGCCTGGCGGTTCCACAGCGCCCAAGCCAACAGGCCGACGATGATTGCCCCCAGTGTGCTCGCGAAATAGCGGTGAATCATTTCGTGAATGGCTTTGCTGAAATTATGGTCAGCTTGCGGATAGATGTGGCCGTAACATCCCGGCCAGTCCGGACAGCCCAAGCCCGCATCGGTCAGGCGCACCCAGGCGCCCAGCACCACGACCGTCGCGGCGAGCGCGGCGCCGGCCAGGCTAAGCCGTCGAAACCAGACTAGGCGTCGTTGCGAGTCCACGAATTAGCCGATGGAAGACAGGCGCAGCAAGCGCTTCATGTCCTCGAGCATACCCTTCGGCTTGGCATCGGCGGCATAGAACATCATGAGGTTTCCCAACGGGTCGATCACATAGATGCGGTGCGAATCGAGCGCACCCGATCGCTCGGGCAGCAACGCCATCAAGGGTTCATCGGCGGCGCTCGAGCGAACCGCGATCAAATCCGGATGCGCCGCCAGAAGCTCCTTCAGGTCGCAGCAATCGCTGTCGCCGATAAAGACCCGCTGCACCCGATTCATTTCGCGATCGAGCGCCAGGCGCACTTGGCGCGTGTCATAAAGATGTTTACCGCATTCATCGTCGCAACGGCCGTGCTGCAGATACAAAAAAGTCCACTTGCCCTTGAGGAATTGCGGATTCGTTTGCGTCGCTCCGCCGGTGGCCGGCGAGGCCAACGGCAGCGCCAGCGCGGGAAGCGGCCGCGCCGGATCGATCAGCTCGCCGGCATTGACGCGGCCGCCCGGATGCCAAAACTTTCCGTAGTACAAATAGAAAGATACCGCGAGGGGCGCGAAAAACATCAGCGCCACGCCGATCAAGATGCGCCGCTGGCGCCGATCGTGCGCGCTCATACCGGCACATCCTTGGTGCGCCGAAAATTGGTCACGACATAGATCACGCCCAACGCCAGCGCCAACCCGAACCATTGCACCGCGTAGCCGATGTGGCGCAGGGGCGGAAATCCCGGCGGCGACCAGTTGCGCACATAGCCGTCGGGCTGGTCTGCGTCGAGCAGGATTAGGTCGGTGGCGGAAGTCCAGTTGGATTCCGCCAGCAGCCGCGCGACCTCCGCGCGCGTGGGGTAAGCCGCGACGACGGGGTAGGGAGGAGCGAGCGGCGCCGGAACGCCCATCTTGATGCCGGGACTCGGCAAATTGTCGGCGCGGCCGCGGATGGTTCTTAAGGTTCCGCCGACGGGAATCGCCGGCCGATCGGCGCGGGTCTTTCCCAACGGCACCCAGCCGCGATTCACCAGAACCCAACCGCCGCCTTGCAAAGCGAACGGCGTGATCACGAAATAGCCCGCCCTGTCCCCCTCCACCATGTTGTCGATCAAGATCTGTCGCGTCTCATCGAAGCTGCCGACGGCCAGAACCCGGCTGTAGCGCGGTACTTTCGCTGATCGCAGATCGATCGGCTGCGCCGAAACGTGAGCGACCGCGAAGGAGTCGTAGAGTGCGCGTTTCTCCGCCGCACGGTGCAGCTGCCAGCGGCCCAATGAAACCAGCATGGCAAACAAGCCGATCGCGAGCAGCGTCGTAAAGAGCCGCGGCTCGAAAGTGCGATTTCCGACTTGGATGGACACGATATACTGCGAGACCTCGAGGCCTAGACGCGCCAAATGGCATTCAAATATCTCATCCTAGCGATGCTCGCGCTGATTCTGATCAGCTTGGGAAAAGCGCTGTTTCACTTGTCCAGCACCCGCGAGGACGACGGCAGGAAAATGGTCGTGGCGCTCGCGTGGCGCATCGGCCTTTCGGTGGCGCTGTTCGTACTGCTAATTGTCGCCTATTACAACGGCTGGATCGAACCCTTGCACCGGCCTCACAGCCAATAGACGAAGAAAAACAGGCCGAGCCATACCACGTCGACGAAGTGCCAATACCAGGCGACGGCTTCGAAGCCAAAATGTCTCTTGGGCGTGAAGTGGCCTTTCAGCACCCGGAACCAGATCACCGTCAGCATGATCGCGCCTATCGTGACGTGCAGGCCGTGAAATCCGGTCAGCATGAAAAACGTGGAGCCGTAGATGCCGGTGCCGAGCTGCAGCCCGAGTTCGGTGTACGCCTCGTGGTATTCCGTCGCCTGTAGCGCCACGAATGTGAATCCCAACAGGAATGTCATCGCGAGAAAGATCTTGAGGCGCGTCCGGTGCCCGGTGATCAGCGCATGGTGCGCGATGGTGACCGTGACGCTGCTCGACAGCAGGATCGCGGTGTTCACCACCGGCAGCCCAAGGGCCGGGACCGTCTCAAACGTGCCGTTCGCGTGACCGCCTACGACCCCGGGACCATTGGTCGGCCACACGCCGCCATAGTTGTTCCACAGCAAGAGCTTGGTGAAAATCTTCACGCCGTCGCCCGACAGCCACGGGACCGAGAAATTGCGCGCATAGAACAGCGCGCCGAAAAAGGCTGCGAAGAACATGACCTCCGAAAAAATGAACCACATCATTCCCATGCGGAACGACCGGTCCACCTGCATGTTGTAAACGCCCGCCTGGTTTTCGGCGATGACGGTGTGAAACCAGAAGATGAACATCGACGCCAGCAATAAGAAACCCGGCAGCAAGAACCAGGCGGGACCCCAGTCGTTGAGCGTGATGATGGCGCCGGACATCAGCGTAAACAGCGTCACGGCCGCATAGATGGGCCACGGACTGCCGTGCGGGATGTAGTACTTTTCGGTGTCTGTTTGCGCTTGCGCCATGTTCAAATCTCTAACGGTTTAGGAACGACCCTAGTTTAACGAGTGAACTCAAGGAGGTGTTGTGGATTGCGTCGTATCGTAGAACGTATAAGCCAACGTGATGCGGTCGATATTGGCAGGCAACTGCGGATCGACGATGAATCGCACCGGCATATCGCGGCCTTCGCCGACGGCAAACTTTTGCGGACTGAAGCAAAAGCATTCGGTCTTGTGGAAGTACTGAGAGGTGCCGGTCGGAGAAATGCTGGGAACGGCTTGTGCGACCGAGGCCACCGAGGTCAAATTCTTGGCATAGAATTCGGTTTCGTACAGTTTTCCGGGATGAATCCGCATCGAGGCGATCTTGGGCCTGAATTCGTAACTGCCTACCGAGGCGGGCGAAGCCACGAATTCGATGGTGACCTCGCGATTCGGATCAACCGCTTCTTTCGCCACCGCGGGTCCGGCCTTGGCCTCCGCATTGCCGATGCCGGTCGCCCGGCAAAACACATCGTACAACGGCACCAGTGCCCAACCGAAGGCGAAACTGGCGGCGGTCATGATCAGAAGCCCCCACAACAGCTTGCGATTGGCGCGCTTGCGATCCATCAATGGTGACTACGAAAAACCAATAGCGCGATGATGCCGAAATAAAACGCCAGCGCCAGGGTTGCCAGCCCTAGAGCCGCATGCCTGATCCGCAGTTTTCGTGCGTCTTTGCCGGGACGCGCGTCTTGAACCGCGTTCACTTGACTTCGGGCGCCGTGGTGAAGCTGTGATAAGGCGGCGGCGAGGACAGGGTCCACTCCAAGCCGTTGGGCCGGGCGTCATCCCAAACCAGCGCGGTGGCTTTCTTGCCGCCGCGGATGCACTGGATGATCACGATGGCAAACAGGATCTGCGACAGACCGAAGCCAAAGCCGCCGAGCGAGGAGACCATATTCCAATCGCTGAATTGCACCGCGTAGTCAGGTATGCGCCGCGGCATGCCCGCCAGTCCCAAGAAATGCTGCGGGAAGAACAGCACATTGACGAAAATCGTCGACAGCCAGAAATGCCACGTGGCCAACTTCATGCTGTACATGTGGCCGGTCCATTTCGGGAGCCAGTAGTAGACCGCGCCCATGATGGCAAAAATGGCCCCGGGTACCAGCACATAGTGAAAGTGCGCCACCACGAAGTAGGTCTGGTTGTATTGGAAGTCGACCGGCACGATCGCCAGCATGACGCCGGAAAATCCGCCGATGGTGAACAGGAACAGGAACGATAGTGCGAACAGCATGGGCGGTTCGAAGGTCAGCGAACCGCGCCACAGCGTCGCCGTCCAGTTGAACACTTTCACGCCCGTTGGCACCGCGATCAGCATGGTGGACATCATGTAGAACAATTGCGCGGCCACCGGCATGCCGTCGACGAACATGTGGTGTCCCCACACGATGAACGACAGAAACGCGATCGACGCGATGGCGTAGATCATCGAGGTCGCGCCAAACAAGGGCTTGCGCGCAAAGGTCGGCAGGATCTCCGAGATGATGCCGAAGGCCGGCAGAATCATGATGTACACCTCGGGATGCCCGAAGAACCAGAAGATGTGCTCGAACATCACCGGGTCGCCGCCGCCCGCCGCATTGAAGAAGCTGGTCTTGAAGAAATGATCGGTCAGCAGCATGGTGACCGCGCCCGCGAGCACTGGCATCACGGCGATCAGCAGGTAGGCGGTGATCAGCCACGACCAGCAGAACAGCGGCATCTTCAGCAGGTTCATGCCGGGCGCGCGCATGTTCATGATGGTCACGATGATATTGATCGCGCCCATGATCGAGGAGGCGCCCATCATGTGAATCGCGAAAATCAGCATGGGGAACGCGTCGCCGGTCTGCAGGGACAGCGGCGGATACAGCGTCCAGCCCGCCGCCGCCATGCCGCCCGGCACGAACATCGTCGACAGCAACAGGGTGAAGGCGAAAGGCAGCAGCCAGAAGCTCAAATTATTCATGCGCGGCAGCGCCATGTCCGGCGCGCCGACTTGCAAGGGCACCATCCAATTCGCCAGTCCGACGAATGCCGGCATGACCGCGCCGAAAATCATGATCAGCGCGTGATTCGTGGTCAGCTGATTGAAAAACACCGGATCCATGAGCTGCAAGCCCGGCTGGAAGAGCTCGGCGCGGATCCCCATCGCCATCGCGCCGCCGATGAAGAACATGATCAGGCTGAACACCAGGTACATCGTGCCGATGTCCTTGTGGTTCGTGGCGAAGATCCACCGCTTGATCCCGGTGGCCGGACCATCGTGGTGATCATGATCGTCGTGTGCGTCGTGGGCGGTGTTGCTCGCGTGAACGTTGGCCATAGTCAGATAGCTCTCTTAAGAAATTGCAATCAATTCGGTAATGCTTGCGCGGTCGGCGGCGCGGCGGGCGGTGCCGGAGCGGGCAGCGCAGCTTGTTTCGCGGCCGCCTTCTGGATTTCCACCCACTTCTTGAATTCGTCCGGGGTGCGCACATCGACCACGACGGGCATGAAGCCATGGTCGCGGCCGCACAGCGCGGCGCATTGTCCGCGGTAGATTCCTTCCTTGCCCGGATCCACCTTGAACCACAACTCATTGACGAAACCCGGAATCGCCGCGCGCTTCGCGCCGAAATCGGGAACCCACCAGGCATGAATGACATCCTGCGAGGTCAGGAGCAGGCGCACTTTGGTACCGCTGGGAATGACCAAGGGCTTGTCGACCTCCAGCAAATAGTTCGGCACCGATTTCGGATCGATGCCGGAATTGACCTGGCGTGCGAAATTCGAATCCCGTGCCAGGGTGGAGAAGAAATCCACGCCCTCCGCCGAGTCCATATAGGAGTACTCCCATTTCCACTGGTATCCGGTGACGCGGATCGACAACTGGGAATTGCGGGTATCTTCTTGCTTGAGGATCAGATCGGCCGCGGGGATGGCCATGACCACCAGAATCACCACCGGAATGATGGTCCAGATGACTTCCACCTTGGTGCTGTGAAGCATGCTGGTGTCGGCCACCGCGCCTTGCGAGTGGCGGAATTTGACCAGGGCATAAATCATCGCGCCGAAGACGACGATCGCGATGCCGACACAGATCCAAAAGACCTCCATGTGCAGGCCATACATGTCGCGAGCCAGGTCGGTCACGCCCGTGGGCAAGTTGTAGCCATTCGAGGTGTTGGCGCCGGCGGTGCCGGCCAACCCTAAAGCGGCCAGGCACAGCGCAGCGGCCGAAATCAACCTTCGCGGCCGGGAGGTGCTGTGATCGATGCCTAAATTAACTCTCATCTAAACGGATCCTCTATTTCGCGAACAAGCGGCGGTGATTCGTTCACGCCGCCGACCAATCTACCCAAACGCTCCGCCAGCAAGCGGCGATCTTCCTCGGTCAGGAAGCTGCCGACCTCGTAGGCTCGTCCGTGACTCTCGATCGTCAGCCGGGTGGTGCCGAGGCGCCGTTGCGGACTGCGAAGTCTAACCTTCGCCCAATGCCTCGCAAACTCCTGTTTTGCTTCGCCATGCCGCGATCGGGTCACAAGATGGATCCAAGAATCGCTAATAAGCACCGTTTGGGTGTAATTCCGCCGCTGCATGCTGGCGTGCAAGGCTATCCCAAGGACCAGCATCTCTAAAGCCCAAAACATTAAAACCGGCCAAAATCCCTGTAGGACGAAGAAAAGGGTAAAACTCAAAGAAAACAGACACGTAGCCGCAAAGAAAAGTCTGGCGCCTGAGGGGCTGAGCGAACAATTGGGCGCCAAGTCGATGCGCTGTTCCATGCCCTCAAGGATAACGTAAGGTCGGGTGCCTTAGGCACCGGAGAGCACCCTATTCTTTATCGCTAAATGCTATGGCTCTCGACCGATGGCACTTTGTTGCGCCGGGACCTATGGCACTTTGTTACGCCGGGCGCGCAATTCCCGCTTGATTTCTTCCAAGGAAACGCTGGTTGGCTCCTTGAGACCGCGCGCCGCGTGAGCGGGAGCCCACGCATGGGCGAATACCACCTCGTACGTCGCGGGCAGTCGACCGTCCTGCCGGAACTGTTCATAGGCCGCCTGCATTGCGGCGAACTTGCGCGGACTGGTGAGGCCCCGCGCCCGGGCTGCCGTGGAATTGTGCGCGCCGGTCGCCTTCAAGTCCGCAGCCACCTTGCGCACGTCAAGATATTGCAGGGTAAAACGCTCCACATCGAGCACCGGCGCCGCGAAGCCGTTGCGCACCAGCGCATCGCCCAAATCATGCATGTCGATGAACTGATGGACGTGGCTGTGAGTGTCCACCTGTCTCCAGGCGGTGCGCAATTCGCGCAAGGTGTCGGGGCCGAAGGCGCTGAAGCTCAGCAGGCCCTGCGGCCTCAAGACCCGGCGAAACTCCGCGAATACCGCGTCCGGATCGCACCATTGCAGCATGAGATTGCTCACGATCAGATCGACGCTGCCATCCCTCAAGGGCAATAGCCCGGCGTCGGCACAGACGCGATCGAATGGCCGCAGCCAGGATTGCTGCCTGCCGGCCACTGTCAACATTTGACGCGAGGAGTCGAGCGCAACGATCTGCGCTTTCGGATAACGGCGCTTGAGTGCGCGGCTTCCATGACCCGTGCCGGCGCCCGCGTCCAGCACCACGCGCGGCACCAGCGCGACCAGTTGCAGCCGCTCGAGCAGGTTTTCTCTCACTTCCGCGTGCAGGACCGCCGCGCCGTCATAGGTCTTGGCCGCACGATCGAAGGAGCGCCTCACCCTCGCGGGTTCGAGGGCGTAGGCGCCGATGTCATCGCTCATAAGCGATTACGATGCCACAGAAGATCCCGCGCCGTGCGGTTCGGCGGCGATTTTCAAGCGTCGGAATAGGCCCAAATCGTGTTCCGTATCGGGATTCCCTGTGGTTAGCAGCTTCTCGCCGTAGAAGATTGAATTCGCGCCAGCCATGAAACACAGGGCCTGGAGTTCATCGCTCATTTCAGCGCGCCCCGCCGACAGGCGCACATGACTCGCCGGCATGAGAATCCGCGCCACCGCGATCATGCGGACGAAGTCGAAGGGATCGAGCGCCTTGGAGTCCGCCAGCGGCGTTCCCGGCACGCGCACCAATTGATTGATGGGTACGCTTTGAGGATGCTCCGGCAAGGTCGCCAGGGTATGCAGCAGTTCGATGCGATCCTGGGGTTCCTCTCCCATGCCGACGATGCCGCCGCAGCAAACCTTCATGCCGGCGTCGCGCACCGCCTGCAAGGTGTCCAGCCGGTCTTGGTAGGTCCGGGTGGTGATGATTTCCTGGTAGTAGCGGGACGAGGTGTCCAGATTGTGATTGTAGAAATCCAGACCCGCGGCTTTGAGCTCGAGCGCTTGGGGCGGAGTCACCATGCCGAGCGTGGCGCAGGTTTCCAAGCCAAGCGCCTTGACCTCGCGGATCATGCTCAAAACCTTGCGCAAATCCTTCGGTTTCGGAGAACGGTAGGCCGCGCCCATGCAAAAGCGGGTCGCGCCGGAATTCTTGGCTGCGCGCGCGCGCGTGGCGACATCTTCGAGCTCCAACAATTCCGTGCTCGTCAGTCCGGTGTCGAACCGCACGCTCTGCGGGCAGTAGGCGCAGTCCTCGGGGCAGGCGCCCGTCTTGATGCTGAGAAGTGTGCTGATCTGGACCGTGTTGGGCGTTTGAAACAACCTGTGGATACCCTGTGCCCTGAACACTAAGTCCATGAAAGGTAAGTCAAAAAGCCCACCCACCTCGGCGAGTGTCCAATCGTTGCGTACGTCCACGGCGTCTCCTTTGATCGGCCAGTATTCGAGGGCGCTCGCCAGTAGTCAACCAGAGCTACACAATATGGTTTACGAACGCCTTGCCTCTCGGGCGCTAGAATCGCCGCCCGCCGCAAAAAGAAGAGAAATGACCAAGCCCGACTCCAATGAATCGCGCCTCGAGTGCGCTGACGGCGGTTGGTTGCACTACGCAACTGCCGGCGCGGGGGATTCGGTCCTGTTCATTCATGGTTTTGGCCTGGACTTCAATATGTGGGATGCGCAGTGGCAGGCATTCGCGCAGCGGCACCGTGTCATCCGCTACGACTTGCGCGGCTACGGAAGTTCGAGTCTGCCCGAGGGACCGTATTCCCACGTGGAGGACCTGTTGGCGTTGATCGATTCCTTGGGTGGCCGTCCGGTGCATCTGGTCGGACTTTCCTTGGGCGGTCGAGTGGCGCTGCGCGTTGCCGCACAGGAACCCAAGGCTGTGCGGTCCCTGACCTTGGCCGATCCGGCGCTGGACGGACACACCTGGACTGACGACTGGCTGCAGCGCTGGCGCAAAATGAGCGAGGCCGCCAAACGGGGCGATCTCAACGATGCCAGGAAATTATGGCGGGAACACATTCTGTTCGCGCCGGCGAACAAGCATCCAAAGGTTGCCGACGCGCTGCGACTGATGGTCGACCGATATACGGGTTGGCATCTGGCGTATCCAGACCCCGGCACAGCGCCGCAGACGCCCGTGGCGCAAGTGCTGTCCAACATTTCGATTCCAACCCTGGTGCTGGTCGGCGAGCTCGATCTGCCGGATTTTCAGACCATCGCGCGGCGATTGGCGCAGGAGATGCCTCGAGCAGAACTGCGAACCCTCGCCGGGTCAGGACACATGAGCAACATGGAAGCCCCGCGCCTGTTCAATGAACTCGTGCTGGAATTTCTGCAGCGCTGCTGAGGCAGCACCGCAGGACGGCAGCACCGCACCACGGCGCACCGGCAGCGCGAATCAGCGATTGAACTGATACTCCAGCGCCAGTCCGATGAACACCGACATGCCGAAATAATTGTTGTTGAGGAAGGCGCGAAAGCAGCCGTCGCGATCGCGCGCGCGAATCAGCCAAAGCTGATAAATGAAAAACAACGCGCCGGCCGCCAGCCCGGCGTGGTACCAGCCGTCGGCGCGAATCATTTTTCCAACCAGGTAGAGCGCCAGCAGCGTCATGATCTGCAGCACCGCGATGATGTGGCGGTCCGAGTCGCCGAATAGAATGGCGGTCGACTTCACGCCGATCCTGATGTCGTCGTTGCGGTCCACCATGGCGTACATCGTGTCGTACACCGTTACCCACAGCACATTGGCGAGCAGCAGCAGCCAGGCGACCTTCGGCACCGATTCGATTTGCGCCGCGAACGCCATCGGGATTCCTGCGCCGAAGGCCAATCCCAAATACATCTGCGGTACCGATAGAAAGCGTTTTACGAACGGATAGGTGACGGCAATGAACGCGCCTGCCACGGCCCAGAGCAGCGTCAAGCGATTCAGCTGCAACGCCAACACCAGCGCCGCCAGCGATAGCAGTGCGAACAGCACCAACGCTTCGAGCGTCGTGAGCCGCCCGGCGGCGAGAGGCCGGTCCTTGGTGCGCGCGACGTGCGGGTCGAAGCTGCGGTCGGCATAGTCGTTGATGGCGCAGCCCGCGGACCGCATGAGCACGGTGCCGGCGACGAAAATGATGAAGATCAGCGGCTTTGGTTGGCCGCGGCTGCCGATCCACAACGCCCACAACGTCGGCCACAGCAGCAGCCAGATGCCGATGGGGCGGTCCAGGCGCATGAGACGGATATAGTCATGCCCGGTGCCGAGAATTTTCGGCAGTTCGTCGGTGGTCCAGGGATGAAAGCGAATGCGATACGCATACCAGCGCAACCGCGCCATGATCATCTGGGCCAGTTCATCGCCGTTGCGTGGCAGTGGCACCTAGAGGCGGCCCATGGCGGGCAAGAACAATTCTTGAGTCAGCAAGGGCGGTGCGGTACGCAGCGCGACGCGGGCGCGGCGCGCCCAAAGTCCCGCGGGTTTGATTTCAGCATCGCGTAAAGCGCGCGCTGTCACGGCTTCTTCTGTCGGCAGCCACGCGTACTCGTAAGGGCTGCGCTCGACGCCGGACAAGTCGGCCAAGGTTTCTCCCAGTGCCGCATCACCGAGTTCCGCCAGCCAGGGATGCACACAGAGGGTCGAGTCAGGGATGACGGTCTGGCTGAATACCCAAACGTATCCGCCGCAGCACATTTCGACATCGCGGAACAGCCCGGCGCTGTCCTCGGTTCGAAGTGCTGCCTTATGCGAAGCGCTCAACAACCCGCTCCACTGATCCACCAGCCGCAACGCGAAGCGTCCGCCGCAGGCCTCTCTGAGCCGCTGCGTCAGCAGTCCCTTGCCAATGAGCCACGGCCGCAATTGCGCATCCATGGACAATTGCCCGAGGCGTTCTTGAGGTTGCCACTGAATGGATTCTATCGGACGTGCGTTGCCTCGACTCATCCGCCCGATTCTACCCCACGCGGCCGTATTGCTCTGCTAATCCGACCCATCGCCGGATGAGCGGCGCGGCGTGCGCAGGATAGTCGCGCAGCAGGGACTCGGCGGCGATCTGTACTCGCGGCAGCAGATCCGCGTCGCGTAACAAATCGGCAACACGCATTTGCGCAAGCCCGGTCTGGCGTGTCCCCAAGAGTTCGCCAGGTCCACGCAGTTCCAAATCGCGTCGTGCTACTTCGAATCCATCATTCGTATCACGCATCACTCCAAGGCGCTCACGCGCCATCTGGGACAAAGGCGCGCGGTACATCAGCAGGCAGGAACTGGCGTGCTGCCCGCGGCCGACGCGGCCGCGCAGCTGATGCAGCTGCGCCAATCCTAAGCGCTCGGCGTTTTCGATCACCATCAGGGTGGCGTTCGGCACATCGACGCCCACTTCGATTACCGTGGTTGCCACGAGCAGTTGGATCTCCCCGTCCTTGAAGCGGCGCATCGTGCCCTCCTTGGCTTGCGGCGGCATGCGTCCATGCACCAATCCGACTTTCAGCTCCGGCAGCGCGGCGGCCAGCGCAGCGGCGGTTTCCTCCGCCGCCTGATAGGGCATCTCCTCCGATTCATCGATGAGCGGGCAGACCCAGTAGGCTTGGCGGCCTTCCAAGCAGGCGGTGCGAATCCGCTGCACCACCTCGTCGCGCCGCGTCTCGGCGAGCACGACGGTCTTGACCGGCGTGCGACCGGGCGGCAGTTCGTCAATCACCGACACATCGAGATCGGCGTAGGCCGTCATCGCCAGCGTGCGGGGAATCGGCGTGGCGGTCATGATGAGCTGGTGCGGCTGATGGCCGTCCGCCGCGCCTTTCTCGCGCAGGCTCAAGCGTTGGTGCACGCCGAAGCGGTGCTGCTCATCGACCACCACCAATGCCAGCGAGGCAAACTCGACGCTCTCCTGAAACAAGGCGTGCGTGCCGATGACGATAGCGGCATGACCCAACCGAATGCCCTCGAGCACGGTGCTGCGCGCCTTGCCCGTCAGCCGTCCGCTCAAAATGGCCACCGCGATGCCGAGAGGCTCGAACCAGCGGCGGAAATTTTGCGCGTGCTGATCGGCGAGCAATTCGGTCGGCGCCATCAGCGCGACCTGGCGTCCCATTTGAATGGCTTGTGTCGCCGCCAAGGCCGCAACCAGAGTTTTACCGCAGCCCACATCGCCCTGCACCAAACGCAACATCGGCAAAGGCCGCCGCAGGTCGCCTTCGATCTCGAGCAGCACGCGCTGCTGCGCGGCGGTCATGGAGTAGGGCAGCGCGGCGAGAAAGTTGCGCTTGAGCTCGCCCGGCGATGGCAGCGGCCAGCCCGGATCGCTCTGTATGCGTCGGCGCAGCAGCTTGAGCGATAGCTGGTGAGCCAGCAATTCCTCGAACGCCAGGCGGCGCTGCGCCGGATGGCGATAACTCATCAGCAGCTCCACGGGCGCATCGGTCGGCGGGCGATGCACGTACAGCAATGCCTCGCGCAGCGACGGCAGGCGCGCATCGGCGAGCAGTGCCGGCGGCAACCAATCCATGGGATCCTCCGCGCCCGTCTGCTCCAGCGCCAACTTGACCAGCAGCCGCAGCCGTCCCTGCGTCACGCCCTCTGTCATGGGATAGATCGGTGTGAGATGTTCCTCGGGAAGCTGCGGGGCGTTTGGATCCACGCGCCGGTATTCCGGATGCACGAACTCCAAACCCTTCGGTCCCTTGCGCGCCTCGCCGAAGCAGCGCACGCGCGCGCCGCGCGCCAGGCCCTGTTGTTGCTGGGCCGTGAAATAAAAAAATCTCAAGGTCAGGAAACCCGATCCGTCGGCGATGCGGCACAGCATTTGGCGGCGCCCGCGAAATGCGACTTCCGTCAGCAGCACTTCGCCCTCCACGGATGCGCGTTGTCCCAAGCGAAGCTCGCCCAAGGGCACGATGCGCGTCCGGTCTTCATAGCGCAGCGGCAATAAGAACAACAGATCCTGAGTTGTCTCGACGCCCAAACCGCGCAGGCGCGTGGCGAGCGCTTCGCCGACGCCGCGCAATACCGTGACCGGCTTTAAGTCGATCACAGGGCGACGATGCACTCCACTTCGAATTGCGCGCCGCGCGGCAGCGAAGCGACCCCGACCGCGGCCCGCGCCGGATACGGTTCGCGAAAATATTCGGCCATGATTTTATTGACCAGCGCGAAGTGGGACAGGTCGGTCATGAAAATGTTCGCCTTGACCACATTATCGAGCGTGGCGCCGCTCGCGATGACGATGGCCTTCAAATTATCGAAGGCTTGCCGCACCTGAGCCTCCATGTCGCCTTTCACCAATTCCTTGGTGGCGGGGTCCATGGGGATCTGGCCCGAGACCCAGATGGTATTGCCCACTCTGGCCGCCTGCGAGTAGGTGCCGATGGCGGCCGGCGCATTGGTCGTCGAAATGATTTGTTTGCTCATAGCCTAGGATAATAATGATTGAAGGAAAAATCCGGGCGTCTAATTCCTACGCCAAAGTGCGAAATACGCGCTGCACATCCGGCATGCGCCTGACTGTACGGATGACGCGCGCGAGGTGTTTTCGGTCGCGCACCTGCACCTGGAATTTCAAAGACGAACTGTTCACGTCGCGTTCTTCCAACGACACCTGGTCGATGTTGGTTTCCGTGCCCGCAATGCTCGAGGCCACCGCCGCCAGCACCCCTACGCGGTTATTGATCTCCAGCTGGATCTCCGAGCTGAACAAGCGGCCGCGGGTCGATTCCCAGGCCACCGACAGCCATTTGTCGGGCTGCTTGCGGTACTCCGCGAGGTTACCGCAGTTCTGTCGATGAATCATCACGCCGCGGCCGGCGCTCAAGTAAGCCATGATGGGATCGTTGGGGATGGGAAAGCAGCAGCGCGCGTACGTCACCAATAGGCCCTCGGTGCCCGCGATCATGAGAGGCCCGCCCGCCTGGGCTTGGCCTGGCTCGCCCTCGCCATTCGCAGGTTGCAGCCGGCGCGCGACCAGCGGCGCCAGGCGCTCGCCCAGGCCGATTTTTTCATATAGCTCGTCGGCGTCGCGCAAATTGAGTTCTTTCACCACCGCATCGATCTGCGCCGCCGGAATCTTTTTTAAGCTAAGCGAAAATTCCTCGAGCGCCAGTCCCAACAGCCGGCGCCCCAATTCCAGCGCGTCGCCCTTTTTCAGGTTCTTCAAGTATTGGCGGATCGCCGCGCGAGCTTTCGCCGTCACGAGAAAACTGGACCAGGACGGATTCGGTTTGGCGCCCTTCGCCGTGATGATCTCCACGGTCTGCCCATTGCGCAACGGCGTGCGCAGAGGCACCAAGCGCCGGTCTACTTTAGCGGCGACGCAGCGGTTGCCCACATCGGTGTGGATGGCGTAGGCAAAGTCCACGGTGGTGGCGCCGGTCGGCAGGCGCAAAATTTTACCCTTGGGCGTAAACACATAAACCTTGTCCGGAAACAGGTCGACTTTTACGCTCTCCAGAAATTCTTCCGAGCTGCCGCCTTCCTGTATTTGCACCAGGCTCGCCAGCCACTCGCGTGCCCGATCGTGCTCCACCCCGCCGAAGGTGTCGCCGCCGGATTTGTACTTCCAATGGGCGGCGATCCCCGACTCCGCGACGCGGTGCATCTGTTCGGAACGGATTTGCACTTCGATCGGCACGCCGTTCGGGCCGAACAAGGTGGTGTGCAGCGACTGGTAGCCATTGACGCGCGGAATGGCGATGTAATCCTTGAAGCGCCCCGGCATCGGCTTGTAGACGCTGTGCACCAGGCCCAGCACGCGATAGCACACATCGGCGCTGTCGACGATGATGCGAAAACCGTACACATCGACCATCTCGTTGATCGAGATCTTCTTGTTCTGCATCTTCTTGTAGATGCTGTACAAGTGTTTCTCGCGGCCCTCCACGGCGCCTTCTATCGTGGCTTTCTTCAATGCACCCTTGAAAGTTTCGGCAATCTTGGCGATGAACTCCTTTTGGTTCCCGCGGGCGCGTTTCAATTCCCGTTCGAGAACCTTGTACCGATACGGGTACAGCGCGCGAAACCCTAAATCCTCCAGTTCCAGCTTGACCGCGTACAGTCCGAGGCGCTCGGCGATCGGTGCGTAGATCTCGAGCGTTTCGCGGGCGCTGCGCCGGCGCTTGACCGGCGGCATGACGCCGAGAGTGCGCATGTTGTGCATGCGGTCGGCGAGCTTGACCATGATGACGCGGATGTCGCGCACCATCGCCAGCAGCATTTTGCGAAAGCTCTCGGCCTGCGCCTCCTGCCGGTTTTTGAACTGGATCTGGTCCAACTTGCTGACGCCGTCGACCAGCTCGGCCACCACCTGCCCGAAAATGGACGCGATCTCCGCCTTGGCCGTGGGCGTGTCTTCAATGACATCGTGCAGGATGGCCGCGACCAACGTGTCCGCGTCCAAACGCAGGTCCGCGAGGATGTCGGCAACCGCGACCGGGTGCGTGATGTACGGCTCACCCGATACACGCTTCTGTCCCTGATGTTTTTCCGCGCCGAAGTCGTAGGCTTCGCGCACCCGCTCGACTTGAGCGGGAGATAGATAGGCTTCGAGTTTATCTAAGAGCTGGCTGATCCCGGTGGAGCGTCTTCCACCAGGCAAGAAACCAAGTATGGAAGACGCATAGTCCATCGCCGCTCTTAAGGGTTCGCCGTCTGTTTAGTCCCCAAGCCCGAGCTGCGGTGCGCGGAAATCCGAGGGCATGTCGAGCTCGCTGACCGGCGCGGGTGCCGGCTCTTCGGTCTCTTCCAACATTTCCAACGTGATATTTCCGGCAGCGATCTCGCGAAGCGCTACCACGGTCGGCTTGTCATTTTCCCATTCGACGGTCGCTTCTGCGCCATTGGCCAGGCGGCGGGCACGCTTAGCGGCCAGCAACACCAGGTTGAATAGGTTGGGTTCATTTTGAAGGCAGTCTTCGACTGTGATACGCGCCATGCTTGAGGTTCTTCCAATGGAGGGAGCGAAATCATAGCAGAAACGGCGCCCTCCTCGCCAGCCGCGAAGGCGAGGCCGCACTCCAAAAAGCCTGTTATTTCGGCGCTATTTTCCGGTTTTGCTCAAGAATCGAGCAGCCCCGCCGCCAGTTGCACCACTTCGGGACGCTCCGCCCGCAAGCGGCTGCCGCGGTTATCGACGATGTCCTGCAAATCCGCGATGGCCCGCTCGAATTGATCGTTGATGACGACGTAGTCGAATTCCCGCCAATGGCCCAAATCCTCGGCCGCATCGCGCAGGCGCCGCCGAATGACCTCATCGGAGTCGGTGCTGCGCCCCTTGAGGCGCTGCTCCAACGCCTCCCGCGACGGTGGAAGAATGAAAATGCTCAGGGCCTCCGGAATTCTCGAGCGGACCTGGCGGGCGCCCTGCCAGTCGATCTCCAGCAACAGCTGCTCGCCGTTCGACAAGGCCTCTTGGACGGTGTGCACGCCGGTGCCGTAGCTGTTGTCAAAAACCTGTGCGTGCTCGAGAAACTCGTGATTCGCGATCATTTCCTGAAAGCGTTCCGGGCTCACGAAGTGATAGTCGCGCCCGGGAATTTCATTGGGTCTTGGCCGCCGCGTCGTGTAGGACACCGAAAACTGAATGCGCGGTTCCCGCTCCATCAAGGCCTTGACCAAACTGGTCTTGCCGGCGCCGGACGGTGCGGCGACTACATAAAGGCGTCCTTGGGGCATCGATCGCTACGGGAGTTGGACACGGTTTGCCCAGCCCGGAATTTAGCATATGCGTAGCGGCGACGCGGCGTTCAGCGCGCGAATTTCGAGCCGGCGGGAAACGGAATCTGCCTGCCCTTGGGCTTGGAATCCCTGTGCCTCGCCGCGATGCAGACGGCTGCGAACAACAGGACAAACACTGCATTCAATAAAAATACGGTCGCGCCGGCACCATGGCCGAACGCGAGATCGTCGAGAGATACACCGAGCGATCCGCGTACCGCCGATGCCGGATCGGACTCATTTGCCGAGGCGGAAGCGCTCAGCGCCGAAACCAATCCAACGAGCGTAAGCACCGCCGGCACTGCCCTATGAAAATGTAGACGCATGACACCCTCTCCTTCTATGCATCGCCCACTAGTTAAATCGCGGACGCGCAAAGAAAAGAGACATGGGTGAATGCAAAAGAAGGTCAGGGCGACCTATGACATTGATTTGTCATGGGATTCGGAGTGCATCCAAATTGTCGCCAGAGCGAGATTCGCGCAAAGTCTTTGTTGGCCTGAATGGGACGGTCGTCTAAAAACTCAATACCGAACCCGCTATCCTTCGAAAGAACGGGAAACTTTACAGATGAAAGCCGCATGAGCCGAAGGGATTTTGTACGACTTGGATTGGCCACCCTGATCGCAACGGGGGCAGGCAAGCTGCGGCCGGCGTTTGCGCGGACGCTAGCGACCGGACAGGGTCCAGGGTCACTGCCGCATCCGATGCTGGCCTCGGAACCGAAGGGCACCGCGAGTGCGGCGAATTTCACGCTGCGAATCGCACCGATGATTGTCGAGCTGGCTCCTCACGTCGCCATCAGCACCATCGGCTACAGCGACATGATCCCCGGCCCCCTACTGAGGGTGCGAGAGGGGCAACGCGTCGTCGTCGAGGTGATGAACGACACGGACGTTCCGGAATTCGTGCATTGGCATGGGTTGTTCGTTCCCTCAGACGTTGATGGAGCGGAGGAAGAAGGCACACCTCCGGTACCGCCGCATGGGCGCCGGCGCTATCAATTCGTAGCCAAGCCCGCGGGTTCGCGGTGGTACCACTCGCACACCGAGGCCATGATGGATCTGCATCGCGGCTCCTACACCGGCCAATTTGGTTTTTTCATGATCGATTCCGCGAGTGACCCGGGGCGCTACGACCAAGAGGTCTTTCTCGCGCTGCGTGAATGGCAGCCTTATCTGACTACCCTGGATCAGGACGACATGGCAGGGGATCCCGACGACCCGATGCCTGAAAAACCCGCCACTCCAGACCAGCGTCCCAACGGGCTTGAAGTCGGCGCTCCTCTGTACTCGATTAACGACAAAATGCTGGGCGCGGGGGAACCGCTGCGCGTGCGTGCAGGCGAGCGGGTCCTGATGCACTTGCTCAACGCCAGCGCCTCGCAGATTCATCGCATTGGTTTATTCGGTCACCATTTTCAGGTGATCGCGCTCGACGGCAATCCCGTGCCCACGCCTCAGACCGTCGATGTGATTGAGATCGCCCCGGGGGAGCGCGTGGATGCAATCGTGGAGATGAATCTGCCGGGCGTTTGGATTCTCGGTGAGCTGCGCGATGCCGCGCGGCAAGCCGGCTTAGGGCTCGTGGTGGAGTACGCCAATCAGGCACAGCCGCGCGCGCAGTGGATTCCCCCTGCAAAGGCGCGCTGGGACTACACCATCTTTGGCAAGGCCGCTGCGCATCCCGCGCCGGATGAAACCATTCACATGGTCTTCGAGAAAGTACCGGGCGGGCCCCATGGGTTCAATCACTGGCTGGTCAACGGCAAGGAATATCCGCACGAGCGGGAATTCGTGTTCCGGCGCGGACGCCGCTATCGGCTGGTGTTTCACAATCGCAGCGACGATTCCCATCCCCTGCATATGCACCGACACGTGTTCGAGCTGATCGAACTCAACGGCAAACCGACTGCCGGCATCATGAAGGATACGGTGATAGTTCCCGCATTTGGTCGCGCGACCGTGGATCTGGTCGCCGACCAGCCAGGCCTGTCGCTGTTTCACTGCCATATCCAGCAGCACATGGATTTCGGGTTCAAGGCGCTATTTCGCTACGCCTGAGCAGCACCCGCAGCTTGGGCTGCCGCAGCGGACTTCCGTGTCGCCTGTCACATCAATGCGCTTCGAAGAAATCATTGTCACAACTTATTCACACATCGGACATAGAAACGAAACAATCAAGAGATGGGATGCTTGGTCTCATTCACAATTCAATCTTAAGCGCCGGAGAAATCGCATGAAGATGATCGGGGAAAAATTCCGAGCGGCAATGCTCATGGGAGCGGGCGTCTCGGTACTGGTATTTGCAGCTGGGGCAACGGCACAGAATCAAAACGATGGCAATTGGCGGGGCAATCCGCCGGCGGCCGATAATCCGTGGCCGTACAACAATCCGCAGCGCTCTCCCGTGCTGGCGGTGGTTGGTGACATATCTTGCCAACCAGGCGAGGAGGCGAGCGGTGAGTCTTCGAAAGAAACCTGCACCGACCCCAAGGCGCCCTACACGAGCACCTCTCTGTACCAATCGCAGGAGGCCACTGCGAATCAGATTGAGGCCATGAAACCGGACGCGGTCGCGCTCCTCGGAGATCTGCAATACCAGGTTGGCCGATATTCGGACTTTGAGAACTCGTACGACTTGACGTATGGCGCTTTTAAAATGATCAGCCGGCCCGCGCCCGGCAACCACGAGTTTTATGACGAGCATGGCGAGACCGGCGTTGCCGGCTACGGCTACTTCTCCTACTTCAACGGCTTTCTGATCGATACCACTGCTGATGCCAATCAGGGTAAGCCTTTGATGACTACGATCCAGGACCCGTGCCCAGCAAACCCGGCGTGCGGCCCTGGCTCAACCCCACCCACTGCCCTCAGCCCCCAACCGATTCCGCGCGCGGATGGACAGGCGGGGCATTTCGAGTTGGGGGCGAACGGAGGACAGAACGGAACCGGGGTCGCGGATGGCTGGTACTCGTACAATCTCGGATCCTGGCACCTAATCTCACTCAACATAGAGTGCTCGACGCAGCCGGGCGGCTGTTCGACGACGGGCGCCTGGTTTGCCGCCGAGCTTGCATGGCTGCAAAAGGATCTCGAAGAGAACCACGCCGCGTGCACCGTCGCCTACTGGCATCAGCCCACCTTCAGCGCCACGAACGGCATCAGCCCAGAGGGCATTGCCGCCAAGGCCTTTTGGCAACTGCTCTACGAACACAGAGCCGACTTGGTGCTGAACGGACACGATCACCTCTACGCCCGCTACCGCCCTCTTAATCCCTCCGGGAAATTCGACCCGCAGCGAGGCATAACGGAATTCACCGTGGGCACCGGCGGCGAGACACTCGATCCTGTGGTTACAACCCCTGTGACGAGCGGCTCAGGCGAAACGAACATGGAGGATCCCAGCGGCAACACGAACTTCAACGCGGAGAATCTCGTGGCGGCAACCGGGGACTATTGGGGCGTGATGGCCCTGACGCTCAATCCGAATGGCTACGCGTGGCATTTCCAGTCGGCTTTGCAAGGTCCTGTGAACAACGGCCAGTGGCCGATGGTACCGCCGACTGGGTCTTACACCGACAAGGGCGCCGGCTCCTGCCACGGACCAGGCAACCGATGAGGACCGGATAACCCTCATCACTTCAGGTTTGGCGTTTTCCTTCTGGTACGCGATCCCCCTCCGCGAGAAATTGCGAAGGGGGATCTTTTTTTGCAAGCGTCCAGCCGCACACGTGGTATCAGGATTCGCCGAGAACGGCGTCGCGCTTTGCCTCATCCCATCGCCACACTGCGACGCCGGGCTGAATATGCACTCCGCCAACCCATCTCGCGGGTGGGCGAAGTGACAGCCAGTCTCTTTCGCCGCGTAGGACTGCCCGCCCGAGTTCGGTTATCGCGACGTCGATGCGAAATTGATTCTCGTCAACAGGCGTGCGAACGACCGTGAGGAGTGGCATCGACCCGGCGAGCATGTAATCGATCAGATCGAAAAACCTGAGGTCGCCGTTGTACGGCAGCGGGTCACGCTCCAGGAGCAAACCAAACAGCGGATTCCGACGAACCGGACTGCGTTCGCACAGGATCCGCAGGATCAGTTGCTCGGAAAGTCGCAGCCCATTTTCCACCGACGGTAACTCGCGCAGATGTCGATGCAGGGCCGGAGCCATGATCGGCAACGCTGGCGTGCCGGAGCGGACCAGGGCGGCAAGCGGCATCGGGTCGTCAGAGCTGAGGGCGGTCCAGGCCTCCTTGCCCAGCGCGAGTTGTGCATGCGTGACCGGCTTTCGGCGCGGCCACAGCAGACGCAGCGCTTCCGGTGGAAGCTGCCCGATTCCAATGAAGCGCTGGCTACCGGGAAACTCATCCACCGCGATAAGCTCAAACGTGGGCGGCCGCTTCGCAGTCGCATAGTGCGCGAGCAATCGGGCGAGCACGAGTTGGTCGTAACTATCGTGCTCCATCCAGATGACTACTCGTTCGTAGTCGTCCGCTGAGGCATGCAATTGCTGTTCGAGGCGTCTCAAGTCTTCCAACGCTTCCTCGTAGCCGTGGCCGTGGAGGGACTTGCCGCTTGGGGTTATGAGTGCGCGGGCCAGCAATTCGAGGCGGTCTGGCCCGTCAGTCAGCGGCATCGTGCCATACGGATATGCATCTACGAGGAAATCGCCGACGAATCCGGCTTCCACGAGTGGTTGCTGAATGTCGTGCCCGCAGCGGATATGCAGCGTCTTAAGATCGCCGTCCGGCGCCGCGGATTTCCCATCAATCGCTGCGCGCTGGCGATCCATCGACGCGATATGCGCCTTTAGCAGCGCCCAGCTCGCAAAACGAAGCTCGCGCGCGATGACGAACTGCGCGTCCGCGAGCTTCGCGGTGGCCTGCAGTGTGTCGAGCGAGTTGCGTGCGACGGGGTCGGAGCGTACCGCCGCAAGGCGTGAGAGGGCGTCGGCGTCCCCGGCCCTGGCGGCGCGCAACAGGTCCTTGGCGCGATTTTTTTGCTGTTCGAGATTGAGGCTCACGCCCGGCCGGCTCTGATAGTGGCGCACCGCCGCCAGCGCGTCAGTCGCGTCGCCGAATAGCGGGCCCGGGATTTGCGACAACAGAACGGCGTCGGAGAAGGTCCCCATATTGCCGCGCTCGAGGTAGCCGGTGATTTTGAGCTTGCCCGGCTGCTCCCACAATGCGTGCCGCTCTTCGATTTCGCCGACCAGCTCGAACTGCTGGAAGGTCGGGTCGAGACCGTAAGCTTGCGCGTTGTTGCCGCCGCCGGCAGGGCTTGCGGACAGATCAAACGCACCGCCGCGCAAAGTGA
>Ga0209007_1000223_pt1 | contig 29766 bp, 27 predicted proteins | sample JacPinW_OM1H0_O2_FD_187961 | JGI IMG/M metagenome (GOLD analysis project Ga0209007, IMG submission 187961) | Forest soil microbial communities from Algoma, Ontario, Canada - Jack Pine, Ontario site 1_JW_OM1H0_O2 (SPAdes) (version 2) | ecosystem: Environmental > Terrestrial > Soil > Boreal... | reverse complement strand
CCCGCCGGCCCGCTGCACCCGCCGCTGCATTACAACAACTTAACGAAGCGGTTTGCGCATGGCGCAGCGGTGTCGGGCGCGCTAGCCTTGGCATGTAGGGAATGCGACCGGAGACTCAACCCCCGACATTGCACGAGGAAACTCAACAATGAACAAACAATTCAACTGGCTGTTGGCAACGCTGGCAGCCCTGCTCATGTTCGGATGCACCATGGACAAGGGACCGGCCGAGCAGGCCGTGGCGAGCGCGGAGACCTCGCTGGCCGCGGTGCGCGACATGGCGCAGAAGTACGTTCCGGACCAGCTGCAGGCCGTCGAGACACAGCTCGGCACGGTGAAGGACAGCCTCGCCAAGGGTGACTACAAGGCGGTTCTGGCCGCATCGCCCGCGCTGACGACGGCGATCAGCAACCTGAAGGACGCGGCGGCGCAGAAGCAGGCCGAGTCCGAGGCCGCCGCCAACAAGGCGAAGGAGGACTGGGGTCCGCTGAGCGCCGATGTGCCGAAGATGGTCGCCGCCGTCCAGAGCCGCGTGGACGAGCTGTCGAAAATGCGTCACCTGCCCAAGGGGGTCACCAAGGAGTCGCTGGAGTCCGCCAAGTCGGGCCTGACCACCATGAACTCGACATGGACGGATGCCTCCAACGCTTCGACCTCCGGGGACTTCGTGACCGCGGTCAGCAAGGCCCAGGCCGTGAAGGACCAGGCGACTCAGGTCATGCAGTCACTGAAGATGAATGGCGCCGGCAGCACCGGCGGCAGCAGCAGCTGAAGAGCTCGACCTGACTCGGCTCGGCCGCCGGCAGCTCAATTTGGGCAGGCCGGCCTGACGACTAAGCTTACCGGCCGTCTCATCCCCCGATGAGGCGGCCGGTGAGATCGTAGGCGTCGGCGGCCACGATCTCGACATCGGCCCAGTCGCCCGGGCGAAGGCGGACGCCCTCGGCTGCGGTGCGCGCGCTTGCGCCCGCGATCCGTACCACGCCGTCGATCTCCGGGGCGTCCGCCTCGCTGCGCGCGATCGCGGTCGTGCCCTCGATCGCATCGACCAGCACGCGCACGCGCCTGCCGACGCGCGCGGCGAGCCGCTGGGCGCTGATCGCGGCCGCACGCTCCATGAAGCGCGCATGGCGCTCGTCCTGCACCTCGGGCGGGACGTGGCCGGCGAGGGTGTTGGCTGCCGCGCCCTCGACGGGCGAGTATTTGAAGCAGCCGACCCGGTCGAGCTGCGCCTCCTCGAGCCACTCGAGGAGCTCGGCGAACTCGGCCTCGGTCTCCCCGGGAAAGCCGACGATGAAGGTACTGCGCAGCGTCAGCTCGGGACACACGCCGCGCCAGGCGCGTATGCGCGCGAGTGTGTCCTCGGCGCGCGCTGGGCGGCGCATGCGCCGCAGCACCGTCGGGCTGCCGTGCTGGAACGGCACGTCGAGGTACGGCAAAACGCGTCGCTCGGCCATGAGCGGCAGCACCTGATCGACGTGCGGGTAGGGGTAGACGTAGTGCAGGCGTACCCACACACCCAGGCTTCCGAGCGCGCTCGCCAGATCGATGAAGCGCGTCTCATAATGCGTCCCGTGCCAGGTGGCGCCCACGTAGCGCAAGTCCGAGCCGTAGGCGCTGGTGTCCTGCGAGATCACCAGCAGTTCCTTCACGCCCGCCGTCACCAGCCGCTCCGCCTCGCCGAGGACGTCGTCGATGCGGCGGCTCGAGAGCACGCCGCGCAGCGCCGGGATGATGCAGAAGCTGCAGCGGTTGTTGCAGCCTTCCGCGATCTTGAGATACGCATAGTGTCGCGGCGTGAGCCGCACGCCGTGCGGCGGCACCAGGTCCGTGAACGGGTCGTGGCGCGGCGGCAGGTGCGCGTGCACCGCCCCGACGACCTGCTCGTAGGCCGCGGGACCTGTGACCTCGAGCACACGCGGGTGGCGCGCGAGGATGCGCTGCGGATTGGCGCCGAGACAGCCGGTGACGATGACGCGGCCGTTGTGCTCGAGAGCCTCGCCGATCGCGTCGAGCGACTCGTCGATGGCGGCATCGATGAACCCGCAGGTGTTGACGACGACGACGTCGGCCGCCTGGTAGCTGGGTGCGACCTCGTACCCTTCCGAGCGCAGCTGCGTGATGATGCGCTCGGAATCCACCAGCGCCTTCGGGCATCCGAGGCTCACGAAGCCGACGCGCGGCGCGCGCCGGCGCGCCGCGGCGGGAGCGCGCGCGCCTGCTCCGCGATGACTCCGGTCCTGGCTCATGAGACCAACGGGTGCGGCGGCTCGTGCTAACGGGTGGCAGGCGTGCCGTCGGCGCTCACCGGCGGTTCCGCCCAGCCGCCGGCCCACCACGCCGTTCCCGGGCGGTGGTGCGCGCGCATGAGCGCAAAGAACACCAACAGCACCACCAGCGGCATGACGAGCCACGGCCAGATGGCCGGGCGCCGTTCCCCGCGCATTCTGCGGCGCTCAGCGGCCATAGACTCCCATGAGCTGCGCCTTGCCGAGCGACTGTGCGTTCACGCTGAAGCTGATGTAGGCCGCGGACGCATCCGCCGGCACGTCCAGGCTCGCGACTTTGAGCGCGTAGAGCCTGAAGTAGTAGTGATGCGGGTTGCCCGGCGGCGGACACGGGCCGCCGTAGCCGGGTGTGCCGAAATCAGTGCGGGCCTGTACCGCGCCGGGGGGCATCAGCTGCTTGTGCGGATCGCCGGCGCCGGCCGGCAGCGAGCTCGCGCTCGCGGGAATGTTGTAAACGACCCAGTGCCACCAGCCGCTGCCGGTGGGCGCATCCGGATCGTGCACCAGGAGCGCGAAGCTCTTGGTGCCGGCGGGCGCGTTGCGCCACGACAGGGTCGGCGAGATGTTGCCGCCCTTGCAGCCGAAGCCGTTGAACACCTGTGCCTCGGCGATGTGCGCGCCTGCGGCGATGTCGGGGCTGGTGAGCGTGAAGGCGCCGGCGTCCCGGTGCGCCGCGTTGCCGGCGGACTGCGCCGCGAGCGGCGCGATGGCAGCCGCCGCGAGGCATGCGCCCGCGATCCAGGCCGTGCGAATCATGTGTCCACTCCTCGAGAACAAAACTGGCGGCGGCTCAAAGACCGCCACGGGCCGCAGAGTGTGCCGCCCGCAGGCCGAGGAGTGCAAATAGACCGCGTTCGCCCGGGCAGCACCGCACCCGCGGTGTGCCCGGGCGGGTCAGGTCAGGATGTCAGCGCGCCCAGTGACCGGGTGTTTCGCGCCAACCGCGGGGGCCGCGCACCCAGCCGTGCTGTACCCAGCGGTAGCCCGGTCGCGGCCTCTCCCAGTAGCCACCGTGCCACACGTAGCGGCCGCCCGACCAGAACCAGCTGCCACCGATCCAGAAAGCTCCCGGATAGGGCGCGACGCCGACGGCTTCGTACTGTACCGGCGGCGGCTCGGCGTAGGCGACAACTTCGCCACCCGGAGCCGGACCGGGCCCCACCGGGGCGACGTAACACGCCGAGAGCGCGGCGCTCATCACCAGGGCGCTCGCCGCAAGTCGCAGGGAATTGAGGTTCATCCAACTGTCTCCTCTCGTTGGCACGAAATTGCCTAACATATTAGCCATCAACGCACGTCGTCGCCTGCGAGCGTACACACCCGGAGCCCCAAATGGCTGTAGGTCGGTCAGAACTGTTAAGTGGGTCCGGTGAGCCGCTGAATGCGGCCGGTGAGCTCGAAGCGCCGGGCCCCATTCAGCCGCCATTCAGCGCGAGCGTGGCTGCCGCGGCGAGGACGCCCCGGGGGGCGCCCGGCGCGAGGCGCTTCGACCGCGAATACTACCGGCGCTACTACTACGATCCGCGCACCGCGGTGGTCTCGCGCGCCGAGATGCGGGCACGCGCCCGGCTGATCGCGGCATTCGCGGCGCACGCCGGCCTGCCCCTGCGGCGGATCCTCGAAGCCGGCTGCGGCACCGGGCTGTTGCGCGCGCCGCTGCGCCGGCTGCTGCCGCGCGCGCGTTACGTTGCGCTCGAAGCGAGCGAATATCTGTGCCGGCGCCACGGCTGGCAGCATGGCCGCATCGAGGAGTACCGCGACCGCGCGCGCTTCGATCTCGTCATCTGCTACGACGTGCTGCAGTACCTGGATGCGGCGGGTGCCGCCCGCGCGCTCGCGAACTTCGGGCGGCTGTGCCGCGGCGTGCTGTACTTCAGCGCGCTCACCCGCGGCGATTTCGAGCACAACTGCGACCCGCGGCGCACGGACAGCGAGGTGCATCTGCGCAGTGCGCGCTGGTACCGCGAGCGCCTCGCGCCACGGTTCCGCGAGGCGGGCCTGGGGTTCTGGGTGCGGCGCGGCGCACCGCTCACGCTGTGGGAGCTCGAGAGGCAGTGACCGCCTGGCGCGCCAGGCGCACGCGTGCGGCGCTGCGGCGGAACAGCGGGTAGAGCGGCAGCCCGAGCGCGATCAGCAGCAGCGCGGCGATCGACTCCTTGGGCGCGGTGAGCAGCGCGCTGATCACGATCCCTACCATCACCAGCGCGAACAACAGCGGCACGAGCGGATAACCCGGAACGCGGAACGGGCGCGTGGCGCCGGGGAGTTTGCGGCGCAGCACGATCACCGAGAGCGACACCGGGATCCAGAAGAAGGCGTACGACATCACCGCCATGTTGGTGAGCTGGTCGAAGGTTCCCGATACCGCGAGCAGCGCTCCCCACACCGCGAGCAGCACCAGCGAGGTGACCGGCACGCGGCTCCTCGGGTTGAGGCGACCGAAGGGCGCGAAGAACAGTCCGTCGCGTGCGGCGGCGTAGGGAACGCGCGCGGCGGCGAGGATCACGCCGTTCAGCGAGCCGATGGTCGAGACCAGGAAGATGAGCGCTGCGATCGGCGCGGCGCGCCCGCCGAGGAAGGTCTGCACCGCGCGCGCGGCCACCGACGGCGCGTCGGGATAGGCCGTGGAATTGGCGCTCGCCACCTGCCAGAAAGGCAGCGCGTACAGATAGGCGGCATTGATGGCGACATACAGCCCGAGTACCAGCAGCGTGCCGGCGACGATCGCGCGCGGCAGGTTGCGCTGCGGCTCGCGTACCTCGCCGGCCGCCATGGGCAGGAACTGCCAGCCGCTGTAGGCCCAGAGCGCGGCGAACATCGCGCCGCCGAAACCGGTGAGCCCGCCGCTGGCAGTGCCCGACGGCGCGCGCAGGTTCGACCAGTCGTGCGTACCGCCCAGGGTGAAGACTCCGGCGGCAACTGCCACGATCGCCGCCACCTTGGTCACGGTCAGCACGGTCTGCACGCGCCCGCCGAGCATGACGCCGAGGCAGTTGATGACCGCGAACACCGCGATCACGCCGACCGCTATCAACTGCCGCGCGCCGAGCTCGAAGCTGAAGGCGACGCCGAACGGGTGCAGCGTGTGCTGGTACCAGAGCTGGTCGAAGCGGTGGATGTCCGACACGAAGATGGCGACCGCCGCTCCGTAGGCGGCGACCGCCGCCCCCCCGAGCACGAAGGCGTTGCAGGCGAACAGGAATCCCGGCAACTCGCCGTAGGCGGTGCGCAGATAAACGTACTCGCCGCCCGCCTGCGGCAGCAGCCCCCCGAGCTCGGCGAAGCACAGCGCGCCGAGGATCGCGACCAACCCTGCGGCGACCCATGCGGCAAGCACCAGCATCGGGGTCCCGACCGCCTGGGCCATGCTCGCGGCCTTGAGGAAGATGCCCGTGCCGATGATCACACCGACCACGAGCGAGCTCGCGTCCACGAGGTTGAGGTCGCGGCGCGGTTGCAGTTCGAAGCCCTCCATGGGGTTATCGTACAATCGCGCACCCGGGCGCGTGGAGGAAACGATGGCGGCGCACGAATACCAGGCGCGGATCCACTGGGAGCGCGGTGGCGCGGCGTTCACCGATCAGCGCTACAGCCGTGCGCACACCTGGCATTTTGACGGCGGCGTGGAGGTGCCGGCCTCGTCCTCGCCGCAGGTGGTGCGGGTCCCGCTGTCCGCCGAGAACGCGGTCGATCCCGAGGAGGCGCTGGTGGCGGCGCTGTCGAGCTGCCACATGTTGTTCTTCCTGTCGTTCGCCGCCGGCCGCGGCCTGCGAGTCGATCAGTACACCGACGACGCCGTCGGTGTCATGGGCCCGAACGCCGCCGGCAAGACCGCCATGGTGCGCGTCACGCTGCGCCCGCGGGTGGCGTTCTCGGGCGAGCGGTTGCCCACGCGCGACGAGATCGCCGCGCTCCACACCCGCGCGCACGAGGAGTGCTTCATCGCCAACTCGGTGACCACCGAGGTGCGCGTCGAGCCGCGGCCCGATGGCTGAAGTCCCGACCGGCGTCGCCGCGTTTCGCGGCTCGGTACGCTGCCGGCGCGATCCGGCCGGACCGCTCGAGATCACGCTCGAGGGCCACGCGGCCGGCGAGCTTGCCGACGCCGGCGCGGCCGGCGATCCGCTCACCATCGCCTTCAGCGGCGCCACCGACCCGGGCTTGCCCGAGGCGCTCGACGACGCGGTGGTGGAGCACGTGGGACCGGCGCGCTACCGGATCGCATCCGGAACGCGCGCCTGGCTCATCGAGGCCGCTGCCATCCACCTGCACCGTGACGTGGCCCGCGAGTTCTACCGCGCGCTGCCGCCGCGGCCGGCGCCGGCTGCGCGGCGGCTGGTCTTTCGCCTGGCGCTGCTCCTGGCCGGCAGCCGCGCCGGACTTGCCGTGCTGCGCGCGCTGCGCGGCTGAGAGTCAGGAGCCCGGCAGACTGAAGCCCGGCATGGGCTCGAGCGCCGGGCGGTGCGCACCGACCAGCGAAGCGTAAGCGGCGGTCTGCGCTTGAAAGGCGCGATCCCAGGTGAACTGGCGCAGCACGCGGGCGCGCGCCGCAAGGCCGACCGCTTCCAGGTCGCGCTCGTAGAGCGCGGCGATGGCTGCCGCCATCCCAGCGCCGCTGTCGGGCTCGGCGAGCACCCCAACGCTGTCATCGACGAATTCAGGAAACGCGCCGGCGCGCGCCGCGACCACCGGCCGGCCGCAGGCCATGGCTTCCAGGATCACGAGGCCGAAGGTTTCCTTGGTGCCGGCATGCACCAGCGCGTCCGCGGACGCGACCCACTGCGCCAGCTCGAGACTGTTGCGCCGGTAGGGGATCATGGTGACGTTGCCGGTGGGACGCGCGCGGCGTCGGCCGCCGATCAGCAGCAGGTGGTAGGGCGCGCCGAGATGCTCGAACGCCTTGAACAGTACCGGCAGGTTCTTTTCCTCGGCGAAGCGTCCGGCATAGACCAACACGCGCGCATTCGCCGGCAGGCCGAGCCACTCGCGCAGCGCGCCGCTGCGGCGTGCCGGGTTGAAGACCTCCGTATCTACACCGAGCGGCTGGTGCATGGCGTGCGCGATGCCCAGCTCCTGCAGGAACTCACACATCACCCGGCTCGGTGCAAACACCACGTCGCAGCGCTCGTACAGCACCCGCAGATAGCGGCGGATCACCGGCTCGGTGAGCCCGCCGCAGAAACGGCAGCCGGCGAGCTGCGGCAGGTTCGAATGATAGAAGCCGACCAGCGGAATGCCGCGCCGCTGCGTTACGCGCCAGGCGCACCACGCCGGATGGAAAGCGTCACCCGCCTCGATCAGGGTAGGCTCGAGCGCATCCAGCAGCCGCATCCAGCGGCGCGCATTGAGCGGCAAGCGGTAGTTGAAGGTTGCCGGCACCGGGTAGCCGGGCAGCGTGCACACGCCGCCGCGCTCGAAGCGCAGCTGGTGGCCGGGGACGACGATGGTGTGCTGCCAGGAAGTGTGCCCGGCGATCCAGGCGTGCTTGGCGTTCAGGTAGCGTTTGACACCACCGCTGGTCGGCGAATAGAACAGGGTGGTATCAACGACATGCATTTGCGTCATCGAGCGGGCATTGCACCTTCATGACCGTTGGGTGTCAAGCCTTGTCAGACACAGCGCACGTGCGCCGTCGGAATTGTTACCGCTGTTGTTCACCAATGCGAAGGGGTGTGTCTTGAACCAGTTGCTGCGCCGTCTGGTCGTCCTGCAGCCCGGTGAGGGCCCGGCACTGCTCACCTCGTTCGCGATGCTGCTGTGCATGTTCGCGAGCTACACGATCCTGCGCCCGGTGCGCGATGCGTTCGGCATCACCTCTGGGCTCGACAACATTCCCTATCTGTTCTGGGGCGTGTTCGTGGTCATGCTGCTGCTGCAGCCGGTGTACGGCTGGCTCACCTCGCGCTTCCCGCGCACGGTGTTTCTGCCGTGGGTGTACGCGTTCTTCGCCGCCAACCTCGTGGCCTTCTATATCTGGTTCCGGCTTGAGGCCGACCACACCTGGATCGCGCGCACCTACTTCGTGTGGGTAAGCGTCTTCAACCTGTTCGTGGTGGCGGCGTTCTGGAGCCTGATGGCGGACGTGTTCACGCGCGAGCAGGCCGGACGCCTCTTCGGCTTCATCTGGGCGGGCGCCAGCACCGGCGGCCTGATCGGACCGGCGATCGCCAACCGGCTCGCGGTGCCGATCGGTGTCGTCAACCTGCTGCCGATCTCGGCGGCTCTACTGCTGCTCTCGCTGGTCTTCATGACACAGGTCATCCGCTGGCAGCGCCGGCACCACGCGCCAGAGGCGTCCGGCGCCCCGGTGGCGCCGCGCCAGGAGGCCGCGCTCGGCGGCAGCATGTGGGCCGCGTTCACCCAGGTGGTGCGCTCGCCGTACCTGCTCGGCATCGCGGCGTTCGTGCTGCTCATGACCTGGGTGTCGACCTTCCTGTATCTCGAGCAGCAGGCCTACGTGGCCAAGGCGTTTCACAGCGCCGACCAGCGCGCCAGCTTCTTCGCCGGCATCGACTGGTGCGTGCAGGCGGCCTCGCTGGTGATTCAGCTACTGCTGTTCGGCCGGCTGTTCAAATGGGTGGGCCTGCGGACCGTACTGGCGTCGGTCCCCGTCATTATGATCGCCGGCTACGCGGTGTTCGCGGCCGCGCCGCGCTTCATGGTGCTGGTGGTGGTGTACGCCGTGCGCCGCGTGGGGGACTACGCGCTCACCCGCCCGTGCCGCGACGCACTCTTCACGGTGGTGAGCCGCGAGGAGAAGTACAAGGCCAAGAGTCTCATCGACACTTTCGTGTACCGCGGCGGGGACGCGTTGAGTGGCTCGCTCTACAAGGCCTTCACCCACGACTTCGGTGCGGGACCTTCGGCGGTGGGCTGGCTTGGGGCGGTGATCTCGGCGGTGTGGACGGTGCTCGCGCTCGCGCTCGGCCGTGCCCAGGAGCGCGCGCGCGTTCCTGCGCCGTCCGGGCAGCCCGTACAGGCGGAAGGACAGCTCGGCGGTCTGCGCTAGGGAGTCGGGATCCGCGTCTTCAGGCAGCGCTCGACTGGGTTTCGGAAGTCGCGCCCGCGGTGAGCTCTGCGGCCACCGCGATGATCTCGGCCGCGCTCTCGAAGCGCTCGCCGCGATTCTTGGCCAGCAGCCGCGCGAGCAGCGGCTGGTAGCGCGCCAGGTCCGCGGGCAGCTGTGGCGGCGGGCTGCTGACGTGCTGCTGCAGCACATCGAGCGCCGTACCGCCGGTGTAGGGCTTCTGACCGGTGAGCATTTCGTAGACGATGATGCCGAGACTATAGAAGTCCGAGCGCGCATCGAGCTGCTCGCCGAGCGCCTGCTCGGGACTCATGTAGTAGGGTGAGCCGAGCAGCACACCGGTCTGCGCGACGCTCGAGGTGCCCCCCTCGAGCGGCCGGGCGAGTCCGAAGTCGATGAGCGCCACTGAGTCGTTCTCGCGCAGCATGACGTTGGGTGGCTTGAGGTCGCGGTGCACGAGGCCGCCCTGGTGCACCACCTGCAGCGCCGAGGCGATCTGCTCCAGGTAGCGCAGCGCCTCCTCTTCGGTGAGGCCGCGTTGGATGCGCGCCTTCAGGTCGCCGCGCGGCAGGTACTCCATCGCCAGGTACTCGAAACCGGCGTGCACGCCGTAATCGTAGATCTCCGCCACCAGCGGGCTCTTCAGGGTGAGCACCGAGGTGTACTCGCGCTCGAGGAACTGCCGGCCGGCCGCGTCGTCGCGCAGCGTCTTGGCGACCTTGAGGGCGACGTTGTGCCCGCGGGCGGCGCTCATCGCCAGATACACCACTGCCTTCTCCGATTCGCCTATCTTCAGGCGCAGCGTGTAGCCGGGGATGAATTCCTCGCCGTTCGGCGCGGTGAGCAGCGCCATGACGCTGTGGGCCGGGAGAGCTTCGGCCACGGCCGCCGCCGGCGGCGGCGCTCCCGGCACTTCGGGGGCCTGCGGCGCGGCCTTCGCGGCGTTGGCCCGGTCGCGCGCGAGGTGCGCGAGGCTCGCGAGGCGGCGTGCCACACGCCGCTCGACGCGATGCAGCGCGACGCGGATCGCGGTGTTGAGGCGCTCGGGCGTGAGCAGTCGCTTCGGCAGGTAATCGACCGCGCCCAGCTGCAGCGCGCGCACCGCGGTGAGCTCGTTACCGTCCTCGGCGAAGGCGATGACGGCCGGTGCCGCGGGCTGGTCGCGCAGGCGGCGCAGGAGCGACAGCCCCTGCGACTGCGGATCCTCGGGACTCGCGCCGAACCTGCACCCGAGCAGCAGCAGATCGCAATCGCGCCCGGAAACCGACGTGCACCAGCGCTCGAATTCCGACAGGTCGAGCATGCTGACGCTCGCCTGCGGGCAGATCACGTCGAGATGGTGGCGCAGCCACTCCTTGTACTGAAAGTCGTCATCGACAATCAGCATGCGTGCGGGAGGGGTGGTGTTGCGCCGGGCGCTCATTTGCGCAAGATGGCGCAGGCGCCGCCGGCTGGCGACAGCCGCGGGTGGATTCTGTGAAGCTCATTCTGTGAACTGCATCAAGGTTTGAGGCTTCAATCCCGCGGCAGCAGGAACCGCGACCCCTGGTACGAGAGCACGGCGCCCTCTGGCGTAATGCTCTCGACGCGCACGCCCTCGGGCAGCGAGTCACCCTCGTGCACTTTGTGCATGTTGATGATCACCCAGCGATCCTCGGGGCGCACCGCATACGCATGCAGGTCGAGCCGCAGCTGCGGCAGCTGCGTCGCGGCCGCAGCCTGCGTGTAGAGCGGCACGCCGCTCGCGGTGCCGCGCGTCACGTGGCCGGAGCCGCCGACGGCGTCGCTCGCCGGTGCGTAGTCGTCCGGATTCGCACCGCCCGCAACTCCCTGGTCCGCCGCGGCCGGCGGCCCGGGCGTTGCTGCTTCAGGCGCACCGGCTGCTGGGGCGGTCGCGGGCGCTGCGGGTGTCGCTGCGGTCGTTGCCGCGGATGTCGCGGTGGTCGTCGCTGCGGGCACCGTAGCCCCGACCCGTTCGGACGGCGCCGGTACGGCCGCCATCGCGGGCGTGCCGGCGGCAGCTGTCGGAAGCGCCGCGAGCAGCCGCGCGGCCGGCGGCGACGGTGCGGGCTTGCGCAGCAGGATCCACAGCACGATGCCGAGATTGACGACGAACAGCACCCCGATGGCGAGCGCCCAGGCGGGCAGCCCCGGGCGCCGCGGCGCCACCTTGACCTCGAACAACGCCGGACCGCTCTGGCGCTGGCGATCGCTCTCGGACTTTTTCAGTGCATCCAGAATGAACGACATCGGTCACCCGCCGTGCGTATCGGCCAGCAGCAGTGGCACCTTTGGGCCGGCGACTGCGGCCGCGAGCGCGATCTGCGTCTGCACGCCCGCAATGCCGTCGACCGACAGCTGATGCTGGCGCTGGAAGTCGCGCACCAGGCCCGTGAGCTCGGCGTCGAACATATCGCTCACCGGACCGCTCGGGTGCAGATGCGCGAGCTGCTCGAGGCTCTGCCGCAGCCAGCGCACATCCGCGCCGCGCATGCCGACGGAGAGCGCTTTCACCGGCGAGCTGGCGGGCTGCCATAGCATCACGAAGTCTCCCAGCCAGTAGCGCGACAGCTCCCCGAGGCCCACGGTGTGTGGACCGCCGAGCTGCAGCTGCGCATGCTCGTCGTCCAGATGCGTGAGCACGACCTGGTGGCTCGTGCCGCTGCCGTCACTGAGCATGAGGATCGCCGGATGATTGTACAGGCGCAACTGCCCGAAGGAGCCGCGCTCGTCGATGCACTCCAGGTGCTGCTGTGTTGCCTGTGTGCACGGGTCGATGCCGTTGGGTTGGTACTTCGCGCCCCATAGGCCGAAGAGCTTCGCGAAGGCGCTGTCGGTGTCGGTCTCGGAGTTATGCCCGACGAGGAGCTGCGCGAGGTTCGGCTGCGGGGCAGGCGCCAGGTGTGGCGTCGCCGCGACCGCGGCCGGCAGCGCTGCGCCGCTGCTTCTGGGTGCGGTGGCTGCGGTCATCACGTGCGACAGGGTCGGACGGAAGTTCCACAGCGCCGTCGTGCCGATGGCGAGTAGCGCGGCGATGGCCGCGGTCACGGCCCACGGCAGCCAATGGGGCGCGAGATACCGGCCGAAGACTTCCGAGGCCGCGTGCCGCACCAGTGACGGGGTCACGTGGTGGCGATCCAGCGAATAGGCTCCGAGGAGCGCGCGGTCGCAGATGACGTTGATCACGCGCGGTACCCCGCCCGAGAGGCGGAACACCTCGTTGAGCCCCCGGTGCCCGAAGATGTCGCTGGTGGCCCCGGCGACACGCAGGCGGTGGCGCACGTAGGCCACGGTCTCGTCGTGCGACAGCGGGATCAGGTGATAGCGGCCGGTGATGCGCTGCGCCAGCTGCCGCAACTCGTTGCGCGACAACAGCTCGCGTAGCTCCGGCTGGCCGATGAGAATGATCTGCAGCAGCTTCTGGGTGTTGGTCTCGAGGTTGGTGAGCAACCGCACCTGCTCGAGCACGTCGGGCGAGAGGTTCTGCGCCTCGTCGACCACCAGCACCACGCGCTGTCCCTGCGCATGGGCGCGCAACAGATACTCCGACAGGATGTCCACCAGGTCCTTGAGGCTCTGCTGCGCGGCGTCCGGCACGCCGATCCCGAGCTCCTCGCAGATGGTGAGCAGGAATTCCGGCGCGGTCATCCGCGGGTTCAGGATCAGGGCGATCTCGGCGTTCTTCGGCGTCTGCGCCAGGAGCGACCGCACGATGGTGGTCTTGCCGGTGCCGACCTCGCCGGTGAGCTGCACGAAGCCGCCCGCCTCGTTGATGCCGTACACGAGATGCGCCAGCGCCTCCGCGTGCCGCTCGCTCAGGTAGAGGTAGCGCGGATCGGGGGTGATCGCGAAGGGCTTCTCGTTCAGCCCGAAGAACGTCAGATACATGGGGAGATGCTACTCGATCGTATTCCCACGCCGCAGTGAGCGGCTGCCAAAACGCGTCCTGGCTTCGTCCAGAGCCGCGTCCAGGCGACCCCCGCCCGCCAGGCCATCGAACAGTCCCAGCTGCGATGCGGGCTTCAGATCAGTGAGGACCACTCCCAGCAGCCGAAGTTTCGCGCGCGGATGCCCCGCGAGCCAGCGGCCGAGGAGCTCGGTGGCCACGGCGCCGATAGCGCGCCCGGAGGCGGTTGCCGGGGTCACGGCACGCTGGCGCGTGAATGTGACAAAGTCTGCGCGGCGGATCTTGACCCCGATGCAGCCGGCGACCAGCCGCCGGCCTCGCAGCCGGGCGCAGGCGAGCTCGGCGAGGCGTGCCAGCTGCACCTGCAGCACGCGCGGCTCGCCGATGTCCTCCTCGAAAGTGTCCTCGGCGCTCAGGGATTTCTCCTCGAGGTCCGGCTCGACCGGCCGGTCGTCGACGCCCGAGGCGCGCTCGCGGACCCAGGCCGAATAGCGGCCGAACAGCGGCCACAGCACCGCGTCCGGAGCGCTACGCAACTCTCCCAGTGTGCGGATTCCGGCGGCCTCCACCCGCGCTCCGGTCTTGCGCCCGAGTCCCGGCAGGCGCCGCACCGAGAGCGGATCGAGCACCGCGTTCACCTGTGCGGGCTCGACCACGGTCAGCCCGTCGGGCTTGCCGAGGTCGGATGCGATCTTCGCGACCAGCTTGTTGGGCGCGACGCCCACGGAGGCGGTGAGTCCAGTCAGCTCGCGGATCCGGTTCTTGACGCGCCGCGCGATCTCGACAGCGCCGCCGAGGAGCTGTTGGCTCGCGGTGACGTCGAGGAACGCCTCATCGAGCGACAGGCCCTGCACGAGCGGCGTCACCTCGCGGAACACGCCGAACACCACAAGCGAGACCTGCTGATAACGCTGCATGCGCGGGCGCACGCACACGGCGTGCGGGCACAGCCGTAAAGCGGTGCGCATGGGCATCGCCGAGTGCACGCCGAAGGGGCGCACCTCGTAGCTGGCTGCGGTGACCACGCCGCGCCCGCCGCTCCAGCCGACGATCACCGGCTGGCCCGCGATCGAGGGATCATCGTGCTGCTCCACCGACGCGTAGAACGCGTCCATGTCGACATGCAGTACGGCGCGGCTCACAGGGTACAGCCTTCGCTTGCGTGCTCAGACCACTGCAGCAACCATGAGCGTACGCATCATGATCTCTTTCAGAGCGAGAGTCCGCTGTACGCGACGGTGAGCAGGATCATCAGCGTACCGCTGATGAAATAGAAGAAACCCAGCAGCAAGAGCTTGCCGAACGTCAGCCAGCGGCCCTGCCCGTAAACCACCCGCATGGAACGATAAACGTACCAGGGGATGTACAGGCAGAGCGCGAAGCCCACCCAGGATGCGGCCCAGGGCAGGAGCGCCGACATCCCCGCCGCGAGCAGCAACAGCAGGAACCCGAACGCGTGGTTGTGCACGAACAGCAGCAGGTGCTCGACGTAGTAATGCCGCGGCCGCCAGTACACCAGCATCATGCCGGCCGCGAGCAGCGGCAGGAACAGGAACATCGCGTGCGGCAGGTTGTGCAGGAACGCATCGCGCACCGAGCGGCCGTCATCCAGCACCACCAGGCGGCAGACGTGAGTGAACCGACGCAAAATCCGGTCTTGCCAGGCACCCAGATGGCCGAGATCCGGACACACCCGCTCGGCCCGCTCCTGCGGGGACTCGCCGGGCTTCACTGGAGCCATGGGGCCATACTCGTGCCGCCCGGGAGCGACCGCGGCACCGCTGCCGGCGCGGGGCGGCGCATCCAGATGAAGGACCGTCATGCTCTGGTTCGTGGCGCTGAACCAGATGAAGAACACTACCGACAGCACCAGGTACAACCGCACCGGCGGCAGGTAGCGTGCGCGCCGGCCGACGAGGAATTCGTGGGTGAGGTAGCCCGGCTTGAAGAGCAACGCCCAGAGCGTGCGCCACAGCCGCGAGTCCGCGTGCGTGACATCCTCGGCCGCGACCTGGATGAAATGCCACAGCGTATGCACCGGCGGCTCGAGCCGCTGACCGCAGGTGCCGCAGTAGCGCCCCGGGACGTACGCCCCGCAGTTGTCGCAGCGCGGCGCGGCGGCCGCGGCTGTCGCGGCCGGTGGCGTTGCAGCCTGCGCGGGCTGCGCGGCCGGCTCGGTCGGGGGGGGTGCTGTCGGCGCCGCCGTGCTCATGCGACGTTGTGCCGGACGGGCGGCTCCGCCGGCTCCGCCGACTGCGCCTGGGTGCCGAGCTCCTCGGGCGCAAAGTCATCGACGTGGATCAGGTCCATGACCTTGCGATCGTACTCGCGCAGCGCCGCGGCCTCGGTCTCGGACAGCAGTCCCGCGGCGAGCGCCTGCTGGATCTGTCCCGGGAGATCGAGCGCGCTGACGCGGCCGGTCTTCACCCCTTCGACGCGGATGCGCCTGAGCAGCGGGTCGAGCTCGCCGGCGAGCGTCATCGCCTCGTGCAGGAGGCCGAGTGGGCTTCCCGGCTCGAGCCGCCGGTAGACGTACTGGCAAAGCCGCTCGCGCGATTGCGTCGGCGCCGTCACCAGAGCGGCGACCTGATGCCCCAGCCGGTCGCCGGGGGCGGAGTAGATGCGGCCGCGGGGGAAGATCAGCACGCGCATCGTGCCGGCGAGCAGCCGATTGGGGAAGTTGCGCAGAAAGCCGTGCAGCTGCTCCTGCGCGTGGTACAGAAGGTTGCGGCAGGCCCACTCGACCACCGGCAGGTCCTGCTCGGGGCGGCCCTGGTTCTCGTGGTGCTTGAGCACCATCGAGGCGAGGTACATGGCGGACAACACGTCCCCGAGACGCGCTGACAGGCTCTCCTTCTTTTTCAGGTAGCCGCCGAGGGTCAGCATCGCCACGTCCACCGCGAAGGCGAACGAGGCGGAGAAGCGCACGATGTGCTGGTAGTAGCGCGCCGTAGGTCCGGCGACCGGCGCGCGCGTGAAGCGCGCATGGGTGAGCGCCATGATGAACGAGCGCACCGCGTTCGAGATGGTGAAGCCGATGTGCCCGAAGAGCGCGCGGTCGAACTCATCGACGCCGGCGGCGCGGTCGGGATTGCGCGCCGCGGTCATCTCGCGCAGCACGTACGGATGGCAGCGGATCGCTCCCTGGCCGAAGATGATGAGGTTGCGGGTCAGGAGGTTCGCGCCCTCGACCGTGATCGCCACCGGCACGATCTCATAGCCGCGCGCCAGGTAGTTGTTGGGACCGAGCATGATGCCCTTGCCGCCGTGCACGTCCATGGCGTCGTTGGCGACCTGGCGGCCCATCTCCGTGACGTGGTACTTGAGCATGGCGGAGGGGACCGAGGGTTTCTCGCCGCCGTCGATAGCGCCCGCAGTCACCGAGCGTGCGGCGTCCATGGTGTAGGTGAGGCCAACCATGCGGGCGAGTACCGCCTCGACGCCCTCGAAGCGCCCGACCGGCATGTTGAACTGCGTGCGGATGCGCGCGTAGGCGCCGGTGGCCCAGACAGCCGCCTTGCAGGCGCCGGTGGTGTTGGAGGGCAGCGAGATGCAGCGCCCGACCGACAGCTGCTCGACCAGCATGCGCCAGCCGCTGCCGGCCATCTTCGGACCGCCGACGATGCAGTCGAGCGGTACGAACACGTCCTTGCCGTGGACGGGTCCGTTCTGGAACGGGATGTTGAGCGGGAAGTGCCGCCGGCCGATGGTGACTCCGGGCGTGTTGCGCGGGATCAGCGCGACGGTGATGCCGATGTCGGACCGGTCGCCGAGCAGGTGCTCCGGGTCGAACATACGGAATGCCAGCCCGATGACGCTCGCGACCGGCGCCAGCGTGATGTAGCGCTTGTCGAAGTTGAGCTTCAGTCCAAGCACCTCCACGCCCTGCCACATGCCGCGGCACACGACCCCGGTGTCGGGAATGGCCGCGGCGTCCGAGCCGGCGCGCGGGCCGGTCAGCGCGAAGCACGGCACTTCCTCGCCGCGCGCCAGGCGCGGCAGGTAGAAGTTCTTCTGCTCCTCGGTGCCGTAATGGTTGAGGAGCTCCGCGGGCCCGAGTGAATTCGGCACCGCGGCGTTGGAGGCCGCGGTGGGGCTGCGGCTGGAGATCTTGGTGAGCACGCACGAGTGCGCGTAGGCGGAGAATTCCAGGCCGCCGTATTTCTTCGGGATGATCATCGCGAAGAAGCCGCGGCTCTTGAGGAACTCCCACACCTGCGGCGGCAGATCGCCCAGCTCGTGCGTGATGTGCCATTCATCGAGCATGCGACACAGCTCCTCGCACGGTCCGTCGAGGAACTCGCTCTCGGCGCTGGAGAGCTGCGGGCGCTGTGCCGACATGAGCTTGCGCCAGTTGGGCGCGCCGGTGAACAGCTCACCGTCCCACCACACCGTGCCCGCCTCCAGTGCCTCCTTCTCGGTCTGCGACATCGCCGGCAGGAGCCTCAGATACGCGCGCATGAACGGGCGCGTGATGAGCGGTTTGCGCAGGCTGCGCCCGTTCAGCAGCCATAGCGCCGCCAGCAGCAGCCACAGGAAGCCCTTCCACACGCCCGCCGGCGCGCTGCTCGCGCCGAGGAGGGTGTAGGCGGCGAGCAGCAAGGTGAAGGTGATCGTGAAGGTGAGCAGCGACAGACGGCGGTAGGCGAGGAACAGGACCGCGGCGATAAACAGCAGCGTGATGACGCCGCCGACCTGGGTCACCGCGTACGCGGCCGCGACGACCAGAGCGAGGGTGACTATCGCGCCTAACACCGCAGCAGGTCGTTGACGCCGGCGCGCTCCTCGAGCAGCTCGGCGTAGCTCGCGTCCATGCGCTTGCGGCTGAAGTCATCCACCTCAAGGCCGGGCACGATGCGGTAGTCGCCGCCACTGACGGTGACCGGGTACGAGTAGATGATCCCATCGGCGATGCCGTAGCTGCCGTCCGCCGGCACCCCCATGCTCACCCAGTCGTTGGCGGGTGTGCCGTGCACCCAGGTGTGCACGTGGTCGATGGCGGCGGCGGCGGCCGAGGCGGCCGAGGAGGCGCCGCGCGCCTTGATGACGGCGGCGCCGCGCTGTTGCACGACCGGAATAAAGCTCTCCTCGATCCATTGCTGCGTGACCAGCGACTTCGCAGGCTTGCCGTCCACCAGCGCGTGCGACAGGTCCGGGTACTGGGTCGCTGAGTGGTTGCCCCAGATGGTCACGCGGCGAATGGCGCCGACGCGGCTGCCGGTCTGGTGCGCAAGCAGCGCGAGCGCACGGTTGTGATCGAGGCGCGTCATGGAAGTGAAGTTGCGCGGGTTGAGCTCGCGGGCGTTGGCACGCGCGATCAGCGCGTTGGTGTTGGCGGGGTTACCGACGACCAAGACCTTGACGTTGCGGTCGGCAACCGCGTTCAGCGCGCGGCCCTGGGCGGAGAAGATCTGCGCGTTCGCCAGCAGCAGGTCCTTGCGCTCCATGCCGGGCCCGCGCGGGCGGGCGCCCACCAGCAGCGCCACCTGGCAGTCGCGGAACGCGACCTGAGGGTCGTCGGTGGCCACTACCTTGTTGAGTGTTGGAAACGCGCAGTCATCGAGCTCCATCACCACGCCTTGCAGCGCCGGCAACGCTGCGCTGACCTCGAGCAGGTGGAGGTTGAGCGGTGTGTCTGGCCCCAACGCACTGCCCGAGGCGAGGCGAAAGGCGAGCGCATAGCCGATCTGGCCGGCGGCGCCGGTAATGGCAACGTTGACTGCGGGTTTCATAAGAGCTGGGAATTCTAGCGTAGGACCTCTTCAAACCCTCCGGGCCGAAGTGCTCTCAAAAGCGGCGCATGGGGCTTTCCGCGACGCGAATGGCGGTCGGGACCTAAGCCCCTGCAGGCCTCAAGTCTCTTGATTTCCACGGATAAATAATCCGGTGGACTAGCTTGACACTTGAGTAGTGTTCTAGTACAGTACAACACCAAGGAAGCCTGCACAGGCAACCGAGGCAGAGAGTCCACGAGACCCACAGGATTAAGGAGACGACCATGTTCGCAGTTGCATACAACGCCTATCGGCACCTCACCGCCGCCGCCGCCGCCGCCCTGATCACGCTGGTGATCACCATGAGCTTCGTGCAGTCCACGACGCTCCCGCCCGGCGCCCACTCGCAGACCGTCACGACCGCCGCGCAGACGGGTATGCCGACCTGGTTCGGCCAGCCGCGCCCGGCCACTTTGGTAGATTAGTGCACTAACCTCCCGTTACAGGCGCGCGCATGGACCCCCAGTGGGACGACAGCATGCCGATCTACCGGCAACTGCGCGACCGGGTGGTAGCGTTGATTCTGGAAGGTGCGCTGAAGGAAGGCGACCCGCTACCCTCGGTCCGCAACGTTGCCGCGGACTTCCGGGTGAACCCGCTGACGGTGCTCAAGGGCTACCAGCAGCTCGTCGATGAGCAGCTGGTGGAGAAGCGGCGCGGGCTCGGCATGTTCGTCAGTACCGGCGCCCGCAAGGCGCTCATGAAGGACGAGCGCCAGCGCTTTCTCGAGGACGAGTGGCCCAAGGTCCAGGCGACCATCCAGCGCCTCGGACTCTCCGCCTCGGAGCTCCTCAAGAGCGACACCGCAGCGCCTGCGGCTCCCTGGCCCACGACCCACCGGCAGGACAAAGACGATGACAGCAGTAGTTGAAGCCCGGGGCCTGGCCAAGTCCTACGGCGCCACCCGGGCTCTGGACGGTGTGAGCTTCACGGTCGAGCCGGGCCGCATCGTGGGGCTCATCGGACCGAACGGCGCCGGCAAGACCTCCGCGCTCAAGGCGATCCTCGGGCTCACCTCCTTCGAGGGAGAGCTCAAGGTGCTCGGTCTCGATCCGCGCTCGCAGCGCAATGAGCTGATGCGCGAGGTGTGCTTCATGGCCGACGTCGCGGTGCTGCCGCGCTGGCTGCGGGTCGCGCAGGCGCTCGAGTTCGTCGCCGGCGTGCATCCGCGCTTCGACCGCAGCGTCGCCGCCGGCTTTCTCGGCAAGACCGACATCCGCATGGACAGCCGCGTCGGCCAGCTCTCCAAGGGCATGGTGACGCAGCTGCACCTGGCGCTGATCCTGGCCATCGACGCCCGCTTCCTGGTGCTCGATGAGCCGACACTCGGACTCGATCTGCTGTACCGGCGGCAGTTCTACGACACGCTCCTCAACGACTACTTCGACAAGGAGCGCACCATCCTGCTCACCACTCACCAGGTGGAGGAGGTCGAGCAGCTGTTCACCGATGTGATTTTCATCAAGCACGGGCAGATCGCGCTCAACGCCACGGTCGAGGAGCTGGGCAGGCGCTACGTGCAGCTCACCGTGAGCGCGGACGCCGCGCCGCGCGCCCGCGAGCTCGGGCCCTTCTACGAGCGCGAGGTGTTCGGCCGCGTCGCCATGTTCTTCGAGGGGCGCACTCCCGCTGAGCTCGCGCCCCTCGGCGACACCCGCACTCCGTCGATCGCCGACCTGTTCGTCGCCCGCATGCAGGGAGCCCGCAAGGTATGAATACCACGCTCGAGACCGCAGGCGCCCCGGCGCTCGCTCCCGCCGCGCGCGGCTTTGGATTGGCCAACACGCTGGTGATGCTCGGCAGGCGCGAGCTCTGGGAGCATCGCGGGCTGTGGCTTGCCCCGCTGGTGGTGGCGGGCATCCTCATGGCGGCGTGCATCGCGGCGATCCTCTACACCCATCCCGATCTGCACGCCGCCGACCTGAGCTGGTTCACCGCCGAGCAGCGCGCCGCGGCGTTCGCGGGCGCGAATTGGTCGCTGGCCTCGCCGCTGTACCTGGTGGCCTTCATGGTGGTGTTCTTCTATCTGTGCGACTGCCTGTACGCCGAGCGCAAGGACCGCAGCATCCTCTTCTGGAAATCGCTGCCGGTGTCGGACGGCCTGACGGTGGCCGCGAAATTCCTGGTGGCCGCACTGGCCATACCCCTTGGGGTCTACGTGCTGGCCGCCGTGACGGACCTACTGTTCGTGTGCTTCTGGAATCTGTTCGTCACGCTCGGCGGCGGCCCGCAGCTGCGCATGTGGGACGGCGCCGCCTGGGTGGGCGCCGAGTGGCGCCAGCTCCTGGTGGTCATCCTGGCATCGCTCTGGTACGCGCCGATCTATGCCTACCTGATGCTCGTCTCGGCCTGGGCGCGCCGCAGCCCGCTCTTGTGGGCGACGCTGCCGCCGACGATCGCGCCGCTCATCGAGTGGCTGAGCTTCCGCACTCACTATCTTTGGGACTTCATCAGGTATCGCTCCTTTGAGATCTGGCGGATCCTGGGGCTCGGCCCGATGCCGGGTTTCGCACACGGCCACCACCGGGACGTTGCAGCGGCCGAGTTCGGCAGCGGTCATTTCGCCGCCGCCTTCTCCAACATCGATCTGTGGCTGGGGGTGCTGGCGGCCGTCGCGCTCCTGTACGCCGCCGCCCGCATCCGCCGCTTCCGCGACGACACCTGAGCGCTTCCGCGCGCCGATAGATCGCGCTTATCATCGCCATGCGGACCAGCGATTGGTCCGACAGTCACGCGAGAACGACAAGTACCTGTGGTTCCTCGAGGCGCACCTGCACGCCAAGCGTTGAAGCGCCGCGCGCGCGGCCCGCACGCGTACTACCGTGCGCGTGAGCGGATATGAGCGTCGAGGTCCGGCGCACCGAGACGGGTATCACGCTCGGCCTGACGGGGGAGTGGAGAATGCGGCAGTTTGCCGCGCTCGAAGCCGAGCTGTCGCAGGTCGAGCTGGCCGGCGCGCGCACAGTAGCGATCGATGCGCGCGGGCTGGCCGCCCTCGACCTGTCGGGTGCGCTGGCGCTGCGGCGTTTCCTCGCGCGGGCGCGCGCTCAAGGAGCGGCGGTGAGCTTCGTCGGGCCCGTCCCGCCGCAGCTCGGGCTCCTCGATGAGACGCTGAATAACCCGGCCGACGGGCCCGCCGTAGCCGCGCCCGTCCCGGCCTCGCTGGACGCCGGGCTGGAGGCGGCCGCGATCGCCGACGCCGATCGCTTCCTTGCCTTCGTCGGTCTGGAGGCCGTCCGGGCGGCGCGCGACGTGGTCGGGGGGCTGGCGTTTCTCGGCCGCACGATGGTCACTTTCCTCGGCTGTTTCACCAGCCTGAAGCGCCTGCGGCCGATCTCGGTGGCGCGCCACGTCTATGACACCGGTATCACCGCCATGCCGATCGTGGCGCTGATCGCGTTCCTGATCAGCGTCATCATCGCCTACATGAGCGCGCAGCAGCTCTCGGGCCTCGGCGCCGACATCTACGTCGTCGACCTGGTGACCATCGGCGTGCTGCGCGAGCTCGGCGTGCTGCTCACCTCGATCATCGTGGCCGGACGCTCCGGCAGCGCCTTTGCCGCCGAGATCGGCTCCATGGAGCTCAACGAGGAAGTCGACGCGCTGGTTGCGACCGGCGTCAACCCGTTCGAGGTGTTGGTCCTGCCGCGGATCCTCGGACTCATGATCGCGCTGCCGCTGCTCACCATCGTCGCCGATCTCATCGGCCTCGCCGGGGGTGCGCTGCTGTGCCGCTATCTGCTCGACATGCCGCTCACCCAGTACGTGACGCGCGCCAATCTCGCGATCGCGCCCACGACCTTCTGGGTGGGCCTGGTGAAGGCGCCGGTATTCGCGCTGCTGATCGCGGCTGCCGGCTGTCACAGCGGCATGCAGGTGCGCGGCTCGGCTCGCGAGCTCGGTCGGCTGGTCACGGCCGCAGTGGTGGAGGCGATCTTTTTCGTGATCCTGGCGGACGCGCTGTTCGCGGTGCTGTTCATGAAGATGAACGTCTGATGTCGCCCGCGGCGGCAATGCCGGCCGGCGCGGCGCAAGCGGCCGCGCCCGTGGTGGAAGTCACCGGGCTCGTGACGCGCTTCGGCACCCAGGTGGTGCACGACGGACTCGACTTCCAGGTGTATGCGGACGAGGTGTTCGGCATCGTCGGCGGCTCCGGCTCGGGCAAGTCGGTGCTGCTGCGCACCATACTCGGGCTTGCCCGCCCGGAGGCCGGGAGGGTGCTCCTCGGCGGCACCGACATCACGCGCATGAGCGAGGCCGAGCTGCGCGACGTCAAGGCGGGCTACGGCGTCGAGTTCCAGCAGGGCGCGTTGTACTCGGGCCTCACCGTATTGGAGAACGTGCAGCTGCCCATGATCGAGCATGTCCGGCTCTCGCCCGCCGACCGCGACGAGCTGGGGCTGCTCAAGATTCGTCTGGTGGGACTGCCGGCGGACGCCGCCGGCAAATTTCCCGCGGAGCTCTCCGGCGGCATGGTGAAGCGCGTGGCACTGGCGCGCGCGCTGGCGCTCGATCCGCCGCTGCTGTTTCTCGACGAGCCGACTTCCGGGCTCGACCCGGTCAGCGCCGCCGCCTTCGACGATCTGGTGCTGTTCCTGCACAAGCAGCTGCGCCTCACCATCGTCATGATCACGCACGATCTGGACAGCATCTTCCGTACCTGCAATCGTGTCGGGGTGATCGTGGATCGACGCATGGAATCGGACACCCTGGAGCGCATCGTCGACCACCCGAACCCGTGGATCCAGGCCTATTTCCACGGCGAGCGCGCCCGCGCCCGCCTCGGAGGTACACATGGAGCGTGAGGCCCACTACGCCGCGGTCGGCGCGTTTGTACTGGTGGTGGCGCTGATCGGCGCGCTGTTCGTCTACTGGTACTCGGACACCCGCGAGCACCGCAACTACGACCGCTACGAGATCGTTTTCACCGGCAGCGTCAGCGGCCTGGAAAGAGGCGCTACGGTGCGCTATCTGGGCGTCGGCGTCGGCCGGGTTGCCGATATTCGCATCGACCCGCGCGACTCGAGCCGCGTCGAGGTGATCGCCGACATCGATGCGAGGACACCGATCTCGCCGGATACGGTCGCAGAGCTGCAGCTGCAGGGGATCACGGGGCTCCTGTACATCGATCTGTTCGAGGATCGCGAACATAGACGCCTGACGACCGAGGTGCCGAGCCTCCAGTATCCGGTCATCCGCTCGTCGCCGTCGCGCTTCGATGTATTCCTCGCCAGCCTGCCGGAGCTGGTGGCCGAGGCCGGGGACGTCGCGCAACGCGCCAATCTGCTGCTCAGTAACAAGAATCTGAACGCCGTAGCGGCGGTGATCGGCAACGTCGATGCCGCGAGCCGGCGGCTGCCGCAGACGGTCGCGGACCTGAACTCGCTCATCGCCGAGATGCGCGCAGTGACCGTGCAGGTGGCGGACACCGTCCACAGCGCGCATGCCATGGTCGACGCGGCGGCTCCCGAAGTGCAGGCCACGGCGCAGCGGTTGCGCGCGGTGGCGGATCACCTGTCGGACGCCACCGATCAGCTCGACCGCATGGTGGCGGAGAACCGCCAGGATGTACGCGGCTTCGTGCACAACGGGCTGCCCGAGATCGAGCGCTTCGTGCGCGAGGGGCGCGCCACCGCGCAGGACATCCGTGCCCTGTCGAACAGTCTGCGGGAGAATCCGACGCAGCTGCTGTATGAGCCGCCGCAGCGCGGCGTGGAGATTCCGCGGTGAGGCCGTCCGGTGCGCTCCCGACCGCATGCGCGGCGCTCGCTGTGAGCGGTTGCACGGGCCTTTTTCACAGCACTGCGGCGCCGGAGCAGACGTACCTGTTGCGCGCACCCGCGCCGCCCACAGCTGCCGCTCCCGCCGCGCCCCCGGGAGCGGCGCTCGCGAGTCCGGCGGCGCTGCCGTCGATCCGCGTGTCGCAGCCGGCTGCTGACCCGGGCCTGGACAGCTCGCGCATCATTCTCGTGCAGGCCGACCACCGCCTGAACTTCTACTCCGGCAGCCGCTGGGCTGGCCCGGTGCCGGACCTCCTCGAGGCGCTCACGGTCGAGACGCTGCGCGCTTCGGGCGGCTGGCAGTCGGTGCAGGATGCGGACAGTCCGTTCCCGTCTGATTACCTGCTGCGCATCAGGGTGCGGCGTTTCGAGGCCGACTACACCGGAGGCGGCCCGGCGCCCGAGGTGCACGTAGTGCTCGATTGCGTCGTCGGCCAGCGCGAGGGGCGCGAGGTGCTGGCGAGCTTCATCGCGCAGGGCACGGCGACCGCCGCCGCCGACCGCATGAGCGCCGTGGTCGCGGCGTTCGAGCAAGCGACCGATGAGGCGCTTAACTCGCTCGCGCAGCAATCGCGCACGGCCGTGGCAACGGCCGCGGCGACCGCCGGGCGTTAAGCGCGCTGGGGTGCGGCCGCGGCCGGCGCGCGCAGCAGATGCGCGAACGGCGCGCTGCCGGTCGCCTGGCGCGTCAGCAGCAGCAGCAGGTCCTTGGCCGTGCACGGCTCGCCGAACAGCCGCCCCTGCGCGTACAGGCAGGAGTTGCGCAGCAGGAATTCCAGCTGTGCGCGCGACTCGACGCCTTCGGCGATCACTTCCATCCCTAAGCTCCGGCCCATCTCGATGATGGTGCGTACGATGGTGGCGTCGCCTGCGTCCTCGGCGGCGTCGCGCACGAACGACTGGTCGATCTTCAGCGTGCCGATCGGGAACTGCTGCAGCGCCGAGAGCGAGGAGTAGCCGGTGCCGAAGTCGTCGATCGACAGATGCAGGCCCATGGCGAACAGCTCATCGAGCAGGCGCACGGTGCGCTGCGCATCCGCCATCAGCGTGGTCTCGGTGATCTCCAGCTCGAAGGCGGTTGGCGACACGCCGTGGCGGCGGAACACCGAGCGGCAGCGCAGGATGAAGCTGGCCTGCCGCAGCTGTTTCAGCGACAGGTTGAGGGAGATGCGTCCCGGGTCGCCGCCCTCGCTCTGCATCTGGCGGTAGTCGGCGCACACCCGGTTCAGCACCCACTCGCCGATGTCGAGGATCAGGTTGGTCTCCTCGGCCAGCGGAATGAAGTGCGACGGCGGAATGTCGCCGTGTCCCGGCAGGCGCCAGCGCAGCAGCGCCTCGGCGCCGATGATGTGGCCGCTGCGCAGGTCGACCTTGGGCTGGTAGCGGATCTCGAGCTCGTCGCGCTCGAGCGCCCGGCGCAGCTTGCTCTTGAGCATCAGCCGCTCGACCGCCGCGGCGTTCATCTCCGGCGAATAGAACGCGAAGGTGTTGCCGCCGTTCTGCTTGGAGTAGTACATGGCGGCATCGGCGTTGCGGATCAGGTCGATGACGTTCTCGGCATCGCGCGGGCAGAAGGCGATGCCGATGCTCGCGGTGAGGAACACCTCGTGCTGGTTCAGCTGGAACGGGCGGCTCACCTCGGTGAGGATAGTGCGCGCCAGCTGCGCGATCGGACCGCGGTTATCGGTGTCCGCGGCCAGCCCCTCGACGAACAGCGCAAACTCATCGCCCGCGAGCCGCCCGACCACCGTGTCCTGCGGCACGGCACGCGCCAGCCGCTCGGCCAGCACCTCCAGCACGCGGTCGCCGGCGCCGTGCCCGAAGGTGTCGTTCACTTCCTTGAAGCGGTCCATGTCCAGGTACAGCAGCGCCAGCACCTGCCCCGAGCGCAGCCCGCGCGCGATGGTCTGCTGCAGCACGTGGTGGAACTGCATGCGGTTGGGGATCTTGGTGAGCGCGTCATAGCGGGCGAGGTAGCGGATGCGGCGCTCGGCGCGCTTGCGGTCGGTGATGTTACGCGCCACGAAGATGTTGCCCTGGAACTGCGGGTCGTCGCTCTCGATGCGCGAGCCGGTGAACGCCACCGGAATCGTCTGCCCGCTGCGCGTGCGCACCACGGTCTCGCGCGTCTCGTTGGCGGCCTGCGCGAGGTCGAAGTCGGCGCGCACGCTCTCATCGAGCACCGCGAGGATGCTGCGGCCGAGGAACTCCTCCTCGCTCAAGCCGAGCATCTTGCAGGCCGCCGAGTTCGTCAGCTTGATGACGCCGTCGGGCGAGGTGATGAACACCGCGTCCGCCATGCCGTTCAGCATGCTGTTCAGGTAGGCCTTGTTGATGGTCGAGTGCCGCAGCCGCCCGCGCATGCGCTCGAGCGCCTGCTGCAGCCCCGAGAGCGCATCCTCGGGATGCACCTCGACCGGGCGGGTGTAGTCGCCGTGGCCGATACGATCGACGTTACGGATGAGCGAGTCCAGCGGCCGCTCGATCTCGCGCAGCGCCCGCCAGGCGATCAGCGCAACCGTCAGCGCACCGACCAGCGCCAGCGCCAGCGCGAGCTGCACCGACAGGCGCGCGTCCGGAGCGCTCGCCGCGGCGAACCGTCCGGCCAGGCTCACCGCCGGCACGGGCGCCGCCTGCTCGAGGCCAAGCGCGAGCGTCGCGAGCGTCGCCGGTGTTGCCGCGCCCGGAATGTTCTCCACCAGCATGCGCACCGGCACGCTCGCCTGCGCGGTCAGCGCGCCGGGGGTCGCGGCCGCGGGCCGTTGCCAGCGGAACAGCACCGCCCCGGCGGGGTCGGTCACGACGATCGAAGCCACCGTGGCATCGTCCATGAAGGGCTGCAGCCTGCGGGCAATGCCGCTCGCGTCCCCGGCGCGCACCGCGCCCGCGATCGAATCGGCGGCGTGCGCGGCGATGCTGCTCGCCCGGGCCTCGAGCTCCGGACTGATACCCTCGCGCGCGGCCTGCTCGGCGAGTGTGCCCAGGCGGGCGGTATCGGCGTTATGCCCGTAGAAGAGGAGTGCCGTGACCGCAGCCGTGGCGAGCAGCGCCACCATGAAGGCGGCGCCGGCATAGCGGAACTTGAAGCCGGCCGCGGTCAAAATACCTGTCGGCGCACCCTTCCCGGTGCGCCGTATCCCCCGTATTGATTGGGGTCATCTTAACCGCCGATCCGGGGCAGACGCCACCGGACCGCCCGCCCGTGCGCTCAGCTGCCCGACCAGGCCCTTTTGATGTGTCCGAGCATCAGCCCGCGCATGGTCGCCATGGGATCGGCGCTGGCGGCGAAGATCGGCGGGCGCCGGCGCAACAACTGCCAGTTCTCGCTGCGTAGCACCTGTCGCAAATATTCGACATTGCGCTCGATCGCCTCGATATACGGGTTGTGGCCGCCGTAGAGTATCTCCAGGTAGCGGTACGCGGAGTCGAAGTCGCGCTCCAGGCGGTTGACGCGCACCTCCTGCAGGAACTCCGGGGTCTGGCGCAGCAGGTCGAGTCCCGAGGCGTATTTCACCTGCGGGCTGCCGTCGCTGATGGGTAGCGCGACCCCGCCCAGCACGAACTCGGCGTACAGGCGGTCGCGGCATTTCTCGAGATAACAGCGATCGGCGATCTGCGCGATCATGTCGGCGGTGCCGAGCAGATGTCCCACCTTGATGTCGCGCGGCTCGGCGACCTGCGCCTCGATTTGCGCGAACGGCACCTCGTAGCCGGTGAAATGGATGATCTCGCTCGCCATCGGCACCCAGCCGCTGAAGCCGAGCACCGGCAGGTATTCCCCCAGGAAGCGCGCACCGCGCGACACGTGGGTGCGGGTGAACTCCGCGCCGTTCATCGAAGCGGTGTCGTCGGTGCGTCGCAGGTAGCCGACGTCGTGGAACAGTCCCGTGATCAGACCCACCATGGCGCGTGCTCCGCCCAGGCCCGTGCCCTGCGGCTGCTGCCGCTCGTAACCGACCATGAGGCGCGCCAGCGCCAGTGTTATGTCGAGTGTGTGCTGGCGGTCGTGATACACGGTATCTACGCCGTGGTAGCCCTGCACCTCGCCGGCGAACAAGCGCGTGAAATGCTCGAAGGCGCGCCCCAGAGGCTCGAGCGACAGCCCGGGCCAGGTCGGACGGTAGAGCGCCTCGACCGCGGCGTACACCGCCTCGGGAGAGCTCACCTGAACCGTGTTGGTGACGTCGAAGTCGCTGCGCCGGGTGCTGGACATTAGTTTCTTGCGGCCGGCGTGTGCGCGGCCTGGCCGTCCCCCTCATGCGGCCTGTTGGTGACGCAGCACACAGTTTAGGCGCCGACGGCCGCCGTTGGCAGCGACACGGTGCACATTTTTGACATGTTCAGGGGGTTGCGACTCAACCCAGGGAGAAGTCGGCGATCACCGGCGCGTGGTCGGATGGCCGTTCGGCACGGCGCGGCTCACGGTCGATGGCACAGGCGGTGCAGGCGGCGGCCAATTCCTGCCCTGCCAGCACCAGGTCGATGCGCAGTCCCCGGTTGCGGCGGAAGGCTCCCATGCGGTAGTCCCACCAGCTGAAAGTCTCCGGCGGCTGCTCGAAGCGGCGGAACAGGTCGATGAGCCCGAGGTCGAGCAGCCGGCGCAGCCGCGCGCGCTCCGGCTCGCTGACATGCACCTGTCCCACCCAGGCCGCCGGGTCGTGCACGTCGCGGTCCTCCGGGGCGATGTTGAAATCCCCCAGCACGACGAGCCGCCCGCCGCCCTCGAGCTCGGCGCGCAGCCAGCCGGCGAGCGCCTCGAGCCAGCGCAGCTTGTAGTGGTACTTGTCCGAGTCCACCGCCTGACCATTGGGCACATACAGGTTGACTACGCGCAGCTGGCCGGTGCTCGCGGCGAGCACGCGCCGCGCGGGATCCTCGAACCCGGGAATGTCGGTGAGTACGGCGGTCAGGGGCCAGCGCGACAGCAGCGCCACGCCGTTGTAGGTTTTCTGTCCGCTGTAGAGCACCTGGTAGCCGCGGGTCGCGAATT
>Ga0209007_1000222_pt1 | contig 29783 bp, 40 predicted proteins | sample JacPinW_OM1H0_O2_FD_187961 | JGI IMG/M metagenome (GOLD analysis project Ga0209007, IMG submission 187961) | Forest soil microbial communities from Algoma, Ontario, Canada - Jack Pine, Ontario site 1_JW_OM1H0_O2 (SPAdes) (version 2) | ecosystem: Environmental > Terrestrial > Soil > Boreal... | reverse complement strand
CCCGCCGCACCACGCCGCTCGCAAGATAGGCCGCCCCCCCGAGCGCCGTGATCCAAAAGCTGCTCGGCCAGTCGCTGTAGTAGGCGAGTGCGAGTCCTCCCCAGGAGATGAGCAGGCCGAGCACGACTGCCAGCAGCACGCCCGACCCGACGCGGCTGGTGAGGCGCTGCGCCGCCGCCGCGGGCGCGATGAGCAGTGCAAACACCAGCAGCACGCCGACGATCTGGGCGCTCTCGGCGGTCGCCACCGCGACGATGAGCAGAAACAGCACCGACACCAGGCGCAGCGACACGCCCTTGGCTTCGGCGAGCTCGGGTTGCAGGCTCGCGAACAGCAGTGGACGCGAGATGAGCGCCAGGCCCGCGAGGCTCACCGCCGCGAGCACCGCGAGCGTGCGCAGCGTCGCCGCGTCGACCCCGAGCAGATTGCCGAACAGCAGCGCGGTCGCCTGCACCGCGTAGGAGGTGAAGAAATGCAGGAACAGCAGCCCCACCCCGAGCGACACCGCGAGCACGATGCCGATGGCGACATCGCGCCCCTCGAGCCGCTCGCCCAGCAACGCCATGCCGACGCCGCCGCAGGCCGTCACCACGAGAAATCCCCACAGCGGCGCGATGCCGATGAGCACCGCGCCGGTCGCGCCGGTGAAGCCGACGTGCGCGAGGGCGTGGCCGGCGAAGGCCTGCGAGCGCAGCACCAGGAAGTAGCCCGAGCACCCGGCCACGATCGCCACGATCGAAGCGGCCCAGAACGCATGGCGCATGAAGTCGAATTCAAACATGGCGCCCGTGCCCGCCATGCTGGTGCCCATGCCCGGCATGGCGGTGCTCGTCGCGCTCGACCTCGTGGCTGCCCGACATCACGAACACGCGGCCGTTGACGCGCACCACCTCGATCTCCGAGCCGTACAGGCGCGACAGCGACGGGCCGGTAATGATCTCGTCCACCGTGCCGAGCGCCGCGTGCCCGTTGCCGAGGTACAGCACCCGATCGAGCGCGCCGAGGAGCGGATTCAACTCATGCGCGCTGAAGAGCACCGCGATCCGCAGCTCCCGCTGCAACTCGCGCACCAGCTGCACCACGCTCTGCTGATGCGTCGGGTCGAGACTGATGAGCGGCTCGTCGAGGAGCAGCAGGCGTGGCTCGCCGAGCAACGCTTGCGCGAGGAGCAATCGCTGGCGCTCCCCGCCCGAGAGCTCGGCGAACGGGCGCCGGGCCAGCGCGCCCGCGCCGACGCGATCAAGCGCCGCGGCGATATCGCGCCGCGCGGCAGCGCTCGGGATCGGCACACCGAACCGATGTCCGTCGACGGTGCTCGCGATGAGATCCCATCCGCTCAGCCTCCCTGGTGCAATGTGGCTTCGGACCTGGGGCAGGTAGCCGATCGCCGGGTTGCCGCGCACGGCCGGCCGGCCGAGCACGCGGATCTTGCCGCTCACCGGCGTGACGAGCCCGAGGATGGCGCGCATGAGGGTCGTCTTGCCCGCGCCGTTCGGCCCCAGCACGCCGACGAATTCCGCATCGCGCACCGCGAGATCCACCTCGTGCAGGAGCCGCCGCCCGCCGACCGCGAGCGTGACGCCGCTGAATTCGACCGCGCTCAAGGGCGCGCGACCGACAGGGCGCGCTCGAGCGAGTCGAGCTCGCCGAGCAGCCACTGCTGATAGTGCATGCCGGGAGGCACGGTCTCGCTCATGGCGACCAGCGGAATCCCCGATTCGCGGGCGATCCCCAGCAGCCGCTCGACGGCCCCGCTGAGCGCCTGGCTGTTGTAGATCACGAGGCGCACGCGGCGGGTGCGCAGCGAGCGCTCGAATTCGGCCACTTCGCGGGCGCCCGGCTCGGTGTTGTTCATCACCGCGAGCTGGAAGGGCCCGTTCAGCATCTCGAGCCCGACCGCCGCGGCGAGGTCACCCGCAAGCGGCTCGGTCGCGGTGACAGGGGTACCGGCGAAGCGGCCGCGTAACCCGGCGATCCTGGTGTCGATGGGGCGCATCGACTCGAGGAAGCGCTCGAGCTGCTGCCCAAAGTAGGCGGCGTGGTTCGGATCGACGGCCTGAAGCTGCGCGCTCACGATGCGCGCCAACGCCGGCATCACGGTCGGGTCATACCACAGGTGCGGGTTGGTGCCGGGCTGGTCGCGGTGCAGCGCTGCGGCGACCTCGATCACCCGCCGGCGCGCGGACGGCGTGCCGGCGAGCAGCCGTTTCATCCACGGGTCGTAACCGAGGCCGTTGTAGATCACGAGGTCGGCCGCCGCGAGCGCGCGCGCTGTCGAGGGAACGGCCTCGAACAGATGCGGATCGGTGTTGGGGTTAGTCAGCACGCTGCTCACGCTCGCCTGAGGGCCCGCGAGCTGCGCGGCCAGATCACCATAGAAATTCTCGGCCGCCACGATGCGGATCGCGCCGGCCGCCGGCCACGCCGCGAGCAGCGCGAGCAGGACGAGCAGCCGCGCCAGGCCGTCAGAACGGGATGTCGTCGTCGAAATCCTCGCTCGTGCCACGCCCGGATCCGCCGCCGGCGGCGGCCTCCTCGGCGTATGCCGGGCCGCCGCCCCCGCGGCCGCCTTCGGCGCCGCCCGCGGCACCACCGCCAGCCGCGGCACCACCACCAGCCGCGCCGCCACCGGCAGCGCCACCCGCACCGCCGCGGCCGCCGAGCATCTGCAGCTCGTTGCCGATGATCTCGGTCGAGTAACGCTCGTTGCCCTGCTTGTCCTGCCATTTGCGGGTGCGCAGGCTCCCTTCGATATAGACCTGCGAGCCCTTGCGCAGATATTCGCCGGCGACCTCGGCGAGGCGCCCGAAGAACGCCACGCGATGCCACTCGGTGCGCTCCTGCTGCTCGCCGCTCTGCTTATCCCGCCAGCTCTCGCTGGTGGCGACGCGCAGGTTGGCGACCGTCGTGCCCGAGGGCATGGCGCGGGTCTCGGGGTCAGCGCCGAGGTTGCCAATCAGAATCACTTTGTTGATGCCGCGCGCCATGATTGAGATTCCTTAGGTGGTCCGTCCGGGCGGGCCGGGGGCCCGTGGAGAATAGTGAGGATACGCGCCGGCGCGCAATATAAGCGCCGGCGCGCAAGGGCGGCTAGTGCGAGTTTATGGGCGTTTGCCGCCGATCAGCCTCAACCGCAGGCTGCCGTTCAGCCTTTACCCCGGATCTTCGCGGCGGCATCCCGCAGGATCGCCGCGATCCGCGCCTGCTCTTCGCCCGAGGCCCCCCGCACGGCGCGCAGGGCCTCCTTGAGCTCGCTGCGCGCCGCGCCGATCTCCCGCGGCTCCTCGGCCTCGTCGCCGAAGCCGCCGAAGAGCTCGCGTACTCGGCCCATCTTGCGGCCGATGTACTCGAGCTGGCCGAGCATGGCGTCGGCCGCATCGCGGTTTTCCTTGAGGTACTCCCGACCGGTGTCGGTGATGCTGTAGAGCTTCTTGGCGCCCTCGGCGGCCACGCTCGCGTAGCCCATCTCCTCGAGCCAGGTAAGCGCCGGATAGATCATGCCGGGACTCGGGCTGTAGAAGCCTCCCGAGCGCTCTTCCAGTGCCTTGATCAGCTCATAGCCGTGGCTGGGCCGCTCAGCGAGCAGCGCGAGCAGCACCAGCTGCAGGTCCCCCGAGGCGAGCCTGCGGCCCGCGCTAAAGGCCCGCCCGCCCATGCCGCCGCCGAACCCGGCGCCGAAGATGCCGAAGCGGCGGCCGTGCCGGTGACCCATGAAGTACGACGGGTCTGCGCAGCGGTGCGCGGCATCGCGAAAGAAATGACGATGCATATCAACTCCTTTGTAGTTCAACAGATATATCTTACGATATATCTAATCGCAGTCAAGGGGGCTTGCCGCCGGCGCACCTTTGCCACATCCCGGGGTCCAAAAGTCCACGCGTTGGGCAGCCGCAGTCCCACTTGCGCCGGCGCGTACAATTTCGGGTTCGATGCAACACATCCACGTCCGCGGTGCCCGCACTCACAACCTGAAGAACCTGAGCCTCGATCTGCCGCGCGAGCGGCTGATCGTGGTCACAGGGCTCTCGGGCTCGGGCAAGTCGTCCCTCACCTTCGACACGCTGTATGCCGAAGGCCAGCGCCGTTACGTTGAGTCGCTGTCCGCTTACGCGCGGCAGTTCCTCGCGACCATGGACAAGCCCGACGTCGACAGCATCGAGGGACTCTCGCCCGCGATCGCCATCGAGCAGAAGGCGGGCTCGCACAACCCGCGCTCGACCGTCGGCACCGTCACCGAGATCTACGACTACCTGAGGCTCCTGTACGCGCGCGCCGGCCTGCCGCGCTGCCCCGATCACGGCATCGAGCTCACGGCACAGACAGTGAGCCAGATGGTCGATCAGGCGCTCAAGCTCCCCGAGGGCACGGCCGCGGCCCTCCTCGCCCCGGTCGTCAGCGCGCGCAAGGGAGAGCATCACCAGCTCTTCGAGGATCTCGCGGCCCAGGGATTCGTGCGCGTGCGCGTCGACGGGCGCATCTGCGAGCTCGATGCGCGCCCGGAGCTCGACGGGCGTCGGCCGCATACCATCGAGGCGGTGGTCGACCGCGTGCGCATCCGCGCCGGCGCCGCGCAGCGCCTGGCGGAATCGTTCGAGACGGCGCTGCGCCTCTCGGGTGGCATCGCGCGCCTGGTGCTCCTCGATGAGCCGGAGCGCGACAGTGAGCCGTGTCAGGATGCACAGCGAGAGCTCACCTTCTCCAGTCGTCACGCCTGTCCGGTGTGCGGTTACAGCGTGCCGCCGCTCGAGCCGAAGCTGTTCTCGTTCAACAACCCCGCCGGCGCCTGTCCGGCGTGCGACGGCCTCGGCGTGCAGGAGTTTTTCGATCCGCAGCGCGTGGTACTGCACCCGCAGCTGTCGCTCGCCGGCGGCGCGGTGCGCGGCTGGGACCGCCGCAACGAGCACTACTTCCAACTCATCCAGTCGCTCAGCAAGCACTACGGCTTCGACATCGAGACGCCCTGGACGGAACTCCCGGCACACGTGCAGCAGTTGCTGCTGGAAGGCAGCGGTACCGAGAGCATCGGGTTCAGTTACCGCGAGGGCGGCCGCCGCACGCGCAAGCGTCATCCGTTCGAGGGGATCCTTCCCAACCTGACACGCCGCTACCGCGAGACCGAGTCGCCGATGGTGCGCGAGGAGCTGGCGCGCTACCTGAGCATCAGGCCTTGCCCGGAGTGCCAGGGCACGCGCTTGAGTCGCGCGGCGCGTTTCGTCTTCATCGCCGAGCGCAGTCTCCCGGAAGTCGCGCATCTCACCGTCGGCCGGGCGCTCGAGTTCCTCGAGAGCCTGAGCCTCCCGGGTTGGCGCGGCGAGGTCGCGGCCAAGGTGGTCAAGGGCATGGTGCAGCGGCTGAGGTTCCTGTGCGACGTCGGGCTCGAGTATCTGACGCTCGATCGCAACGCCGAAACGCTCTCCGGCGGGGAGTCGCAGCGCATCCGGCTCGCGAGCCAGGTCGGTTCGGGACTCACCGGCGTCATGTACATCCTGGACGAGCCCTCGATCGGTCTGCACCAGCGCGACAACCGGCGGCTGCTGGCGACGCTCAAGCGGCTGCGCGACCTCGGCAACACCGTGATCGTCGTCGAGCACGACGAGGAGGCGATCCGCGAGGCCGACCACGTGGTGGACCTGGGTCCCGGCGCCGGCGCGCACGGCGGTGAGCTGGTGGCGCAGGGCACGCCACGCGACATCGAGGCCCATCCCGCCTCGATCACCGGCCAGTACCTCTCCGGCCGGCGCCGCATCGAGGTGCCGGACCTGCGCCCGCGGCCCGACCCCGGGCGGCTGCTGCGCATCGTCGGCGCGCGCGGCAACAACCTGCGGAACATCACCGCGGAGATTCCGCTGGGGCTGTTCACCTGCGTGACCGGCGTCTCGGGCTCGGGCAAATCGACGCTGATCGTCGACACGCTATTCGGCCATACTGCCGCACGCTTGAACGGCGTGCGCGTGGACGCGGCACCCTGCGAGCGCATCGACGGCCTCGAGCACATCGATCGCGTCATCGACATCGATCAGAGTCCGATCGGCCGCACGCCGCGCTCCAATCCCGCCACCTACACCGGGCTGTTCGCCCCGCTGCGCGAGCTGTTCGCGCAGGTGCCCGAGGCCCGCGCGCGCGGCTACGACGGCGGACGCTTCAGCTTCAACGTCAAGGGTGGCCGTTGCGAGGCGTGTCAGGGCGACGGTGTCATCCGCGTCGAGATGCACTTCCTGCCGGATGTGTACGTGCCGTGCGATGTCTGCAAGGGCCAGCGCTACAACCGCGAGACGCTCGAGATCCGCTACCGCGGCAAGAACATCCATGAAGTGCTGGAGATGACCGTCGAGGAGGCGCTGCGCTTCTTCCAGAACGTGCCCGCGGTCGCCGCCAAGCTCCACACGCTCGCCGACGTCGGGCTCGCCTATGTCAGGCTCGGGCAGAACGCCACCACGCTCTCGGGCGGCGAGGCGCAGCGCGTCAAGCTGTCGCGCGAGCTCGCCAAGCGCGCCACCGGCCGCACGCTCTACATCCTCGACGAGCCGACCACCGGGCTGCATTTCCACGACGTCGCGCAGCTGCTCGCCGTGCTGCACCGCTTGCGCGACGAGGGCAACACGATCGTCGTGATCGAGCACAACCTCGACGTCATCAAGACCGCCGACTGGGTGATCGACTTAGGTCCCGAGGGGGGCGAGGGCGGGGGCGAAGTGATCGTGAGCGGTACGCCTGAAGCCGTCGCCGCCTGCGAGCGCTCCTTCACCGGACGGTATCTGCGGCCGCTCCTCGAGCGCGACGAGCGCCGGCGGGCGGTCGGGGCATGAGCACGTGCTAATGAAGCTTGAACTGCCGCATCATGTTGTCGTGGATTGCGTCTCTTGAGAGCGATGGGCCCAACCCTGTGTTGAGGTAATAAAGCGCCTTCAGGAAGGCCAGATCGCCGGCTGTTATCGTTGCAGGCCCTTGACGTGTGCCGCAGCTGGATGCCATCAGGTCGAGAATGCTCGGCAGTGGATCGCAATGATCCGGCGATTGCGCTACTGACAATGTCAACATCGCCAGGTAGTCAGCGAGCGTCCCGATGCTGTAGCGGCCGAGTTTCGTCGTGTCGACGACCAGCAGGACGACGCCGATCCCGATGCCGCTGCCGCTGCCACCGCCCAAACGCGTCCCGATGGAATCGTTGCTGAGATACTTCTGCTCGACCCGTGGCCAGACGGGCAAAACGTCAAGCCCTACCAATGCCACGTCAGTATTCAAGACTATGGCGCCGCCCCTTGTTGCCAGGTAGAAGCCCTGGATCGGGTGGTCGCTGCTATACGCTATGAGGTCCTTCATCCCTCCCGAATACCTGACACCAAAGGCAGTCGTCGCCCATTTTATGACCTCATCCATGCTCGCCTGGGGGTTGTTGGTGAACAGTATTTGCACGTTGGTTTTGCATTGCGGGTCCGACTGCACCGGCGCGCCGACGTAGGTGGCCAGCGCGCGAAGTCGCGCCGTTACGAAGGCGTTGTATGTCGGGTTGAGCCCGACAGTGAGCGGGCAGATGCTCTGCTTGCCCCCGCGCCAACGCGCCAGGTTGCGCGCCGTACCGGTGCTCACATAGTGCACGGTGGCGTGGTGCATTATGAATTCAGACAAGCTGTCTCCCGCCAATTCCTGACTGGTAGGCGGGGTCGGGGGCATCACGGTCGGATCGGGAATTTCCGGCGAGGTACTTGGATTCGCACCGGGCGCGACTGACGGCACACCGGTATGCGAGATTGGGTCGGTCCGCGCCGACTGAGCCGCCGGCGTGCCCGCCGTCGCAAGCGACCCAATCGTTATCACAACAGCGGCGAGCACGACCCGTTGCTTGTGATCGAATAAGCGTTCCATTGGTGCCGGCTCCCCTGGGCAGGGTGTACCAATGTTACGCGCGCCCGACCCGGCCGGCCGCGCCCCGCGGATTGTTCATCTAACTACTTGTTTCTGAATACGTTCAAACCGGGCGCGTCACGTCATTGCAAATGCGAACGGTTCTCATCCATAATCGCATCACCATGGATGCTGTCGCAGCCCCCGCGGGTCTGAGCCTCGAGCCCGGCTTCGCGAGTCTTGCCACCCTGTCGCCCGGCACGCGCGGGCGTGTGGTGGCGGTCGGCTCGGGCGCGGCGGCGCTCTCGGCCCTCGAGCGGCGGCTGCTCGAGTTCGGCTTCGTGAACGGGGAGCACGTGGAGGTTCTGGCGGAGGCCCGTCCCGGCCGCGATCCATTCGTGGTGCGCGTGGGCCAGACCACGCTCGCACTGCGCCGGCGCGAGGCGCAGAGCGTCTGGGTGGACCTGCTGCAGCAGGTGGCTCGCGCGGCGGCACAGCCCCGGCCCGTCGCGTCGCCCCGGCCCGCAACGACGCCATGAACGCTCCGGCGGCCGCGGCACTTGCCGCGCCGCGTCTCTCCCTCTCGCTCGTCGGCGTACCCAACTGCGGCAAGACCGCACTGTTCAATCGTCTCACCGGCAGCCGCCAGAAGGTCGCCAACTACCCCGGCGTCACGGTCGAGCGCAAGGAGGGCCGGCTCTTGAGCGCCCGCAGCGGCCGCACCTACCGCGTGGTCGATCTGCCCGGCGCCTACAGTCTCGAGCCCGCAACCCTCGACGAGGCGATCGCGCGCGACGTGGTGCTTGGCCGCCACGCCACCGAGCCCGCCCCGGATCTCATCGTGTGCGTCGTCGATGCCACCAACCTGCGGCTCAACCTGCGGCTGGTACTCGATCTCAAGCGCCTCGGCCGCCCGATGATCGTCGCGCTCAACATGAGTGACGTCGCCGAGCAGCGCGGCTACCGCCTGGATCGCGCCGCCCTCGAGCGCGCGTTGGGCGTGCCGGTCGTGCCGACGGTTGCGGTACGCGCCGGCGGGGAGCGCGCGCTCGTCGAGGCCATTGACGCCCATGATTTCGATGCGGCCACGCGCCGCGCCACGCGCGCCGCGCGCCTCGAGGCACCCGAGCCCGCGACCGCCGCGGACATCGAGGCGACGCAGCGCGAAGTGCGCCGCGTCCTGGATGAAGCCGGCTACCGCGTGCCGGTGCGTGCTGCGGTGCTGGCGCGGCTCGATGCGGTGGTGTTGCATCCGCTCGCCGGTCCCCTGCTGCTCGTGACGGTTCTGTTCCTCATGTTCCAGGCCGTGTTCAGCTGGGCGAAGGGCCCGCAGAACCTCATCAACTCCGGCGTGCAATGGCTCTCCGGCTCACTCGCACAGCAGCTGCCGGCCGGCCCGCTGCGCGGGCTGCTGCTCGACGGGGTGCTGGCCGGCACCGGCAGCGTGCTGGTCTTCCTGCCGCAGATCCTGATCCTGTTCCTGTTCATCCTCGCGCTCGAGGATTCCGGCTATCTGCCGCGCGCGGCCTTCATGCTCGACCGGCTCATGGGGCGGGTCGGCTTGTCGGGACGCGCGTTTATCCCGCTGCTCTCGAGCTTCGCCTGTGCCATCCCCGGCATCATGGCGGCGCGCACCATTCCGTCGGCGCGCGACCGGCTCGCGACCATCATGATTGCCCCGCTCATGACCTGCTCGGCGCGGCTGCCGGTGTATGCGCTGCTCATCGGGGCGTTGATTCCGCAGCGCGGGCTGGGACCCTTCAATTTGCGCGGCGTAGTGCTGTTCGCACTCTACCTCGCCGGCGTCGTGAGCGCGCTCGGTGTTGCCTTCGTTCTCAAGCGCACGGTGATGCGTGGGGAGCACCGGCCGCTGCTGCTCGAGCTCCCCGAGTATCGCTGGCCGCACCTGTCGAATCTCGCGCTCGGGCTGTGGGAGCGCGCGCGCATTTTCGTCGCGCGCGTCGGCACCATCATTCTCGCGCTCATGGTGGTGCTGTGGTTCCTGGCGAGCTTCCCGGCGCCGCCCGCGCACGCCGCGGGACCTGCGATCCAGTACAGCCTCGCGGGTTTCCTCGGCCGCGGGCTCGCACATCTGTTCGCCCCGCTCGGCTTCAACTGGCAGATCTCGATCGCGCTCGTGCCCGGGCTGGCGGCACGCGAGGTCGCGGTGAGCGCGCTCGGTACCGTGTATGCCATGTCGGGCCCGGGCGATGTCGCGGGCGCGCTCGCGCCGGTGATCGCCCACACCTGGAGCATCGCGACCGGGCTGTCGCTGCTCGCGTGGTACGTGTTCGCGCCGCAGTGTCTGTCGACGCTCGCCGTGGTGAAGCGCGAAACCAACTCGTGGCGTTATCCGCTGGCGATGGCGGGCTACATGCTGGCGCTCGCCTATCTGGCAGCGCTGCTCACCTACCACGTGTCGCTGGCGCTCGGCGGCGCAGGAGCGGCGCTGTGAGCCTGGTGCTGCAGAGCGCGCTGGTCGCCCTCATCGTCGCCTGGTGTGCGGTATTTGCCGCGTGGCGGCTCGCCTCCGTCGCGCTGCGGCTGCGCGCGCTGACGGCGCTGGCCGTGCTCCCCGCGGTGCTCACCGCGCCGTGGCTGGCGCGCCTTCGAGCCCGCACCCTCGCGCGGGCGGGCGGCAGCTGCGCGGGTTGCGCGAGCGGCGGCGGACTCAAGCCGGCTGCCAACCTCAGGCCGGGCGCGGGCTCGCCGAATCGAACACCTGACGCACTTCACCGTTGACGATGCGCTCCTGGTAGTTGCCGCCCGTGTAGGCGGCGACCACGCGGCGCCAGAAATTCACGGCCTGCGCGTTGCGCAGGTACTCGCTGATCTCCCAGCGCCCGGCAAAGCGTGACAGGATCAGCTGCACCGCCATGCGGCCGATCCCTAAGCGGCGCCGGGCACGCAACACAAAGAACTCCGCCATGCGGTAGTCGGCGCGCGGCCGCGGCGGGGCGGCTGGCGTGGCACGCAGCACGCGCGCAAAGCCAACCGGCTCCGACCCCTTGAGAATCACCAGTGGGAAGGTGTTCGGATCGCCGAACCAGTGCGCGATCTGGTCGCCCTCGCGATGCCCGATCTCCCCGAGCCTCGGAAAGATTCCGGTGCCGGGATTGAGGTCATCGAGGTACTCGCGGTAGACGCTCTCGATCCAGAGCTTGTCATCTGGAGAGGTGCGCGCATCGCGTACGCTGACGGTCATAGACATGGCAATCGAGCCCGGACTCAAACCGCCGCGGAATCAGACCCCATTGAACGAAGCGGCCCGGACGCATCGCTCGCGCGATCCGTCCGGGCCGTAGCTTCAGCCGTAAGTCCAGGATGCTGCTCGTGCGAGCAGCCCCTTATCGCAACTTACTGCTTCGGCGGCGGCGTCTGAGACTGGTCGGCCGGCGGCGTCGCGGCAGGCGGAGCAGCACCCGGAGCCGGAGCAGCCGCACCGGACTGATCACCGGAGGCACCGGCGGCCTGCGAGCCAGCCGCGCCGGCGGACTGCGCAGCGCCGGAAGCCTGATCAGAGGCCGACGGAGAAGAGGCCGCCGGAGCAGGAGGAGAGGCTGAGGTGTCTGTGCCTGCGCTTTCCTGCTTCGCGCAGGCCGTCAGCATCAGCGCGGCAACAATTGCGCTAAGAGCAAGTTTGGTGTTCATCGATCGGTACCCCAAGGGAAGCAAGAGTTGTGGTGGTAAGACTACGGCCACATCTGGCCGCCCCGGGCCCCGTCCTGGGCCGCGGGAGGCAAATTCTATAGAACTCCCGGTAGGATTGGAAACTGCCGACCTGGAAATGTTCCCGATCCTGCTTGTCGGGACCGGGCGACAGACGTTGGTAACAGACTGTTCCGCAAAGCAGCGGGGATCTATGGCACACACCGTTGGAATGACACCGGCGCTTGAAGCCGAGCTTGGGAGCACGTTTGCCTCGCATCTGCAGACCGTCTGTACCCGCACCGAAGAGGCGCTGTCCGCGTGCGGGTATGCCGGTCTCCTCGTGCATTCGGGCTCCCTGCTGACGGTCTTCGAGGACGACCGGACCTACCCCTTCGAGGCGCATGCGCCCTTCAAGGTGTGGGTTCCCTTGAGCGACGTGCCCGACTCGTTCGTGTGGTTCGAGCCTGGCCTGCGGCCGCGGCTCATCGTGCACACCCCCCGGGACTACTGGTACAAGCCCGCGGACCTGCCCCAGGGCTACTGGGTGGAGCGCTTTGACGTGCACGGCGCCGAGGACCTCGCCGCCGCCCGGGCGCTCCTGCCCCACGACCTGTCGCGCGCGGCCTATGTCGGAGATCCGGCGCCGGAGATCACCGCCTGGGGGCCGGCGGCGGTCAACCCGCGAGATCTCATGCGACGGCTGGATTACTTCCGCGCGGCCAAGACCCCTTACGAGCTCGTGTGCCTGCGGGCGGCGAGCCGCCTGGGGGCTCGCGGGCACCTCGCGGCCGTGCGCGCCTTCGCCGACGGCGGGACGGAGTTCGACATCGAGCTCGCGTTCATCACCGCCTGCGGGCTGCGCGAGCAGGAGCTGCCGTACAACCCCATCATCGCCCTCAACGAAGGCGGCGCGGTGCTGCATTACCAGATCCTCAACCGGACAGCGCCGGCCGAGCGGCACTCGCTCCTCATCGATGCGGGAGCGGAGTTCGCGGGCTACCCGTGCGACATCACCCGCACCTACTCACACGCCGATGCGGACTTCCGCGCGCTCATCGGCCGGCTCGATGCCATGCAGCAGCGACTGTGTGCGCAGGTGCGCGCCGGAGTCGATTGGCGCAACGTGCACCTCAGGGCCCATGAGCTTACCGCGGAGCTTCTCAAGGAAGCCGACATCATCCGCTGCAGCGCAGCCGAGGCGGTCGCCTCGCGCGTCACCAGTGTGTTCCTGCCTCATGGCATCGGGCACCTCCTCGGCCTCGAAGTGCATGACGTGGGAGGCTTCACGGCGGGGCCCGAGGGCGGGGAGATTCCGCGCCCCGACGGTCACCCCCACCTGCGCCTGACGCGCGTCCTGGAGAGGGGGTTCGTCGTGACCATGGAGCCGGGCATCTATTTCATCCCGCAGCTGCTGGAAGCCGCCCGGGCGGACAATCGCAGCGGCTCAATCAACTGGAGCCGGGTTGAGGCGCTCAGGAAGTTCGGCGGCATCCGCATCGAGGACGATCTGGCGGTGACCGCCGGCGGCTGCGAGAACCTCACTCGCGACGCCTTCCGCACCGAAGCACCGCATGCCGGTGCGCGTGGATAGGATCACTGGCGAGACAATACCTAGCGTCTAGACAGCAAATCCTTAATATCCTGCAACAAAGCCTCCGTCTTTGTCGGCGGCGGCGGCGCGGCTCCGGGCGTCGGCCGTTTGAGCCTATTGATGCCCTTCACGACGATGAAGATCGATAGCGCAATGACGATGAACTCGAAAATCACCTGCAGGAAGGAGCCGTACTTGAGGAGAACCGGCTTACCGTCCGCGGCCGTCGAGACTTTTACCGCGAGATCGCTGAAGTTGACGCTGCCCAGAATCGGTGCCAGTGCCGGCATGATCACATCGCCCACGAGGGAATTGACGATCTTGCCGAAGGCGGCCCCGATCACCACGCCAACGGCGAGGTCGAGGACGCTGCCTCGCATGGCAAATTCCTTGAACTCGGATGTAAAGCTCATGACGGGCTCCTCCCCTGGATAAGACCCATGTTGCGGCCGAGCCCGCCGAGCCGGCCCGGCCCTTGGATCAGCTGACGGCTTTCTTGCGGCGCGTGCGCTTCTTCGGCGCCTCTGCGGGCTCCTCGACCTCGGGTGCGGCTGCCTTCTTCTTGGCGCCCTTGGCGCTCTTCTCCGGCTTCGATTCGCTCTTCTCGCTCTTCGCCTTCGCACGCCGCGAAGCTTTGGTGGCGTCCGGCGCCGGCTTCTCCTGCGCCGCCGGCTGCGCTCCCTCGACCAACTGCATCAGCGCCATCGGCGCCGAGTCGCCCGGGCGCGGCATCATGCGCAGGATGCGCGTATAGCCGCCGGGGCGCGCCTTGAAGCGCGGGCCTAAGTCCGCAAACAGCTTCTCGACCACTTCCCGGTCGCGCAGCCGCGCAAACGCCAGGCGGCGGTTGGCATCGCCATCGCTCTTGCCGAGGGTGATCAAAGGCTCCACCACCCGGCGCAGCTCCTTCGCCTTCGGGAGCGTCGTGCGGATCGTCTCGTGCCGCAGCAGCGACACCGACATGTTGCGCATGAGCGCGTGACGGTGCGAGCTGTTGCGCGACAGCTGCCGGCCGGAAAGATGATGACGCATAACTAAACCAAACCCTTCAGTGTTGCGATCGTCGCAGCCTCGAGAGAGCCGGCGATGAGCGCGCGATCCTCGAGTTACAGGACCTCGCGCTCCTCGTCGTGCTTCAGGCCCGCCGGCGGCCAGCCGTCGAGTCGCATGCCGAGCATCAGCCCGTGGCTCTGCAGCACTTCCTTGATCTCGGTGAGCGACTTCTTCCCTAAGTTCGGCGTGCGCAGCAACTCCACCTCCGTGCGCTGCACCAGGTCGCCGATGTAGTGGATGTTTTCGGCCTTGAGGCAATTGGCGCTGCGCACGGTGAGCTCGAGCTCGTCCACCGGCCGCATGAGGATCGGGTCGAACTGCATCTCCGACACCTTGGTCGCGGCCTCCTCCTCGCCCTGCAGGTCGATGAACACCGACAGCTGGTCCTTGAGGATGCTGCCGGCGCGGCGGATCGCCTCCTCGGCGTCGATGGTGCCGTTGGTCTCGATGTCGATGATCAGCTTGTCGAGGTCGGTGCGCTGCTCGACGCGCGCCGCGTCCACCGAGTAGGTGACGCGCCGCACCGGCGAGAACGAGGCATCGAGCTGCAGGCGGCCGATCGGGCGCGTCTGCTCCTCGAACGCCACGCGGACGGCCGCCGGGCGATAGCCCCGGCCGCGCTCGACGCGCAGCGTCATCGAGAGCTCGCCCGCCTTGGTGAGATTCGCGATCACCAGCTCCGGATTCACCACTTCGATGTCGTGATCGGTCTGGATGTCGCCGGCCGTGACCGGCCCCGGGCCCTTCTTGTGGAGGCGCAGCTCGGCGGAGTCGCGCGTGTGCATGCGCAGCGCCACCGTCTTGAGGTTGAGCAGGATGTCGACCACGTCCTCCTGCACACCCTCGATGCTGGTGTACTCATGGAGCACGCCGTCGATCTCCACCTCGGTGATGGCGGCGCCGGGCATGGACGACAGCAGCACGCGGCGCAGCGCGTTGCCGAGCGTGTGGCCGAAGCCGCGCTCGAACGGCTCGATCACCACGCGCGCCTGGCGCGGGGCCACCGGCTGCACCTTCACCACCCGAGGTCGCAGAAACTCGCTGACTGAACCCTGCATTGCACTCTCACCTTGCCGGCTGTCCGCCGGCGCAAAAGCAAACCGATTACTTCGAATACAGCTCGACGACCAGGTTCTCGTTGATGTCGGGCAGCACGTCCTCGCGCCCCGGCGCCGACTTGAATAGGCCGCGGAACTCCTTGTCGTTCACCTCGACCCAGTCCGGCAGCCCCACCTGCTGCGCGATGTTGAGTGCGCTCGCGATGCGCAGCTGCTTGCGCGACTTCTCGCGCACCTGGACCACGTCCCCGGCCTTCACCTGGTAGGAGGCGATGGTGACGCCCTTTTCGTTGACCGTGATCGCCTTGTGGCTCACCAGCTGGCGCGCCTCGGCGCGCGTCGCCGCAAAGCCCATGCGGTATACCACGTTGTCGAGACGGCACTCGAGGAGCTTCAGTAGGGTCTCGCCCGTGGAGCCGGTCTTGCGCGCCGCCGCCCGGTAGTAGTTGCCGAACTGCCGCTCGAGCACTCCGTACATGCGGCGCAGCTTCTGCTTCTCGCGCAGCTGCAGCCCGTAATCCGACAGCCGCTGGCGGCGCTCGCTCTTGAGGCCGCCCGGCGGCACGGTGAGCTTGCACTTGTTTTCCAGGGGCTTGACGCCCGACTTCAGGAACAGGTCGGTGCCCTCGCGGCGGGCAAGCTTGCAGGTGGGACCGGTGTAACGCGCCATAGTTGCCTCGTTGCCTCTAGACCCGGCGCTTCTTCGGCGGACGGCACCCGTTGTGCGGGATCGGCGTCACGTCCGAGATGCTGGTGATCTTCAGTCCGCAGTTGTTGAGAGCCCGCACCGCGGACTCGCGCCCCGGCCCCGGGCCGCCGACGCGCACTTCGACGTTCTTCACGCCGTGCTCCTGCGCCGCCACTCCGGCCTTCTCGGCCGCGACCTGCGCGGCGAACGGCGTCGACTTGCGCGAGCCGCGGAAGCCGCAGCCGCCGGAGGTCGCCCATGAGAGCGTGTTGCCCTGCCGGTCGGTGATGGTGATGATGGTGTTGTTGAACGAGGCATGCACGTGCGCGATCGCGTCCAGCACGTTCTTGCGCGCCTTCTTCGGCTTCTTCGGCGCCGCTGCCGCGGCTGCCGCGCCCGCTGCTCCCGCTGCCGGCGCCGCCGTGCCTGCTGCCGGTGCCGCCGCCGGCGCCGCAGCGCCGCTCTGAGGTTTCTGTTCAGCCATTTCGTTACACCTTTCCGACCGGCGCGTTCAGCTTGATCGCCTGCTTGCGCGGCCCCTTGCGGGTGCGCGCGTTGGTGCGTGTGCGCTGGCCGCGTACCGGCAGACCGCGCCGATGGCGCATGCCGCGCCACGTGCCGAGGTCCATGAGCCGCTTGATGTTCATCGACACCTCGCGCCTCAGGTCGCCTTCGACCGCAAACTTGGCGATCTGCCCGCGGATCGCATTGACCTCCGTCTCGGTGAGATCCTTCACCTTGGTCGTGGGACTGACCCCGGCGGCCTGACAGGCGCTGCGCGCGCGCGCGCGACCGACGCCGTAGATGTGGGTGAGCCCCACCCACACGTGCTTGTTCATCGGGATGTTGATACCGGCTATGCGTGCCATTGCTGCCTTACCTCAACCCTGGCGCTGCTTGTGGCGCGGGTCCGAACAGATGACGTAGACCACGCGCCGGCGGCGCACGATCTTGCAGTTCTTGCAGATCCTTTTGACCGACGGACGTACTTTCATGTCAGTTACCCGACGAACCGCTGCGGCCGTAGCCGAGCAGGTTCGCCTTCTTGAGGAGCCCGGGGTAATGGTGCGACATCATGTGGGCGTTCAGCTGCGACATGAAGTCCATCACCACGACCACGACGATGAGGAGCGAGGTGCCGCCGAAGCGGAACGGCACTCCCTGGGACGAGATCAGGATCTCCGGCAGCAGACACACCGCCGCGACGTACAGCGCGCCCCACAGCGTCAGCCGGGTGAGCACCTGGTCGATGTAGTCTGCGGTCTGCTGCCCGGGGCGGATGCCGCGCACGAAGGCGCCGGACTTCTTGAGGTTGTCGGCCGTGTCGCGCGCGTTGAAGACCAGCGCGGTGTAGAAAAAACAGAAGAAGATGATGAGCACCGCGTACAGCGTCAGGTGCAGCGGCTGGCCGTAGCCGAGCGCGGCGGCCACATCCTGTGCGGCGGACGCGAACCAGCCCTCCGAGCCGGTGCCGGCGAAGCTCGCGAGCGTCGCCGGAAACAGCAGCAGCGATGAGGCGAAGATCGGCGGGATCACGCCCGACATGTTGATCTTGAACGGCAGGTGGCTCGACTGGCCCGCGTACATGCGCCGCCCGACCTGGCGCTTGGCGTAGTCCACCGGGATGCGCCGCTGGGCGCGCTCCATGAACACCACGAACCAGGTAGTCGCGAACACCAGGATGAGGAGCAGCAGCGCGAACGGCCCCTGCATCTCGCCCGAGCTCACCTGATCGAACGTGTTGCCCACCGCCCCCGGGAGCCCGGCCACGATCCCCGAGAGGATGATCATCGAGATGCCGTTGCCGATGCCCCGTTCGGTGATCTGCTCGCCGAGCCACATGAGGAACATGGTGCCGGTGGTCATGGTGATGGTCGCGGGGATGAGAAATCCCCAGCCCGTGACCAGCGTCATGCCGCCCTTCTCGAGCGCGCCGGCCGCGGCGAACGACTGGAACGCGGCCAGGATCACCGTGCCGTAGCGCGTGTACTCGGTGATCTTGCGCCGACCCGACTCGCCTTCCTTGCGCAGCTCCATGAGCGACGGCACCACCATCGACATCATCTGGATGATGATCGAGGCGGAGATGTAGGGCATCACGCCCATCGCGAAGATCGACAGCCGCGACAGCGCCCCGCCCGAGAACAGGTTGACGATCCCGAGGATCGTGCCCGACTTGTCGCCGAAGAAGTGCGCTACCTCCACCGGATTCACGCCCGGCACCGGGATGTAGGTGCCGATGCGGTAGACGACCAGCGCGCCCAACAGGAACAGGAAACGGCTGCGGATCTCGCCGAAGCGAGCCGCATCGCCCAAAGTCGCCGTCGGACTGCTGAAAGCCGTGTTTGCCATCAGACCTCGATCTTGCCGCCCGCGGCCTCGATCGCCGCGCGCGCGCCCTTGGTCGCGGCCACGCCCTTGAGCGTCACCGCTTTCTTGAGCTCACCCGAGAGCACCACCTTGGCGCGCTCGGTGCCCTCCGGCACCACGCCCGCCTTGACGAGCGAGGCGATGTCCACCACCGCGGCCTCCACCTTGGCGAGCTCGTGCAGCCGCACCTCGGCACGCGTGCGCTTCATCGCTGAGCGGAAGCCGACCTTCGGCATCCGGCGCTGCAGCGGCATCTGTCCGCCTTCGAAGCCCACCTTGTGGTAGCCACCCTTGCGCGCGCGCTGGCCCTTGGTGCCGCGGCCGCAGGTCTTGCCCTGGCCGGCGGACGCGCCGCGCCCGACGCGCAGACGCGGTCGCTTCGCTCCCGGGGCGGGCTTCAGTGTGTTGAGTCGCATCACTTCAAGTGCCTTTCTCGACACGCAGCAGGTGAACCGCGGTGCGGATCATGCCGCGGTTCTCGGCCGTGTCTTTCACAAGCACGCTCTGGCGAATGCGTCGCAGGCCCAGGCCCCGCGCGCACGCCGCGATGCCCTTGAGCTGCCCGTGCAAGCTCCTCACCAGTGTGACCTTCAGTTGTCCGTCCGCCATGGTCGTCAGCCCGTGATCTCGTCCAGAGTCTTGCCGCGCTTCGCCGCGATCTCCTCCGGCGAGCGGATCTTGGCGAGCGCGTTGATGGTCGCGCGCACCACGTTGATGGGGTTGCGCGAGCCATAGCTCTTGGCGAGGACGTTACGCACCCCGGCGCACTCGAGCACCGCGCGCATGCCGCCCCCGGCGATGACCCCGGTACCGTCGGAAGCCGGTTGCATATAGACCCGCGTCGCCCCGTGTGTCCCTGTGATCGCGTAGTACAGCGAATCGTTTCGCAGCGCGACGTTGATGAGGTTCTTCCTCGCCTGGGTCATGGCCTTGGAGATCGCAACCGGCACCTCGCGCGCCTTGCCGAAGCCGTAGCCGACACGCCCGGAGGTGTCGCCCACGACGGTGAGGGCGGTGAAGCCGAACTGCCGCCCGCCCTTGACCACTTTCGCGGTGCGATTGACGGCCACCAGCTTCTCGATGAACTCGTCCGCCGGCTGACCTTTTTCCGCTCTTGCCATATGTGTCCTGCCTGCCTAAAACTCAAGACCCGCTTCGCGGGCCGCATCGGCGAGTGCCTTCACCCGCCCGTGGAACCGGAATCCGGCACGGTCGAAGGCTACCCGGCTGACCCCGGCTGCCTTGGCCTTGGCGGCAATAGCACGCCCCACCGCCTTGGCGGCCTCGACGTTGCCAGTGCCCTTGAGCCCCGAGCGTACCCCTTCCTGCACGGTCGAGGCCGCGGCGATCACCTTGGCGCCCGCAGCCGTAGTCACCTGCGCGTAGATATGTCGGGGCGTGCGATGCACCGACAGGCGCGCGACGTCGAGCCCCTCGATGCGCGCACGGGTCTTGACCGCGCGGCGCAGCCGCCGCTCCTTCTTGCTCAAAATCATTTCTTCTTGCCCTCCTTGAGGGTGATCTTCTCGCCCGCGTAGCGCACGCCCTTGCCCTTGTAGGGCTCGGGCGGGCGAGTGTCGCGGATCTCGGCGGCCACCTGACCAACCTTCTGGCGGTCGATGCCCTTCACCACGATCTCAGTCAGACTCGGGGTCTCGATCGTGATGCCCTCGGGAATGGGGAAACTCACCGGGTGCGAGAAGCCGAGCGTCAGGTTCAGCGTCTTGCCCTGGAGCTGCGCGCGAAAGCCGACGCCGACCAGTTCGAGCTTCTTCTCGTAGCCGCGGGTCACCCCGCGCACCATGTTGGCGAGATGCGCGCGCGTCGCGCCGGCGCGGGTGCGGGTGAGCCCGGGGTCCGTGAAACTGATCTCCAGTTTCTTGTCGGCCTCCACGACCGAGACGCCCCGCGTGAGCGACAGGCTGAGCGAGCCCTTGGCGCCCTTGATGGTCACCGCTTGCGGCTGGATGGTCGCGGTCACGCCCTGAGGCAGCTCGACCGGTGCTTTGGCAATTCTCGACATGTCAGCTCTCGCGAATATCCGCTATCTGCTCACTCAGGCGACGATGCAGAGCACTTCGCCGCCCTGTCCGATCGAGCGCGCCTGCCTGTCGGTCATGACGCCCTTCGGCGTCGACACGATCACCGTGCCCATCCCGCCCAACACCTTCGGCAGGTCGTCCTTGCCGCGGTAGATGCGCAGTCCAGGGCGGCTCACCCGCTCCAGCCGGTCGATCACCGGCCGACCCTCGTAGTACTTCAGCCCGATGGTGAGGCGCGGCTTGCCGCCATCGGCGTCGAGGCGGAAGTCGGCGATGTAGCCCTCGTCCTTCAGCACCTGGACGATTGCCGTCTTGAGGCGCGAGGAGTCGAGGTGCACTTCTGTCTTGCCGGCGGTCTGGCCGTTACGGATGCGCGTCAGCAGGTCAGCAATGGGATCGGTCATGCTCATGCAACGTCCCTCACCAGCTCGCCTTCGCCAGGCCCGGGATCTCGCCGCGGCTCGCGACCTCGCGGAGCTTCACCCTCGAGAGGCCAAACTTGCGGTACACGCCGCGCGAGCGCCCGGTGATGGCGCAGCGGTTCCTGTGGCGCGAGGCGCTCGCATCGCGCGGCTGCGCCTGCAGCTCCGCCTGCGCGGCGGCGCGCGCCTCGGGTGAAGTCTTGGGGCTGCGGATCAGCTCCCTGAGCTTGGCGCGCCTCACGGCGTACTTCTTCACGACCAGCGCGCGACGCTTCTCGCGCTCGACCATGCTCGTTTTTGCCATAGATCTGGTGGTTCCTGTGCCCGTTACTTGCGGAACGGGAAGTTGAATGCCTCGAGCAGCGCCCGTCCCCTGCGGTCGTCGCTCGCCGTGGTGCTGATGGTGATGTCCATGCCGCGCACCTGGTCGACCTGGTCATACTGGATCTCGGGGAAGATGATCTGCTCCTTGACCCCGAGGCTGTAGTTGCCCCGGCCATCGAAGGAGCGGGGCGACACGCCGCGAAAGTCACGGATGCGCGGCATCGCGATGTTGATCAGGCGATCGAGAAACTCGTACATGCGCCGGCCGCGCAGCGTCACCTTGGCGCCGACCGCGAGCCCGGCACGGATCTTGAAGGATGCGATCGCCTTCCTCGACTTGGTGATCAGCGGCTTCTGGCCGGTGATCCGGGTGAGATCGGCGACCGCCGCATCCATCACCTTCTTGTCGGCGACCGCTTCCCCCACGCCCATGTTGATCGTGATCTTGGCGATGCGCGGCACCTGCATGATGTTGGTGATCTGCAGCTCCTGCTGCAGGCGCGGTACCACCTTCTCGCGGTAGTGCTGATGCAGCCGTGCCGGACCGGACGGCCGCTCGGGCGGCGCGCGCTCGGCCGGCTTCTGCGGCTCTTTGGCGGCAGCAGCCTGCTTGTCGGCGCGCTTGTCGCCCTGCTTCTGCTTGCCGGCGTGCTTGCCGGCGTCTTTGCCTGCAACCACTTCAGACATCGAGCATCTCTCCGTTCGACTTGAAATAGCGCACGCGCTTGCCGTCCTTGAGCGTCTTGATGCCGACGCGCTCACCCTTCTTGGCGGTCGGGTTCCAGATCGCGACCTTGGAAGCGGCGAGTGGCATCTCCTTCTCGATGATGCCGCCCGGCTTGTTGGCCTGGGGGTTGGGCTTCTGGTGCTTCTTCACGCGGTTGACGCTCTCGACCACCACGCGCCCGTCGCCGAGCACCTGGATCACCGCTCCGCGGCGGCCCTTGTCGCGGCCCGACCGCACCACCACCTGGTCGCCCTTGCGGATCCTCTGCATCACAGCACCTCGGGGGCCAGCGAGATGATCTTCATGAACTGCACGGTGCGCAGCTCGCGGGTCACCGGCCCGAAGATGCGCGTGCCGATCGGCTCGAGCTTGTTGGTGAGCAGCACCGCGGCGTTGCCGTCGAAGCGGATCAGCGAGCCGTCGGACCGGCGCACGCCGTGCCTGGTGCGCACCACCACCGCGTCGTAGATCTCGCCCTTCTTCACTTTGCCGCGTGGGATCGCGTCCTTGACGCTCACCTTGATGACATCGCCCACGGAGGCGTAGCGGCGGCGCGTGCCGCCGAGCACCTTGATGCACATCAGCGTGCGCGCGCCGCTGTTGTCGGCGGCATTGAGCATGGTGCGCATCTGGATCATGACGCTTTTTCCACGACCTCGAGCAGCCGCCACGACTTGTGGCGCGACATAGGCCGGCACGGGGTGATCACCACCAGGTCGCCCGCCTTGCAGGCGCCGTTCTCGTCGTGCGCGAGCAGCTTGGTGGTGCGGCGGATGTACTTGCCGTAGGCCGGATGCTTCACCAGCCGCTCGATCTCGACCGCGATGGTCTTGTGCATCTTGTCGCTCACCACGCGCCCGGTGAGGGTGCGCGCGCCCTTGGGCTCCGGCGCCCCCGCCTCGGTGGCGGACGCGGAGACCGCCGGCGCGGCCTCGGAGGCCCCGGCCTGCGGCGCCTCGGTCTCGGGCGCCTCAGTCTTCGGCGCCCGCGCGGCGGGCGCGTGGCGGGCGGGGCGCGCCAGGGTCTTCGCTTTGGCTTTGGGCTTGGCCCGGGTCTTCTCTGCGCTCACTTGCTGTTACCTCGCTTCTCGCGCAGCACCGTCTTCAGGCGCGCGATATTGCGCCGTACCTTGCTGAACTGGTCGGGCTTGGGCTGCTGCCCGGTGGCGCGCTGCATGCGCAGCGCAAACTGCTCCTTGCGCAGCTTCACGAGCTCATCAGCCAGCTCGGGGGGCGACCAGGTGCGCAGCTCTCTGGCGTCCATCTAGCGAACCTGCCGTTTCACGAACGAGGTGGACACTGACAGTTTCGAGCCCGCGAGCCTGAATGCCTCGCGCGCCGTCACCTCGTCCACACCCTCCATCTCGAACAACACTTTGCCGGGCTGCACGCGCGCGACGTAGTACTCGACGTTGCCCTTGCCGGAGCCCATGCGCACTTCCAGCGGCTTCTTCGAGATCGGCACGTCCGGAAACACGCGGATCCAGATCTGGCCGCCGCGCTTCACGTAGCGCGCCATGGCACGGCGCGCCGCCTCGATCTCACGCGCCGTCATGCGCGCGCGGCTGGTCGCCTTCAGCCCGTACTCGCCGAAGGACACGTTGGCACCGCGGCTCGCGAGCCCGGCGTTGCGGCCCTTGAACTGCTTGCGGTACTTGGTTCGCTTGGGTTGCAGCATCGACATCGGTTACGCCTCGGGCGTGGCGGCAGCCGGTGCGGCAGCAGTTGCCGCGGCGGGCGCCGGCACTGCCGGCGCGGGCGCTGCGGCGGCCGGCGCCTGCCCGGGTTCGCTCTCGGCGGCCTGCTGCTGCTCCAGCTCTGCCTTGTCGAACACCTCGCCCTTGAAGATCCACACCTTGACGCCGATGACCCCGTAGGTCGTCTGCGCCTCGGACAGCCCGTAGTCGATGTCGGCGCGGAAGGTGTGCAGCGGAATCCGTCCCTCGCGATACCACTCGGTGCGCGCGATTTCCGAGCCGTTCAGCCTTCCGGAGACGCGCACCTTCACTCCCAGCGCTCCCGATCGCATGGTGCTCATCACGGCGCGCTTCATGGCGCGGCGGAACATCACGCGCTTCTCGATCTGCTGCGCGATGGAATCGGCCACCAGCTGCGAATCGAGCTCGGGCTTGCGGATCTCGGCGATGTTGAGCCGCACATCGCCGACGACCATGCCGAGGAGGGCGGCGGTCTCCTGGCGCAGCTTCTCGATGTCCTCGCCCTTCTTGCCGATGACGATGCCCGGGCGCGCGGTCTGGATGGTGATGTTCACCTTCTTGGCGGCGCGCTCGATCATGATGCGGCTCACCGAGGCGTCCTTGAGCTTCGCCTTGAGGAACTCGCGTACGCGGAAGTCGGTGTGCACCTGCGCCGGGAACTGCTTCTTGCCGGCGTACCAGCGCGAGGTCCAGTCGCGGGTGATCCCGAGCCGTATCCCCAGCGGATTGACCTTCTGACCCATGCGTTAGTCCTTCCTGCCGTCGCTCACGCCGACGGTGATGTGGCTGTTGCGCTTGATGATGCGCGCGCCGCGTCCCTTGGCGCGCGCCGCGAAGCGCTTGAGCTGCGGAGCGGCGTCCACGTGAATGAGGCTCACTTTGAGCTCATCGATGTCGGCGCCGTGATTGTGCTCGGCGTTGGCGACCGCGGACTCGAGCACCTTGCGCACCAGATCCGCGCCCTTCTTCGGCATGAACTTCAGTTGCGCGATGGCGTTGCCGACCGGCTTGCCGCGCACCACGTCGGCCAGCAGCCGGCACTTCTGCGGCGAGATGCGCGCGTAACGCAGTTTGGAGGTGACTTGCATGGCGTCAGTCTCAGGTCGCGCCCGAGGAGGGGGCGGCCTCCACCTTGCGGTCGCCCGAGTGCGCCTTGAAAGTACGGGTCGGGGCGAACTCGCCGAGCTTGTGCCCGACCATGTTCTCGGTGATGAGCACCGGCACGTGCTGGCGCCCGTTGTGCACGGCGATGGTGAGCCCGACCATGTCCGGGATGACCATCGAGCGGCGCGACCAGGTCTTGATGGGCTTGCGATCGTTCCTGGCAGAGGCCACCTGCACCTTCTTCGCGAGGTGCAGGTCGACGAACGGACCCTTCTTGAGTGAGCGTGGCATCTGTTACTCCAAAGTGCGCTGCCGCTTCATCGGATCCGGTTCCTGCGGCGCTGCACGATCATGTTGTCCGTGCGCTTGTTGTGGCGGGTCTTGAGTCCCTTGGCGTTCTGGCCCCACGGGCTGACCGGGTGCGGATTGCCCTGGCCGGACTTGCCCTCGCCGCCACCGTGCGGGTGATCGACCGGGTTCATGGCGAGTCCGCGCACCGTCGGGCGGATGCCCTTCCAGCGCTTGGCGCCCGCTTTGCCGTAGCTGCGCAGGTTGTGCTCGTCGTTGCCGATTTCGCCGATGGTGGCGCGGCAGTCGATGTGCACCTTGCGCGTCTCACCGGACTTGAGCCTGAGGTACGCGTAGATGCCCTCGCGCGCGGTGAACGACACCGAGGCACCGGCGCTGCGCGCCAGCTGGCCGCCGCGGCCGGGCTTCATCTCGACGTTGTGCACGATCGAGCCCACCGGCACGTGGCGCAGCGCCATGGCGTTGCCCGGCTTGATGGGCGCATCCGCCCCCGAGCGCACCTCGTCGCCCGCCTTCACGCCCTTGGGCGCGAGGATGTAACGCCACTCGCCGTCCGGGTACTTAACGAGCGCGATGTGGCTGGTGCGGTTCGGATCGTATTCGAGCCGCTCGACGATGCCGGTGATGCCGTCCTTGTCGCGCTTGAAGTCGACGATGCGGTACTTCTGGCGCGTGCCGCCGCCGTGGTGACGCGTGGTGATGCGGCCGAAGTGGTTGCGGCCGCCGGTCTTGCTCTGGTGCGCCGTGAGTGCGTCCACCGGCCCGCCCTTGTGCAGGTGCGAGCGGTCGATCTTGACCACGGCGCGCGTGCCCGGGGTTCTCGGCTTGTACTTGATGAGGGCCATCGTTGCGCGTCCTCAGGTCTTGGCGCGGGCTTCGTAGTCGATCGTCTGACCGGACTGCAGACTGACGTAAGCCTTCTTCCAGTCCTGCGTGCGCCCGGTGGTGCGGCCGAAGCGGCGCACCTTGCCCGACTCGTTCACCACCTGCACGCCCGTCACCTTGACGTCGAACATGAGCTCGACCGCCTTGCGGATGTCGACCTTGTTCGCATCGCGGCGGACGCGGAAGGTGTACTGATTGTGGTTCTGCATGGCGAGCGAGGTTTTCTCGGTCACGTGCGGTGCAACCAGCACGCTCATCAGCTGCTCTTTGCTCATGCGGCTGGTACGTGGCGCGGTCACTGCAGGCGCTCCTCGATCAGCTTCACCGCACCGACCGTCATCAGCACCTTGTCATAGGCGGCAAGCGCGAGCGGGTTGAGCGCCGTCACCCCGATGACCTCGACGTGGGGGAGATTGCGCGCCGCGAGTGCCAGCTTCTCATCGGTCGCCTCGACCACGATCAGCACCGAGGGGAGCGACCAGGCCTTGAGCTGGCTCGCGAGCAGCTTGGTCTTGGCCTCCGTGAGCTTGATGCCGTCGGTGACCAGCAGCCGCTCGGTGCGCGCGAGCTCGGCCAGCATCGAGCGCAGCGCGCCGCGGTACATCTTGCGGTTCACTTTCTGCGTGAAGTCGCGCGGCTTGGCAGCGAAGGTCTTGCCGCCCCCGACCCAGATGGGCGAGCGGCTCGAGCCGGCGCGCGCCTGACCCGTGCCCTTCTGCGCGTAGGGCTTGCGGCCGCCGCCGCGCACTTCGGCGCGCGACTTCTGCGCCTTGGTGCCGGCGCGACCGGCGGCGCGGTACGCGGTGATCACCTGATGCACCAGCGACTCGTTGAACTTGGCGCCGAAGGCGGTTTCCGACACCTGCAGCTCGGCCCCGCCGCTGACTGACTTGAGCTTCATGGGTTATTTCTTTCCCGCCTTGGCCGGATCCTTCGACGGGCCGGAGCCGATCTTGGTCGGGGCGATCGTCTTGCGGCTCGCGCGGCGCGCGGCCTTGAGCGAGGAACGCACGATCACCTGGCCGCCCTCATGCCCGGGCACTGCGCCGCGGATCAGGAGCAGATTTCTCTCGAGGTCTATCTGCACGACCTTCAGGTTCTCGGTCGTGCGGCGCACGGCGCCCATGTGACCGGACATGCGCTTGCCCTTGAACACACGCCCCGGAGTCTGGCGCTGGCCGATCGAGCCCGGCGCGCGGTGCGACACCGAGTTGCCGTGGGAGGCCATGCCGCCGGCGAAATTGTGGCGCTTCATGGTGCCGGCGAAGCCCTTGCCGATGGTGGTGCCGGTGACATCCACGGCCTGACCTTCCTTGAAGAGGTCCGCCTTGATCTCCGCACCGGGCGTGAACTCGGTCTTGTCGGCATCGGTCAGCCGGAATTCCACCAACGCCCGGCCCGGGGCCACGTTCGCGCGTGCGTAGTGGCCCGTGACCGCCTTTGAATAGAGCTGCGGTCGGCGGACGCCGTAGGTGACCTGAACGGCGCGGTAGCCGTCCTTGTCCTGTGCTTTCACCTGCGTGACGCGGTTGGGCAGCACCTCGATCACGGTCACAGGCACGGTCTCACCGGCCTCCGTGAATACGCGCGTCATGCCGGCTTTGCGGCCGACCAGTCCGATAGCCATTTCGGTCCTCTCACGGGGCGCTCCGCAGCGAAGCACCCTCAACGCCCAGGCACGGGGCTAAGTTATTGAGACAACAGGAGATTCGCGCAGACCAGAAGGCCGCGCTGTCTCGAGTGGTCTTGGAGCTTCCGGAGCCCGTGAAGGGGCCGTCTCCAACCTCGCCCGATGCCGCTTACGCGGCCGCCCACAGGCGATCCGCCCGGGGCGAAAAGGGCGCGCAGTATAGGCGCGCCGGAGGCTTCAATCAACCTCACGATCTGTCGGACGGACTGGCGCTAGACTTTACTTGGGCGCGGACGCGACGGCGGATCGCACGCGGCGGGGGGAGACACCATGAACAGATGCGGCGTGGCGTGCGCACTGATGCTGCTGCTCGCCTTCCAGCCCGGTGCACCCGCACAGGCGGGCTTTCCCGAGGCCTTCAAGGCATACAGCGAAGGGCACTACGAGGAGGCACGTGCGGAGTTCCTCGAACTCGCACAGCTCGGTAGCGCCGCCTCTCAGTTCGACATGGGCGCCATGGCGTTACACGGGCAGGGCGGCCCGAAGGACCTGGGGGCGGCAGTCGGATGGCTCACCGCGGCGGCCGACAACGGCGACACTCAGCTGCCGCCCGAGAAGCTGGCCGCAGTGCGCGCCACGCTGAGCGACGAGCAGCTCAGGACTGCCGATGACATCGTCAGCCGTTACGGTCGCGCGGGGCTCGCGAAGACTGTGCTGCCGGTACCGCCCCCGCAGGCCCACTGCCGCAACCTCACCCCGGCGCGGTTGGTTCACACGCCGGAGCCAGACCCCGAGTACTACCCGCGCGGCGGCCGGCTCAACGATCAGAACGGTTTTGTCATCGTCCAACTGATCGTCGGCATCGACGGCGAGCCCCGTGATCCGGAGATCCTGATGGCGGTACCGGGCCCCGAGTTCTCGGCCGCAGCCGTGGACCTCTGGATGCGCTCTCGCTGGACGCCCGCCAGCCGGGACGGCGCCGCGGTCGAATCGAAGGTCTCCGTCAAAGCCGTGTTTCGCTTGATCGGAGGGGGACTGCTCTGGGACCTGCCGGCCTTGAAGGCGATCCGCGAGACGGCACTCACGGGCGACCCGAAGGCGCAGTACCAGATTGGGCTCGCCGCCATGCTCGACGGCTCACTGGGCATCCCGAGCTCGCAGGCGCTTACGCTGCTCGTCTTGGCCGCCCAAGGCGGTCATCCCCCGGCGCAGTACTGGGTCGCGAACCGCTTCATGAGCGTCGGTGACTGCGGCGTGGAGGACAAGAAGCTGCCGTGGCTGCGCGCCGCCGCGCACGCAGGTGACGGCGCGGCGCAGCTGGCGCTCGCCGAGTCTCTCATCAGCAGTCAGCCCACGCCGCAGCAGATCGCCGCGGCGAAGGCGCTTCTGGAGCAGGCCGCGCAGTCGGACAATTTCTACGTTATGAAGCACGTCGCCGCACTGCTCGCCACATCATCCTTCGAGCAGCTGCGCGATGCGTCGACGGCGAGGGCGGTCGCGGACCGGCTTATGAAGGATCCGATCGAGGCCGACCCGCAGAAGTACGAGGCAGCGGCGGCGGCCTATGCCATGAACAGGGACTTCTGGCTGGCGGCGGCCAAGGAGCAGGCAGCCATCAAGGAGGCCACGCGGCTGCAGTGGGATACGCGGCGGATGCAGGAGCAATTCACCCTTTACCACAGCTCGCGGTCGTGGGCCGGGGATGTGTTCGCGCCACCCACCGCGCCGCCCGCGGGGTCCGCGGCTGCCTCACCCACGCCTTAGCGGCGACGCGGCGCAGCGGGCAAAAGCCACGCCTTTTGCCCGCGGAAACGGAGCTGATGTCCGCGAAAATCGCCGCAGGCGATTTTCGCCAATAAATCAGTTCAGCTTGATCTGAACGTCGACGCCCGCCGGCAGCTCGAGCTTCATGAGCGCATCCACCGTCTTGTCGGTGGGGTTCATGATGTCCATGAGGCGCTTGTGGGTGCGCAGCTCGAACTGGTCGCGCGCGTCCTTGTCGGCGTGCGGGGAAACCAGCACCGTGAAGCGCTCCATCTTGGTCGGCAGAGGCACGGGGCCCTTGACGGTCGCGCCGGTGCGCTTGGCCGTCTCGACGATTTCCTTTGCGGACGTGTCGATCAGGCGATGGTCGAACGCCTTGAGTCGGATACGGATGTTCTGGTTTGCCATATTTTCATGCGCTGCGCGCAACTCCTAGCGGCTTTACGGCAGACCGCAAAGCCGCTGAATGAAGCGGCGCTGCGCGCCGAATAAGACTGTTGGTTCCGTGCTCATTCACTTCAAAATCTTGGTCACGACGCCTGCGCCGACGGTCTTGCCGCCCTCGCGGATCGCGAACCGCAGCCCGTCCTCCATCGCGATCGGGCT
>Ga0209007_1000221_pt1 | contig 29785 bp, 31 predicted proteins | sample JacPinW_OM1H0_O2_FD_187961 | JGI IMG/M metagenome (GOLD analysis project Ga0209007, IMG submission 187961) | Forest soil microbial communities from Algoma, Ontario, Canada - Jack Pine, Ontario site 1_JW_OM1H0_O2 (SPAdes) (version 2) | ecosystem: Environmental > Terrestrial > Soil > Boreal... | reverse complement strand
CCGTCTTCGAAATCAATTCGGGTTCGCGAAACTCATCGACGTATCTCATGCTGATCCCTCCCTTGCGGGCTGGACGCGAGCGGGCCTCAATTCACATCCTCCAAGCCATATCCCTGGACTTCCTGCATGGCTCCGTCGATCTCTCCCAGCATCCTGAGCGTGCTCATCTGGTCGGCGGCATCCTGCTCGCTAATCTTGCTCATGGCAAAGCCCACGTGAATGAGCACCCAGTCGCCCGGCGCTAGCTTGTCGTCCTGCAACAGGCCCAGATCAATCCTGCGCCGCACGCCGACTACATCCACGAGCGCGGAATCCTGGTGATCGGAAGAGATCTCGACGATCCTCCCCGGTATGGCTAGACACATGCGACATCCTCCCGCAACCTCATGATTCGCTCCATCCCGACCTATCTTCGAACTTCTGGTGCCCGCGAGCCATTCACTCCTGCTTACGAGCGGAAATATTAAACGAGAGCTTGATCTCGTCCTTAAGCTTGACGGCTCCGCCGAGCGCGGAAACCGGCCGAATCTTGTAATCGCTCTGCCGGACGGAGCACTCTCCCATCGCCCGGAGCAAGGAACCGTTCACCGAAACGTGTGCCGAAACTGGCTGAGCGCGCTTAACTCCGTGCAGAGTCAGGTCTCCATTCAAGCTCACCCAATATTGTCCTTCCCCAGTCTTGCTGGCGGACCCACGAGAGCACTCGTACACAATGTCTGGAAAGGAATCAGACTCGAGGACTTCCTCATGCATCCTGCGGTTGATTTCCTCACGATCTTTTCCGCTGATGTCGTCGGTGTCGGTGAGAGAAGCCGAATGAATCACCATGCGAAGAGAACTCTGTTCCACTGCGTCAGGATTCAGGAAAATTTCGCCATCGAACTCGGGAAGCGCAATCGTCGGATCATGGCCCAACGCCGATAGCAGGCCCGTGGCAAACGCCTTAACGGTAAAGGTGCTCCCCTGAGCTTCAATGATGTAGTGAACCGTGGCGACCTCCGGTGTTCCTGTCGGTTCTATGGCGTAATGCACTAAGTGAACCTCCCTGACCAATCTTCCTTTTCTAAACCTTTCGTGGTGTCACTCCTGCTTGCGGGCCACAACATAAAAAGTAAACTTCAACTCGTCCTGAAGTTTTAAGGTTCCTCCGGCAATTGATGCGACACGAATGTTGTAGTCACTCTGCAGCAAAGTAAAGCTGCCGTGTGCACGAACGCTGTCAACACCGAGAGATGCTTGAGCCACAAAATTCTGGTCGTTGGAAACACCGTGAAGAGTCAGTCTTCCGCTAACATTGAGGCGGTACAAATCCTCCTTCATTTTTTCAGCCGATATTTCCGTGCTGTCGTACGCGATCTCCGGAAACTGCTGGGCCTCCAGCACCTCGTTGTACATCACGCGGTGTAGCTCCCGGCGATCACGATCCGGCAATTCATCTAAGGCCTCGAGTGAACTTGACTTCACCCGAGCCTCAAGGAAAGCGCTCTCCAGCTTGTCCGAAGCCATTTGAACCACTCCGGTCCAATCTCGAATCGCAATCTTTGGACTATGAGCGATCGTCGCAATCAAACCGCTGGCAAACGCTTGTACGGTGAACTGGCTGGTTCGCGTATCAATCATGTAACGAACCCCGGAACGACTTGACGCCGCAGAGCTTATGGCCATCGAAGTAACTCCTTGGTACTGCGCCGCTAAGATATCATAAACACGCAGTTACAATCGGATTTGCCCCCGAGTAAAAGCGAATTGTTCTTTCCTCCCTTTTGAGTTAGTGGTGAGTTATATCCCTTTTACATAGCGCGCAACTTCAAATACCGGTCCAGATCCGGCAACGCGGCCTGGGCCAGATTTCCGACCCCGAACTGGCCGAGATAGCGCCGCGCGATCGGATTGGAGAGAATCAGACCTGCCCCGAAAACCACTAGAGCCACTCCACTCAGCATGAACAGCGTGTCCTTGTCGTTGAAGCCCCCGTCACCATTTTCCATTGCCACGGCAGTCTCCTTTTGTGAAGATGTTTATAGACCCGAACGAAGATTGGAATCGGGGCGATCCCCGTTGAGAATTTTGTTGACGATCGATTCAACCAGTTTTACCGCGTGATCGACAGCAGCCTCGACCGCGGCACTCAATCCCATCTGCCCCTCTTCGCCTCCGAGGGTTTCCGGCTCGCAGCCGACCAGCAGCACGTTCTTTACTTCGATATTCATCGCCCGCGCCATGCGTAGCACGTTCATGGGGTTCATGGCGTGAGCTTCAACCACGGCCTGCGGAGTCTCCGAATTGTCTAAGGCTTTCAGATCAGGTTCGATGACGTAGAGAGTGCCCGGAGCTTCGCCGTGCGGACAAGCGTCTACCAGGATGGTGGTTTCGTAACCGTCTTGCAGGGCGTAAGCCAAATCGAAACCGCGAATGCCAAAATCGGCCACGCGCACGCTTTCCGGCAGCCGCAGGTCAGCAAGGCGGCGGACAACTTCCACACCGAACGCGTCATCGCCGAGAAAGATGTTGCCGATGCCGGCTATCAAGACGGTTGGCTTCTCCGATGAGTGGATGAGCGTGGCTTCTTCTTCGGAGAGTGGTTCAACTTCTTCCGCATCGAAAAAGAAGCGATGACCTGGTTGACGAAGCAAACCCATGTCTCTTCCTGGATCTTCATCCAGAACTACGCAGACGTGGCTCTTGCCCTCGTAGTCCTGTTCAATACATTCGATGGTTGCAATCTGGCCCGCGAGTGCGATATCCATCACATCACCGCCCTTACGGGGACTCAGACGCACGCGGCTTCCGGTCCGCACCTCGATCCCTGAAATCTCCAGATGATCGACGGGAGTCTTGTCTTCGAGGAGTTGCCATTCCCACTCGTTCATTGCGTCTCCTCCTTGAGCGGGCGCAGTCCACGGAGCACTCCATGCAGCTTCATGAACTGTTCGACCGGCATCGTCTCGGTGCGCTCCAGCATCTGGCGGGCGCGCTCGTCCGACTGGCTCATCTCGCGCTTCTCGTCATCGGTCAATGTCATGATGCGCAGCGAAAGGATCTCGTCAATCTCGGTCCCGTCAAATAGGTCTCCAGCACTCTCGGGAGCAATCTGGGGATAGTCATAGAGAATGATCGGCGACGAGAGTACGGTGTCACATTGTCCTTCTTCACCGACGAGGACAGGCCAAGTTCCTACGTTCTTGCAACTCGCGGCCTGCTCGCTCATTTGCTCCGGAGGCGCGAGCAGCGAGACGAACCTGCCATCCTGCACGCCGAGAACGGTATGAGCCGATACCAAGGCCCGTAACAAGGCTTCTTCGCGATTGGTCTCGTTCGAGATTTCAAAAGGTGTGGTGTTGCGGATGCACACGCTTACTTTGAAGGCACCATTGTCCTGCCGGACCCCGGCAACTTCCACTTCGCCAAAAATGGCACTTCGCTCGCGTACAAGAATGCCGACGATCATTCCTGGTGACTCGCCCCCCGACTTGCCGTCGGACTCGCGCAAGGACTCAAACTGCTTCTCTGCGGCAAAACTGAAGGCTTGCGTTATCGGACTGCGGCCGAGCGCTTCCACGTTGCATAATGGCACGCTGATTTCCCGCTCCACCGCTTCCTGCCAGGGCTGATAGACGCGGTCATTTACCGCGAGTTTGTCCACCTGACGAAATTCGGGTGTTTCGACCGGCAACAAATCGCTTAGCGGCGTAGTCAGCTCGCCGACAGAACGTGCTATCAGCTGCAGAAATCGCACTCGAACCTCAAGTCCGGTCAGCAAGCTGCCTTCGACTAGACATTCGGTCTGCATGGTCCAGGCCTCGCTGCCGTTCTGCGCCTCGCTGTAAGACCGCGGACAGAGCACACCGAAATTCCAGCGCTGCTGATTCTTCACCGACGATGGGCGGTAAGGATAGAGCATGTACCCCTCGTACAGGACTGCCTTTGCGATCTGCTCTACCGCCCTGAGATTCATCCCATTACCTTTTCTTCGGTTTCTTCAACCGGAATGATCCTCTCCAGCGTCTCTTCCCAGGTGGGAATTCCGTGCCGGACTTTGTATTGATACAAGCGGTCAAAGGCGTCCTTGTGCAAGCAGAGCCAGGCGCTGTTGGGATAGTAAGATTCCATCATGTCGCGCCAGATTTTTACCGGGAGCTTGAAGCGAGCTTCCTTGTCCCAGGAAATCGGCGCGACCTGCAATCCGCCTTCCGCACTCGCGTAGAAAATCGTCCCACTGAACTGCAGGCAAATCGGAACTTCTCCGTTGGCCAGGCCATCGAAGTATTTCGTGGCAGCCACGTTGAAATCAAATGTGCAGGGCACGGGAAGATCGATCAGAGTGGTTCCCTTGAACGAAGGCACGACAAGATTGGCGTGGGTCCACAAAAGATTGCGCAGGGTTTGGCCCCAGCGGCTGGGCTCGCCAAACAGATCGAGCAATCGCTCCTGATCCTCCGGCGTATATTTGCGGCGGGTGACTTCGAGCTGGATCTGGCAGCGCAACGCAACCGTGTGAATCGTCTGTTCCGGATTGGCATCCGTCAGGCGGAGTTTGAAGGCCAGCAGAGGCGTGGCCGCATTAGCGACAACCTCGGCTCCCTCGACTTGAAAGCTCAGGTCAGGCATGCGATTGCTCTTTCACCCCGGACACCTCTTCGACCTCGACAGGGACGTCGACGCGAACGTCGACTGATCGCGCTTTCAAACTCGTGAAGAACTCGCCCAGTTCCTGCCACACTTCCGTCCCACCCGAGAGACCTTTCCAATGCATGCGAATGAGCCCCACCAGCTTGTAGCATTCGTCGATGGGAAGCAGGTAGTACTCGGCCGCGGAATATCCACGGGAATACCCCAGTCGGTTGACCAGCAGCCCTTCCACATCTGATTCCATTTCGTTCAGAATCGGGTTGCGCGCCACAATGTCGTTCCACGATTCCAGCGCCAGCAGAGACTCGATCGCACCCGCGGGACTCGGATAAAGCGCGATGACCCGATTCTCAAGGCTGCTCTTGAAAAAGAAGGCCATGTTAATGGGGACCATCAAGTCGTTCCACTCGGCGTCGCTAAGATTAAAGCCTGGAATAGATCGCACCCGCCGTGGCACGCGCTTGAACTTCACTCCTTGACCACTGAACAGAATTGCGCACGCGTCGCAAGTACAGAGCAGCTTTCGCTGAGCCACCTCGATCAAGTGCGGATGATCGGGCCGCAGGCCCATGCTGCACAACTCGCAGCGTTCGAGCGGCCGCTCGCGGCGCACAAACTGGCGCAGCGTCCCAAAACCATCGGCTGATTCTGTAAATTGTCCCGAACTCATGATTTAAAACCTGCTAATCCGCACCCTGCGGTCCCAGAGCCACCGGCGATCCTGCGCGGCATCCCACCAACTTGTCCAGAGCCACAAATCCGGAGGCGGGCTTCTCTTCAAGACCTTCAATTACCAGGGAGGTCAAATCCGGGGCGGCGTCGTACATAGCCCCCTCCAAAGTAACCTGCACGGTTTTCGCGGTTGAGCCACAGGTGTGCGAATCGGTCTCCACTCGCAAGCGGATTGCACCATCATTCACGCCGAGCAATTCAACTTCGCAGCCCTGTTTCCGCAACTGCGGCCGCACACGGTCCACTGCTCTCACCACGCGGCTTTCGAGGTCTTCGGGGTGGAGGCCGTAAAGAATTAGAACACTGCTGACCAGCGAGTCGCGGCCCAGCCGGTCAATGATGCTCATTCCCGGTTCGCCGGCTTCGGCGACGATGTCGAGCGCCTTCTCCAGGGCAGCACCGTGCAAGTCCATCAGCGACTGCACCAGGCCTTTGGTGGCCGCGCGAACCGCAGGGTCAGCGATCGATTCCATTTCCTGAACGAGCCCACCGATCCGCTGCATGTCTTCCCGAAAATCTCTGCCGTCAGCCACAATTCTCCTGTTCAAACGTTCGCTTCCAAACAACGCCAGTCAGACGCTAAACAAAATTAGGAGGGAGAGCGCAGTTTTGAGATGCCAAGTGCGTCGCTAAGAGACCGTACCTGGCAATTCCTAACAACTATCACCCTCACTCCTTCGCTACCCGTCGGACAGGTTCAGGGTTGGAGGCCAAACATTGGGGAGTGATGCGTCTCCAACACTTTTCCATTTCCCAGGTACATGTGGACACCGCACGGCAAACAAGGATCGAAGCTTCGTACCGCGCGCATGATATCAATTCCCTTGAACTTGTCCGGCCCGTTTTCTTCGAAGATCGGCGTGTTTTGCACCGCGTCCTCATACGGACCTGGAGTGCCGTAAATGTCGCGCGGATTGGCGTTCCAGGGAGTCGGAGGATACGGATGGTAGTTCGCGATCTTGCCATCTTTGATCACCACATGGTGCGAGAGCACGCCACGAACCGCTTCGTGGAAGCCGCAGCCGATAGCTTCCTCGGGCACCTTGAACTCCGTCCAGGTTTTGGTGTGACCGGCGTGCAACTCCGCCAGCGCCTTCTCCATGAAGTGCAATGCCGCGCAAGCGGCATAAACCTGGAAGTAGGTCCGGGCGCGGTCGCGTTCGATGGCATTGCTCCACTTGGGGATCTTCCACTCGAACTCGACCTCAGGCAGCGAGGTGGTCTTGGGCAGGTACATCTTTACGCTGTGGCCGGTGGACTTGATGTATCCAATGTCGACCAAGCCGGCCAGGGCGGTTGCCCAGAGGCGAGCGATGGGACCCCCTCCGGTGTCCATCGCCAGATGATCGCCGGTCCGCTTGTCGAGCCAACGCGGCGACATCACCCAAGTGTACTTGCCGCCGAAATCGCGTTTCTGCGGCCGCGGAATCGTAGTCTGATTCCAGGGATGGTTCTTGTCCACCGGATTTCCGAGGGGATCAGTCTTGACGAAGACTTGCGAATTTTTCCATTCGTCGTAATAGGAACTGCCCAGCAGAATGCGGATGTTCAGGTTGATGTCCACCAGATCGGTGGTCACCAGCTTGCCGTCCACGACAATTCCGGGGGTTACGAACATGGACCGGCCCCAGTTCGTCATGTTCTTATACGTGTAATCGCAATGATCGGGATCGTTGAACGAACCCCAGCAGGCCAGCAGGATACGGCGGCGGCCAACTTCTTCGTAGCCGGGCAGTGCGTCGTAGAAGAAATCGAACAGGTCATCGTGCAGGGGGACGACCTTCTTCATAAATTCGACATACTTCATCAGGCGGACCAGATAGTCGGTAAAGAGCTGGATGGTGGGCACGGTCCCGACGCCGCCGGGATACAGAGTGGAAGGATGAACATGGCGGCCTTCCATCAGGCAGAACATTTCCCGCGTCATGCGGCTCATAACCAGGGCCTCGCGATAAAAAGCTCCGGTAAACGGGTTGAGAGCGGTCATGATATCGGAGATGTTGCGGTAGCCATGGATACTGGCATGAGGCGCCGCAGTGGATTGAGCTTTCGCCCAGACTTTGGGGTTGGTCTCCTTCACCATCTGTTCGCAGAAATCCACGCCGACCAAGTTATCCTGGAAAATATTGTGATCGAACATGTACTCGGCAGCCTCGCCGAGGTTGACGATCCACTCGGCGATGGGAGGCGGCTTTACGCCGAACGCCATATTCTGCGCATAGGTGGCGCAGGTGGCGTGGTTGTCGCCGCAAATGCCGCAGATGCGGCTGGTGATGAAGTGAGCATCGCGCGGGTCCTTGCCCTTCATGAAGATGCTGTACCCGCGAAAAATGGACGAGGTGCTGTGGCACTCGACCACGTGGCGATTCTCGAAGTCGATCTTGGTAAAGATGCCCAGGCTGCCCACGATGCGAGTGATCGGGTCCCAGTTCATTTCCACCAGATTTCCCTTTTTACTGGGAACATCCTTGGTCGGTGCGGTAATAGTGCTCATTCGATCGCTCCTTTGGGTTCCTAATAAGATCGTGGATGGTATCCGGTGGTCAATTCAGCGCGGGGATGACGCCACTTCGGTTCCTTGTTGACCGTAGCCTGAGTCATCGAGCGGAGTGCACGAATCGCACGGCCGTACGCGCCCACCGCTGCGCTGGATACTTTCGCACCTGGGGGCTCATCCATGAAGGGCATAAACTTATCCGGGAAGCCTGGCATAGTGCAGCCAATGCAGATGCCGCCGACGTTGGGGCAACCGCCGATTCCGGCCATCCAGCCGCGCTTGGGGACGTTGCAGTTGACCACCGGACCCCAGCATCCCAACTTCACGATGCACTTGGGTGAGCCATACACTTCGGCGAAATCGCCCTGCTCGTAGTAGCCGGCGCGATCGCACCCCTCGTGCACCGTTTTGCCAAACAGCCACGTGGGACGCAATTGATCGTCGAGCGGAATCATAGGCGCCAGTCCTGCCACTTGGTAAAGGAGGTAGAGTACGGTTTCCATGAAGTTGTCAGGTTGCACCGGACATCCCGGAACGTTGACGATGGGCAGGCCGGCCTTGGACTTCCACTCCCAACCCAGATAGTCCGCGAGGCCCATAGCGCCGGTGGGATTGCCCTCCATAGCGTGAATTCCGCCGTAGGTGGCGCAGGTGCCGCAGGCTACGACCGCCAGCGCCTTGGGAGCCAGACGGTCAATCCACTCGTTCGTGGTAATCGGCTGGCCGGTTTTTGGATCAGTTCCGAGGCCAGCCCAATAGCCTTCCTTCTTTATCTTCTCGTTCGGGATCGAGCCTTCCACCACCAGGACAAAGGGATCGAGCTGGCCTTTTTCCGCCATATACCAGAATTTCATGAACTCATCCCCGTTCTCATAAGCAAGGACGGGATTGTGCAGGTGCACCTTGGGAAGTCCGGGGATCGCTCCCAACAGAACATCTTCAATGCTGGGTTGAGTAGCTGCGGTCACTGAGACCGAATCTCCGTCACAGCCCAGACCGGCGGTGATCCAGAGTATGTGTACCTCGGCGACAGGCGATGGTTTTTGCGTGACCCGACCGTACGGAACTGTTTCCGTTGCCATAACTGGACTCTCCTTATCCCATCCAAGCTGTTCAGTAAAAGGTCTTGGTTGCCGAAGTTCTCATTTAGGATGTCGCGAATATCTCTAGCGCTCGATCCAAGAGCGACTCTTCTTTGTAGTCTTCCCAGAACAGGACCTAACAAAACGCCCTTAGAATCAACCCTCTCTAGAATGGCTACAAGCGGGAGGTTCACTTTTTCAGTTTCGTGGTATCACTATTTTTTCTATCGGGGATTCCCTGATGACTAGGGAGTACATCTGTGCGGGAACCAGAGGGGAACCGAGCGGAATTTGCGGCGAGTTCGGGTTAGCGCGACGCACAGACACTTCTACTAGACACTTCTAGGCGGTTTTTTCATTCATATTCCACTGAATGGCGTGCTGCATGAGCTCGCGGGCGCTGCGCAGCGACAGCTTTTCCTTGATGTGCGCCTGGTAGGATTCAACGGTCTTTACGCTGAGGTGCAATTCTTCGGCAATCTGCCGAGTTCCGTGACCCTCCCCAATCAGGCGGAAGACTTCCAGTTCGCGGTCGCTGAGATCGGCGATGGAAGAGTTTCGCAGAGTACCGGAGCCGGTGATGTAGTGCTTGAGCATCTTATTAGCAATGCGGTCGCTGACGTAAATCTCACCGTTCAGAATGCGGCGCACGGCGACCAGCACTTTCTCGGTGGCTTCCTGCTTCATGATGTAACCATTCGCACCGGCGCGCAGCGCTCGTTCGGCGTAGATCGACTCATCGTGCATCGAGAGGATCAGCACCGGCAGGGTGGGATGAGTGGTGCGAATGTTCTTCAGCAGATCGAGGCCATCGGGGCCATTCAGAGAAATGTCCACGATGAGAACATCGGGTCGGGCCGAGGCCAGAACGTGCATCGCGCCCGTCGCTTCTTCGGCTTCGCCGCAAACCACCAGATCGGGCTCCCGATTGATCAGCAGCGCCAAACCCTGGCGCACGATGGGATGGTCATCGACCACCAGGATTCTTTTCTTGGTGACAGCCTGGTTCTGCGCGGTATGGTTCTGCGATTTGTAAGTCACGCTCATGTTTTACTGCATTCCTTCGTCCCGACTGGGAACAAACAGGTCACCACGGTTCCGCCAGTAGGGACGCGCTGCACCTCAAGCGAACCCCCGACTATCTTGGCCCGGTAGTTCATCAGATGAAGTCCCATTCCTTTGTTGCTGGGAGTGAGGTTGCGGATTCCGTAGCCGTCATCCTGGATGGTAAGCGCTCCCTCGTGCTGGTCGGCGGCCAGGCGAATGACGATCTGGCGGGCGTGACCATGCTTGATCGCATTGTTCGCCGCTTCCCGGGCAATGTAGTAGAGATGCGTGGCCACTGTGTCGTCATGGATGAGTACGGGAGTAAAACACTGGAACCGGCAACTGACCGCAAACAAATCTTCCACTTCGCCCGCCCATTGCTGCAAGGCTGACATCAACCCCTGCGCGTCAGACACAACCGGAAGTAATCCGCGCGCCAATTCGCGCGTCTTGTTGATGGCCTCATTCACCAGGTTCACGATCTTGGCGGCGTCGCCGGCCTCGGGCAGGCCTTTTTCCATCAGCTTTTGTTCCTGCACCTTGCTCATGAAGGCGATGCCCGTGAGATGCTGGCCCAAGCCATCATGCAGGTCCTGACCAATGCGGCGCTGCTCCCGGGCGCTGATCTCCAGAATTGTTTTCTCCAGGTGTTTGCGCTCGGTGATGTCAATTCCGGTTGCGATGATATATGTAGGCGTCCCGTTCTTGCCAGGAAGCACCGTGCTTGACCATGCGATCAGGCGGCGAGCGCTGTCCCGCTTTACCAAGTAGCCCTCATAGTCGCTGGGCAACTGGTCCGAACAGAGTTGCTGAAAGACTGACTTGAAACGGTCCACCTCTTCCGGAACCATGAACAAATCCCAGATCTTCTGGCCGGCAACCTCAGCGAAGGAATATCCACTGGTTTGTTCACAAGTGCGGTTGAAGCGGATGATCCCGCCTTCCGAATCCAGCACCACCACCAAAGCACCCACGGTATGGAGGATGGCGGAGACCACATTGCGCTCTTCCTGCAACGCTTCTTCGGTCCGCTTCAGATCAGTGATATCAAAGCCCACGCCGTGAATGAACCAGGGCTCGCCGTCTTCCTTGCGAATCATCTTGGCTTCGCAATGAAACCAGATGACGCGGCCGTCGCGTGAAACCACACGATATGCCGAACGCAGCGGATTGCCGGTCAGAAACATCTCGGCCGCTTCGGTACTCCAGCGCTGCTTGTCTTCGGGATGGATGTGGCTGTACCAGCGGACCGGATCTTCCAGCCACTCTTCCTGCGAAAAACCCAGCGCGGCTTCAATCTGAGGGCTGACATAGGCCTCGCCGATCCCACGATCGAGATAGGCCATGAACACTACCGCCGGGATCTGCTCGACCAACGCTCGATATCTGGCTTCGAGATTCGGAAGTTGCGCATCGTCATCCTGGGACCATCCCTGGTCGGGCCGTTCCGGCGGATACACGACGCGTCTTGCGGCTGCCGGATTGTGGTGGCGGGTGAAGACTCCGGCCAAGCTCTGGAGAATTTCCTCAGCCTCGGAAGGATCCAGGTCCCGCCCGGCAACCGCAGAAGGATGGTCCTTGGGCGTGCTGTTCGCATTATTCGGCCACGAAAACGAGACCTTGCTCATCCCTCAAGCGAAAGCAACTTCATGACTACGCCCAAGCCCAGCTTCAGCCTATTTTCTTGGGCTTTCTTGCGCCTTGCCGCGCGTTGGTTTGCGCCAGCTGGGCTCTTTGTTCAGCGATGACTGCGTGAAGCGGCGCAAGGCGTGAATAGCGCGTCCATAAGTTTGAACCGCAGCCGACGACAAAAGAGAACCCGGCGGCTGATTCATAAACGGCATGAACTTGTCGGGAAAGCCGGGCATAGTGCATCCGATGCAGATGCCGCCGACATTCGGGCACCCGCCAATCCCGCCCATCCATCCACGCTTTCCAACGTTGCACTGCACCACCGGCCCCCAACAACCCAGCTTCACAATGCAAAGCGGAGATCCGTATTCTTCCGCAAACTGCGCCTGCTCGTAGAATCCGCCGCGGTCACAGCCTTCGTGCACTGTGTTACCAAACAGCCACGTCGGCCGCAACGCCTCATCGAGCGGAATCATTGGCGCACGGCCGGAAGCCATGTAGAGCAGATACAGAAGCGTTTCCATAAAATTATCGGGCTGCACTGGACAGCCGGGCACGCACACGATGGGAATCTCCGCTTTCGACTTCCATTTCCATCCCAGGTAGTCGGGAAGGCCCATACATCCCGTGGGATTGCCCTCCATGGCGTGAATGCCGCCGTAGGTGGCGCAGGTTCCCGCCGCCACTACCGCCCACGCTTGGGGAGCGAGACGATCGATCCATTCACACGTGGTGATCGGCTGACCGGTCTTTGGGTCCGTGCCCATGGAGGCCCAATAGCCTTCGTCCTTATTATGTTCATTCGGGATAGACCCTTCGATCACCAAAATGAAATTTTCCATTTTCCCTGCAGCCGCTTGATGAAAGGCCTTCATGAAGTCGTCGCCATTAGCCAGGGCAAGGAAGGGATTGTGCAGGGTCACTTTTGGAATCCAGGGAATTTGCCCGAGAAGGATATCTTCAATACTGGGCTGGGTGGCGGCCGTCATGGCGATGGTGTCCCCGTCACATCCAAGGCCGGCAGTAATCCAGAGAACATCGAGTTCAGGGATCGGATTCTGAGTTCCCCGTCGAATCTCGGCCTCCACCATTTCGGCTTCTCCTTGGAGCGCGCCAAAGGCTCCGTTCCGACTTCTTTCCTCGCAAATCGAGCTGAAGAATTCTGGACCGAAGGCTGAGCGGGTAAAGTACCACACGTTAGAGTGCGCCCTGCTAACCTGGCATATTTTAGCGGATTCTCTCTCGTTCTCGCTCCACAGATGCCGGCAGACGCGTGGGGGCGATAAGAACACCTGATCCTTGATCGGCCAGAACCAAGACCGAACATGCATTTCTTCGGCTTATGGTGTTTTTTTGCGCTTCTCTTTCTCCGAGAAAGACATCCAAGAGTAAGATTATTGCCAGGAGACCTTGTGAAAACATTGTTAACAATCACTAGTGGCATTGGGATAGCAACGTTGCTTTTCGCGGGATATGTGTTTCTCAAAGCAATTCCAGACGTGGGCCGCTACGTTAGGATCAGCAGGATGTGAGACAGGAGTCGAGTCCCCTCGACTGGTCGCCACGAGTCCTGGGAGAGTATCGGAGGCTCGAAAGACACAAGTCATCTCAAGAAACACGTCGCCCGTCTACTTGTGAGATGTGTTGTGGAGTGCGGCAGTCCGTCCAAACCTATAAGTAAGAGTCACGCTGGCATAGGATGGTATGCGAACTCCGACCACTTCTTGGATCTCGGAAGGATAAAAGTTCTCCGTTGTCTGGCCGCTATAACCGCTGGCAACAAGGAAATTCACCCCGGCATCCATCCGGCCATTCAAAAAGGGTCGAACCACTGCACCGCGGAACTCCTTCACTGGAGTTCCGGTGCACTCAGAGTTCAGGTTCGCAGGGTTGCATCCTGTCCCCAAGGGCTTCGTGCCCACATATTCGAATTCCCCTCGCGCTTGTAGACGAAACGGAAGCTTCTGAATTGTCCCCAATAAATCAAAGATAGTCCTCGGCGCTTCCGGTGTGGGCTCTCCGGTGTCGAGATCTCGTGCGTCTGCTTTGGAGAAAGTTGCCAACAGCGACCCTTGGTTGAAGTTTCGACGCACTGCGAATGTCATAAATCGAAGGCGGCTGGGTCCCTCGTTTATCTGTAGCCCGGTATCAGGATCGATCTTCGCCAGCTGCGCGCTGCTGGTGACGTGGCCCAACGTGAGCCGCACATCCGTCTTATGAATGGTCTTGCTGGCGACGAGCTGATACGAATGCGATGTGGCCACTGGAGTGCCTGCGGTGACCGGGGAGCCAGCGGCGGTTCCTAAACCGATGCGCGGATCTTCCGTAAAGAACGATTGCCCAAAGCTGAGAGAGATAAGGGGAACATACCACGATTCCTTGGGCAGAAAAGACACAGTCGCTTTTGGCGAGTTTACTCCTACCCATTTCTGAAACGAATTCTGCGAGTGCAACAGATCGTCGTTATCAAAATCAATTTCATCTCGGCGCCAGCCGAGGTAGCAACGAAAATAGTGAGCCGGGGCGCCTTCGGCGGCGATGTACGGTGTGAGCGATCCGATGGTGACGTTGTTTCCATCCACTGGAGTAAACGGGCCGTAGTAGGCTGGGTCGCTGGGATTGAAGAACCCATATTGGTCGAGATCATCCCGCCGCGGCGCTTCGCGCGCATAGTCAAAGCCTGCCAACAGCGACAAATACTTGGCAATCTTGTTCACATAGTTCGCGCCCCCTCCCGCAACCGTACGGAACTCGCTTTGCCGGATGAGGCCCTGTCCAAAATCTGAAAATAAAGAGAGATTGTAGGAGCGAAAAAATCCGGAGAGCTGCAGTTGCTGATTCTCACTGAGTTGCCAGATATCGTTCAAGGCTACGAGTGCGGTATGGGTCTGGTCTTTCTGGCGCGGATCGATGGTGTCGCCGTAATTCGGAAAGTTGTTGTCGTATTGATTTTCCGCGAAAATCGGAACCAGTCCCGGAACATAGGAAAATCCGTAATACCCAACGCCAAAAAGAGTGAGCCGGTGCTCGCCGACGTGAAACACTCGCTCGCCATTGAATTTGTACTGTTGCCGATGTTCCAGCCGATTAAGGAATCCATTGCCATAAGAGGCTGCGAAGGCCAGCCACGATTCCGGGTTGGGGCTTAATCCAGCTACTACATCGATGTCGCGATAGTCTCCGGTAAGGGTAATGAACGGATCGAGGCTAGACCGGAGTCCGTACGTTGCCGCGAGATTGACCGAATGATCCCCTTCCCGAACGTTGTAGGCTCCGCCATCAACCTGAACACTTTCGAGAACCTCCGGAATAAATATGTTCGGATCCGAATATCCATTGCCGTGGGCATTGGCCGACAGATTGTTAGGCAACAGGTAGCTGCCAACCGCAATGTATTGCGCAATAGGTTCGCCATGATCTCCGGCCACTCCCGGGGCAAAATACTGTGGCGCCTTGATTCCGCTCGACGCGGTTTCGATGGGGTATCCAGGAATGGAAACGGGTGCGCCGGGACGGCCGGGGTTCGCATCCAGCAAGTCTTGGCGCACAAAGACTTTCTCTCCCGGGTCAGGAGAGATCACATCGGTCTCATTGATGTCTGCGGTCACTCTAACGTTCTCCGTCCGGGTTGAGAGCTGACCCATGCTGATGACGATCTCTGGATTGTTCCCGGAGCGGACTGTCACCTGGCGAGTCAGTGGCCGGAACCCTTCCACCGACACCTTGATGTCGAAACTTCCAACCGAATCCACTTTCAGTTCGAATCGTCCGTCGGCTCTGGAAGTGGTTTGCGTTAAAAGTTGATCCTTCCCCGAAGAATCATGGCCGACAAGCTGCACCGATGCATTCGGGAGAACATCGCCCTGAGGATCGGTGACGCGGCCTTTCAGAACAACCACTTGTGCGAACATGGAAAGGGGTAGAAAAACGAAGAGGATCAACCGCAAGACCGGAATGCCAAACGGTATATTACTTTTCATCATGTCGTACTACCAAGACACATAGCCGCACCCTTTCCGTGTTGTTTTCTCAAATTCCTCAGGCTTGCTTCATCAATACTGAAGAGGGACATAAAGGGATTTCATAATCCGCTGACTCCCTCGATCCTCCATCCCTGCTCAAAACAAAGAACGCGCGGAAGTGTTACTTATATTATGGAGGTGCTACGAACAAAATGATTGTTAGAATTTGACTGCCCGAGATCAACTCGGGCATCCCCTATTTGTGAGTACGGGGTTCCCCGACGGGCGACTGAAGGAGGGAGCGCTTGACACCAGCCCGCCGTGACGCACACCCTTGCAACTGATAAGTACATCGGCGAGTCTTTGCACCTGATGGGACTTGCCCTTCACCACGACGACTTCCAAACACGTGTCGAGGTTAAGACGAGAATGAACCGTCGAAATGATGATCGCGTGGTGATGATGCTGAATATCGGTCAACTTCTCAGACAGAAGACGGACGTGGTGATCGTAGACTAGAGTGACGGTTCCCACGACTGTCCAGGTCGGGCGCAGCAACTGCCTTGAGATACGAGTCGTTCGCGGATCGGATCCCGAAACGCCTCAGAGCGATTTTCATAACCCTCCAGGCGCTCTCGTAACTCCTACTAAAACCTGACAGGGAAGACGAGATCGAACCGCCGATGTCCACCTTGGACTACAGCTTGGTCGCAAGAGTGAGCAAGGGCGGCTATGATATGCGTCAGTTTTGAGATTTTCTTTGCCTTCCTCCCAGAAGGGACATGATGGAAAAAAAGCACGCAAAAGTTGATTTGCCCTCGGGTAAAGGAACCATCTCGACTCGGGCTGAGCAGAAGCAGGTCGAGGAACGCCAGGCGATTGGCGCAAACGTAGTTTACGAGACCATTCGACGCGAAGGTGAAGAGGAACTGCATCGGCCCGCGGCAGCACTGGCCTGGTCGGCATTCGCCGCCGGACTTTCGATGGGCTTTTCGCTGGTTGCCCAGGCGGTACTCATGGCCCACTTGCCAGATCAGCCGTGGCGACCATTGATCGCCGGTATCGGATACTGTGTGGGATTCCTCATCGTCATCCTGGGGCGCCAACAACTCTTTACGGAAAACACACTGACCGTAGTCCTCCCTCTCCTGTTGCGGAAGGACTTGTCCACATTGCTGCGCATGCTTCGTTTGTGGGTCGTGGTATTGGTGGCGAATCTTATTGGGACATTTTTGTTCGCTTTATGCATCGGAAAAATCGGCATCTTCGATGCGCGCACCCAACAGTGCTTGACAGAGATTGGCGCCACGCATATTGGAGTAGGTTTCGGGACTGTGTTCGTACGATCTATTTTTGCAGGATGGTTGATCGCACTGATGGTGTGGCTGCTTCCTGGCGCAGAATCGGCACGAGTCAGCATCATCATAATCGTGACCTATTTGGTGGGAATTAGTGGATTTAACCATATCATCGCCGGATCGACTGCGACATTTTTCCTGCTCGTAACGAGACACATATCTTGGGGAACATACGTTGTGCAATTCTTCCTTCCGACCCTGATGGGCAACGTTATCGGGGGACTATCTCTCGTGGCCGCCCTGGGTCATGCACAGGTTGTTGGGGGAAAGGAACATGGGGAGAAGGAAGAATAGTGTAAAGGGAGGGCTCGGGACCGTCAAAGCCTCGCGAGTTCGCCTCTCTTCCGGTTGAAAACTTTTGGGGCGAGTCTCGACTACGCGTTACGCCAAATGTCCGAATACACCTACCTCTCTACGACCTTTGCGTGCTCGTTGCCCAGATGCGTCCTTCGTATTGGGGTCGGCACGATCATGGATACTTGCTGGCGGTACTGCGCGTACGCTTCGCCGTGCAGCTTAAGTAGATCTCTCTCCTCGAGCATAATCCCCACAAAGATGTAACCGGTCGTAGCAACTGAAAATAGCAAGTGCCCGGCGGTCATCTTCGGTGTAGCCCAGAACGCCAACAGGAATCCCAGGTAGATTGGATGGCGGACGAATTGGTAGAGCATGGGAGTTTTGAACCCCACCGACGTATATGGCCTCTCCTTGTAATACAGCCAGACTTGGCGCAGACCGAAGAGATCCACATGACTGACCAGCAGGGTCGATACGAGGACAACGGCCCAACCGGTAAAGGACACGGCCCGCAGCACCACCGCCGCCCCGCCCTGGAGTTGCCAAACCACATCCGGCATGGACCGCCACTGCCAATACAGCAACTGCAGTGACAGGCTAGCAAACAGCACGTAGGTGCTGCGTTCAATCGGGCTAGGAATAACCCGTGTCCACCACGCCTTAAAGCCCTGGCGCGCCATCCCGCTGTGCTGGATGGCGAAAAGCCCGAGGAGCAGCCCGTTCACTAGTAGTGCGGTGCCCATTGGTCCGGCCTTACCACTATCGACCGACTTCGATACAACCAGGTTTTCGATGAAGCCAATCGCATAAAGAAAGGTCCCCAGGAAAATCACATAACAGGCAAGTCCGTACACAGCCGCCATCACTCGTTTCATATTCCCTCCCGTAAGTAGTGCAGGTGTTTTTCTTCTCTTTCTTTGTATTACTTCCTCTTGAGGTTATCCGTCAAAGCGACTTACTTAACCTTAATGACGCGCGCATTGGCACCGCAAGCGGGAATCCTGGCGTGCAAATTGTAGGAGCCGCCACCCCCATGACACCGTGAGTTGAGATCGTAGAAGCCGCCATTTATTACCCCAGGGCTGGACACTCTGGCCACACCGAGCCGAGTGTCTTTACTTGTCGCTCGGACCGCGACGACGGTCAATTCCTCGACACTTCTCTTTCGATACCCTGTCAATCCCCTGATAAGTCGTTTACTCGCAATAGAATGTGGGGCGTCGCACTCTGAGTGAGGGCGTGCTAAACTTTCGAACAATGTGACGCACGCTGATGCCGTCTACCCTCCCACTGCTGATACGCTTCGCGAATTTCGAGGTAGACCTACGCGCAGGTGAGCTGCGAAGAGAAGGCAGCAAAGTACGGCTGCAGGAACAACCGTTTGCGCTCCTGACTGTTCTATTGGAATCTGCGGGCGAAGTCGTCACTCGGGAAGAACTTCGCAAGCGCCTCTGGTCGGAAGATACCTTTGTCGATTTCGACCATCGCCTCGCAGTGGCCGTAAGCAAGCTAAGGGATGCGCTGCGAGACTCCGCCGAAAAACCGCTGTTCATTGAGACCGTAGCGCGGCGCGGTTACCGGTTCGTGGGTCACCTGGAATCTACTGATTCTAAGGGTGCCGTGGGCGAAATTCCTTTGCCTTCCTCTCAATCACTTGCGAAAGGAGAACTCCCCAAGGTAGCGGCTCTGGGATCAACACGACCGCGAACCAGAAGGCTCATCTTCCTTTCCTCCGTTGGACTGGCCGTGCTCCTTGTCCTTAGTCTGATCGTTCTACCGAAGTTTCTTTACATTCGATCTGGGAAAGGGCAGCCTGTAACCCCGCGCAGTCTGGCGATCCTCCCGCTACACAACTCTGGTGGCGATTCGAGCAGCGACTTTCTCGGGTTCTCTCTAGCGGACGTACTCATTACGAAATTGGCGTATGTGAGCTCCCTCAGCGTTCGGCCTTCTGCCGCGATTGAGAAGTATCGAGGCACGGCCATTGATCTTCAGAAAGTCGCTGCAGACCTCAACGTAGATAGCATTCTAGCGGGAAGTTTCATTCGCGATGGTGACAACCTGCGAATCACTTACCAGATCGTTGATGCCAAATCCGAGAAGATTCTGGGGCAAGGAGTGATCGATCTAAAGTACGACAATCTGCTTACCGTCCAGGACAAAGTTTCCAGCCAAGTCATCTCGGAACTGCAGCTCAGTTTATCGCCATCAGAAGCGGAGCGCCTGAAGTCGGAGAACGCGGTGAAACCACTCGCGTACGAATATTTTCTGCAGGGACTCGATTTTCATGGACAGCACAAATTCCCCCTCGCGATCAAGATGCTAGAAAAGTCCACTGAAATTGATCCCAACTACGCACCAGCCTGGGCCTATTTGGGAGCATCCTACACTTCAGACGCAGCATTCGAGCTTGGCGGCCGCGAGCAATATCGCCGTGCCCAAGCCGCGTACGAGCGGGCTTTGGCGATACGACCGAACTTGCTTGATGCGCAAATGTTCCTCGCCAACCTCTTGGTAGATACCGGAAAAGTTGAGCAGGCTGTACCCTTGTTGCGCGATGCGTTAAGGACGAACGGCAACAGCGCAGCCGCTCACTGGGAACTGGGATACGCCTACCGGTTCGCTGGAATGTTGAACGAATCCGTGGCAGAGTGCGAGCGGGCGCGTCAACTCGGGTTAGTGAAAGCCAATGGGTCCGTATTAAACACATACCTCTATCTGGGGCAGTACCAAAAGTTTCTTGAGAGCCTGCCGCTCGACGATTCGTCATTCACTCTTTTTTATCGTGGCTTCGGAGAATTTCACGAAAATAATTTCGACCAAGCGTCGAAAGATTTTGATCGTGCGTACGAAGATCCCACCTTGTATTCAGGAATTGGTAAGGCCCTGAGTGACTCGATCCATCAGCGCAAGGCAGAAGGCTTGGGCCTCTTGAATGGATTGGAGAGACAAATTAGAGAGCGCGGGGTCGGTGATCCAGAGGCCACATACAAGATCGCGGAAGCGTATGCCGTCTTGGGCGACAAAATCTCGGCTGGTCGCGCCCTACGCACTAGCGTTGAATCGGGTTTCTTCAGCTACCCGTATCTTTCCAGGGACCCACTGTTAAATGATCTACGGAGCGAACCAGAGTTCGACGAGATATTGCAGAAGGCTCGTCAAAGACACGAGGCGTTCAAACGCGCCTTCTTTAAATAGCGAAAAATTTGTTAGCGAATGATCCACTTCGCGGGAGCGACGGGACTCGAACCCGCGACCTCTTACGTGACAGGCAGGCGTTTTCACCAACTGAACTACGCCCTAGCAAAGCACTTTTACGGCGCTGCGTCATTAGTTTAGACTTCTCTGCTTGTTGAGGAGATTCTACGTCGAACAAACCGGTGATCCAAGTTCCTAGATTGAAGACACTTGGCCCTATTCCCAGGCTGTTCGTGGGGGTGGGTTGTTTTCGTATCGGGTCAACCAGGTGGTCGACGCTTCGAAGCGATTGGCTCGACGTTCGACGCCCAAGCTCGGCAGGCATTCAAGAATCTTGACGCAGTCCTGCGGGCTGGAAATAGCAGGCTCGATCTCGTCGTAAACACGACCGTGCTAGTTGCCGATGTGTCCAATTTTGCCGAACTCAATCGCCTTTTCACGGAGTTTTTTCCAAACGATCCTCCTGCTCGGATGACGATGCAAGTTCCGTTGCCAAAGGGATTACTGATTTCGATTGGCTGCGTTGCAGTTGTTGAGGACTAAGGCTGCGAAATCGCCAGACAACCACGGTCCGTTTTCCAAATGATACAGAGTGGCAGACGCTGGCAAGTTTCTCCGGATTTCGCACTTTTTGCCAGGCTGCGCCCACAAGGAGTCCTGATGGTGTATTTGTCAGACCCAACGATCCGGACAAAAAGGACGTGTTTGAATCGTTGCGTCAGGCGACTATCGCAAGACTGTTGCATCGTGATTGTCCTATGCCAAGCTTTGGCTCAAGAGAATCTTCAGGCATTAGGAGCAAACGGGGGTGTGGGGCACAGCCGGAGTGAGTTGCTTTTCGGCCTCAATGTCCTTTCCTATCAGACATCCTGGGGATAACTTTTGAATTGCCGACAAGATGGCGGCGGCGTCTCCGCCCGGCGCGAGCCACTTTGCTTCAGACTCGAAGGTTTCCACCATCATCATCTATCCGTTTAGGTATGCTGTTCACTTTTGACCAGAACGCCTAGTGCTTGAGTTTTACCCTTAGCTGCGGATAACTCATCAATCGGGATTGGTAGTACGTGATCTGCAATGGAGAGACTAGGGCCACGGTGTCGCCCGCTCCCAGACAGCCCTTGCGCGTTGGGAATAGTGGGCTAGGAGAATGAGATGAAAGTGGACCCTGCTGTGTTTGAGAAGATGCTCCCTGCCGAACAAGTGTTTGAGGAAATGCTGCCTTATCTCGAAACCCTTGACGCTCAGATTGGCGGAATCATCCAACTATTGAAAGACAAAGGCATCACCACGAACGCGGAATTTTCCCAGTATGCGCAGCGAGGTGACGATGCAGGCAATGTGAGGGAGCGTGGTATGCGCGTGAGAATGGAATATTTATTTTCCTCGGCCGCGAGGCGAATTGACGACTAGCAACTGCATCGTGTCCGCTCGACTTGACCAGGGATTGTGGATTTTTCTCTGGGCTGCGGCCCGGCTGGCTTGTCGTAGATCCCAATGCCTCCCAAGATAAGTACGGCTTTCAAACGAAACAGTGAGGTGTGCCGGTGATTGAACGTCTGAAGAAAACTGGGGGAGTCGCGTTCGGCTTTAAGGTCGTCGGAAAGCTATTGGATGAGGAACTCAAGACATTCGAGCCGCAGCTTGAGTTCTTCATTGCGCAGCACAAAAAGCACCCGATCGGTATCCTGGTGGACCTGACGGAAATGCACGGAGCCGAATGGAAGGCACGCTGGGATGATTTGCGGTTTCTCCAGAAGCACACAAGTCATATCGCTCGTATGGCAGTCGTCGGAGCCCATCGTTGGGAAGAGGTTGTGGAGCTCTTTACTGCCGGAGCCGCTGTTCTCCAGTCAGAGACGCGCTACTTCGAATCCTCCGAAATGCAGCATGCCGGGCAATGGGCGAGGACCGCGAAGCACGCTGAAGATGCTCCCGTCCGTGTGATCTCGCCGGCTACGGGGATTTGGAAGGATTACCGTCCCGAGTTCGTGGGCGTGTAATCGAACACCGGACTAAACACTGATACTGAGCAATAGGGACCAGTCTTCGCGTGTATGCGTTGTCATACTCCAAGTGGGAACCTATGTTGATGGGTTGAAGAATTCCGGCAAGTAGCCGAGGAGATCAACAAATGTCTATCGAAAATTCAGTTGTTGCGATTTATCACACTCATACGGATGCGGATCGAGCGGTGAAGGAACTTCAGCGGGGCGGCGTCGACATGCACAAGTTGTCCATCGTCGGCAAGGGCTACCACACAGATGAACAAGTGGTGGGTTACTACAATACCGGCGACCGCATGAAATATTGGGGCAAGGTTGGTGCGTTCTGGGGAGGCTTTTGGGCCCTCTTGTTCGGATCTGCTCTGTTCGTGATCCCAGGGCTTGGCCCAATTCTAGTGGCTGGACCTCTGGTGGCGTGGATCGTAGCAGGACTGGAAGGCGCCGTAGAGGTAGGAGCATTGGGTGTTTTGGGAGCGGGTCTCTTCAGCATAGGCATCCCCAAGGACAGCATTGTGAAGTACCAGACGGCGCTCACGACCGATCAGTTTCTGCTGATCGCCCATGGGATGGCTGCAGAAGTGGCCAAGGCGAAGGAGATCATCGAAAGCACGAATCCTGCCCACTCCACACTTCATACCGCGGAACCAGTGGCCGCGTAGCACCCAGAGCTGCAGAAATGCGGTAGCTCGTCTCAAACGAGGCAAGAACCATGGTTGCAGATAATCGGCGCGACAACAAGCGCGACGAAGAGGAACGTGAAACCAACTCGGCCGGGCAGTCCGGCGACATTCAGGGCATGTCGCGCCCGGCCGAAGCGGATTCCGAGAGCGTCGAAGAATTAGTGGAAGAGGGAAATGCCTTCGAAGCCTCGATTGTCGACGGAGTAGAGAACGCAAAAGATCCGGATGTGTCAGAGGTCACGACCCGCCAGGTGCCGGAGGACGACGTTCCCGAAGAGTATCGAAATGACAACGACCGCGTTGCATAAACCGTCGCCCCCTAAATGTCGAGAAGTGGGTCAGCCTGAGCGACGACACGTGCGATAAACGCACAGCGACGAGGAGAAGAATCATGTCGCAGAGACCACACGAGCGAGCTGCAGAACTCCACAACCTTGCGGCCCACGCGCACGCGGCGGCGGCTGTCGCCCATGGCAAAGAAGATCATTTGACTGCTCACGAGCTCAGCAAACAGGCGCACGAACATTCCATGAATGTTCACAAGCTCACCCAAGAGTTGGACCAGAAAACAGCACCCGTTCAAGCCGTGGCTCCGGCTCAGAAAGCACCGTGACGAGTTCACTCTTGTTCAGAACAAAGGCGCCACGTGACTTAAATTCGAATGGTTGGATGACAAGACAAACAGGAGGGACTACCGATGCTAACGAATGCGAACAACTTGAAAGGTCTTGTGATCCGGGCTACGGACGGCGAGATTGGAACTGTAGATCAGTTATATTTCGACGACGAGACCTGGGCGATTCGTTACCTCACGGCGGCAACCGGAGGCTGGCTAAGTGACCGGGAAGTTTTGATCTCACCATTCTCTTTGACGAACGTGGATTGGCAAGGCAAGCGATTGGATGTGGCGCTGACGAAAAAGCAAGTGGAGAATAGCCCTAACAGAGACACGCAGCGGCCAGTTTCCCGGCAGTACGAGACCGAATATCTCGGTTATTACAGTTATCCCAATTATTGGGGGGGACCCTTCCTATGGGGCCCGGGGGCCTATCCGTCGGGCTTGTCAAATCGAATATCGAGTCCCAAGGCTGTGCTGGCCGAGAGGATCCGGAAAGAGTCGATGGATTCGCATCTACGCAGTACTGGAGCCGTCACGGGCTATCACATTGAGGCCGAGGATGGTGAGATCGGCCATGTGGCAGGTTTCGTCGTAGACGACCAGAATTGGGCAATCCGCTACATTGAGGTGCTAACGAGGAATTGGTGGCCGGGTAAGAAGGTACTGGTTTCGCCCAATTGGATTCAGAAGGTGAGTTGGACAGAATCGAAAGTGTACGTAGGTCTCTGGCGGGATGCTATCAAAAGCGCGCCGGAGTTCGCCGAGTCTGTGCCGATCACTCGTGAATACGAAGACCGCCTCTACACTCACTACGGCCGGCCGCCCTATTGGCTGCAGGACGCGGAACATAAGGCCGCCCTTTCGTTGAGCGGCGTTTAGGTCGGGACGTGGCATCCGTCAAGAGAACGATCCCATGTTTTCGCCGTGGCTGCCGACGCGCCGCCCAACTTTATCGATTTGATTTGGAGACGAGCATGACCATGCACAATACCGAACATTTGCATCCAAACGGCGAGAGTCATCATGGCCATGGCCAGACGCCGTACTGGCGGCGCGCACATCATGATTGGCGATTCTGGTTCGGACTACTCGCCATGCTTGTTGCTATCGGTATTTACGTCGGAACCAACGATTTGTCGATGGTGCCTTCTGGCCGCCTGAAGCAAATGCCGGCCGGTAGCCGGGTTCCATGAACTTCGCAGCGGTAATGTATGAGCGTAGAAACATCCTCAATTAGGCAGGAGATCAGCATGCAGATACAAATCAATACGGACCACACAATCGAAGGTCACGAGGCACTGGCCGATCAGATCAGGGGCGTGGTGGAGAATGCCCTGAGCCGAATGAGCGATCACATCACGCGGGTGGAGGTCCACCTGACCGACGAACGCGGCCCCAAGAGCGGCAAGAATGACAAACGCTGCATGATGGAGGCGCGTCTCGAAGGCCGCCAGCCCATCGCGGTCACCGACGAAGCGGCGACTGTGGACTTGGCCGTCAACGGCGCTGCAGATAAGTTAGCCAGATTAATCGAACATACCCTCGGCAAATTGCACGATCAACGGACGCACAGAACTGATCCGCTTCCTCCCGAGCCGAGATTCTCAGACCAGTCATGATCGACACCTCCGTCAGCCTCGCTGTCGACGACAGAGAAGAAGCATTGAATCAAGCGCTTCTGTATCCTCTGCGATTCGAACCGATCTATCAGTATCGGCTGTGGGGCGGCCGGCATTTGGCCAGCTTGCTCACCGCACCCCTGCCCAGCGGCCCTATTGGCGAAGCTTGGCTGCTCAGCGATCGCGACGACCATCAGAGCCGCGTCACGGATGGGCCTCTCAAGGGACAGACCATCGGTCAATTGCTCGAGCAGTTCCCGGAGCAAATAATGGGAAAGCTGGCCGGGCGTTTCCGCCGATTCCCCCTGTTGCTGAAATTCCTCGACGTACATGAAATGCTTTCGGTCCAGGTGCATCCCACAAAAGCGAATACGAATCTGCTCCCAGCGGGCGAGACTCCGAAGACCGAAGCTTGGGTTGTGCTGGAAGCCGGGACACAAAGCCGCATCTATGCGGGCCTGAAGCCAGATACTACGGAAGCCGGTCTGCGGCGCGCGCTCACCAACGGGACGGTGGTGGACCACCTCGCATGTTTAACTCCGAAGCCCGGTGACGCCATTTTCCTGCGCGCAGGCACGGTTCACTCTCTGGGCGGCGATCTTGTCGTGTTCGAGATTCAGCAGAATAGCGACGTGACGTTTCGCCTGTACGACTGGGACCATATTGATCCGAAGACTGGAAAGCCACGGGCACTAGAAGTCGATAAGGCTATGGCCTGCATTGATTTTGCGGAAGGTCCGGTCGGTCGAGTGACGCCCGTGTTTGAGACGACGACCCCAGTCGAACGCGAGCGACTTTTTCAGTGTGAACATTTCTGGCTGTGGCGCCTGCGCGGACAATCGCCGTTTACAGTCGGCGAAGTCGATTTACCTCGCGTGTTGGTATGCATCGATGGTGCGGGGCAAGTTGAACATGGCGGGGCCACTTATGCCGTCAGAAAAGGCGACGTATTCCTCTTACCTGCTGTGATCGGTAAATGTGCTTTTCGGCCGCGCGGTGCAGTAAACCTGCTGGAAATCGCGATACCAGACTGAGATCGAGAGAATTGAGAAGGCGGAGGCATAGTGAAAAAGCTGATTGTGTTTGATCTCGACGGCACACTTGCCGACAGTAAATCGGCCGTTGATCCTGAAATGTCGGGGCTGCTGCATAACCTTCTCGGTATTGTGAAAGTGGCGGTGATTTCCGGCGGCGGTTGGCCGCAGTTTGAAAAGCAACTCGTTTCGAATCTGCCCCACGACAAGCTCCTGGCGAATCTATCTCTCCTTCCTACATGCGGCACAAAGTTCTACCGATACGAATCGGCAGATTGGGGAAAGATCTATTCGGAGGATTTCACTGCAGATCAAAGAGAAAAGATCCTCGGTTCCCTCACGAAGGCGATCGGAGTTGCAGACTTCAAGATCGAAAAGCTCTGGGGCAAGCAAATCGAGGACCGCGGAAGCCAGATAACATTTTCCGCCTTAGGTCAGCAGGCTCCCTTGGAGGAAAAGGAAAAATGGGACCCCGATTTCGCCAAGCGGAAGAAGATCAAAGCTATTCTTGACACTTTCATCCCTGAGTTTTCCGTCCGAATCGGGGGCTCGACATCTATTGACATTACCAAGCCCGGGATTGACAAGGCCTACGGCATCAAAAAACTGCGAGACCTGCTCGGTATTTCGATAAAAGAAATGATCTATATCGGCGACGCCTTGTACGTTGGAGGCAATGACTACCCTGCTGAAACAGCGGGAGTGGATTGCATCCCGGTTAAGGATCCCAGCGAGACGAAGCGGGTCATTCAAACCATCATCGCCTGTTTAGCAGGCGGTACTAAGGCAGCGTGAAGTTATGGCAATCGCTGTGGAAAAGGATTTGATAAGCGGACTTAAGTTGCAACGGCTGGGAATGTTAATGGAGCCGGAGCCGGGAAACGCGCAGGAGGTCGAAGGGGTCCTGAATCCCGCCGCCGCTCGTGGTCTGGACGGCGAGCTTTATCTGTTCCCGCGGCTGGTTGCGCGGGGGAATTACTCGCGCATTGGCATTGCGCGAGTACGGTTTGACAAAGCCGGCGATCCGGCAGGCGTCGAGCGGCTCGGCATCGCGCTGGAGCCAGAGGCCGATTATGAGCGGCGGCCGGATGGCGGTGGTGGCTGCGAAGATCCTCGCATCACCTTTGTGGAACCGCTGCACAGCTACATGATGACCTACACGGCTTTTTCGCCCGAAGGCCCACGAATCGCCCTAGCCTTATCGAAGGACCTGTTCCATTGGAAACGTCTCGGGCTCGCGACCTTTGGTCCTTACCATGGCGTCGAATGCGGCGACGTGGATGATAAGGACGCCAGTCTCTTTCCAGTTGCTATTCCTAATCCATCCGGGCACCCAGAACTCGCTATTCTGCACCGGCCACTTTTTCCGGGCACTCGCCCAGAGGAAACGGTTCGTCATCCCGCGGCTCGTAAAGTTGATCTCGATCGGGAAAGCATCTGGATTTCCTATTGCGCAATGTCCTTGGAGTCGCGCGAATCAAATCGCCTCGGTCGGTTCATGTCTCATCATCGGCTGGCGACCCCCGTGTCGCCCTGGGAGCGCCTCAAGATTGGCGGCGGCACTCCGCCAATACTGACTCGGCACGGCTGGCTGATCGTTTACCACGGCGTCAGCGAACTGGAGAATCCGCGCAAAGACAAACATAACCTGTGCTACTCGGCCGGCGTGATGGTACTCTCCAAAGAACATCCGCAAGTGATTCGCTATCGTTCGGTCGAGCCGGTGCTGACGCCGACCCTGCTACAGGAATGCAGCGGGACCGTCGCCCACGTCGTGTTCCCGACCGGCATCGACAGGCGCGACGATCTCGGCCTACCCAATCGCTTCGACGTCTATTATGGGATGGCCGATAGCCGGATTGGTGTCGCACGTCTTGACCTGCCGGATTTCTTACCGCCGGAAGGGATCGCCGACTCCCCGGAAGCAAAGGTGTAGTGCGGATGGATTTGTGAGCTCAAAATACTGGCAACGCCAATAAAAAAGTTGTTTGGAGATCAGTCCCGGCTGTAATCAAGAGATGCCAAGCCGGGCAAAGACAGGGATCTTCACTGCGTCTAAGATCAATCCGAAAATAATGGCCGCTCCAAACTCACACGCTAGAACGGGCACAGGCAGTGGTGCCATGGCAATTCCGCGAACAGCCAAGGTCGAGATAATGAGAATGTCAGCAACGGAGGAAGCCACGAGCCATACCGTGGGGCGCAGTCCCCAGAGGTGGCGACGCCCTCGCAGGGCGTAAATGGTGGCTTGGCTGCCGTATACGATGGCAACGACAGAAAGCGTTCTCAGGGCTTCGATTCCGAATTGCATTTCGAACTTGCCAACCGCTAGGACAGCTACACAGAACGCTAAAAAGCAGCCTCCCAGAGTGACCCCGGCCATCGTAATCCTGCCGACTTGCCAGGAATTTGGCATGGGCGATGGCCGAACTCTGTCAGTGGTCAACGCCATGGCCAAGAAGTCCCCGGTGATCATCACAATGACCATCAGCATGGGCGTCAAAACCGCGTGTCCGGTCATAACCAAGCCGATTGCCAGCAAAAGCACTTGCACAATCTTCTTGAGCACGGAGTTCAGCGTGTAGGTAAGAATGCGCTGAAAGGTGATCCTTCCTTCTTTTACGGCGGCGACGATGCCGCCAAGTCCAGCCTCCGTCAGCACAATACCAGCTGCCGACTTGGCGACATCGGTCGCGGTCGACACGGCAATGCCCATCTGTGCTTGACGAAGCGCCGGTGCATCGTTGGCGCCATCGCCGCACATACCGACCGTATGACCATTCTTTTGGAACGCTTTTACCAGATTAAATTTTCCTTCCGGAAGAATACTTGCGAATACCGCGAAATCCTCCGGTTTTACGCCTTCGGGAATCGCTCCGGGCGGGCATACAGCCCCGTTCAATCCGACCGCGTGGGCAACGATTGCCGCCGTAGCCAGAGCGTCACCAGTCACCATGACCGTGCGCACGCCCAGAGTCTTGAGCTCGGAGATCAGAGATGTCGAGTCCTTACGGGGCGGGTCGCTGAGCGCAATAAGACCCATAAGCTTCAGAGCTGTTGAGGGGCCCACAGCTACTGCCAAGACCCGGAACCCTTGCTTCTCAAGTTCATCGGCCAAACCAGCCGCGGTAGGTGATGGGGCGGCGAGGCGCGCGACTACCGTGAAGGCACCCTTGACGATGCGCTCCACGCCACCCTTTGCATCGGTTGCCGTTGCTTCTGAAGTTTTCTTGGCAGGGTCGAATGGCACAAACGCGATTAGCTTTGGAACATCCGATGCGGGCTTTTGGGTGGAGGCAGAGCGAATCGCGGCATCCACAGCGTCATCTCCGCCCTCAGAACTTGCGAGGGCTGCCATGCTGAGAACGTGGGCTTCGTCGAAGCCGGGCATCGCGC
>Ga0209007_1000220_pt1 | contig 29805 bp, 27 predicted proteins | sample JacPinW_OM1H0_O2_FD_187961 | JGI IMG/M metagenome (GOLD analysis project Ga0209007, IMG submission 187961) | Forest soil microbial communities from Algoma, Ontario, Canada - Jack Pine, Ontario site 1_JW_OM1H0_O2 (SPAdes) (version 2) | ecosystem: Environmental > Terrestrial > Soil > Boreal... | reverse complement strand
CCAAAGCGCGTCCGAGCATGATCGCCACACTCGATTCATTCCGAGATACGTTGGAAGACTTAGGAGGTGGCCTAGGGGTCACCGACCCTGTATCTGGCCCGGTGGTGCTGGAGCTGGAATAGCGCGGCGACCAAGGGCGAGCACTCGCAGCTGCGTATACGCATCTATTCGTTACTGCGGACCATACTGCATCTCGCCATTTCCGAATGACCAGTTCTCCTTCGCCACTTCAACCAGGTTGATAACCACGTCTTGCCTGCGCAGACCGATCTCAGCCAAATCGTCCGCCACACGCCTGTAAAACGCCTTCTTCAGCTCGACTGTCCGACCCTGGTTCAGGGTGATCTGGATCAAGACCAGGTTGTCGGAGTAGCGGATACCGAGGTACTCCGACGTTACGTTCCTTGCCTCAGGTGGATGCCGCGTAATGACCTGGAACTTGTCGCCGTTGGGTACGCTGATGACTTCGATCATGGCCTTGTTGACTGTCTCGCCGATCCTTCGCGCTGTATTGGCATCGATGGATTGAGGCAGATCAATTCGCACCAGTGGCATGGAATTCTCCTCGTTAATGTGGGTCAGTTGTCAGAGTGCGCCGTTTTCGGGGGAACGGCGGTATCGAGGCGCCGGTACAGAATTACCGAACCGCCGTGACAGGGCGCGGCGCGTGGCCTCGAAGTGGGTCCACTCCTCCTCATTCTGCAGGGGAGGAATCGTTACCTCTTCACCCTGATCAAGCCCCACCAGCGCCGCATCGACCAACTCCTCCGGCGTCATGACAATATCCGGCGGCAGGTTCTGGTAAGGCAAGCCGGCGTTCTCCCAAAGCTCAGTCGCCGTCGCACCCGGCAGCACTGCCTGGATGCGGATACCTTTAGCGCCGACCTCGTGTTGCAGCGAGTGGCTGAAGGCGAGAACAAAGGCCTTGCTGGCGCCGTACACGCCGTTCAGCGTTTCCGGCGAGATGCCCACGATCGATGCGATATTGATGATCGTCCCCGCACCGCGCTTGACGAAGGCGGGTACTGCAGCGTAGGTCAAACGGGTGAGTGCGGTCACGTTGAGGGAGATGATCTCCTCCATCTTCTGAACGTCAGCATTCAGCAATGGCGCGACCGAGGCGGCGCCGGCATTGTTGACGAGCATGGTAATGCTCGGATCCTTATGCAGCCGGGCCTCCACCCCCGCGAGCTCTGCCCGGTTGTTGAGATCGGCGCGGATCACGGTAACGAGCCGTCCGGTCTCGCCGGCGAGACGGTCCGAGAGTTCCTTCAGCCGCTTCTCATTGCGGGCGACCAGAATGAGGTCGTAACCACGCTTGGCGAGACGGTCGGCGTAAACGGCGCCGATTCCCGCGGAGGCGCCGGTAATCAGGGCAGTGCCCTTAGGGGAATTGCTCATGGTCTAACTCCAAAGCTCTGTTGATGTTGCGCATTCGTGTGCATGGGGTCAGCCGGCGGCGGCCCGCTCATAGCGCTGACGAATGCGCGCCTTGGCGGCCGGTCCGGCCGCTACTCGGAATCTCGACTCACTCAGAGGCAGACCGCTCTTCCGATCCACCAGCACTGGGTCTGCGTAGGCGCCCGTCTTGCTATCGAGGACCACCACACTCAGCCCCTCTGGCGCAAAGTGTCGATTGCCCCATGCGAGCAAGGACAACACCACCGGCCGGAAGTCGCGCCCGCAGTCGGTGAGTACGTATTCGTGACGCGGTGGCCGTTCGTTGTAGAGACGCCGCTCAAGAAGTCCGGCGCTCACGAGTTGGTTGAGTCGCCGCGTCAGCATGTTGGGCGCAATCCCCAAACCTTCCTGGAACTGATCGAAACGCGCCACACCGGACAGAGCATCCCTGAGTATCAGGATGCTCCACCAATCGCCGACCCGATCGAGGCTGCGGGCAATCGGACACTGCGTGTGAGCGACACTCTTTCTCTTCACGGAGCTTTGTCCTTTTCGACGCTAGTCACTTGCATAATGATAGTAACAACAAATAAGCTATCATCATGAAAGCCACTAGTCAAATCCTCGTGAAAGGTCCCTGGAGCGCTTCGGCTACGTCGATTCTGGACGTCCTCGTTCGTCGTACGCTCACCATGGCCTATATCGATGGTTTCGTTGCCAGGGAGCCGGGCGCCATGAAAAAGCCAGGACTCTTATCGATGCTTGTGCTGCTCGGCTTGCCAGCCTTGGCTGATGCGCAAGGTAACAAGCCCACGCCCTACCCTGCTATGGCGCCGCTCGGGCAATACCTCATCGCCGACGCGCACGACGAGATCGCGCTGGCGCGCAGCGCCGCACCACCATCTATTTCCGCGGATGCCGAGGTACTCGTGCTCGGCAAGCACGGCTACGCGACCGCGATCCGCGGCACCAACGGCTTCGTGTGCTTCGTCGAACGCTCCTGGGCCGCGGGTTTCGACGATGCCGGGTTCTGGAACCCTAAGATCCGCGCGCCGAACTGCTTCAACCCGCCCGCTGTGCGCAGCGTGCTGCCGCAGTACCTGAGACGTACCGAGTGGGTGTTGGCCGGAATGAGCAAGGCGCAGATGATCGAGGCGGCTCGCACCGCCGTGGCCAACCGCCGCTCCCCCGCCCCCGAGGCGGGCTCGTTCTCCTTCATGCTGTCGAGGAACGGCTATTTGGGCGACGACGCGGCCGGCCCCTGGTTACCGCACGTGATGCTCTTCGTACCTCACGGCCAGGCTGCGGTCTGGGCGGCGGGACTCAAAGCCTCGCCCATCCTCGGCGCCGATGGCCTCCCGTTCGAACCGACTGTGCTGTTTATCCCAGTGCGCCGCTGGTCCGACGGCTCGCCCGCTCCGTTGCCCGCAACCGAACATCAACACAGCCCATAAGTCGCGGTGATCGCTCTTCGGCTACAGTTGAACGGAGCCGGACAGCGGTCCCCGCTCGGGGGAATCAATCTTTGTGCTGGTGATCCAGCACGAGAACTGCGCTGTCGAGCCGTCGCTGTTGCTGAGCCACACGACCATGACGATGACTTTGAGCAGCGGCAGCATCGTGGTCACGGCAAAGACTGTGCTCCCGGCTCGGAGTCGGCAGCGGCCAGCAGGCGCTGGCGATCAAGGGCCGCATCGATGCCAATCTGTGCGGTTCTACCCAGCCCAAACATCCCCGCATCGAGCCGGAACGTCACGGTCGCAAAGTCCTGGCCATGGTTCGGCAGGCGGATGCCGCCGTTGGACCAATGACGCATGGTCACGTCGCCCACCACACGGCCGCCGAACAGATGAAAGCGCAACCCGAGTTGAGAGGCGAAGTCCAGGCGCGTGGTACTCAGGACATCCGACTCGGTCTTTGCCGATAGCCCGAATCCAAAGAATCCCTGCACCGGCCCGCGTTCGAACAGCCGGAAGCGCCGTGACAGGGATGTCCCCCAGTAGGGATCGGCCATGAGCCGGTCTCTATGTGTTCCAGGCAGTTCGATCAGCTGCTGGTCCGTGAAGCGAAACAGACCGAGCTCGTAGCGGTTCTCGCTCCAGGTCACGGACACGGGCAATACCAGGCTCCCGGTCGAAGCCCAGTAATGATAGGTCCCGCCTAACCCGACCTGCACTTCGCAGCTGGCGCAGAAGGATTGCGCGTCTGCGGACCGCGGCGCGTACAGCGCGCACACCCACAGCACCAGCAAGCCAACCCGAGCGAAAATCGCCGTCGTGCGCATGTCGGCGATTGTTGGTGCCTGGGCCGTAATGCACCACGCTCATCCGGTTGATGAGGCATTTCATCGCGGTAAACGCCGGCATCGGTGCGGGCACTCTCAGCTCCTTTTGCGTAACACGGCATCTGCCGAACGACAGATTGCCCGCGCGAGTTGGCGAGAGTAAGCGTAAGCTGTCGCGACCATGGTCAAGGGCGCGTCCAGCATGCAGTGGCTGCTCCTGCTGCCGGTGTTGCTTTCACTGTGCGGGTGTCACACCGCGGTCCTTTCGCCGGCAGGTCCGGTGAGCGAGGGCGAGCGCACCATCCTGCTCGATTCGCTCGCCATAATGCTTTGCATCGTCGTTCCCACGATCGTGGCTACGCTCGCGTTCGCGTACTGGTTTCGCGCTTCCAACACGCGCGCCACATACCTGCCGCAGTGGGCATATTCCGGTCGTCTCGAGCTCATCGTCTGGTCCATCCCCGCGCTGGTCATTTTTTTCCTGGGTGGCATCGCCTGGATCAGCGCGCACCTGCTGGACCCGGCCGAGCCGCTGAAGTCGGCTACCGAGCCGCTCGAAGTCGAGGTCGTCTCGCTCGACTGGAAGTGGCTATTCATCTACCCGCGGCAGAGCGTTGCCAGCATCAACCGGATGGTGGTTCCCGTCGGGGTGCCGCTCAGCCTCAGGATCACCTCAGCGACCGTGTTCAACGTCTTTTTCGTGCCGCAGCTCGGCAGCGAGATCTACTCCATGTACGGCATGACGAGCCGGCTCAACCTCGAGGCCGACCGGGCGGGCGATTACTTCGGGCTGTCGGCGCACTTCAGTGGCGACGGTTTCCCCGGCATGGCGTTCGACGTGCAGGCAGTCAGTCCGCAGGAATTCACCACCTGGGTCGCGGCAGCACGTGGTGCCGGCCCCGTGCTGAACGATGCCGCGTACCAGGGCCTGCTGACGCAGAGCCAGGACGTGAAGCCCTACAGCTATCGGGCCGTGCGAGCCGGCCTCTTTGAGGACATCGTCGGTCAGCGGCTGCCGCCCGGGGAGGGACCGGCGACTGCACGGAGGCAGAACTGAGATGTGGGGAAAGTTGAGCTGGCAGGCGATTCCCCTGGATCAGCCGATACCGCTCGCAGCCGGGGCGCTGGTGGTGTTCGGTATGGCGGCGGTAGTGATCTGGGTCGCGGCCAAGGGTTATATCCCCTACCTGTGGCGCGAGTGGATCACCAGCGTCGACCATAAACGCATCGGCATCATGTACTGCCTGCTCGCCAGCGTCATGTTGCTGCGTGGCTTCATCGACGCGTTGATGATGCGCTCGCAGCAGGCGATGGCGTTTCACGCCGCCGGCTATCTGCCTCCCGAGCACTACGATCAGATCTTCTCGGCGCACGGCACCATCATGATCTTCTTCGTGGCGATGCCCTTCGTCATCGGCCTCATGAACTTTGTCGTGCCATTGCAGCTCGGCGTGCGCGACGTGGCGTTTCCCACCCTGAATTCGGTGAGTTTTTGGCTCACCGCAGCGGGGGCTTTGCTGGTCAACGCCTCCCTGGTCGTCGGCGAGTTCGCGCGCACCGGCTGGCTACCCTACCCGCCCCTGTCCGAGCTCGCCTACTCCCCGGGAGTCGGCGTGGACTACTACCTGTGGGCCATCCAGATCTCCGGCATCGGCACCCTCATGACGGGCGTCAATTTCGTGACCACCATCCTCAAGATGCGCGCCCCCGGTATGAGCTATGGGCGCATGCCGATCTTCTGCTGGACTTCGCTCGCTGCAAATCTGCTGATCGTCGCTGCCTTCCCGATTCTCACCGCGACGCTCGCCATGTTGCTGCTGGATCGTTACGTCGGTTTCCATTTTTTTACCAACGCGGCGGGCGGCAACGCGATGATGTTCATGAACCTGATCTGGGCCTGGGGTCACCCTGAGGTTTACATCCTCATCCTGCCGGCGTTCGGAGTGTTTTCCGAGGTGGTGCCGACCTTCTCGAGGAAGCCGCTATTCGACCGACGCTCCATGATCGTCGCCACCATGGCGATCTGTATCCTTTCTTTCAGTGTCTGGCTGCACCACTTCTTCACCATGGGTGCGGGCGGCGATGTCAACGGCTTCTTCGGCATCGCCAGCATGGTCATCGCCGTGCCGACCGGGGTGAAGATCTTCAACTGGCTGTTCACCATGTACGGCGGTCGCATCCGCTTCAGCTCCGCCATGCTGTGGGCGCTCGGCTTCATGGTGACGTTCGTCATCGGCGGCATGACCGGGGTGCTGCTCGCCTCGCCGCCCGCTGACTTCGTGCTGCACAACAGCCTGTTCCTGGTGGCGCATTTTCACAATGTAATCATCGGCGGTGTGCTGTTCGGCGCTTTTGCCGGTTACACCTTCTGGTTCCCGAAGGCCTTCGGCTTCGTACTCGATGAGCGGCTCGGGAAACTGGCGTTCTGGTTCTGGCTGGTCGGGTTCTACGTTGCCTTCATGCCGCTCTATGTCCTGGGCCTCGAGGGAATGACACGGCGGATGCAGCACTACGACCGGCCCGAATGGCATCCCTGGTTGCTGGTCGCCGCGCTGGGGACGTTGCTCATCCTTTGTGGCATCGCGCTGCAGATCGCACAGCTCGTCGTCTCGATTCGCGGCCGGGCGCAACGGCGCGAGCCCACCGGCGACCCGTGGGATGGGCGCTCGCTCGAGTGGGCGACCGCCTCGCCGCCGCCGGCGTTCAACTTCGCAGTGTTGCCCCTCGTGAGGAGCGATGAGCCGTACTGGGAAAGCAAGCAGCAAGCGCGTGCGCCCGGACAGGCGGCGACCGGTGAGCCGGAATACTCCTCCATAGAGATGCCACGCAACAGCGCAACCGGGTTTGTCACGGCCTTTTTCGCCGTCGTGACCGGCTTTTCGCTGATCTGGCACATCTGGTGGCTGGTACTGCTCGGGTTGGCGGGCGCTTACGCGACTTTCGTGGTCTTCGCCTGGCGCGACCAGCACGAGGTCACCATCCCCGCCGAGGAGGTAGCGCGCCTGGACCGCGCCAACCGCACCGCACGCGCCCAGGCGCTGCGCGAGGAGCCGGCGCTGTGAGCACTTCCGCGCTTCACCTCGCGCAGGACCCCTCTTTCGGCTCCCCCGAACTCGCGCGCCACGAAGCCAGCGGTCACGGCGAAGGCGGGCCGGCTCCCAAGCGCATCGTCGTCGGATATGGGTTCTGGATCTTTCTGTTGTCCGACGTGATCATGTTCTCGGCCTTCTTCGCCACCTACGCGGTGCTGTTCAAGAGTACCGCCGGCGGCCCATCGGCCCGCGAGCTCTTCGACCTGCACAACACTGCCGCCGAGACGGCATGCCTCCTGGCCTCGAGCTTCGCCTGTGGGATGGCGAGCCTGGCCGTCGGACAGCGTAGTCAGAAGTGGACGCAGGTTGCCCTGCTGGTCACTGGACTTCTGGGATTCGCCTTCCTGGTACTGGAGGCTCGCGAATTCAGTGGTTTCGTCGCTCGCGGCGCCGGACCGGGCCGCAGCGCATTCCTGTCGTCATTCTTTACCCTGGTTGGATGCCACGGCGTGCACGTGAGTGCCGGGCTCCTCTGGCTCGGCACCATGATGGCCCAGTTCTACGCCAAAGGCTTCCGTGTCGACATCCGTCACCGCTTCCTGTGCTTCAGTCTCTTCTGGCACGCCCTGGACATCATCTGGGTGGCCATCTTCAGTCTGGTCTACCTGGTGGGCACTCTCCCGCCGGAGCTGCTGCCATGAGCAACGAATTTGAATACGACGCCGGGTCTTACGTTGGCAGCGACCGCGTGCCCGGCGGACCCACCGAAGAAGGATCCGGCCTGCGACGCGAGGTACGTGGGTATCTTCTTGGGCTGGCGCTCGCAGTGGTATTGACGATCGCCTCCTTCTGGGCGGTGGAGACCCACGCGATCTACAGACCCGGGGCTGCGGTTGCGCTCCTGGTGCTGGCGGTGGCGCAGATGGGCATTCATCTCGTGTTCTTCCTGCACATCACCACCGACCCCGACAATGCCAACAACAGTCTCGCACTCGCCTTCGGGGCGCTGATCGTCTGCCTCGTGGTGTTCGGCTCTCTGTGGGTCATGAGCCATCTCAACCACAACATGGTGCCGCTGCACCAGCTGATGCAGATGCAGTCCTGACGTCACGCATCCTGCACGCGGCCCTTCCACTTGCCGCCGCTACCGCGAGCGTATTGCACCGCGGAATGGATGAGGGCTCCCGTATAGAAAAGGGCGATCAGCGGCAAACACAGACTCCGAAAGGCCGACAGACCGTAAAAGCGCACCATCGGCAGATAGCACAGGCACATCAGAAGCAGTGCTGCCAGGCCCAGGCACACCAGAGGCGCATCACCGCAGAAGAGCAGGCCTGCTGGAAGCAGGTAGGTCAGGAACAGGCCGAGGAGCGTTGCCGCGAGCAGCAGGTAAGAGTGGCGTAATTGCGCAAACGCCGTGCGTGAGATCATCGCACCGATCTCGCCCAACGACCGGTAGCTCCGCAGGCTTGTCGTGTCGGCGGCGAGTTCCAGCGCGATGCGACCCCCGGAGTTCTTGACCGCCCGGGCCAGCGCGCAGTCGTCGATGATGTGCGAGCGAATCGCTTGCAATCCGCCGGCGCGAGCCAGCGCTTCCGGGCGGATGAGAACGCAGCCGCCGGCTGCCGCGGCCAGCTTGCGCCGTGGGTCGGCGACCCAGGCGGGCGGATAGAGTTTGAAGAAGAAAAACACGAACGCCGGAATCAGCAACCGTTCCGCGCGCGTAGCCGTAGACAGCTTCACCATACGCGACACCAGGTCACGGTCATGAGCCTCGGCGTCCGCGACCAGGGAGGCGACGCTCGCGGGCCCATGGCAGATGTCGGCATCCGAGAAGAGGAGGTAATCGGCCCCCAGTTTGTCGGCGGCGGCCACTCCCTGCGCAAGCGCCCACAATTTTCCGGTCCAGCCGCTGGGCAGCGTGGCACCCTGGAGCAGCGTGAAACGCGCCAGTGCGCCGGCGGCACGGGCGGCAGCGCGAGCGGCCTCCGCGGTGCCGTCGGTGCTGCCGTCGTCGATCACAATCAGCTGGATGAGACCGTTGAACGCCTGGCGCGCGAGCGAAGTCACTGCGGCACCTATCACGGGTGCCTCGTTGCGCGCCGGCATGACGACCACGACATGTCGCGCGGCGGGTGCGGGAGGGGGAGCGATGCCGTCAGCCGTGACGCGCCAAAACTGACCGCGGCCCAGCAGCAGATAGGCCCATATGAGAATGGGAATGGCAGCGATACCGTACGCGTTCACGCCACACAATCTCGCACCTGTGCGGTCGGAGCTGATCGTCACCTTATCGTATGCGCTCTCCGTCGGCTCCTGCTCGTCTACTGAACTGAGACCGCGTGTCCCTTGGTGCCTTCACGGGTGAACTCGAAATGCACCAGCTCGACGCGTCGCGCCGGCGTGTCCGCCGGCGGAAACGTCCACTTTCTTGCTGCCGCAATGGCCAGCCGTTCGAAGTACTTGCTTGGTCCCCGTTGATCGGCGAGCGCGGCCACGACGTTACCGTCCTTGTCGACCATTACGCGCACCGACACTCTTATGTGTCCGTGGATGGTCCGACGCGCTCGCAGCGGAACGTCGGGGACTTCCTCGTGGATCGCTGCGGGCAAGGCAGCCGCCCCGACCTGGCCTGGCGGGGACGCCTGCTGCGCGGCGGCGGCCGGCGCCGCCAGCGCCGTGGACGGAGACTCGCGCGGAGCCTGAGCAGCCGGCGGAGCGGGATTTCGATGTGCTCTGAACGCGCGTATCCCAGCCCAAGCCACGGCGAGGATCACGACCGCAGCAACGATCAGTAGAACGAAAGATCGCCGTTCAGGGGCACTCGGCTGCACGGGGGCGGATGCGAGCTGCGGCGTGGTCGCCTCTGGCGTCGCCACCGGGCGCTGCACACCAACCGGCGGCACGGCGGCAGCGGTCTGCCGGCGGAGCCACGCTTCGATTTCCGTGACCTTGGGACGATCGTATGGCCTGCGGCTCAAACACAACGTGACGATCTCACGGAACGTCGGGGAGAAGTCCCGCGGCAGTACGAGTTCTTGCCGGTGCTCGCTCGAGCCCACGGCGTTCAAGCCGGGGGGTAGAGTGCCGGTAAGCGCCTCGAACACGCTGAGGCCGAGGCCCCAGACATCACCGGCAGCGGAGTAGCTTCCCTCCCGGGCCTCCGGCGGGTCATACGCGGATACCGCGTGGCGGGTGCCCCCACCTTCGCGGACGCCATGGACAGTGTCGCTCGCCAGCTTCAGCTGCTCGCCGACCGCGAGAATATTTGTCGGCTTCAATTGCCCCTGCACCAGCTTCCTGCTGTGCAGGAACGCGAGCGCGTCCAGTGTCGGCGTCAGCACTTCGCGCACTTCGTCAACCGTGAGGGGACGGTGCTTCAACGGCTGCGCCAGATTCTGGTCGGCGTATTCCATCACCGCGTAGAGATGGGGCTGCTCGTCGATCTCGCACCGGCCCGCCTCCAGGAGACGAATCAGGTGCGGATGAGCGAGCCCGGCGGCGGTCCGCCAATCCGACAGTTGCGATTCCGCCAAACCGGGAATCGCGGGAACGAGTTTGACCACGGCCGCAGCAGGCTCGGTGAGGAAGACCGCGCTGTGGTCCGAGCCGCCGAGGTAGCGGCCCAATCGCACCGAATCGGAGATGGCACGTCCCTGCCACGTCAGCCAGATCTCGCTCATCGGATCCGTTGGTTCCACGCTCATATGCCACCCAGGCGTTGGCCGGTGCGCACTCGCCCCTCGCAGCATAGGGGCTCCTCTCCATCACGCGACATAAACTTCCTGTGCAGTGTGCAGTCACTCACGGTTTGACGTTTCGCTGTCGCTCATCGCAGACATCAGCGACGCACCGCACAACCCTCCCCCATCGGCTACGGCCGAATAGCAGCCAGTCCACCCGCCAGGATGCACGTGGCAGAGACGGCCCGACTACGGAAGTTGCAACAGCCCTCGCATGTCGAGCGATTGCTGGAGGCACTCGTCGTGCGCGCGGGCCTCGTGCCGCAGGACGCCTATAAGATTCGCCAGCCGCGCGCGGTACCCAGGGAATTGCGAGCCATCGCGCAGCACGCGGGCGAAACGGGCCTGGTGTGGTCCTGCTGGGCCGACGGCCAGCGCACCTGGCTGTTCACCGGTGCGATGTGCCTGCCACTATCCCGCGAGCGTGGTGCGCCCGTAGTGCAGCTCGAACTATACAACGACGACGGCAGCAGGGACTCAGGGTTCTGGACGCCGGATCGCGACGGCCGGTGGCACCGCTGCACCCATTGATCCAACGGCGCTAAGCGCTCAGCCGCACCGGCAACGAGCGGATCCGTGTGCCGGTCGCCGCGAAGATCGCGTTGGTCAGGGCCGGAATGACCGGTGGCAGCGCCGGCTCGCCCAAACCCGTGGGCGGCCTGTCCGATTTGACCCACGCGATCTCTATCTCCGGCGTCATGGGAATTCGCGCCAGCGGGAAGTCGTCAAAGTTGCTCTGCTGCACCACACCGTCGACGAATTCGATCGCCTGACCCGCGAGCGCCTGCGCCAGTCCATCGATCACCGCGCCGCGTACCTCGTTCTCGGCGTGCATGGGATTGACGATCTGACTGCCGATGTCGCCCGCCACCCATACCTTGTGCACCGCGATATCGCTGCGTCCGACGCTGGCCTCGACCACTTCCGCAAAGTAGCCTCGATGTGAGAAATAAAAAGCAAATCCCTTGGCCCTGCGCGGCTGCGCCGGCTTGTGTACCCAGCCCGAGGTCTGGACTACCTTCTCGATCACATCCCGGGCGCGTCCCGTGTCGAATGCGGGTGAGTGGCTGTCGGGCGCCGGCACCTCGCGCCTCTCGCCGAGCAGCTTCAACATCAGCTGCGGAAGCTCCGTGCCGGCCGCCAGCGCGACTTCGTCGAGGAACGACTGGGATACGAAGCATAGTGCGTTCGAGCCCGGCGCGCGCAATGCGCCGGTGGTCACGATCGTCGGCATCATCGATTGGCTGTAACGCAGATGCCGGATCAGGCCGGCTGGCGGCATCGCGACGTTGAGGCCCGCGGCCGGCGCCGGCGTCTTGCCATCGCCGAAGGTCACGAAATGATCCGTGAATGCGACCAACTCGCCGTTCGCGCCGATCCCCGCCTCCAGGCTGTGCCAGCCTCCGGGGCGGTAGTAGTCGCGGCGCATGTCGTCCTCGCGTGACCACAGCAGCTGAATCGGCACGCCCGGAACCGCCTTGGCGATCGCCGCGGCCTGTACCATGTAGTCGTTCATGAGCCGGCGGCCGAAACCACCGCCGGCGCGTCTCTGATGCAAGGTCACGTTCTCGGGCGCAATGCCGAGCGCCTGCTGCAGCGTCTGCAGTCCCCGCTGCGGGGTCTGGCTCGGCGCCCAGATCTCGAACTTCCCGTCCCGGCAGAGCGCCGTGCAGTTCTGCGGCTCCATCGGCGCATGTGCGATGAACGGGTAGTCGTAGCGCGCCGACAGTCGCCTGGCCGCAGAGGCGAGTTGCGCCGCCGGATCGCCGTCGGCGCGCAGGTCGGCGCCCGGCCCGGCCGCGATGGCGGCGTCGGCCTTGGCCCGGTACACCGACGAGCTGTGCCCCTTGGCTGCGCTCAGATCCCAGTCGACCGTGAGCTTCGAGCGGGCCTGATTGGCGAGCCACCAGTGGGTCGCCACGATCGCAACGCCGTCAGCGAGCCCGTTGGCGGCGTCACCATTGCCGAAGATCGGCACGACATGGGTCACGCCGGGCGAGCGTTTCGCCGCCTCGATGTCCGCTTTGACGAGCCGGCCCCCATGAGCGGGCGCGACCTCATAGATCGCGTACAACATGCCGGGGATGCGGGTGTCGATACCGAAAATTGGCTCGCCCTTGACGATTCGGGCGCTGTCGACGCCCACCGTCGGCCGTCCGATGATGGTGAACTGTGCGGGGTCCTTGAGCGGTACGGTGTGGAGGTCCGGCGGCGTCAGGCCGGCGGCCGCGGACGCGACTTCGCCATAGCCGAGGGACCGTCCGGTTGCACGGTGGAAGATGCGTCCCCTGGCGGTTGTGAGCTCGGTGGCGTCGACACGCCATCTCAGCGCGGCCGCCTGCACCAGCATGGCACGTGCCGCGGCTCCCGTCTGGCGCATCGGTAGCCAGTTCTTGGGTGTCGAGGTGCTGCCGCCGGCCGACTGGTCTCCGTATCGCTCCTGATCCACGTCCGCCTGCTCGATGCGGACCTGACTCCAGTCGCAGTCGAGCTCATCGGCCACCATCATGGGGAGCGCGGTCTTCATGCCCTGGCCGATCTCGGGATTTTTCGCCACGATGGTCACGGTGCTATCGGGAGCAATGGAGACGAAGGCGGAAAGCTCGGCTGTCGCGTGCGCGCTCTGCTGCGCGACGCCGAGGGCTCTGGCGGGGAGCGGGATCAGAGCTTCGAGTGCGAGCCCGCCGCCGGCCAGCAGCGAGGCCTTGAGCACGGTGCGCCGCCCGAGGCTGACCGCGGTAGACTCATGCGGCAGCGCGCGCGATTCATGCGACATGGCTGGGCTCCTCTTCCATGCCGGCAGCGATGCGGATCGCGCTGCGGATGCGGTGGTAACAGCCGCAGCGGCAGATGTTGCCCGTCATCGCCGCGTTGAGCTGCTCGTCATTGGGGTGCGCGGTTTGCCCGAGCAGCGCGGCCGCGGACATGATTTGCCCAGCCTGGCAGTAGCCGCACTGCATGACGTCGATCCTGAGCCACGCCGCCTGCAGTCGCGCGCCGATTTTGGTCCCGCCGACATGCTCGATCGTTTGGATCCTCGCCTGCCCGAGGCTGCCGACCCGCAACTGACACGAGCGCTGCGCAGCGCCGTCGACATGGACCGTGCAGGCGCCGCACAGCCCCTTGCCGCATCCGAACTTGGTGCCGGCCAGCCCCAGCTCATCGCGCAGCACCCACAGCAGCGGCATCTCCGGCGGAACATCCACCTGATGAATCGCGCCGTTGATATTGAGTCGATACGGCATATGCGCGCCCCTGCGTCCCGGAAGTGAGCGGCGAATATATCCTGTGGCTCGCCGGGGCCAAAGCTCGGGCGCTACCGCAGGTACTTGTCGAACCAGGCGAGCGTCCGGTTGAGAGCGTCCCTGGCATGCGCGGGATCGCGCAGTCCATGTCCTTCGTTCGGGTAGATCATGATGGCGGTCGGTACGCCGAGGAATTTGAGCGCGTGCCAGAACTCCTGAGTCTGCGGCGCCGGGCACTCGATGTCGCGCTCACCCACGTAGACGAAGGTTGGCGTGCGTACGCGGCGGATATATCCGATGGGCGAAGATCGGGCGTAGACAGCCGGATCGTCGTAGAGCGATGCGCCGAAGTACGGCATCAGCCAGCCGTCGATACCGTTCTCACCGTAATACGATTGCCAGTCGCTGACCCCTGCGGCGGCGACGGCGGCCTTGAAGCGCGTGCTCTGGGTAACCGCCCACATGGTCATGAACCCGCCGTAGCTACCCCCGGTGAGACCGAGCCGCGCGGCGTCGATCGGCGCTGAACGCGCGGCTGCATCGATGCCCACGAGGATGTCGCGCAGATCGCCGTAGCCGAAGTCGCGCACGTTGGCGAGCGTGAAGCGTTCGCCCTGACCGAAGCTGCCACGCGGGTTCGGCATGAACACGGCCCAGCCGCGCCCGAGCATGGCCGATAACACGGCGGGCCGGCGGAAGTACGGCACGGCGGCTGCGGCCGGCCCGCCGTGCACGATGGTCACGAGCGGCAACTTGCCGTCGCCATGCGCCGGCAGCAACAGCCAACCCTGCTCCGTGAACCCCTCGTTCGTCCATGTGAGGCTCCGCACCCGTGCGGGCAGTCTCAGCCCTGCGTTGACGCTCGTCAGATCGCGCCACGATCCCGCAGTTCCGACTTCGATCTCCGGAGCTGCGGTGAAGGACTCATGGACTACGGCGCGAGCGCCCGAAGGACAGGCAAGGGAGGTGTCCCGAGCTTCGAGCGCCTCCGGGCCACTCCACAGCACCCGCGGCGCGGCGACCGCACGCCCCGATCCCAGGTCGACGATCTGCGAACGGTCGCCTGCCAGGAGCTCAGCGTGCAGCTTCGCGTCGCAGCTCCAGTGCAGTGCCGTGGCGGACGCCTTGATACCCGGCGTGAGGTCGACGGCGGCTCCGCCGTCCAGCGCCAGCGAATAGACATCGCCGCCGGTCGACCCGAAGTCGCTCATCAACCCCGCGATGAACGCGACCGTCCCGCCGTCGGGCGATACCGCCGGCGCGGCGAGCTGCTGCCGGATGGAAGCCGGCGTATAGATCACTTGCGCCGCACCGCTCCCCGGCGCAAAGGCGTAGAGCCTCGCGGTCCACCAGTTGTCGTCCCCATCGCCGGGGGCGGCGGTGCCGACGAACCCGCGACCGCCGGGGCGCCAGTCGTATTCATAGACGAAGAGCTCGGGCGGGGATGCCCAGTGAAGCGAGCCGGCCTCGAGCGTGGCGATGCGCTGCTCGGCCGGGGCCGACGCGAGATCGCCGGCGACCGGGGCACCCGCCTGAGTGGCGCCGACTTCCTTGCGCGCGTTCTCGACCGCGAGCATCGCCAGCGTGCCGTCGGATGCGTACTTGAGGTCCTCGAGCGTCCCCTTGAAAGCGAGCAGCCTGGTAAGGCCGCTGCCGTCGGCCGCAACGTTGTAGAGAGCGTACTCGTGGGTGCCAGGACTGCGCAGCGTGAAGCTCAGGCGTTTGCCGTCGGGTGTCCAGGCGAGCGAGCCGGGCCAGCACTCGGGCACATGACCGCACGGCAGCACGATCCGCTTCTGGGCGTCGTTTGCCGTTAGCCGGATGACCAGCTCGCGCACGTCCGGGTAGTAACTTCCGTCGGGCGTATCGCCCTCGACGTCCGCGACATGAGTCGCGTCGGGGGAGATGCGCACCTCGAGGAAGCGATGCACGAGCCGCTCGCTCCCGACAGGCGCCGCGGCCACAACCGCGTGCGCAGCCAGGGCTGACAGCGGCAGCAGGATTCGCGCGCCAGGGCTCACGAACGGCATTTTGCCACGGCGGCGCAGAGCGCGCGGTACACCGTGGGCCGCGCCCTCTGCCAATATGAGCTCGCGACGGTTCGCCGGAGATGACCCATGCGAGGATCCCTTCCCGCGGCTCAGAGCCTCACCGCAGGTTACGCCGACACCAGCGGCTTTCTCGCTCTCAAAGGCCTGTTCACCTCCCACGTCACGGGAAACTTCGTGACCCTGGGCTCCTCGCTGGTGTTGGGCACCAGGGGCGCGCTGACCAAGAGCCTCGCCCTGCCGATGTTCTGCCTGGTGGTGCTGCTGGTGAGATTGCTGGCCTTTCGTCTCAAAGCCCGGGGCCGGCCGGTGGTGCGCAGCTTGTTGCGGTTGCAGGCGCTGCTGCTGATCGCCGGTGCAGTGCTCGCGGTCTGGCTCGGTCCGTTCGAGGACGCCGACGGCTGGCCGGCGCTCGTGGTCGGCATGACGCTGGTGGCAGCGATGGCCGTGCAGAATGCTATCCACCGCGGGCACCTGGCTCACACGCCACCCTCGACCATCATGACGGGCTCGAGTACCCAGATCATGCTCGACCTCGCCGACCTCCTGCACGGCCTGCGACCCGAGGCCGCGGCGGCCACGCGGGCGCGCCTCGGGCGCGTCAGTCTGACCGTGGTGGCATTCGCGGCGGGCTGCGCTCTCGCTGCCCTGTGCTTTGCGTGGGTGAGCCAGTGGTGCTTTTGCGCGCTGCCGCTCTTCGGGCTCGCGACGTTGATGATGCGCAAGGACATCGCCGAAGCCGACGGCCCCTGACGGATTAATGTCAAAAGGGGCTCGCCCGGGCCCCTTAACGGGGGCTTGCGCAGACCGAACGTGACGTAGCTCACATTGGGGGTGGGCGGTTCCCAAAAGTAAACGTGACTTAGGTCACATCCGAAACTCCACTGCTGAAAGTACGTATTAAATACGCGCGGTCTGAAAAGCATCCTGTCACCCAACGAAGCAAGGCATCTGCCTGCGGAATTTGGAGAAGGTGTCATGAACAGGGTTTTAGTCGCGCTGCTCGGTACTGGAGCTTTCCTGGTCGTCGCCGGCACCTCATCGGCTCGCGTAGCCAGCGAGAGGATCGGCGTCTCGGCGACGGTGGTATCCACCTGCCAGGCGTCCTCCAACCTTGCCGCCCTGGGCACCAATATGATGGCGTCGCCCCTCGCGGTGAGCTGCAGCACGGCGTATCCGATCACCGTCACGGTGAATGCCGATACGGCCGCGGGCGGCCTGCTGGCCGCGCGCCTGATGAACAGCGCCTACGGGTTGCCCGGCAGCCTCTACACGCCCGCAGCGCGGGTTGGGGCGTTGGCCGACCGCGCAGGCAGTGTCGCGACCACGCTCAACATGCCGGCCGGTGGGTCGTACGGTCCGTCCTTGAGCGACGCCAGCCCCGGCTCCGAGGGCGTTGCGCCCACGGGCGTCGTCACGGTCACAGTCAACTATTGAAGTCGGCTGGGTTGGCGAGAAACTTATATGTATTATGACAATCATGCCGACAGCCACGCGGGATCACCGTCGGCATCGGGGGCGATCACGCTGGACGCGGTTGCGCAGTTGCTGTCGAGGCCTGAGGCAACGCCGAGGTATGTCGTACAGCTTTGCCTGTCTGCAGCTGCCGTGAGTGCCGCCAGTGTCCCGCGCCTCGATGTGTTCGAGCTGTACCACCTGTACTGCGCCGACGCCAGGCAGGCGAACGGAGCCGCCGGTCGGGCGCTGCGCCTGGGCTTCTTCAAGGAACAGACGACTGCCAAGGTGATCGCGCGCTACGTCTCGCGCTATTTTGACTCGCCGCGCGTCGTCCTGGTCGACCCTCCGGAGATCGTGCGCGCGCTGCGCCACAAGTTCACGGCGCTCAAGGACGCCGGCGCCTCACCCCGACGCGCCGGACCGTGAGAAAGAGATCCGCGCCCCGCAGGACGAAACGCCCCGAGCACGTCGATGCCACTGCGTCCCGGGCTCCGCCGGTGGACCTTCACGGGAGACTGCTGAACGTTTCGCGCCTGGCGGCCGTCACTGAGATGGCGGCCGGTGTCGCGCACGAGCTCAACCAGCCTCTGACCGCCATTACGAATTATGCTCATGCCTGCGAGCGGCTGCTGGCGCGCGCTGACAGCGACCCTTTGCTGCTTCGGGAAGCTCTGCACGAGATCACGGCACAGGCCGAGCGCGCCGCGGGCGTCGTCCAGCAGGTGCGCGACAGGACCGAAACCCAGCCCGCCGCACGCAGGCCCGGGAGCCTCAACACGGTGGTAGCGGAGCTGCGTAAGTTCGTGCAGACCGAGGCACGCCTTCACGGCGCGCGCCTGCGCGTGACTCTCTCGCCACACCTGCCCGAGGTCCTGCTCGACGCCACCCGGATCCAGCACGCCATAGTGAATTTCGTTCACAACAGCCTCGAGGCTCTCGCCCTGCGGCCCAGGGCCGATGCCACCATCCACATTCAGACCTCGGTGGCGGCGGGCGACGCCGTGGAGCTGGCGGTCATCGATAACGGGCCGGGACTTGCGCCCGATGCGGAGCTGCGCGTATTCGACCCGTTCTTCTCCACGAAGTCGGGCGCCCTGGGCCTCGGCCTGGCCATCAACAGAAGGATCGCCCGCGCCCACGGCGGCACCGTCGGGTATCGACCGAACCAGCCAACCGGCGCCTGCTTCTACATGGTCCTGCCGGGCCGGGAGTAGTCCACGGCTGCGCGGCGTGTTCAGCCCGTCAACAGCGTCGCCAACAGCTGCAGCAGTTGCTCAACCCGGTAGGGCTTGCCCAGGATCCGCAGGTTGGGGTCGCTGGACAGTTCCTTGTCCTTGAGCGCCGCCGATGTGTCCCCGGTGACCAGCACCGCTTTGAGATCCGCGCCCAAGCTGCGGCGCAGCGCCGCGATCACCTGTGTGCCGAGCTCTCCGTTAGCCAGACGGTAATCGCTGATGAGGAGGTCTGGAGCTCCCCCCTCGCGCGTGCTGCGCTCGGCTTCGGCGAGAGACGCGACTGCGGTGACGCCATACCCCTCGACTCTCAGCAGCATGCTGGTCGCCTCGCGCACTCTCGCGTCATCCTCGACGAGCAGCACGCGGATTTCGCCGGCGTGGGCGGCGCGAGCCGCAGCGACTGGCGTGCGCGCAGCCCGCGGCGCCGACCTGCCGCGCGGAACCTTCAGCGAGAACACCGAGGGGCCGCCTGTTTCGGCCGTCACGTCCAGACGCAGGTTCAGGAGCTCGACCAGGCGCTGCACGGAGCTAAACTCCCCGGCGGCAGCCGCGCTGCCGGAGTGCTCCACCTCGAGGAACACCACCCCCTGCTCGCTCCGGCAGCGCAACGTTACCCGCCCATGTGGCGTGCAATTGACGGCACGCGCCAGCAGCTCCCTGACGACCTGCTCGATGAGCGCCGGGTCGCCGTAGCCGCTTGCAGCGCAGCTTTCGACACGCAGCTTCAGCCCCTTGCCGGCGGCGAGGCTGGCAAACTCGCTGCGCAACGCCTTGAACAAATCCGCGATCGCGAAATCGCGCAACTCGGGTTTGACGGCGCCCGACTCGAGCTCACTGACGTCGCGCGGCACGTTTGGCGGCTGCGGCATATTGAAAATTATCTCACGATGGGCGCACGTGGAACGTGCTCGCTGCTGCCAAACATACCTGCTGACACGGTGCCCCTCACAAGGCATGCTATGCGGGTATCCAGAGCCCGGGGTTATATGCAGCAACCCGCATCCACGGTGTTCGTCGTCGATGACGATGAAGCGGTACGCAACTCGCTGCGCTTCCTGCTGAAGTCGGTCGGTCTGGCGGCGCAGACCCTGGCCTCGGCGCGCGAGTTTCTCGAGAGCTACAAGCCGCAGCAGCCCGGTTGCCTGGTGCTCGATGTGCGCATGCCCGGTATGAGCGGTCTCGAGCTGCAGCAGCAGCTTAATCTGCGCGGTGCAGTCATTCCGGTGATCTTCATTACCGGCCACGGGGATGTACCGATGGCGGTCGAGGCCATGCAGCAGGGCGCCTTCGACTTCCTGCAGAAGCCGTTTCGCGATCAGGACCTCATCGACCGCATCCAGCGCGCGCTCGAGCGCGACAGCCGCAACCGCACGACCCTGGCCCAGCATACCAAGATCCGCGAGCGCCTCGACTCGCTGACCGAGCGCGAGCGGGAAGTGCTGACGCTCATCACCCGCGGCATGCCCAACAAGGTGATGGCGGCGGAGCTCGGCGTGAGCCAGCGCACCGTGGAAATTCATCGCGCGCGGATCATGGAGAAGAGCGGTGCGGCATCGCTCGCGCAGCTCGTGCGCATGGTCCTCGACGCCGAATCAGCCGGCGGTGGTCACTAGTCAGGCCGCATCCGCGGCATGCTCCCGCAAGCCATATACAACCCGCTGCGCGACCTGGCGCGCTTCGCGCTGGCGCTGCTCAATCGAGCGAAATCGCTGCCGATCTGGCACGAGGACCTGGCCAACATCGTCTTCTGGGCCGCGCTCATCGGCATTTGCGGCGCGCTCAGCAGCGTGGCATTTCGCGAAGCCACGCGCCTGCTCGAGAGACTGCTGACCGGGCAGTCCCAAAGTCTGGTGCAGGCAGCGTCCGGGCTGGTGTGGTGGCACCGGGCGGTGGTGCCGGTGATCGGCGGCGTGCTCGCGGGCCTGGTGCTGTACTACGTCGGGCGCTCGCGCGCCTCTCCACGGGCAGTCGATTACATGGAAGCGGTGCTGGTCGGCGATGGACGCATCGGCTTCAGGGCCAGCATCGGCAATGCCCTGTCGTCGCTCCTGACCATTTCCTCGGGCGGCTCGATCGGCCGCGAAGGCGCGATGGTGCAGCTCGCGGCGATGATCGGCTCGCGGCTCGGACTGCTGGCGCGCGCGCCGACTCCCCGCCTGCGGCTCATGGTGGCCTGCGGAGGCGCCGCCGGCATTGCTGCCGCCTACAACGCGCCGATCTCAGGTGCGCTGTTCGTCTCCGAGATCGTGCTGGGTTCGATCGCCATGGAGAGCTTCGGGCCCCTGGTGGTCGCTTCCGTGACCTCCAGCGCCACGATTCACCAGTTCCTCGGCTACGGGCCGGTGTACGACGTGCCGCCGGTCCATTTCCTCTCCAACTGGGAGCTCATCTTTTATGCCGTGCTCGGCGTGTTGCTCGGGCATCTGGCGCCGCCGTTTCTGGCGCTGCTGGATTTCTCCAAGTCGTGCTTTGCGCGACTGCGGCTGCCGCTGTACTGGCAGCTCGGCGCCGGCGGTCTCATCGTGGGGCTGATCTCCATATTCGTGCCGGAGGTCTGGGGCAATGGCTACAGCGTCGTCGGCACGATCCTGAACGCGCAGCTCGCGGGACTGTGGCTGCTGGCGGTGCTGGCGGCCAAGGTGGCCGCCACTTCTGCCAGCGTGGGCTCGCGCGCCGTCGGCGGCGTGTTGACGCCGACGCTGTTCATCGGCTGCGCGGTGGGGGCGCTGTTCGGCGGAGTGCTGCACCGGCTGCTGCCGACCTTCACCTCGGAGCCCGTCGCCTATGCGCTCATTGGCATGGGCGGCTTTCTCTCGGCCACCACGCACGCCCCGTTCACCTCGATCCTGCTGCTGTTCGAGATGACCGGCGATTACCAGATCGTGTTGCCGCTGATGTTGGCGTGCGTCATCGCGCACTTCACCGCCAAGGTGTACCGGGGCGGGGAATCGATCTATCAGGCCTCGGTGACACGCGCGCTCACGGCAGCCAACGTGGACGACTGGCGCCTGCGCACCATCCAGGAGCTGGTGAAGCCGGTGGGTGCTACCACCACGGCCAATACCCGCATCGGGGACCTGCTCGAACGGCTGCCGCGGCCGCCGCCCGCGCGCGTCTACGTGACGGACCGCGACGTGCTGAGCGCGTGGCTCGATCCCCGCGAGGTCCAGGCACAGCTCAACGAGCAGCGCCTGACTTCCGATACCACCGTGGCTTCGGTGGCCCGTCCCATCAACTTTGCGCTGACGCCCGACATGGCGTTGTCAGCGGCGCTCGAGGGCTTTTTGCGCGAGCAGGCGACCGCACTCCCCGTCACTTCGGACCAGTGGCGCAACACGCTGCTCGGCGAGGTCTCGCGGCACGACCTGCTGCTCGCCATCCAGGACCGGATGACCTACCCGAAGTGATCGTCAATCATGAGCGCCACGCCACGCTGAGGCGCTGCCTGATCGGGGTGCGGGGCAGCTGCACGACGGCGATCGCCTGTCCGGGATCCCACCTCCAGCCGCGCACCTCGCGACCGTCGATGGTCACGGCGGCCGGCCGGCCCGCGCCATGGATGCGCAGCTCATAGGCGCGGGACCGCGCCTGGCCGGCAAACGCGCCCTGCGTGGCCTCGATGGTGAGCCGATGCCAGCCATCGCTGCCGGTGGCGTAGCTCATCGCCGTCGTGGCTGACTGGCCCTCACGGTAAGCGAGCGAGATCCCGTCGTCCTCGTACAGATCGAAGCGCCCCGCGCCCGATCCGTAGACGTTGACGATGAGGGTGTCGAGCGGGCTGGCATCCGACCAGGCGCTCACCGGCTGCTCAGGAATGATTGCCCCGTCACGCACGAACACCGGCGTTTCGTCCACCGCGTAGTGCGCCGTGAAAGTGCTGTCGCCCGCACGACGCTTGCCGGTGAAGAAGTCGAGCCACTCACCGGGGGGCAGGTAGACCGTCTCGTTGCCGCTCGGATCGACCACCGGCGCGACCAGCATCTGCTCGCCGACAAAATACTCGTGCGGGTGCCGGTATGCCGCCTCCAGCTCCGGGTACTCGAGGTACAGCGGCCGCAGGATCGGCAGGGACTCGGTGTGGGCGCGCCAGGCGTAGGTGTAGAGATAGGGAATCAGCTGCGTCCGCAGCGTGAAGTACTTCCTCATGAGCGCGATGCCCTCGGGTCCGTACACCCAGGGCATGCGCAGGTTGCCGTCGTGAGGATTGGCGTGGTCGCTATGCATGCGCAACAGCGGGCTGAACGTGCCGAACTCGATCCAGCGCGCGTACAGATCGAAGTCGATCCGCCCGCCGTGGAATCCGGCGATGTCGTGTGTGATGTAGGGCACCAGCACGTTGCCGCCGCGGGCGGTGAAGCCGATCTCGTAGCCGAGCACCGGCCATTGTGAATAGGTGTCGCCGGTGAAGTACCCGGGGTAGCGCTCGCTCCCCCAGTCACCGTAGCGCGCCAGGATGAAGCTGCGCCGGCCGGTGAGCTGCTGGCTGTAGTCGTAGAAGACCTTGTTGGTCCACAGCTGCTTGTTCAAGCCCGGCATGTCGACCGCACCGCTCCCGCCGTCGACCCACCACACCGCCACGCCCTGCCGCATCAGCGGCGCGTGCAGATCCTGCATGAATACGTCGGCCTGATGCTGATCCGACAGGTCGAATGAGATGCGCGGCGGCGGCGGCACGTCGCGAATGGCCACCGGGCCACGCACGATGCCCGCGCCGCGCTCGCCCGGCTCGACGCGCAGCACGATCTCGTTCTGCCGGCCCGGCTCAACGTAGGGTGCGAGGTCGGTGGCGGTCAGCTGCTGCGGCCAGTGCGCCTCGCTGTGCTTCGCTTCCTTGCCGTTGACGAAGATCCGATAAGTCTTATCGACTTCTCCGAGGTACAGGTACAGCGCCGCGGGCAGCTTTGCAGGCAGCGCCACCAACGCCCGGTACCATCCGACGCCCCGATAGCTCGGGTAACCCTGCACCTCCCAGGGCAGGCCCACCCGCACGGGCCGCCAGCGCGCGCCCTCGTGCCCCGGCGCGTACCAGTGGTCGGTGAGGCCCGAATTGTCCGGGTCGGTGGCAAAGCTCCAGCGCTTCGACACGTCGAGGTCAAACGTGGGCGCCGGCGGCAGCGGCCGGCCGAGATCCTTCAGCACCTGCGGCGCATGACTGTCGCTGTACGAGAGAATGCTCTCGTCGGTGTTGGCGTAGCCCGGATGGTCGTTGAGTGCGACCTTCACGTCCCGGGCCTTGAGCCAGGCGAGAAACTGCGCGGGCTGCGGGATCAGCGGACTCCAGTCATAGCCGCCCTCCCAGCCGTAGTTGTGCCAGGCGAAATCGAGTACCAGCGTGTCGAACGGAATACGGCTGGCGCGCAGCCTCGCGACCTCGTCCTCGAGGTGCTGCTGGCCATAGTGTCTGAACGCAGGCAGCGCGGCCTGCTGCGAGCCGGGGAAGTACTCGAAATTCAGGTCCGTGATCCACGCGCCGAGCGCGAAGCGCGGAATCATCGGGATCGCTCCACACAGCTCGGCATACTCGGCAAGCGGCCGGCGGTAGTCGTGGCCGTAGACGAACAGGTACCAGTCCTGACCGTGCTGCTCCTGGCGCGGCTCGATCCAGGTGCGTTGCGCATTCCAGACGGGCGTGCGGCTGTCGTCGATGAAGGCATAGCCGGCGCGGCTCAGCAGCCCCGGCGTCGCCGGCGCGAGCCGCACGTCGATCCCGGGAATCACGTCGTTCACCGGGCTCTCGTTGCCTAGCGGCTCCGCGGGCAGATTGTCGCCGCTGATGTTGTCGAGCGAATAGGTGAGTCCGCCCAGATTGAGAGGATCGGTGACGCCGGGGTGCCAGGTGCGCGCCGCCCCGGCCGCGTCCTTCCAGCTCACCTCAAGGTTGGTCGCGGTGAATTGCCCCGAGCCGAGGCGGTAGCGCACCGTGAGCGGGCCGGTGGTTGCGATCAGCCAGCCGTCCTGGCGCGTGGACCGCACGCGCACGGCGGGCCAGTCGCGCTTCAACACCACCGCCGTCGGCGCATCGACGAACACGCCGGAGGGCGAATACTCGAGGCGCACGAGTGATGCCGTCAGAAACTCCAAGCGCGCGTGGCCGGCCGTGACGGCCGACTGGCCCTGCGCTTGCGCCTGATACGGCAGCCAGGCCGCAGCGAGCGCCGTCAGCGCCCAGGTCGGCGCGCGCGCCACCTCAGCGCCCCGCCTCGCGCCCCGTGCGCACCTGCGCAGCAGCGGGCGCTTGCGCGGCGAGCGTCACCAGCATGAGACCGTCCGACGGGATGTCGAGATCGAGGCTGCCATGATCGAGCGGCCGCACGAGGGGTGCCGGCAGTGCGGCCGCCGCACGCAGCTGCGTGAGCTGGCCGGACGTCGGATAGCGCGGCGAACCCATTCCCCGGTACGCCACGCCCGCGTTGCCGTGCCCGGGATCGAGCAACTGGACGCTCGCGCTGCGGGCATCGCTGTGCGCGACCGTGAGCGCGACCCGCCGCAGCGGCGAGCTGGAGCCGACGTCCGCATAGTTCCAGAGTGCCAGGACTATGCTGCCGTCGGCGCGGCGCGTCACCAGCGTTTCGGCGGCCTCGGTAACGAAGCGCCGCTCACCCAGCTGGTGCAGCAGTGCGAAGGCGTTGAAGGCGGGCTTGGGAATGCCGCCGGCGGCGATCAGGCCAAAGCCGCCGTAGAAGGGAGTCTTCACCACGCCCTGCTCCTCGAACACGTCCGAGAACGTCCAGTAGGACATGTCCTGGACGAGGCCGTCGCACTGACTCACGGTCTCCGCGAGCCACGGACCCATGTAAGGCGCATCGGTGATCTCGGTGTGGTTGCTCCAGCTCGCGTTGAACTCCGACCAGATGAGCGGCAGGGAAGGCACCGGGGACGCCTCGATCTCGGCGTGCACTTTCTGCACGGCGCGGCACACCATGCGGTTGCGCGCAATGCGCTCAGCGGTGTGAAACACGTCCTTCGCAGTGTCATCGCCATAAACATGCGTCGAGACGAAATCGACCGGAACGTGCGCCTGCCGGCAGTGCCGGATGAACGCCGGAATCCACGCCGCCTGCGCGGTGGCCGGTCCGCCGACCCGCAGGCGGCCGTCGACCGATTTCAGCGTGCGCGCCGTATGATCGTAAAGCGCAAAATAACTGGATTGCTTCGGGCGGCCCGCCCAGAAATCCAGATTCGGCTCGTTCCAGACCTCGAAGTACCAGCGGCTGACCTCGTCGATGCCATAGCGCTCGATGAGATGACGGGCGAGCGCCGTGATGAGCGCGTCCCAGCGGCGGTAATCCTTCGGCGGCGCGACCACCGGGTGGTACCAGAAACTCTGCGTAACGTCGCGGCTCGCCAGCTGCCGCGGCATGAAGCTCAGCTCGACAAAGGGCCGCACGCCGTTGGCGAGCAGCCCGTCGTACACCTGATCGACGTAGGAGAAGTTGTAGACCGGCTCGCCGTTCGGGCTCTCGCTATAGACGCCGACGTCGTCGTCGAGAATACCGTGAAAGCGCAGGTAGCCGATCGCGGTCACGGCGCGCACGCTGCGCAGGTCGTCGCGGTAGCTCGCGCGCAGCGCGAGGATCGCGCGTCCCGACCCGAACATGCGCTCCCAGAAGTGCGGGAACGGCCGGGTCGGCGCGCCAGCGTCTACCGTGACGATCTCACGGCTTTGCGCCGCCAGCGGCGGCGCGACTCCGAGGCTCAGTACCGTTATCAGCGGCAGCGTGATCGACCGCAGCGGTATCGTCCAGCGCATCGAGTTGGCCTCGCTCTACCGTGAGTGTCTGAACCTGCGGGAGCCAGCCCCCCGTGAACCCGGCGCGCTCGAGTCCGCGCCGGATGTAGCGGTTGCCGTGCATCACCCGCCAGATGAGCCCGCTGCGGTAGTTCTCGACCATGGCCAGGATCGGTCCCTGGTCGATCGCCACGTAATCCGGGTCCACCCATCCGGGAGTTCCGGGCCGCAGCGGGTCAGTCGGCTTGGCACGGAAGCTCTCGTTGAACGCGTCCTTGAACCCGTAGGTCGAGTAGATGGACGCGCCGAAGCGATGGTACATCTCCAGCATAGTCGGCAGCACGATCTCCGGTGCGAAGGGGAGCGAGCTGATGGCGGCGGTTGGCGCGATGGTGCCGTCGTCGATGGTGCTGTCGACTGCCGCGCCACGCGCGGCGTACTGCAGGAACGAGAGCTCCTTGCCGCGGTAGTGCTCCTGCGCAGGACCCGGGCCGTCGGAGGCGCTCAGGCCCCAGACATTCTTGCCGTAGCCCCGCCAGTCCATCGGATCAGCGATGGCGTAGCGGCGCTGCGCGTAGGTGGCACGGCGGCTGTTCTCGAAGTAATCGAGCCCGTGCGCGCGCATGTAGGCGTCCTGAATACCACGGAAATCCACCCACACGTGCGTGTACTGATAGCCGAACAGCGGTGCGAAGCCGAGGTAGGTCAGATGGTAGAACGTGCCCCAGTGCTCGTTGTAGGTGCTGGTCCACAGCTTCCACGCCTGCGCGCCGATGGGATGCGTCGGCGAGCCGAGCGCCAGCAGATACACCAGCATCGCCTCGTTGTAGCCGCGCCAGTCCTCGTGCGAGAACCCGTCCTCGGGAGTCCAGGCGAGCGCGATCGCCGGCGGCCGCGGCTGAGCCCAGGTCCAGTCCACCCGCCGGTAGATGCGGTCGGCGAGCGCGCGGATCTCGGCCTCGCGCGGGTCGTTGGTGCTGAAGTAGCTCTCGCAGAACAGCACGCCGGCGAGCAGCAGCGAGGTGTCGACGGTCGAGACCTCGCTGTGGTTGGCGCGCGCGCCGCTGCGCATGTCGAGGAAGTGGTAGAAAAATCCGTGCTCGTTCGGCTCGCGGACCAGGAAGCGCAGCGTGGCGAGCACCCGCTCCACGGCTTCGCCGCGCGTGATGTACCGGCGCTCGACGCCGATCGGATAGGCGGTGAGTCCGAAACCGACTGCCGCAATGCTGGCGAATGAGGGCGTCGGGTAGCGGTCGGGAATCAGGCCGTTGTCGGGATTCGCAGTCTGCCAGAAGAACATGAACGTGCGCTTCTCGAGATCGCTCACCAGCGGCTTGTAAAGCTCGGTGTATCCCGGCGGCACGTCGTCGAACACCGGCAGGGCGTCCGCAGCCGAGGTAGCCCACGCGGCAATCGCGACCACTCCGGCAGCAAACGCCGCCAGCGCTGGAATCCTTTGCTTCAGACTCGGGGCGCTCATCTGTGCCTACGCAGGACGGGCAAGTGCCCTGATCACGCGCTCGGGGTCGTTGCGAATTGCGCGCAACAGCGCCCTGGCAGGCCCAGTGGGCTCGCGGCGTCCCTGCTCCCAGTTGCGCAGGGTGCTGAGCTCCACTCCGAGCAGCTCGGCAAACTGCGGCTGGCTGAGCCGGGTCGTGCCGCGCAGTTTTCTGATGCTCACCGCATCGATCTGGAACGTGGGCGCTGCAGCGCGCGTCCCGGACGCAGCCCCCCGTGAGCGCTGTACGCCCGCCAGAAGCTCTTCAAAAATGCTGCTCTTTCTCTTCACACCGGTGAGTCCCTTGCGTGCTGCATGTATTTCAATGGCAGCCGCTTATCGGCAAAGGGAGTCGGGAATGGCGCGCTTTATACGTCACTGACGCAGGTGCGTCAATGACGTACTACTTAGATCGGGGACAGAGTCCGACGTGCGTCACAAAAGCAGCAGCGGCGTGCAGAAAAATGCGAAGCCGGTCGCAGCCGCGTTCAAGCTCAGACGTCGTGACCGGCTCGAGCGCGACTATTCCTGGCAGCGATCGGCGCGCGCCGCTTGCGGGTACAGCGCCAGCAGCCGGCGCGTGACACCATTGGTCCAACCGAACCCGTCCTGCGTCGGGTACTCGCCGCCGCCGCCTGCGCGGCCGGTCGTGATCACGTTGTACTTCTCGACCAGCTTGCCGCTGGCGCGATAGACCTGTCTGACATTGACCAGCCAGCGGCACGCGATGGTCGCAGCGAGCGCGTCCTGGCGGTAGCGCCGCAGCCCATCGACGGCAATCCATTGCAGCGGCGCCCAGCCGTTGGGTGCGTCCCACTGCTGTCCGGTATCGACCGGGGTCGTCACCACCCCGCCCGGCTCGAGCAACCGCTGGCGGAGCTCGGCGGCGACGGCGGCCGCCTGCGCCTGAGATGCGAGCCCGACGAACAGCGGGTAGAGCGTGGCAGCGGAGAGACGCGCCACCGGCGCGCGCCGGGTCCAGCGATAATCGAGATAGGCGCCTGCCGGCGCGCTCCACAGATAACGGTCGATGGCTGCATGCCGCGCGGCGGCCCGCCGCGCGAACTCGCGGGCGCAGCTCGCGTCGGCCTGGCGCTCGCAGCCGGCGCGGATGGCGTCCTCGAGCCCGAACAGCAGGCTGTTGAGATCAACCGGGATGATCTCGGTGGTATCGATCGTCGCGGGCCGCAGCGCGTCGGCGAACCAGCGGGAGCTGAAGTCCCAGCCGCTCTCGGCGGCCGCTCGGATCTCGCGGTACACGAGTGCCGGCGGCCGGCCGCTCGCGCGTGCCAGCTCGACGTCCTGCCGATAGGACTCATCCCGCGGGCTGTCGCGATCGTCCCAGTAGCGATTGAGAATCGCGCCGTCCGGCATCGCGACCACGCGCCGGCGGGCGGCTCCGGGTGGCAGCCCCTCGGCCCCCGCCATCCAGAAGTCATACTCGCGCCTGAGCTCAGGCAGATAGCGCGACAGTGCGGCGCCCGCATCCTCGCTCGCGCGCAGTGCCACCATCTCGAAAAAAAACGGCGGCTGTGAGCGGCTGAGGTAATAGCTGCGCGTACCGTTCGGCACGTGTCCATAGGTGTCGATCAGGTACGCGAAATCGTCCGCCATATCAGCGACCAGGTCGCGCCGCCCGCTCTCGGCAAGGCCGAGCATCGTGAAGTACGAATCCCAGTAGTAGATCTCGCGAAAGCGGCCGCCGGGAACCACGTAGGGTTTTGGCAGCGGCAGCAGCGACCCGTAGGGTGGCGCGCTGGGCGTTTCGCGTGTCAGCCGGCTCCACAGCTCATCGATGTGAGCCTCGAGAGACACCCGCCCGGCTGCTGCGGTTGCGGTCGCCGGCGCCGCGACGGCAGCGGACGCAGGCGCCCCGGGCAGCGAGAAATGCGCGTCGGTGAAGCGGCGCAGCGCGTCGGGCGAGTCGGGATGCGCGGCGCGATACTCCCTCAGGATCACCTCCGGCGCGGCGTCCGGCACCGCGTCGGCAAACGTCTTGCCATCGGGATAGACCGCCGCGGTCTGAACGGCCACGAACAGATCTTTGAACAGCACCTGCGGCGGCTCGAGAGTTGCCGCGGGCTGTGCCGACGCTTGCTGCTGTATCGGCGGCGTGTCGGCGCTCGCGGCGG
>Ga0209007_1000219_pt1 | contig 30015 bp, 27 predicted proteins | sample JacPinW_OM1H0_O2_FD_187961 | JGI IMG/M metagenome (GOLD analysis project Ga0209007, IMG submission 187961) | Forest soil microbial communities from Algoma, Ontario, Canada - Jack Pine, Ontario site 1_JW_OM1H0_O2 (SPAdes) (version 2) | ecosystem: Environmental > Terrestrial > Soil > Boreal... | reverse complement strand
AAAGCCAGCTGGAATGCCGCAGATCCATATATAGAAAATAAATTAGGGCCAGATTGACCAGCCCCACGATGACCAGGAAGATCTGTGTTAGGCGTTCTCTTTTCACATTGACCTCATTTGAGCGAATTTTGTTGCGAGCGCGGCAGCGGCGAAATTTTCTCCATTCGATAGCAAAATATATACGACTTCCGGGAATAACAAATGAGTGCAAGGTCTGCTACACTTTTCTTCCCTATTCCGGGGTAGTGCAATTGGTAGCACGCCAGCCTTTGGAGCTGGTTATCCTGGTTCGAGTCCAGGCCCCGGAGCTTCCTCCTTCGATACCTATTCCTTTTATATTTTCAGAAGCCAGCGGTATTCGCGCAACAGCAAGACGGCTATGCCCAAGACGGTGAGAGCTATGGTGAGTATCGTTAGCCGGCGAGACAGCGCGGGATTCTTCGCCTGTCGCTGAATGATAGGCAAATTGATCAGGGCGCTGGCGAGAGATGCAAGAACTACTCCCGTTCCGGCCACTCCGGGCTGCAACTGTCCATGGGCGACCATGTTTGCGGCGGCTGCGGTTGTGCTGGCGCTGCTCACCAAACCGCCGAGGATGCTGATGCCGAGAAATCCGAACTTGCCGAGGTGGCGTTCGCCCAGAGTAGAAAACACCTGAATCAAAACAAAGAGTCCGGCAAAATTCAGAACGTGGCCCAGTGAGACGGGAGATTCGAGATGGATTTCCGAGGGAGCATCGCCGGCGCGCGCTCTCGCACGGCGAGCAAGAATCAGCGCGCCGAGCGTCATGAGCAGCAAAGGTCCGGCGGCAGTGCTTATCGCGGATGGGGAAAAAATAGCTAAAATCACGAGGTTGCGGACGAACATGGCAACAATCGTGAGCAAAAGCGCAGCGACAGCTACAGTAGAGGAGGTGGTCCCTGCTCCGAGGGGCTTGGCTAACTCCGCAGCAGCAGCGGTGCTGTTGACGAGGCCACCGAGAAATCCGCTCAGGTAGATACCGCGCGTGCCGTACAGTTTGAGCAGGACGTAGTTCACGAATCCGATACCGGCAATTACAATCACGATGACCCAGGCGGAGCGAGGATTAATCAATTGCCAGGGATCGACGAAGCGATCCGGAATGACGGGATAAATCACGAATCCGAGAAGGCCCAGCAATACCGCACTGCGAATTTCCTCCAGCGTAAGACCGCCGGCGAATTTTCGCAGCTCGAGCTTCCAGGCAAGCAACATTGTAATGATTATTGCGGAGGCCACCGGAGTAAAAACGTGGCCGATACCGACTAGATATCCGGCAGCGAATACCAATAACACGGCCATGGAGGTGGTCAATTCAAGAGGACGGGCGGAAAGAAAATTTTTGACGTCGGAGGCAGCGATCAAGAGCAATACGCCGACAAAAGCGACGCAAGCAAGCGGTATGGGAAGATGCGCGCTTAGCATTCCCAGTACTGAAACGAATGCGAAGCTGCGCAGGCCGAAATCTTTGTTAGCCCACTCGCGTTCGATGCCGACGAGCATTCCGATGCACAAAGACGCCGCAAGCTGTATGGCGACGGTGGGCGTCGGAATCCTCAAGGCGCCCGTTTGCGGCTGTTGCCACATCATCGAGTTAGTATACGAACGGCTGATTGAGTGTTGCGAGAGAATTCTTCGGGCGCAGGCGATCTAATTACGGCGACGCAAAGGCTTGCGGAAAAGGCGGTGAGGCTCTAGTCTATGCGCCAGCATGCCGACCGCAGCGGAGATCACACCTCAATTCCTGATCCTGGGAGTTATCTGGTATATCGTTTTTCTTTTCTCCACGACCTGCCATGAAGGGGCGCACGCGCTGGCCTCGAAATTGGGCGGAGACACGACGGCGTTTCACGGCGGACAGGTAACTCTGAATCCGATTCCGCACATACGGCGGTCGCCGTTTGGCCTGGTGGTGGTGCCGATCATTTCGTATTTTGTGGCGCACTGGATGATTGGGTGGGCCAGCGCGCCGTACGATCCGGGATGGCAAGAACGTTACCCGAGGCGAGCCGCTTGGATGGCTTTGGCTGGACCGGCGGCAAACTTCACACTGGTGATACTTTCCGCGCTGGGGATTCGCATTGGAATGCTGCTGGGATATTTTCGCATGCCCGTGTATGTTGGCTTCACGCGGGTCACCGAAGCGTCCGGGCCAGGGATAGCGGGGTTCGCGGCTACCTTTCTGAGTATTATTTTCCTGCTGAATCTTTTGCTGGGGACATTCAATTTGCTGCCCGTACCTCCCTTGGATGGGAATACGGGAATTACTTTGTTCATGAGCGAAGGGACGGCGCTGAGGTTCCTTAGTTGGTCGCATCGGCAGGGATTCGGAATGCTGGGTTTGCTGCTAGCGTGGTATTTGTACGACGAAATGTTTCCCTACATCTTCAGGTTTGCTCTGGCTGTGCTGTATCCCGGCTCGCATTGGGGCTAGCGCTGGAGCGTCTTCGATATCTTCCTTCCGGCCTGATTCAGAAGCGAACAGATGTTTCGATAAACACGCGACGCGCAGGAGAAGTTTGCGTACGCGAGGCTCTAAGTCTTTCTGTATCCGCGCGCCGGGCTGCCTATCTTTGGCATCGCTTCTGCAATAGTGAAAGCGCAGAGGCAAGCATGCATTCATCGTTGGATGGGCCAAACAGCTACCGGGTGGAGGTTTCAGGCTGGGATTCACGAGAGCTTTTCTTCGTGGAAAAGACCATGTTTCAGTGGACTGATTCCGGGGAGAAGAGTGTGGGTTTGATGTCCCGGTTGCGAGAGGGCTGCGTGGTGTTTGTCCGCTTGATTCATGCGTTCGCGGAAAATGCCAACTTCCCTGTGGCCTACCGGGTACTGAGCATTACATCGGACGATGGGGACGGGCGAGGATGCGTGCGGCTGGTTCAATTGCATCCGCGATATGAGAGCAGCCATGAAGATCGCGCGCTAGCTGACGCGGCAGGAAATGGAGACGCACCGAAGCGGATGAATTAGGGATGGATGGGCCGAGGCGGGCAGCATTAGAAATTTCTTAGATTAGTTCCGCAATGAAATTGCTCTACCGATTTGGGATTCGACCGAACGTAATTGAAACAAGCTGTAAACTTAGGGGCTTTCCGCTCTGAATTTCTTTTTCTCAATTAAAAGCAACAATCTACGGCTTTTAATCGTCCACCTGTATGCCATATTTATGTGAATTTTCACGCGCGAGTCGCCCAACAACCGTGTGGCTAATTGGCACGGGCCTTGCCTATACGTTGAATCATGCTAGCCGTCGAAGAAAGACCGGTACTTGAAGCAGCCCGTAAGAATCTCTCCGTATGTGTATTGGATGAACAATCCAATCAAGCAGAGTTGACCTCGGTGCGATTGCAAAAGGCCGGGTTTCCAGCCATGGGAACCACGCATCCGGAAGAAGCGTTGCAAAGCGTGCGAGCAGGCGCATGCCGGGTGGTGGTTGCCGACGTGAAGACGCCGGGGACGGACGGATTGAAGTTTTTGGAAAAGACTTTGCAGTGCGACCCGGGGATGTTCGTGGTACTGGTGACCGGCTATTACTCGGTGGATGCGGCGATTGAAGCGATCAAGCACGGCGCTTACGATTATCTTTGCAAGCCGGTGAATTACGAGCGGCTGCTGAAGGCTCTCGACGATCTGGCGGAGCGATTCACGCAGCGCTCACAGATTCGAGATCTCGAAGACAAACTTCTGGACAATCTGCTCTTTCACGGGATCGTGGGCCGAAGTCCGGCGATGCTGGAAGTATTTGACCTGGCTAGCAAAATCGCGCGGCACTATACGAATGTGCTGATTACGGGTCCCACCGGATGCGGCAAAGAATTAATCGCTCGCGCGCTGCACCAAATGAGCCCGGTGGCGCGGGAACGCTTTGCTGTTTGCAACTGCTCGGCGCTGGTAGACACGCTGCTGGAAAGCCAGCTTTTCGGGCATGTTCGCGGCGCGTTCACGGGAGCGAGCGAGACGCGGCCGGGTCTTTTTGAATACGCGAACAACGGCACGGTATTCCTGGATGAAATTGGGGAAACGTCGTTGCATATGCAAGCGAAGCTGCTGCGCGTGATTCAGAACCGCGAGATTCAGCGAGTGGGATCGCCGGAAGTGAAAAAAGTGGACGTGCGCTTGATCGCTGCGACGAACCGCGACCTTCGCGCGGAGGTGCTGGCCGGGCGTTTTCGCGAGGACCTTTTCTATCGTTTGAGCAGCATTGAAATCCACGTGCCGGGGCTTTCGGAACGCCCCGCGGATATTCCGATACTGGTGCAGCATTTTCTGAAGAAGTACAGCGAGGCTTACGGCAAGCCTATACAGGGTCTTACGCGGCGCGCGCAGATTTTGCTGCTGCAGCACGACTGGCCGGGGAATGTTCGCGAGCTGGAAAACGTGATTGCCAGCGCGGCAATCACCACAACCGCGGAATTTATCGACATCGGCGATTTTCCGGAACATCTGCAAAGGCCGGGGCGGCGCGATTCTGCATCGGAGGAAAGCTGGCGGCCGCTGCCGCTGGACGAAGTTCGGCGCGTACACATCCAGCGCGTGTTGGACATGTGCAAAGGCAATCGCGTGCGCACGGCGCAGGTTCTGGGAATCGGACGCACGAGTTTGTACCGTTTCTTGAAACGCTCGGCCAATGGAAAGTCCGCGATGAGCGCTGCTTAGAATCCTCTCGAATCTTCGCGCGGTATCAGTCCGAATCATCCGGGCTAAGGAGAATGAGATGAGAAAGCAGCAGCAAGAAGGGCTGCAGCAAGCGAGAGGCGTGGTTACTCAAGACCGGCGCAGGGAAGAGCGCGTGGATCTGGAATTCGTGATTGAGGTTTGCGGATTCGATTCTTTCCTGCGCTTTTTCACCGAACGCACGGAAACCCGCAATGTGAGCGGCTGGGGCTGCCAATTTCCTTTGCGGATTGAAGTGTCGGAGGAAGCCGTTTTGGCCGTGCGAGTGATCCGGCAAAACGGCGACGGCGAGTTAGCTTCGAAGTCAGCTTTATTTCGCGTAGTGCGCGTGAGCCAGGAAGCCAAAGGAATTTTAGTTCACGCGCAGAAAATGCAGCCTTATAAGATTTGGAATGCTGAGATTCCGATGCTCAACTGAGATTGAGTGACGCGGCGAGCGCGACGTTGGGGGCGTCGTAACGCGGACCCGGCGCATGGTTAGGTTGGGGAAACCACGCACCAAGTCCTATTCGTCACGCAAGAGAAACAAAGCGAAATCGCAGGCCCGGACGATCATCCCGCAATCCGTTTCGAAGACTCCTCTGCCCGTTTCTACTTTCCGCTGGATGTGTAAGCGGCGTTATGAAGCAAGGACGGCGGCAGCGCGATCGTGGAATCCATACGGACAAGCATGCCGGTTTGCGCTGGAAGGTCCAGGTCCTTGCCCTTCTTTATGGCAATGTAAGCCGAAGTGCCGACGATACCGATGACGGTTCCGCGCGCGACGTTGCTGAAGATCACGCCAACGAGCGCGCCAGCGCCGGTGCCGAGGCCCGCGGTCATGATGTCGCCCTTGATGTCGCGCTTCTCTTCCACCACCACACCTTCCGTGGTTTTCAGATCCTTGCGGCTCTTCTGCGCTTCGGGACCGCCGCTGTAGAGCGAAAGGATACTCATCTGCACGGGGAAGATGCGGCTTTCCACCTCGATGGAATTGAATACGAGATTCAAGGAAGCTCCGCCGCGGAAAAGGCCGAAGAACTTCGGGCGGGTGACGCCGGTTACCGTGCCGTGAACTTTTGCTCCGGCCGGCAATAGGAGCTGGTTGCCGATGAAAACGGGTTCGGCAACGATAGCGGTGAAAGGATCGCCGTCGTGGGCAACGTTGGTGCTTAGTCCGCTAGCCATGGTGAGGCGAACCTGGGTTCCAGGCTGTATGGCGTTCGATTGTTGAGCGTGTACCGCGGGTGTGAGCCAGAGCAAAAACGACAATACTGCACAAACACTGATAAAGCGCTTCATTATATCCTCCGGGCTTTGCAATTTTGGTTATGCCAAGCCATCCCCGTTTCGTGGGGTTACCGCTGGCGCCGCGGTGCGAGTGCGGAGGATGCACCCGCAGATAAGATACTCTGCCGCCGCAAAGGGTTTCCCGAAAATCAAGATGGCATGTTCCTAATCACCAAGCCCCTCACTTAAAGGGATTTGGGAGAAAAGGCTTGCTGGGGCCTCGAAATCGCGCCCTGTCCCTTCGTACAGTTACACCGCAGGACAACGTGTTCCGTTCCGATACTTTCCTACGCCAGAAGGAATGGCTAACCTCGCTTACAGGCGAGCTTCAGAGGCTCTGCCAAGTTTCGGAATCGAACGCTGGGTAAAACAGAATGCGAAATCGCTTGCTGATTCTTTTTGTCTCGCTCGTTTGCGCCGCGTCACTGGCGTTCGCGACAGATTTTGCGGTGGTAGTGCATTCGTCGAACCCGGTGAAGGCGATGAGCTTAGCGGATCTGGGCAAAATCTTCCGAGCGAAGACAGCCGCCTGGCCAAACGGACGGAGCATCACCGTGGTCCTGCGCGAGCCAGATTCGCCGGGAATGAAATTCGTACTCGAAAAAGTTTTGGGCGGCAGCGCGGAAGAGGGGCGAGCGATTCTGAACGACCCAGCGCGCAAGACTACCGTGCCAGTGGTCTTTGTTTCAAGCGATGAGGAAGTTGTGAAGGTGGTGGAAGCAAATTCCGCAGCGATAGGCGTGGTGGACGTTTACAACATCACCAGCGGAGTGAAAGTAGTGAAGATAGACGATAAGCAGCCGTTCGATCCCGGCTACGTTTTGAAAGGCCACTAAATAATGCAGGGAAACTTCATGCGAGGAATCATGAACATCCGAAACCTTTTTCTATATTCAATTATTGGTTTGATGGGCGCAGGCGCAACGGGCGGCTCAGTATGCGCGCAGGACCGCACGATTCCCTTCAGCACGACTTCCGCGGAGGCCGGCCACTGGTACGAGCTGGCGATGAAAGAGCGGGAAGACTTGCTGTTCGTCGATAAGGGCATCGATTCGATGCGCGAAGCGGTGAAAGCAGACCCGCACTTTGCGCTGGCGCACGCTGCGCTGGCTTATTTCACGAACGACCCGGTGGAGGAAAAACGCGAACGGGCGCTGGCGCAGAAGAACATCGAAAATGCGTCGCCGGACGAGCGTTTACTGATCACCTGGATGAACGGTGTCAAGGACGGCAATCTGGTTCCGGCTATTGCGGCGATGAATGATCTGCTGGCGAAGTATCCGCACGATTATCGCCTTGCAAACATGGACGCGGAATGGCTGTGCTCCAATCAAGGCGCGTTTGAGCACGGCGAGGCCGTCCTGCAAAATGTCCTGAAGAACGATCCAAAATATTTTCCGGCGCTGAACAACCTGGCCTACTGCTACGCGCTTAGCGGCCAGCCAAAATTGGCTCCTGCCCTGATGGAGCAGTACGTTGAGCTGCTCCCGAACCAGCCGAATCCGCAGGATTCCTACGGCGAAATCATGCGCATGCTTGGCGATTATCCGGCGGCGCTGGAACATTACGGCAAGGCTTTGCAGATCGATCCGGATTTCAACACTTCGAAAGTGGGTATCGCGTCGACGTATGCGCTGATGGGCGACCAGGAAAAGGCTCGCGCGCAATATCTGGTGGCAATCGCGGGGACCAACGAAAGGGCCACGAAGTTTGATTACCGCATTCTGTGGGCCATGACCTATTACCGCGAAAATCAACCGGAACAAGCGCGGCAGGAGCTGATGAAAATCTCCGCAGAAGCGGAGCGCGGCGGACTGGCTATCGAGCATGCCGAAGCACATCGGGACATGGCGCTTTTTAATCCGGAGCCGCAGGGCGCACTGAAAGACATCGATCATGCCCGGGTGGCGCTTCTAGCACATGATTTCGCGTCGGGAGACCGCGACAACGAGCTAGCTACGATCCTGTTTACCCGAGCATTTATCGCCGCGCGCGCCGGATTGCAAAACGAAGTCCAGAAATCCGTACAGCCGCTCAGCGTGATGGCGCGAACGAGCCGCAGCGATGCGGTGCAACGCGCGTATCACTCCGCAAACGGAGCCCTGTTGTCGCTGCAGGGCAAATACGACGCGGCTATCAAGGAATTAGAAGACGACGCGCAGAATCCGCTGGCATTGCAACTGCTCGCGGATGCGCAGGACAAAGCGGGCCAGTCGGCCGAAGCGCAGAAAACTCTGGTGACGCTGGCCGCGATCAATGATGAGCGGGTGGAGACGGCGGTCGCTGTGCCGCCAGCCCGCGCAGCATTGAAGGCGAATCCTCCGACAACGGCGGAAGCTACGCCGTTCCACGTTCACCCATAGATCAATTCAGAAGCGCGCTACCAGCTCTCCTGGTAGCTGGTAGCGGCGGCTTTAACTCCGAGAATAACGAAGCGACCTCGGAATCGCGCCAAGGTAAATTCCTTACCTGAGATTTCAGTAAAACTTTCTGCTGTGCTAGACTTCGCTAGCGGTGCTGAGAGAAATTTTTCTGCAGCGCCGATCGGTGGAACTTCGGGCTCTGTGCGACGATTCCCCGCAAACCCCGCCAGGCCCGGAAGGGAGCAACGGTAGCGGGTCAGCTTCGTGCGCCGCGGAGTACCCGAAGTTCCTCTTATCGCGGCGCGAGCACCGGAGGCGAGACCGACCTTCTGATGAGCTATAAAGTCATAGCGCGAAAGTATCGTCCCCAAACATTCAGTGAAATTGTGGGCCAGCAGCACGTGACGCGAACGCTGGCCAACGCGATTAATTCGAATCGCGTGGCGCATGCGTACATATTTTCGGGCGTGCGCGGCGTGGGAAAAACCACGACTGCGCGCATCCTGGCCAAAGCGCTGAATTGCGCGAGCGGGCCGACAGCAAATCCGGATAATACTTGCGATTCCTGCCGCGAGATTTCCGCGGGGACGTCACTCGACGTGTTGGAAATCGATGCGGCTTCCAATCGCGGCATCGACCAGATTCGCGAACTGCGCGAAATGGTGCGTTACGCGCCAGCTTCCAGCCGCTACAAGGTAGTGATCCTGGACGAAGCGCATCAGTTGACGGGTGAAGCGTCGAACGCTTTGCTGAAAACGCTGGAAGAGCCGCCGGAGCGAGTGGTTTTTATTCTGGCTACCACGCGCGCGGAAGATTTGTCGGAGACGATTAAATCGCGGGCGCAACTTTTCCAATTTCGTTCGCTGACTTTCAAGGAAATTGCGGAAGAAATCGAGCGTATCGCGCGGGCGGAAAATCTAGAGATCGAACCTGGCGCGGTTGCAGTGCTGGCACGCGCGGCGGAAGGCAGTTTGCGGGATGGGCTTTCGCTGCTGGAGCAGGCGATTTCCTACAGCGGCGAGACGGTGACCGATGCGCAGGTGCGCGAGCTGCTCGGCGTGGTGGCGGAGAGCGTGCTCGATGAGCTAGTGGAAGCGATCGCGACGCAATCGGCGGAGCGCGCCCTTGGATTGGTGCATCGGCTGATCGGCGAAGGGCAAAATCTGCAGCATTTCTGCCGCGAGGCGATTCGACACTTCCGCAATCTTCTGGTGTCGCTGGTTTGCGGGGCGGATTCTGAATTGGTGGCTGCGCCTGCTGACGAACGAGCGCGGCTGGCAGAGCAAGCGGCGAAATTCAGCGAGGAAGACCTCACGCGATTTTTTAATATACTGCTGATCACCGATGACGACTTGCGGCGAAAGCCGGATCCGCGATTGCATCTGGAGTTGGGGCTGCTCAAATTAGTAAACGCGCAGCGGCTAGCGCCGTTGGAAGAAATTCTGGCAGATTTGCGGGGCGGAAATACCGGGACGAAGGCTCCCGCTCCGCCGTCGGGAGCACGGCCGAGGGCGATGTCTGCGACGCAGTCGGCGTCTGGATCTGGAAGTACTGTGCCAGCACGCGAGCCGATTAAAGTTAGCGCTGCACTGGCGGCAGTTTCCAATATTCCGAGTGCAGACGAGGAACTGAGTGCGAGTCCAGCTTCGGCGGCGGTGGGTGGTCCAAGCGGTCGCGTAACTTCTTCCACCGGGCCATTTTCCGTAGCGCCGGTTTCTTCGGGGCCGGTGCCTGCGTCGCCGCCGCGGATCGTTGCGCGTGCAGCTGGAGACGCAGCGGGCGGACTTGCCTCAGCGCAAGTGGAAGCGATCAAAGCGGCGTTGCAAGGACAAAAATTTTTGTGGTCGATGGTGGAGCACGCCACGCGTTGGGAAATCGAAGCCGGCGAACTGCATCTTTTTTTCCCCAGCGAGAGCCGTTCGCTGGCGGAGATGTTGCAAGCGCGCGACCCAATGGAACGATTGCGCACAGTGTTGAACCAAGTGGTCGGCAAGCCACTGCGGGTCTGTGTTAAGCTTGAGAGTGGACGTGCGAGCGCGGTTCGCAGCTCGGAATTGCGCGCGCGGTTCGAAGAAGATCCGATCGTTAGGGCCATGCTTGAAAAGTTCGGCGGCCAGATTTCCAAGGTCAAGCGCCCGGCCGAGGAATAAAAATGGAAGTGAAAGCTCTACAGCAGATGTTGTCGCAGTTCCGGCAAGTCCAGGAAAAGCTCGAAAAGCAACTTGACGAGATTTCCGTGGAAGCTTCGGCCGGCGGCGGCATGGTGACGGTGAAGATGAACGGTCAAAAACAATTGACCGAAGTGCGCGTGGAGCCGGACGTTTTCAAAAGCAAAGATCAGGAAATGCTGCAGGAACTGATATTGGCAGCGGTGAACGACGCCGCGCGGCGAGTGGACGAAGAATTATCCAAGCAGGTGAAGGATCTTACGGGCGGTTTGCCAGGAATCGCGGGAATGAAAATTCCCGGCATGTTCTAAGCCGAGTTCGGCAGGGCCGGTCTCACGTGCGATAGCGGTTCCCTTCTCTTTTGAAATCCACGTAACAGGAAGTGATGCATGCCTGATTTTGCGCCCTCCGTGACGCGATTGATTGACGAATTAAAACGATTGCCGGGCATCGGGCAGAAAACCGCCCAGCGTCTGGCATTTTTTTTGTTGCGCGTGGATAAGGACCAGGCGTTCGCCTTGTCTGATGCGATTCGCGACGCGAAGGAAAAAGTGCGGGAGTGTTCGATCTGCAACAATATTACGGATGCGGATCCTTGTATTTTCTGCGCCAGCCCGTCGCGGAACAGATCCATCATATGCGTGGTGGAAGAAGCCACGAACATACAAGCAGTGGAAAAAACGCGGCAGTTCAGCGGGCTTTACCATGTGCTGGGTGGTTCGCTATCGCCGCTGCAAGGGATTGGGCCGGACCAAATCAAGATTAAGAGTTTGATCGAGCGATTGAAAGGCGGGACGGTGGAAGAAATCATTGTGGCCACGAACCCTACGGCAGAGGGTGAGGCCACGGCCGTTTATCTTTCGAAGCTGATTAAGCCGCTGGGTGTTCATGTCACGCGCATCGCGATGGGAATCCCTGTGGGGTCGGACCTGGAGTACGCGGACGAAGTTACCATGTCGAAAGCGATGGAAGGACGCCGGGATCTTTAGGCTGCTTCATTTCTGCGGGATTTAGTGGTGTCGATCCAAGCCGAATACCGGATGATCTTTTGTTCCGGTAATCTTAATCGGTATATCGGTTCCGCCATTCTTGCCTTTGAAAAACGGATCGACTGCCTTCAAGAAAAATGATTTCACTCCGGTAGTGGTCTGCGAGAGTTTGGCGTCCATGTGCAATTTGCCATGGAAATCCATTTCGCCGGTGGTCATCTGGTAGGTTCCGGCCATTTGCACCGAAGCTCCTTCGACTGAAAAGGTCAATTCCTGGAAGGTGATGAGACCTTTATCCTGAACGAACTTCCCTTTGAGTTCGGAGACCGCAGTTCCCAAGTCGGTGGCTTTGGGCTTGCCTTGGGCCTTTTTGCTGAGCGTGTCGATCTTTCCTTGGACCGTGGAGCTTGTAAATTCCGCGTCCCCCACGCCGAATTGTCCTTGAATGGCCATGCGTTGAAGGATGTCCGTGTCCGCCTCGCCGATTTCGATCTGCGCTTTCAGCGTGGCGGAGCCGGTCATCACGGGCTGGTCGGCCTTCACCGTGAGCCAAAGCAAATCTTCAATGCGCGCATCGTTGGAGACGACATCGAGTTTGATGGTGCGGCCCCGCACACCGGGCTTCATGTCCACCACTTCGCCTTTCACGTGCAGAGTGCTGTTGCGAAGCTTGGCGAGAACGCTATTCAGGATGACATTGCCGTTGGTGCCGTCGACGATGGCGTCGTAATCGGTATGCAGCGATTCAGGATGGCCGGCGATGTTCAAGGCAAAATTCGGTGTGTCGGTTTCACCGTGAACCGCCAAATAATTCAGCGGGCCTTTGAACGCTCCGGTGGAATTCATGGTGCCGGAGATCCCTTTGATGGTGCTGAAGTCAGCGTTTTCGAAATCGTACTTCGCGTCTATGGGAAGGGTGCTGGGGTCTTCAGGCTGCCAGGGGCCAAAGAGGCCCTTAGAATCAATTTCGCCCCGGGGAGTAGGGTTAGTGAGAATCGCGTGAAAATTCGCGGGGCGGTCAAAACTGAAATTGTTGATCTCCAAATGATGAATCTCAAAATCTTCGGGCTTTTTTCCGGGCTGGGCGCGGAGAATCACCAGGAGAGCGTCGTCGGCGTGAATGTCGTCAATTACTGCCGGGTATTTCTTCGACAGATCCTCATCGGTTTTCTTGAGCAGGGGTGGGGCTCCGGGTTGATGAGGCGGGGTGTTAATCTGCAAGCCGATCAAGCGGACGCTGGAGATATGCATTTTCGGGCGCAAAAGTTCGAGCAGGCTGGCATCGACAATTATTTCTTTGGCCTGAATTAGGGGAGGTATGTCGGTGCGGCCGTTGTGGCGTAAAACCAAGCCTTCGATGGTCACGCGCGTGCGCGGAAGCAGGGCCACGTGAAACTCAGCAAACTGAACGTCACTCTTGAAATGCGTGCTAAGAATCTGGATTGCGCGTTTGTGCAGGTAACCCGGCATGCGGCCGGAGGCTACGTAAAGACCGACCAGAAGGATAACAATCAAAATTCCAGCGACCAGAATCAGAACGCGAATGACGGAGATGGGGGGCTTTTCGGTCAGTTCTGTGGACACGTCAGCATCATAGCGAAGGTCGCAAAGCTTTACTAGAAAAGTGCGCAATCTAAACTGAAATATGCTGCGTTTTGCTCTTCTTGATTCTTGGGAATGCGCGGCGTATAGGTATAGGCGACCAGCACGGAGGCGGCGCGATGGTGGCGCTTCAGAAGTACATGGCACAGTACGACCAGGAGCACACGAATCCGTGGAACAAGCTGCTTCACGGAATCGGGATTCCGCTCATTTTCGTGGGGGTCGTTCTGGCGTGCTTTACGCTGTGGCGGATTGGCTTAGCGCTTTTTCTGATCGGATGGGTCCTGCTGTTTCTGGGGCATTTCATCGAGGGGAATAAACCGGCGTTTTTTCAGGGCTTGATTTACTTTCTGGTCGGGCCGGTGTGGATCGCCAAGGAAGTTAAGGACGTGCTGCTCGGGCATAGCCACTCCTCTGTTTCGCGTTAAACAAGTAACCCTTTCGCACAGTCCCTTGATGCGGCTCGACCCTTCCTAGCAGCAGTGCTACCCTTAACAGACACCCCTCTTGGAGGACTGTGTGACGGATTCAGCGGCATCGATCGATCCAGACGCACAGAAGCGCCGCAGCACGCGCATCGTGCAGGCCGTGCCTATCACGGTGACGGGTGTGGACGCTCTGGGTCAACCCTTCAAGGAACGCACCACGACGGTGATGGTGAATTGCCACGGCTGTAAGTACCAATCGAAACATTACGTTCCAAAGAATTCCATGGTCACGCTGGAAGTCCCTCGTCCGGAAGCTGGGCAGAAACGGACTACGCAAGGGCGCGTGGTTTGGGTGCAGCGTCCGCGCACGGTGCGCGAACTATTTCAGATTGGGCTTGAGTTCGAAGTTCCGGGCAACGTCTGGGGCATCGCGTTTCCACCGGAAGATTGGTTTTCTTCGCCGTACGAGGCGGGGGTGGAAACTTCGAAGCCTGCTGCAGCTCACGAGCCGAAATTATCGGTTGCGCCGCCGAGCGCTGCTCCGGCGTCGGCTGCGCCGACGCTTGTCCCGCGAGAACAGAAGACGGAGACGCCTCACTCGGTTTTAAGAACGCCTGCAAGCACTCACACAAAACCAGTGACGCCCGAGCAGCAAGTGTCCGTGCCTTCGGGTTCGGCGGGCGCAGGAACGCCTGCCGCGCCACGGACGCCGCAAGAACTTTTGTCGCAGAAGCCACCTGTGGCGACGGTGCCCGCGTCCGCGCAGGGTGCCGCTACAGCAACGCCTCCGAGCGCGCCCGTGAGTGCGGGCGATGAAGACAAGATTCATGTGGTGCCGCCTACCTCGGCGGAATTGCAAGGTCCGCTGGCGCGCCAAATGGCGCAGATGGTGGATGAGGTAAAGGAAAAGCTCGACAAGTCATTGCGCAGAGGCGCGGAAGCGGCCATCACCGAAGAAATGGCGATTGCGCGCCAGCAACTCGATGTACAGCTTCACGAAGCCATCGAGCGAGCCATCAAGGTTTCGATGGAGCGCGTGTCGGAGTCCTCGGTAAGAAAAGTTGTCCAGCAGGCTACGGATCGCACATCCGCGATTGTGGAAGAGGCGCGCAAGGCGACAGAGGCGTCGGCGATTCATTTGGACGAGAAAATTCGCGAGGCTGTGCAGCAAGCGGTGAGCGGGGCCGCGGATCAGGCGGCGCAACAAGCCGCTCAACAGGCAGCGGAGCAGACGGCCGCGCATAGTCTAAAGCAGGCGGTGGATGAAGCGGTGGATCGGGCTCTGGTGGAGCGTGCTGCGTCCACGCCATCGCTGGAAATTCTTTCTTCTCCTGAAGCGGCCCAGCAGCATCTGGAACAGTGGCGCAAAAACCTGGAAGAGACGGCGCAGGGCGTTCGAGCACAGACTGTGGAGCGATCGCAGGCGGAGATCGCGGCAGCAAATGAGCGCTGGCAGCAACAATTTGAGACGAGGCTGGCGGGCGCGTCAAACGAATTCGACGAAAAGGTTACGCGAGCGTCGAACAAAATCGGCGAGAAGATTTCCGAGGTATCGCAGCAAGCGATAGCGCAAGCGGAGCAGAACGTGCGCGAGCGCAGCCAAAGTTTGCGCGCTTCGCTGGACGAAGCAATCGATGGCGCGGCTACAACCATAGAATCTCTTGGAAATAGCCTGAAACAAGAGCGCGACCGGGCGGAACTAACGAAATCGCAGCTTCAAGATGTGGCACGAGTCACGCTGGAACAGACGCGCCAGCACTTGGATGAACTTCTGGCGAAGCAACACGAAGAGATCGGGCGCAGAGCGGATCAAGTGATCGCGGAACGCGCGCAGCAGATTGAACCTGCGCTGGATGCGCCCGCACAGAGAGTACTTGCACGCGTTTCTGCAGAACTCGATCAGAGAATTACGCCGAAGCTCGAAGCGGTGGAAGGCCTTGCGTCCAGGCTCGATAACGTGGAACAACAGGCAGCGAATCTGCAGAACCACATCCGGGAGCAGATGCGCCAGGCGACCGACCATGCAGCGCAACTGCAAAATTCAATTCGCGAGCAGGCGCAGCAATCTTCGCAACAAGTGATACAAGAAACGCTTCAGCACCTTCGCGCGGAGTCGTCCAAGGTTCCTGCGGAGGTGGAAGAAGCTTGCCGGGCTTCGCTTTCGAAAATTCAAGAGGACTTGCAGCAGAAAAGCACCGAGACGCAGCACGAAACATACGAGGCGCTATCGAAAGCGTCCGAGTGGTATCAGAAAAAAGCGCAGACCACGATGCAGGGCTCGCTGGAGAAAGCGGTGGAGCAATCCAGCACCGCGTTACGCGACCGCGCGGCGGAAGTTTCCAGCATGCTGGCTTCCGAGCTCGACCACTACCGGCGCACGTATGTGGAGCACAGCACGGCTCAAATTGAAGACGCGGCGAGCGAGATAGTATCCCGCGAGCGTGAGAAGCTGAACGAAACTTCGCAAATTGCGACGGCGACTTTTTCGGACCAGGTGCAACGCGTCACCACGGAATCATTGCGTCGGTTTGAAGTGAGTTCCCGACTGGCGCTGGAGAAAGCGCGCTCCGACATGGAATTCAACCGCGAGGGATCGTTAGCTGAATTCCAGCAGAAAATGGACGAGCGCATGATGGAAGGCGTGGAGCAAGCGCGGACGTTCCTGCAATCGCAACTGGCGCCGTTAATCGAGACGTGGGAAGAGAAGCGCGAAGTTGAGAAAGAAGAGTGGATGCAGCAATTGAAGAAATCCACGGAAGAGTCTATCGAAGAGTATAAGGCTCGTCTGGAAAACGCTTCGAACTCCTGGTTGCTGGCTTCCGCCACTACACTGGGGCAGCATTCACAAGCTGTGCTGGATACCATCGCCAAGGCTGCGGAAAAGAGGCTTCGCGAGACTTGCTCGCAGGTTCTCGCCGGAATGGGCGATACGCTGAAGGAAAAGCTCCTCGGAATTTCCACGGACTTCAACACCGAAGAAGATCAAGAACCTCCCAAGCATAAGAAGTAGTTAACCTCCGCGTCGCTTTCGGCTGCAAGCCCCGTCCCGGTATAATGCTCGGCATGTCGAATCAGGCTTACCTAAGCATTTGGTGCAAGGATTTTCCGGAAGAGCTGATATTGGAGAGATTCGAGAGATTTCTTTCCACTGTTCCCTTCTCCGCGAAAAATCCTGGGTTCACGCATTTGGAAATTCGCGCGGTGGATTGGACGGAATCGCCCATTTACGAGCAAGACTTAAGGTCTGTTCCATTGGACGCGGCGAGCATCGTGGAACTGTGCAAGGCTTACGTGCATAACGACTGTTGCATCTCGGTTCGATCGCATTGGGATTTGTGGGTTTACGAAGGCGATCCGGCACGCTGGCAACTCGAAGCGCAACCTGTGGAGCTTCTTTGTTACGGCGAAGATTTCGACGAGGGAGTCTGGCGGCAGGACGGCCATTTGGAAGTGAATTTTGGCTTCGAGCATTTGTTTACCGGGCACGCTGGGTTGCTCGGCATACGACAGATTGCACGGCCCAAAGCGGAGAGTCCGGAGGAGGAGCGTTTTCTGGAGGCCATGGCGCGGCCGGAAAATCTGCACAATTATTATGAGAAGACTCGCGACAACATAAAAAAGCTCTTCGACTGGGTTCGCCGCATCGAAAAAGAACTGCCGGTGGCGAAGCTCCGGCTGTGGTCAGAGGGGGAAGAAAACTTTGAAGCTCGGCTTGAGGAAATTCTGGCTGTTCGTTAGCTTGCTTGCAATGCTTTCAGTGGCGATTCCGATGGCGTCGGGCTTGGCAAATTCAAAGCGCGCGCACGAGCTGACGCTGGCGGGTTTGCGTCCGGGACACGACAAGATTGTTGCGCCGCAGAAAACTTTTCGCAAGCTCGATCGCGACGACTCGGCAACGGACGCTTTGCTGTGGGGCGATGTTTGCACGCATCGGGAGCTTCACGTGGAAGTCGATGCCAACAAAGTGGTGCAGACGGTGACGGTGGACAACAACTACAAGCCTGACATCATGGCGAAATGCCTTTCGATTGTAATGGCTCCCAGCAGACTGAAGCTGCTCGCGACCGGCCACGGGTTGCAACTGGGAGATTCCTGCGACCGCGTGGCGGAAATATATGGCAAGCCGGAATCTGAGAGTCCTTCCGTGAGAGGGAGCGAACAGCTAGAATTATCGTTGTACTCATTTGATTGGGCAGGGGCGGGTGTGCCGCAGGTGATGGAAGTATCGTGCGATGCTTCGTCGAAAAAAGTGGCGGCGATCACGCTTGCGGCGTCAACGCTTTGATCCTGCTGTGCAAAGAAATCATGAAAACAATCGGACTTGTGGCGGTAATTTTCACGGCGCTTACCTTGGCTTCCTGCGGCAGTTCGAGTCCGACAACTCCGACAACTACTGCGGGGAGAGAGGAACCAGCCGCTTCAGCGGCGCCGGCTAAACCTGCGATTCCGGCCGATATACAAAAAACAGCGGAATTAGCGTTGGGATCGGAGACGGACGTTTTGGCGTATGGCGATCTTTCCCAGAGCGGGCCGCAACAGATTCTGGCTATCAACCGTTTGAAAGCGGCTCCGCCAGGGGTGTCGGCAGAAGGCATACTGCTCACGCGCGCGGTTATATTGGAAAATGCGGGCACTTCGTGGAAACAGATATTTCTTTGCGACGAGCATCTAAAGAACACCAAGGGATTTCTGGGTGGAACGCCGCTGGCAGCGGTGAATGGCTGGCGGTTGCAATACGAGCAGCATGACAAAGGGCTGGAAATGTATTTCACGCCGCTGATGTCGCCGAAGGGCGAAGGCGGACACGTGTTGCCGGTGGGAATTCGTTGGAACCCGAAGGTGAAACGGTACGAATCGTTGGATCGAACGTTTGAAAATTTTCTCGGTGAGTTGCCTGCGCTGGAGACTCCGGAGTCGCAGATTCGATAATGAGCGCCATTGCCCAACCTGTCGTTGCTACCGCGCGGAAGCCGAAGCCCCATATTTCCGGCTGGAGAGAGTTGAAGTCGCTGATCCCCTATGTGCTGCGGTACAAGGGGATGACCGCGCTGGGACTTTTGACGCTAGCGCTGATGGGGCTGGTTGGGGCGCTGCCGCAGCTGATCATCGGAATGATCACGGATTTGCTTCAAGGATCACCGCACGCGCTTTCTACTTTGAGTGGATTTTCGCGATCTCTGCTATCGCCACTTTTTTCGTTCTATGCGCCATTCAGCCGCCACGCTCTGGGAATTTACTGCGTGATTCTCGTCGTCGTGATGCTTGCAAAAGGATTTTTCTCGTTCTGGACGAGATGGATACTCATTGGCGTCTCCCGCGAGATTGAATACGACCTGCGCAACGATTTGCTCGCGCGGCTGGTTTTGTTGGAGCCCGAATTTTACGTGCGCAACCGGACCGGCGATTTAATGTCGCGCGCAACGAATGACCTGAATGCGGTGCGCATGGTGCTGGGCCCCGGGATTATGTACAGCGCTACGACGATCTCCACCATGGTGCTGGCGATTTTCTTTATGTTGAAACTTTCGCCGGCACTGACGGCGTGGGTTTTGATTCCTGTGCCGATCGTGGCGATCGTAACGCGTTATTTCGGACAGATCATTCACCGGTTATCGGAGCAGATACAAGCAGCGCTGGGAGTGCTGTCAACGCGGGCGCAGGAAAACCTGACGGGCGTACGTGTGATTCGGGCCTACGCGCAGGAGAAGCAGGAAGTCGCTAAATTCGACGAAGCCAATCGCGATTACGTGAATCGCAACATCAAGCTGATCAGCACGTGGAGCCTGTTTTTTCCGGGACTCTCAACGCTGATCGGCATGACCGTGCTGATCTTGCTGTGGCTTGGCGGCAAACAGGTAATCGACCATCGTGTTTCGCTGGGAACATTCAACGCGTTTTATATGTTTCTGATCCAGCTGGTGTGGCCGATGATCGCGCTCGGGTGGGTAACCAATATTTTTCAGCGCGGTGCGGCATCCATGGGACGGCTGAACTACATCATGAACGCGGAGCCGGGGATTCGCGACGCGTCCGCTCCAGCGCATACGCCGTCGGATCGTTACAATATGCGGCCGAATGGCGACGCGCCGCCCGCGCAGGAACGATCAAATATTCGCGGCGAAATTGACTTCCGGAACCTCACCTTTACGTATCCGACTTCGGGCTCAGAGACGCGGCCGGGCGAGCCAGTTCTTCACGACATTAACTTGCACATCCCGGCAGGTTCCACGCTGGCTGTAGTGGGACCAACTGGAAGCGGCAAGACCACGTTGGCAGCTTTGATCGCGCGTTTGTGGGAAGCGCCTCCGGGTACTTTGTTCATCGATGGGCGTTCGATCCGCGATTATCCGCTTACGGAACTTCGCAGCGCGATCGGGTACGTTCCGCAAGACACGTTTCTGTTCAGCGAAACGATCAGCGAGAACATTGCCTTCGGGGTTACCGATGCGATGGAGGAACAAGTCTTCGAGGCGGCCGAAATCGCCAGCATTTCGGGTGAAATTGATAGCTTTCCACAGCGGTTCGGCACCATGGTGGGCGAACGCGGCATCACGCTCTCGGGCGGGCAAAAGCAGCGAACGTCTTTGGCTCGCGCCATACTGCGCCAGCCGCGGATTTTGATCCTGGACGATTCGCTGGCGAGCGTTGACACCGATACGGAAGAACGAATCTTGCGCCGCTTGCGCGACGTAATGAGCCAACGCACGACGATTTTGATTTCGCACCGCGTTTCGACAGTGAAGAACGCGGACATGATAATTGTTTTGCGCGACGGCTACATCATCGAGCGCGGCACGCACGACGAGTTGCTCGCGCACAACGGCTATTACGCGGACCTATATCAGAAACAACTTCTGGAAGAAGAGCTTGCACGCGAATGAGCGATTTCCGGGAAGAAGAGAAGTTAGGCAAGCTTTACGACTCGGCGCTGACGCGGCGATTGATGAAGTATTTGCGCCCGTATCGCTGGCACGTGGTGGCCGCGGTTTCGATTACGATGGGAGTGACGGCGATGGAAATCGTGTCGCCGTATCTGTTCCACATCGCGGTGGATAAATACATCGTTCCTGGATTTAATTCTTCGATTACGCGCCGTGAAGCGTTGATGGGTCTGTTGTGGGTGGTAGCTGCGTCTGCCGGAGCGCTGTTGGGCAGCTTCGGACTGCAATACGCGCAAGTGCGAATCATGCAGTGGGTGGGACAGGAAACGATGTACGACCTGCGCAAGGAGATTTTCGAGCATCTGCAGCGGCTACCGATGAGTTTTTTTGACCGTAGCCCCGTAGGCCGCCTGGTGACGCGAGCCACTACGGATGTGGACGCGTTAAACGATCTTTTTGCTTCGGGTGTAGTGGCCATGCTGAACGATTTCGTTCTGCTTTTCGCCATGGCCGCTATTTTATTCAAGTGGCATCCATTTCTCGCGTTCGCGACACTATCGCCACTGCCCTTCATGATTTTGTTGACATATTTTTTCCGTAACAAGGTACGCAACGCGAATCGCCGCATCCGGACTGCTATCGCCAGGATCAACGCGTTCTTGCAGGAACATATCAGTGGAATGGCCGTCGTGCAGCTCTTCAACCGCGAATGGAAATCGCGCAAGCAGTTTGAGGAATTGAATCGCGTGCACATGGAAGCATACAAAGAGGCCATTGACGCTTTCTCGTTCTTCTACCCCGCGGTGGAATTTCTGAGTATGGCGGGCCTCGCGTGGCTGTACTGGGTCGGTGGATTGAAGGCCATTGCGGGGGCGATTCCGATCGGCGTCCTGCTGGCATTTATGCTTTACGCGCAACGTTTTTTCCGGCCGATTCAGGACCTGAGCGAGAAATTCAACATACTGCAAACGGCTATGGCCGCATCCGAGCGGATATTTAAATTGCTCGATGAGCCATTTACCATCGTGTCGCCTGCGGAAGTGCAGTCGCTACCTTCGGCTCGCGGGGAAATCGAATTTCGCAACGTTTGGTTTGCGTACACTGGCGGCGCTGCGCCGAAAGAACAAGACTGGGTGCTACGCGACGTTTCATTCCGGGTCGAGCCGGGGCAAACGCTGGCAATTGTCGGACACACGGGCGCGGGCAAAACTACCATCATTCAGCTTCTGTTGCGATTCTACGATATTCAGCGCGGCGAAATTCTGCTCGATGGCGTGGACATTCGCACGATGGAGCTGCAGGAACTGCGCCGCCTGTTCGGTATCGTGTTGCAAGATCCGTTTTTGTTTACCGGGACACTTGAATCAAACGTGAAGCTTGGAACTGAGCGAATTACTCGTGCCGCCACTGAAAGCGCGTTGCGCGAAGTGGGACTTGGTCCCTTTCTTGAATCGCAACCCCTAGGAGTGGAAACGCAGGTCACCGAGCGTGGGTCAACGCTTTCCGTGGGCCAGCGACAGCTTGTGAGTTTTGCCCGCGCCCTGGCTCACGATCCAAAGTTCCTGATTCTCGACGAAGCGACATCCAGCGTGGATACCAAGACTGAGCTTTTGATCCGGGAAGCGCTCGACCGGCTGCTAGAGGGACGCACAGCGGTCGTTATCGCTCATCGGCTGAGTACGATTCAACATGCTCACCGCATTCTCGTTTTCCACAAGGGCAGGTTGCGCGAGCAAGGTTCGCATCAAGAGCTTCTGGTGCTGCGCGGAATTTACTATCGTTTGTATCAGCTTCAATACAAAGAGCAGGAACTCGCTACACCGATGGCGGGCGGCGGGTCGGGATATCCGTATGCTCTTCCTGCTGATGACTAGCGACTTGCCCCAGTCTGCTTATGCGGGTTATTTTGAGAAGCTTCTCTATATCGGTCTCGCTGGAATCCGTCCGCATCCGCGCCTTCCATGACTGAAAAACAAATTTTGATTTCCGCGGGCGAAGCGTCCAGCGATATGTACGCGGCGCGGTTAGTGACCGCTTTTCGCCAGCGAGTAGGCAAGGAAGTACGGTTTTTTGGGATGGGCGGGCCTCGCATGACCGAAGCGGGCGTGGAATTGGTCGCCGATTACCATGAAGTGGCAGTAGTGGGCATCGCCGAAGTAGTTCACAAAATTCCGACGGTGATAAGCGTTCAAAACAGGCTGAAGCGCGAAGCGAAACGGCGCAACGCTGCGCTGGCGATTCTGGTGGATTCGCCGGGGACGCATCTGGGCGTCGCTCGGCGGATGAAGCAAATTGGCGTGCCGGTTGGTTATTTCATTGGTCCGCAGATTTGGGCTTGGCGCGCGGGGCGAGTTCGGATCGTAAAAAGGCGCGTGAATCGGATGGTGGTGATATTTCCATTCGAGGAGAAGATTTACCGCGACGCAGGCGTGCCGGTGAGTTTCGTTGGGCATCCGCTGGTGGATGTAGTGCGGCCGAGCCTGACGCGCGCGGAGTTCGCAGCCCTGCACGAGCTGCACGCGAACAAGCCTATCGTTACAATCTTGCCTGGCAGCCGTCCGAATGAGATTCGTCAGAATTATGGCCGCATCCTCAGCGCATGCGAGCGCTTGAAGCGAGGCAACGGCGACATACAGTTTGTGCTGGCTGTGGCGCCTAATCTGTCAGCGGAATTTTTCTCGGCTTACGCAGGAAATGGCGTCGCAATTAAGCACGTGACTGGCGCTACTTATGACGCTCTGGCCGCGGCAGATTGCGCCATTGTAGCTAGCGGGACGGCCACGATCGAGGCCGCTCTTCTGGGTACGCCCATGGTGGTGATCTACCGGGTTTCTCCCATCTCCGCATTCGTACTTGGGCGCATGATTCGGACGCCGTTCTTTAGCATGGTGAATCTGATAGCGGGAAAGGGCGTGGTGCGCGAGTTGATACAGGATGATTTCACGCCGGAGGCAGTGGAAAGCGAGGTTCGCCGACTCCTGGATTCGCCGAAGGCTCGCGACGAGATGAAAGCGAGCCTGGCGGAAGTGCGCGCGAAGCTGGGAGAGGGCGGGGCAATTGAGCGCGCTGCGGACATTTTTGCGCAGATGTTGTAACCTTTTTCGGCGGATTGGCACGGGCAACTGCCTGCGGGGCTCATGTATCTTAGATAAAAGCAGGACGGTCCTTCTGGAGAGGTTTTCTTGCTCAAAATTCATCGGCTGCTAATTCCGCTGACACTGTCGCTCCTCTGGGCAGCCGCCGCGATAGCGCAAACGCCACATCGCTTCCCTTTTCGCGCAGACCATTACGACGTGCAGGTATTACTGCATCCGGACGACCAGACGATCTCTGCTCTAGCGCGCGTGGATTTTATTGCCAACGAAGTTTCGCGCACGGTGGTGGTGGAGTTACACCAGGATTTGAAAGTGAACTCGGTTAAGCTTATCGGCGGCAAGCCGCTGGAATTCGAGCGTGACAGAAATTATCCGATGTTGCTAACAATCGGACTTCTTGATGCTGTGGCTCCGGGGAAACCGATTAGCCTGGAATTTGATTATACCGGGCCGATTTCCAGCGAGGATGACAGTCCGACCAAAGGTGTGCGCTTCGCGTCCGTAGATAAGAATTCGGCATACTTGCTTCTGCCCGCGCGCTGGTTTCCGCTGACAAATTATCCGGCCAATCGTTACACCGGAACTTTCAAGATCATTACGCCGGATACGATGTACGTTACCGGCACGGGCAAAGCAGATCCGCCGACGATGCAACCTGGCATCGGAAAAGGGCCGGGACAGGCTTCCTACGTGTTTCATTGCGATCGTCCGGGACCGGTGGGAACTTTTGTGGCGGGCGCGCTTCAACTGAATCCCATCCAAGTGGAAGGAATGACGGTGTCGGTATTCACGCCACCGGTTCAAGCATCGACGGCTACATCCTACGGAAATTCTCTGGCGCATATCGCGCTGTATTTCACAGACGCGTTTGGGCCGCTTCAGGAGAGCGGGCCTCCACCGATTACCATCGCGCAAATGCCTGACGGCACGCTGCCGGGATATGCGGCGCCGGGTTTGCTGTTGATCAGCGCGCGTCAATGGACTACGAGGGCCAACGATCGCTTGCTTTCGCAACTCGCGGCGGAACAATGGTGGGGCGATCGCGTTCTTCCTGGAACTTCCTCCGACACCTGGCTTACCGATGGGCTCTCACGTTACGCGGAAGCTATGTATGCGGAGCAGAGTGACGGAAGCGCGGGCTTGCACCGGGCGCTGGAAGATTTTGCGGTGGGCGCGCTGATGTATGAAGATACGGCGCCGATTTCCCAGGCCGGGCGCTTGCAGACATTCTCAAATGAATATCGCTCGGTGGTTGCCGATAAAGGCGCTTTGGTTTTTCACATGCTGCGCACGGAAATAGGCGACGATGCGTTCAATGCCCTGCTGCACGATTTCTACAAGAAATATGAAGGCAAAAACGCGACGGTTGCAGAATTCGAAAAAATGGCCATTGCTAAAGTTCCGCCTCCCAAGAAGGGCGAGCCGCCCATCAATCTAGTTTCATTTTTCTCGCAATGGGTAAATTCGACGGGGATTCCGGAATTCAAGCTGGAGTTCATCGTCTATCGAACGAGAAAAGGTTTTAAGGTTGTGGGAAAAATTCACCAGGATCTCGATACGTTCCGCATGCCCGTTGAAATTCGGGTGGACACGGAGGGAAATCCGGAATACAAAAAAATCCTGGTGACGGGGACCACTCAGCAATTTGAGATCGACACTTTTGGGCGTCCCAAACCGAACGGAATCGTGATCGATCCGAATAACAACATGTTGAAATCCAGCGCGCGGCTGCGCATACGCGCTTTCGTGGCGCGCGGCGAAGGCTTCGCTGAGAATGGTCAGTATTACGAGGCCATACAGCAATACCAGCATGCGCTGGATTTACAATCCAGTAATTCGCTCGCGCACTTCCGCATGGGCGAGGCGATGTTCAATCAGAAAAATTATCAGTCAGCGGCAAATGCTTTTCGAGCGGCGCTCGGCGGAGATCTGGACCCGAAATGGGTGGGCGTCTGGAGCCATATCTATATTGGAAAAATCTACGATATTCTGGGGCAACGCGAGCGTGCTGTGAACGAGTACAGCTTGGCGCAACACTTGGGTGACGACACCGCCGGAGCGCAAGAGGAAGCCGGAAAATTTTTGCAGCGGCCCTACACTGGCGACGCCGCCCTGGACGCTGCGCCCGCTGGCACCCCGCCTCCAACTCCCGCGACAAACGCAAGCGCTCCTGCTGATGCGGATCCAAACAAGCCTGTTCTGAAGAAACGGCCCTGACAGCGGGATCTAGAGCGGCTCTAAACCAGCCAAGCTGGGCGGCGTGATTCCTTTGTGTTGAATAAGAACTTGAAACGTCTCGCCCATTCCTTCCGGGTTGATTAGAGTTTTGAAGAGAAGGCGGCGTTGGGTTTGTTCCGCGTCGCTCAACTCGTCCGATTGCAAATCTGCGAAATCGCCGTGACGCGCTAAAGCCAACAGGAAATTGCATTGGGAAGCGAAGCCGGTGCGGACGAGGCCGGTCTTTTGTCCATAGATATCCAGCGCGCTGAAATTGACGTGAGCGGTTAGATCCTGGTCGCCAGGAGCGCGATAAATATTTTCCGTGGCGCGGTGGCGTTCGTAAGCTAATAGAGTGCCGCGCATGTGCCGTCCGTCGTAAAGTTCGGACGCTTCGTGGCCGTAATCGATGGTTACGACGAATCCGCGCTTAAGTTTCTCACCAACTTCGGCGATCCAGCGGCATGCGGCGAGGTTTACTTCAGCTTGTTGCTCTTCTTGTAAGGAAATTCTCTGGTTCGAAAAATATTCTTCAAGTTCGTCGGAAGACAGCGTCCCCAATTCATCACAAAGCCCATTCCTGCTTAGGCCGACATAAATTTCCCTTAGACCGTTGCCGTCACGGATTACGCGGTGGACGGGCATGGCATCGATCAGTTCGTTGGAAAAAATGCCGCCGTACGGGATTTGGGCTGGCAAATCCTGTCGCGCCGCGAATTTGCCGCGTTGAATATGCGCATCGAGGGTTTCGGATTGCAAAGCGCGGCGCGAAGGCGATCGTTCAACCGTAATGAAGCGCAGCGCCGCGTAAAAATCCGGCCACGACGCAACGGCGCAATCGAGAATCTGCTTTGCTAGATGGCCGGAGCCTGCTCCAACTTCAACGAGCAAGAAAGGTTCGGGACGCCCGATCAGATGCCACATTTGATGAAACTGGCGTACCAGCAGCTGTCCAAAGAGCGGACTTGCGTCCACGCTCGTAACGTAGTCGCGGCGCGGATGCTGCTCCGGCTTCGTGTAATAGCCGTGGAGCGGATGATAGAGGCACGCCTCCATGTATTCGGCGAAGGTGATGGGACCGTGCGAGCGAATTTGCTCAGCGAGGAGGAGCGCGAGTGGCGTGGGCTCGCTACGCGCGACCATTAATTCACGCGCTGGGGATTGCGAGTGAACATCTCGATGATGTAATCGTGCAGGCAATCGTAAAGTTGCTTCTGAAAGGTCCACGGAAACTGGGAATTTTCTATCTCGCGTGGCTGGAGCTGGAAAGTATAGTTGTGGACTTCGGCGTTGGTGGGTTTGTAGCGAATTTCAACCTCTACTCCCTCGCCGGTAGAGCGAGCTTCGAAATCAAACAGAGGATGTTCATAACGTACGAGCTGGTGGCGGACTTTGTCTGTGAGTAAATCGCTCATTTGAAACGACTCGCTTGCAATTCGGTCCAAACACTAGTGAAACTTGCCAACGCTTCTTTGTCGAAGAGAACAAAAGTAACCTTTTCGAGCGAGGTGGGTTGCTCGAAGTGCCGGGCAACTTCGCGCAGCATAATTTCCGCGCACTCGCGCAACGGAAATCCGGCAATACCGGTACCCACGGCCGGAAATGCGATGGTCTTCAATCCTTTTTGAGCGGCTATGCGGAGCGAATGGGCGGTTGAACTACGCAATGAATACGCTGAAGTTTTTCCGCCAAGCTGCATGCTAGCAGCATGGATCACGTAACGCGCTTTCAATTTGCCGCCGGTGGTGATAGCGGCTCCTCCAATGGGGACCTGGCCGATTTCGTCGCATTCTTTCTGGATCTCCGGGCCACCTTTTCGCCGGATTGCGCCGGCGACGCCACCTCCGAGCTGCAAATCATTGTTCGCGGCGTTGACAATGGCGTCCACATCCGTTTCGGTCAGGTCACCTTCGATGATTTGAATTTGGTCAGCAAATTTCATCTCGGAGAACAATCCTTCCCAGTTTGAGGTGCGCAATGTGCTGGATGCATTGATTATTTCTTGAAGGCATTAACGTCGTACTCGTACACGCCGCGACCCGACTTTCGTCCGGTGCGACCGGCCTTTACATATTGGGCCAGAAGCGGACACGGGCGGTACTTTTCTCCGAGGGTTTTATGCAAATATTCCAGAATATTCAAGCGGACATCCAGTCCTACCAAATCAACGAGTTCAAACGGGCCCATGGGATGATTCAGCCCCAATTTTAAGGCCTTGTCGATATCTTCGGCGCTGGCGATGCCTTCCTGCAACATGTAAAAGGCTTCGTTGCCGATCATGGCGTTAATACGGCTGGTGACAAATCCGGGCGATTCGCGAATCACCACGACTTCTTTGCCCATTCGGCGCCCGACTTCCACGCAGGTTTGCAGCGTAGCTTCAGAAGTTTCCAGCGCGCGCACAATCTCCAAAAGCTTCATCTTGGGTACCGGATTGAAAAAATGCATTCCGATGCAATTTTCCGCACGGAAGGTGATCGAAGCCATTTCGGTGATTGAAAGTGACGACGTGTTGCTGGCCAAAATCGCGTCAGGTTTGGCGAACTTGTCAAAGATTGTGAAAATTTCCAGCTTCACTTCCATTTCCTCGGGGACGGCTTCGATTAGCAAGTCCGCCTCACGGCAAACGTCCTCCACTGAGCGCGAGGTGGTGAGATTCGCGAGGGCTTTGTCTTTCTGCTCCGGTGCGACTTTTCCGCGCGCTGCCCCGTCTTCCAATGCCTGGGAAATATAAGCAGTTCCCTGTTCCAGCATTTCTGGCGAGACATCTTCAAGCACCGTGCGATAGCCGCCGAGGGCCGCGGCGTAGGCGATTCCCCGGCCCATGGTTCCCGCACCGATCACAGCGATAGTCTTTATTTCCATGCATCAACCTCACTCAGACCGGGAAAAGCCGGGCCGCATTGTCGTATAGGATTTTTTGCTGCGCGGGCTGCGAAATTGGAAGGGCGCGAAACTTTTCGATATTTCCGCGCACTCCTGGAACACCCGGCCCGGGCCAGTCTGTCCCAAACAAAACTTTATCGGCGATTTCCTCGATGCGCGGGAAATATTCCATTAACTTTTGTGGGGGAATTCCGGAAATGTCCATGTACATGTTCGGGTGACGGCGAACGAGAAAGAATGCTTCATTCATCCACAAAGGGCGTCCGCCATGCGCCAAAATTACAACGAGATCAGGAAAGTCTACACCTACATCATCGGCCAGCATGGGTTGCGCGAAGACATTTCGCGCGCCGGGAAAAATCGAAGTGCCGGTATGAATCATCACCGGCAAGCCACTTTCCTGGGCCGCCTCATACATCGCGCGCAACGGGCCCAGGCCGCTGCGATATTCATTGGGTGCAAATAATTGATGGGAGGGATGTACTTTCAACCCGCGTATACCGATTTTCTTCAGACGTCTGACTTCGACGCCGGCATCGTCGACATATTTCGGATGCACGGAACCGAAACCCAGCAAGCGGCGTGGATCAGCGGAACAATATTTCGCGCACCAGTCGTTGACTTCGGAAGTGAATCCGATCACGTCCGGGCTGACGTAATTGATGATCCCGGCGCGCTCGATTTCCGCGCTGTCCAAGAAGTTCAGGAAATCTTTCGGGCTGGCGGAATATTTCACGATCTCGTCGTAATCGCGACGGCCATGGCGAATCAATTCGTGCGCCGCCGGCTTCAGCATCTTGTCAGGCTGAACATGGATGTGAATGTCTATGATCGGCGGCAATCGGGATTCCTCTGAAGAACGGCGCGGCAAGAGTCGCGCCAGACTTACTCTCGCTGCTTATAACCGGGCAATTCCCTCTTGGTCGAATCCGAGTACCACGCGACCGCCGGCAACAATTACAGGCCGCCGAATCAGATTCGGCTCGGCTGCCATCATTCGAATGGCTTCCTTGCGAGACGGTGGATTTTCCTTCATATTTTTCCGGCGGTAAAGTTCATTTCGCGTATTCAGGAACTGCGTGTGATCGCGATCACCGATTAATTTCTCAAGTTCTTCAGGGCTCAGCCGCTCTTTGCCAAGATCGCGAAATTTCATGCCAAAGCCGCATTTTTCCATATAGCTGCGAGCTTTGCGGCAGGTGGTACAAGAAGGGTTATGCAGAAATTTTACTTTCGTTTGGACTTTCTTCGGTCGTTTTTGAGTCTTTCTAGCGTGCTTCCTGGCGGCCATGGTTCATTCGCCTCGTAATTCTCGAAATTTAGTAACGGGGTATGTTCGAATCGACTTCAGTAGCCCAAAGATCAATTCCGCCCGCCATGGAACGAGCCCCTGTGACCCCTTGCGAGCGCAACCAGGCT
>Ga0209007_1000218_pt1 | contig 30126 bp, 25 predicted proteins | sample JacPinW_OM1H0_O2_FD_187961 | JGI IMG/M metagenome (GOLD analysis project Ga0209007, IMG submission 187961) | Forest soil microbial communities from Algoma, Ontario, Canada - Jack Pine, Ontario site 1_JW_OM1H0_O2 (SPAdes) (version 2) | ecosystem: Environmental > Terrestrial > Soil > Boreal... | reverse complement strand
GGAAACCGCGGGCCGGCTCAATCATCCGAATATCGTCACGATCTACGATGTGGGCGAAGAGCGTGGTTTGGCCTATATCGCCATGGAGTACTTGAAGGGCCGCCATTTGAGCGACTACGCGAAATCCAACAATCTGTTGGAGCCGCGCAAAGTGCTGGAGATCATCAGCCGCACCGCTGACGCGCTGGGATTTGCCCACAAACAGCAGGTGGTACACCGCGATATCAAGCCGGCAAATCTCATGTACGACCCGAGCACCGACGTGTTGAAAATCACCGATTTTGGGATCGCGCGACTGAGCGGCGCGGGCAGCACCAGAACGGGCATCGTTCTCGGAACGCCAAGCTTTATGTCGCCTGAACAGCTCGAGGGACGAACTGTGACAGGTCACTCGGACTTGTTTTCCCTGGGTGTTAGCCTATTTCAATTGTTGACCGGGCAGCTTCCATTCACTGCTGATTCGATGACCGGCCTGATGCAGCAGATTGCCGAAGCGCCCCATCCGCCGCTGCGAGCATTCCGACCGGACTTGCCCGCCTGCGTCGAGAGCGTAATCGATCAAGCGCTGGCCAAGAATCCTGAAGCACGGTATGACTCAGGCGCCCAAATGGCGGCAGCACTAGAAGACTGTCGATCGCGGATCGCGAGCGGGTCGCCTTGAGCGGATACAACTACATGAACAGAGCGGCAAAGGAAGCATGAGTTTGAAGGGGAAAATCGCCAGCGTCGCGCTGACGGACACGGGTAAGGTCCGCGAGCACAACGAAGACATGATCGGCAGCGAGGCCGACATCGGCCTATTCGTGCTGGCCGACGGCATGGGCGGCTACAACGCCGGCGAAGTGGCGAGCGGCATCGCCGTGAAGACCATCATCAACCTGGTTCGGGATGCCTTCGTACGGGAAGATCTGAGCGTCAAGGACCCTGAATCCGGCCTGACGCGCCCGAGCATCATCCTGCGTGATGCGATTCACAGAGCCAACAAAATCATCTACCACACCTCGAAGACCCAGCCGCAGTGTGAGGGCATGGGGACGACCGTGGTGGCCTGTCTTTTTCACGACAACAAGGTCTCGATCGCCCATGTGGGCGATTCCCGGGCCTACCGGCTCAGGGACAACCGATTCGAGCAAATGACCTTGGATCACTCACTGCTGCAGGAGCTGGTCGACCGGGGGTTCTATTCCCAGCAGGAAGCCCAGCGGGCGACCAACAAGAATTATGTTACACGGGCCCTCGGGGTGGAGCAGAATGTGGAAGTCGAAATCCACGAGCAGCCGGCGCAGAAAAGTGACTACTACGTACTGTGTTCGGATGGCCTTTCTGACATGATCGAGGACGAGGACATTCATTTAACAATCAGCACCTTTAGTGCTAATCTTGATACGGTTGCTAAGCAATTGATTCAGCTGTCAAACGACAACGGCGGCCGGGATAATGTCTCTGTGATTATGGCCCACGTCCAGGAGCCGTTCCCGGCGCACCGGCGTATATTTGACAAAATCTTGGGATGGTTCGGCTAGCGAATGGGAGTCTGAATGGCACGCCTGATGCTCAGCTTGGACGGAAACGTCCTCGCGGAATACAACATGAACAAAGAGCGCTACACCATTGGGCGCCTACCGGACAACGATATTCGTATCGACAATCCGGCTGTGAGCGGTCACCACTCGCTCATCATCAACATTTTAAACGACTCCTTCTTGGAGGACTTGAACAGCACCAATGGCACCTACGTCAACGGCAAGCTGATCAAGAAACACGCAATGCAGCACGGCGATGTCATCACCGTCGGGCATCACCAATTGCGGTTTGTCGACAGCCAGGATGGCGAGGTCGAGCAGGACGAATTTGAAAAGACCATGGTCATCACGCCCAGCTCGCAGGGCGAGGACCGCATTCGCAAGGTCACCGCGGCGGTGGATCAGGCCGCCAAGGCGGTCGCTTCCAAGCGGCCCAGCGTGCCGGATAATGCGACTGCGCTGCCCAAGGCCAAATTGCAGGTGCTCAGCGGCGCGTTCGCGGGCCGGGAGCTGGAGCTCACCAAGGCACTCACCACGCTCGGCCGCCCCGGTGTGCAGGTCGCCGCAATCACGCGCCGATCCGAAGGCTATTTCATCGTGCACGTCGACAGCGGCAAAGAGAACGATTATCCGCAGGTCAACGGCGTGCCGATCGGACCGCAGGCGCGACGGCTGAACGACAACGATGTCGTGCAGCTGGCGGGAGTGAAAATGGGGTTCTTCGAGAGTTGAACCGCCCGGCGTAGGATTGCGTAGCGGGCCGCCGGTATTTAAGGGGCAAGCCCGCGCGCGCTGAACGGCGCGGCGATATGCGGCGCAATCTTTACGGCCTCGGCCATGTCGGCTTCACCCTCAGCCGTTTTGTTGTTGCGTACTTTCGCGACACCACGGCCATAAAGCGCGGTGGCACTTTTAGGCATGATTTTTAGCGCCGCGTCAAAATCCGCGATGGCCTTGTCATTGTTCGCTTGGCGCAATTCCAGCAAGCCGCGATTCTCCAACAGATGTCCGTAACTCGGATTCTTCTTGTCCGCAATCCTCAACGCCTTGTTGCAATCGGCCAGCCCCACATCGAGAGCTTCGTTCTGAATGGCGCTGGCGCGGCAACGCTGTCCTAACGCCGCAGCGAATCTCGAATCGACCGGATGGTTTTGAATCCACAGGTCATACTGCGCGATGGCCTGCGCAAACCGATTCACTGCCTCATAGCGTTCGGCCAAGGCGAACCTAATGTCAGCTTGTTTTGGGGCCAATCGATCCGTCGCATCGAGATCCGCGATGGCGCCTTCGACATTTTTATCGCCCAGCCGGATTTCCGCACGAGGTAGGTAGGCGCGCAGAAAGTCCTGATTGAGCGTGAGCACATGGTCCAGGTCCGCTAGCGCCAATGCAGCCTGTCCGCTCTGACGATAGATCAGCGCGCGCTGAAACAGGTACTCCGGGTTATCCGGCCGTAATTCGACCGCCTTCGACAAGTCGGCAAGCGCATGCTCGAAATCGTGTCTTGCCGCAGACGCTTCGCCCCGGCGCGCGAGCGCATCCGGATCGGCTTGCTGATCCGCCGCCGCCGCGCCGGCTTGCTGGTCTCCCGGTGCCTCGTCTTTTGCCGCTTCGACTTTTTGGACTTCGTCAGCCTGAGGGGTAGTCGCCGGAGTTGTTTTCGCCAGGTTGAAGACTGGACCGCCGTTGTAGCTCAGGTAAAGTTTGCTCTGGCTGTTTGCGACGAAGATATGATGGGATACGAAAAAATCCGATCCCAGCAGCATGTCGCTCTCAGCCAAATCTGAATCCGCAATGCGCAATCGAGCATTCTTGATTTCTTCGCCGTCGCCTATCTTGAAACTCGACGCCGTGGCAATGTAGGTCTTCACCATGCCCCGGCCGATACCGCGGGAATAACCGGCCTCCACCACTCCGGGTGAATCGATTTTTATTCCGGCCCGTGCGGCGGCCCGCAGAGATAGAAACGAGTTGTATGCGCCCGTATCAAACGTGACGCGTATGTGTTGGCCATTGACGTAGCCCTCACCGACGGTGTGCATGCGCGACTGCATCACCGATTCGATCCCCGTCTCCGAATAAGTTTGCCCGGGCGTGAGCCAGTAGGCCATGCGAGCCTTTCGACAGCCCTCGGGTTTAAACAGCCGCACGACGCCCTTGGAAAAATCGTATTCCACATCCCATTGGTGCAGGAAGTTTTGCCCGATCAACCCTTCGCTGCCGACCTCGCTCCCGCCCACCAGGAATTCGACATTGTGGATGAGCGCGCCCGCAATGCCGAACTCCTTAACGGTTGCGATCTGGGCAGTCACTTTGCCTCCGATGCCCTGCAGCATGAGGCCGTACGGACCCGGAGTTAATTTCAAGTTGAATTCGGCGGCGGTCGCCGTACTGATCATGCTGTAGAACGCGCCGCTATCCAAGACAAATCGCGCTTCTTGGTTGTTGATTTTTGCATTGATCAACGGCCGAGTGCCGGCCATCGTGATGGGTATCTCCGCCACCCTGCCCAATGTGCAAGTTCCGGCGGCCTGCACCTGGGACGTCAGCAATGCAGAACTGAGCGCAAGCACACCTAGGTGCGCAGTGAAAACTGCCTTCCGTGCTGGCCAACGCATCGCGCAATTCTGCAGTGAAGCATTGACCGCGTCAAAGCATCGCGGCGGAATTGAGAGAAAAATGCGCCGGAAGCGGCGATATCGGACCCCCTTCACGTTCGCTGTGACGGTTCCAGAGGATCAAACCGGTCGAATTTAACTATTCGTGCAGGCTCACCGCGACTCTTTGACTTATGCCGCAGACCAACGTGTAGGGAATCGTCTCAGCCCAGAGGGCAACTTCCTCGACTGGGAGCCCATCACCCCAAAGGACGACCGGGTCGCCAACCTGGACGGAGCTTTGCAATTCCGTGATGTCGATGGCCAGCATATCCATCGATACCCTGCCGGCCAGGCCCGCCCTTTCACCGTTGACCAATACCGGTGTTCCGGACGCGGCGCTGCGCGGATAGCCATCGCCGTAGCCGACCGATGCGATCGCCAGACGCGTCGGACGTGTCGCGGTCCAGTTGGCTCCATAGCCAACCTGTTCCCCTTCCGCCAGATCCTTGAGCGCGATCACGCGCGAACGCAGCGTCATCACCGGCCGCAATCCATGATCGGCGCCGGTCGTGCCTCTGAAAGGCGAGATGCCATACAGCGCCAATCCCGGCCGCACCCAATCGGCATGTGAATCCGGGAAGCCGAGGAGTGCCGCGGAGCTCACGATGCTGCGCTCGCCCAGGAGCGAGCGCGTGGCCGCCGCGAACACCATCAATTGTTCCGCCGTCGTCGGCAACTCAGGCGAGTCGGCGGAAGAGAGATGGGTGCAGAGATTGAGCGGCGCCCGCACGCAAGGCAGCGCGCTCAAGGCAGCGTGCGCCGCCCGGAAGGCATCGCCCTTGAACCCTAGGCGATTCATGCCGCTGTCCAACTTGAGCCATACCTTGAAGCGAGCGCCCGCCGGGGCAGCTTTGAGCAATTCCAGTTGTTCGGCGGAGTGCACGACGAGTTCAAGATCGGCAGCCGCCGCAGCGTCGAGTTGTTCGCGATCCAACACGCCCTCAAGCAGTACGATGGAGGCTTTAATTCCTGCCTCGCGCAGCGTGAGCGCCTCACCCAATCGTGCGACGGCCAATGCATCAGCTGATCCTAAAGCGCGCGCAACGGCAACGAGGCCGTGTCCATAGGCATTCGCTTTGATGACCGCCATCACACGGGACTTGGGCGCGAGGCGACGCAGGACTTCTAGATTATTTCTCAGCGCGCCGATATCAATCGTCACGCTCACCATGGGAATCACGAAGCATTCACCGCGACATCACCGAAAAACACCTTCGGCGTAGGATTCCGGCACGTAATTCTCGAACTTCGTGTATTGACCCAAGAAGGTCAGCTGCACATCGCCCGTCGGACCATTGCGTTGCTTGGCGATGATGATGTCGGCGATGCCTTTGCGCGTGGTGTTCACGTCGTACACCTCTTCGCGATAGATCAGCAGAATGAGGTCCGCGTCCTGCTCGAGGGCGCCACTTTCTCGAAGATCCGACATCACCGGCTTCTTCTCAACACGCTGTTCAACACCGCGATTCAGCTGCGACAGCGCAATAACCGGCACCTTCAATTCTTTCGCCAGCGCCTTCAACGATCGCGAGATTTCAGAAATCTCCGTGGCGCGATTCTCTTTGGTGCCCGCCACCTGCATGAGCTGCAGATAATCAACCACGATCAGATCCAAACCGCGCTCGCGCTTCAAGCGGCGTGAACGCGCGCGGATTTCCGTCGGCGTCAGTCCAGGGGTCTCGTCGATGAAGATCTTCGCGCTGCTCAACTGCGTCATCGCCGAATCTATTCGCGGCCAGTCCTGCTCCTCGAGACGTCCGGAGCGCAGATTGCCCTGATTGATCCTACCGAGCGAGGAGATCATGCGCAGCGTGAGTGCTTCCGCCGACATTTCCATGCTGAAGATCGCGGCCGACTTGTTTGCGCCCAGCGCCGCGTTTTCCGCAATGTTCACCGCCAGCGTGCTCTTGCCCATCGATGGGCGGCCCGCGATGATGATCAGGTCTCCCGGCTGAAGGCCCGATGTCATTTCATCCAGCTTTTTAAAGCCGGTCGCAATGCCGGTCATCGAACCGTCCGAGTGATACAGTTCGTCGATCCGGTTCACCACTTCCGGCAGAATGCTCTTGACCGTTCTAAAGCCGATCTTGCCGCGCGAGCCCCGCTCCGCGATTTCGAATACGGCACGCTCAGCCTCATCGACGATCTCACGCGCTTCACGGCCTTCTGGATCCAAGGCGGAACCGACGATCTGATTTCCCGCGGTGATCAGTTGGCGGAGCACCGAACGCTCGCGAACGATGTCCGCATAGGCGCGAATATTCGCCGTGGTAGGTGTATCGCGGGCCAGGGACCCCAAGTAGGACAGGCCGCCGACTTGGTCCAGCAATCCCAGACTTTCCAAGTGACCGGAGAGGGTCACCGCATCGCAGGGCTGGCTGCGCTCGATCAGAACGGCCGCTGCTTCAAATATCAGCCGGTGATCGTTGCGATAGAAATCCTCGGCGACGACGCGATCCGCGATCTGATCCCAGGCCGCGGCATCGAGCATCACGCCGCCGAGTACGGATTGCTCTGCCTCGATGGAATGCGGCGGCAGCTTGAGGCCATCGCCGGCACCCAAAGTTCGATTGATGACTCGAGAAGACACGGGCTTCGCGAGCCCGCCGCTACTCTTCGGCGACGATTGTGACTGCCAAGGTCACATCAACGTCCGTGTGCAAATGCAGCTGGACTTGATGATCGCCGGTGACGCGGATCGGACCGGTCGGCATGCGTACTTCGCTGCGGCTGATCGGTTGACCGGCTTTGACGGCCGCTTCGGCAATATCGGCGGTGCCGATCGAGCCGAACAGCTTGCCTTCCGCACCCGCCTTGGCCTTGAGTTCAAGCTTGAAGTTCTCGAACTTCAGGGCGCGCGCTTGCGCGGCGGCCAATTCCTCGCCCGCCTTGGCTTCGAGCACGTGCCGCTGCGCTTCGAACTTGGCAATGTTCGCCGCCGTCGCCATCGTGGCGCGTCCGGTGGGAACGAGGAAATTGCGCGCATACCCGGATTTGACCTTGACGCGATCGCCGATCTGACCGAGGTTCGCGACCTTCTGCAACAATATGATGTCCATGTGCGTTCGCCGATTTAGTGCTGATCTGTGTAGGGCAGCAAGGCAAGAAAGCGTGCGCGGCGAATCGCGAGCTGCAGCTGGCGCTGGTAATGCGCGCGCGTACCCGTGATGCGGCTCGGAACGATCTTGCCGGTTTCAGTGATATAGCTCTTGAGCGTGGCGAGATCTTTGTAGTCGATCTGCTTGACGTCATCTGCCGTGAATCGGCAGAACTTCTTGCGACGGAAAAAACGTGCCATGTGTGTGCTCCTTTACCGCATGCCCATGGGCATGTCGTCGTCATCGCCCTCATCGCCGAAGTCATCATGCCGACGGGCGTTTTCATCCGGGGCCCGCGCCATCGGCGAGGCCTCGGTGACCGCTTCGTCCATCTTGACCACCAGACTGCGCAACACCGCATCGCTGAAGCGGAACGAGCCGGTCAGTTCAGCGAGGGTCTTCTGATCGCACTCGATGTTCAAGAGGATGTAGTGCGCTTTGTGCACTTTGGAGATCGGGAAGGTCAGCTGACGCCGGCCCCAATCTTCAAATCGATGCACCGCGCCGCCGCCGGCCGCGATCATGCCTTTGTAGCGATCGACCATCGCGGGGACTTGCTCGCTCTGGTCCGGATGGACCAGAAGCACAATTTCATAATGTCGCATTGTATTTCCCTATGGATTAAAGCCTCCCGTTGCGAGCGGTGAGGCAAGGAATAAAACCGGTTACCCGGCAAAAAAGAGCGCGAAGGATACGTTTAAAGGCAGTTTTGGTCAACCGGCCCGTTGTCGCAAGACCTCAAACAGGGTGATTCCTGCAGCTACGGAGACATTCAGCGACTCCATATGGCCAGCCATGGGTATTCGCACCAGAAAATCGCACTTTTCCCGCGTTAGGCGCCGCATGCCGCTGCCCTCGGCCCCGAGGACCAGGGCCACGGGGCGCTTAAAATCCGCCGTATAGAGCGATTGGGTCGCCTCCCCGTCGGTCCCGACGATCCAAACCCCCCGCTGCTTGAGCGCCTCCAGGGTGCGCGCCAGGTTGGTCACGCTGACAACGGGGATGAATTCGGCGGCCCCCGCGGCGACTTTGCGTGCAACGCCGTCCAGCGTCGCGGCTCGATCCTTCGGGATGATCACCGCATGGGCTCCGGCGGCATCCGCCGTCCGCACGCAGGCCCCGAGGTTATGGGGGTCGGTCACCCCATCCAAAATAAGCAACAGAGGATCAACCTTGAGTTGATCGAGCATGTCAGCCAGATCGTGCTCGTCCCAGCCCTTCAAGGGACGCATGGCCGCGACAGCCCCCTGGTGCACCACATCGCCCACCAGCTTCAGGAGAGCATCCGGTGCTGCCGCGTGAATATGCACCCCCGCCCGCTGCGCACGTTCCTTGAGTTCGCGAACACGCGTTTCAGCGTCGCGCGGCTGCGCAATCCAGAGTTCCAGCACACGTTCCGGCGCTCGCTCGAGCGCCGCGTTCACGGCATGCAAACCATAAACATAGTTGCGCTTTGAATCAGCCACGACCGCCGCGTCCGCCGCGCTTGGTCCCACCGCGTCCCTGGCGTCCCTGGCTCGCGCCGCCGCCGCGCCGCGCCTGCGGCGCGCGCTGCCCTTGTCGGGGCGCCCGCACGGTGCCGCGGGTTGCCGAGGCATCGGCATCGACCAGTTCGAAGTCGATCTGCCGCTGGGTCAGGTCAACTCGATTCAGTCGCACCCGCACCGAGTCGCCCAATTGCCAGCGCCGCCCGGTACGTTGCCCAACCAAGCCCATGCCGCCCGCCTCGAGTTCCCAATAATCTCCGGGAATCTGCGAGATGTGCACCAAGCCATCGATGGGCATTTCCTTCAACTGGACGAATAAGCCGAATTCCAGCGCGCTCGAAATCGTCGCATCGAAGGTCTCGCCGATACGCGGCTGCATGTACAGACACTTGAGATATCCCATGACATCGCGCGATGCATCGTCGGCACGCCGCTCGCGCTGCGAACTCTCAGCGCCGAGCACCTGCAGCTCCGCCGCCGTATAGCGATGTCCCGACGGCGACTGCGGCAGCACCGCGGCCTTGATGGCCCGGTGCACCAGCAGGTCGGGGTAGCGGCGAATGGGCGAGGTGAAATGCGCGTACTCCTCGAGTGCAAGACCGAAATGCCCGATGTTGGTTTGCTGATACACCGCCTGCGCGAGAGATCGGATTACCAACCCTTCGAGCAGCAGTCCGTCGGGCCGCGAGGTCAGGCGCTCGACCAGCTGCCGAAACTCGCGCGGTGTCGGCTTCTCGGAGAACTGCGCGTTGACCTGCAGCGCGGTCAACACCTTCTGCAGCTCAGTGACACGCTTATCCTCCGGTTGGCCGTGTACCCGGTACAGACCTTTGGATTTCGAGGAGCGCAGCGCCACCGCGGCTTCCACATTGGCGGCGATCATGCACTCCTCGATCAGGCGATGCGCGTCGTTGCGCGTGACGGCATAAAATCCCTCGATGGTGCCCTTCTCGCCGATGCGCGCCTTGACCTCGCCGCCGCGGAAATCCAACGCGCCGCGCGCATCGCGCGCATGCTTGAGTGCGCCGTACACGGCATTCAGAGTTTGCAGCGATGTGCCCACGGCCGGCGCCACATCGCGCGCATGCTTCTTGGGATCTTGCAGATAGCTCCACGCCTGATCGTAGGTCAGGCGCGCGTGCGAGATGATGACCGCCTCGTAGAATCGCGACTTGCTCAATTTGCCGGTCTTGCTCACATGCATGTCGCAGACGAATGCCAATCGCTCCACGCGCGGCATGAGCGAGCAGAGATGATTCGACAGATTTTCCGGCAGCATGGGTATCACCCGATCCGGAAAGTACACCGAGGTGGCGCGTGCCCGCGCTTCCAAGTCCAGCGGTGTGCCGTAGCGCACGTAATTGCTGACGTCTGCGATCGCGACAATCAAGCGCCAACCGCCGCCGGCTTGCGCCTCGGCGTACACGGCGTCGTCGAAATCGCGCGCGTCCTCGCCATCGATGGTCACGAGCGGCAGATCGCGCAAGTCGACGCGCCCTTCTATATCGTCGGCCGATACGTCCGGAGGAAAGCGATTTGCCTGCTCCAAAACATCGGGCGGAAATTCCTGCGGCAGATCGTGTCTTAGGATGGCAAACCGCGCCGCGAGATCGGAGGGCCGCAGGTCATTGAGCACCTCGACGATGCGCCCCTGTGCCGGGGATTCGCCTTGCGGACGCTTGGTCACCTCGACGATGACCTCGTCGCCTTCGCGCGCGCCGTGCCGGTCACTTAACGGCACGTCAACCGAGTACCAATGACCCGGATCTTCCGGCTCAACGCTGCCGCGGCTGGCGCTGGCATGCCAGACTCCGCCGATCAGCGCCGGCGCATCGCCGATGCGCTCGATCAGTCGCGCAATGCGCCGGCCGCGCTCGTTCATGCCGACGGCAAGCACCTCGACGCGATCGTTGTGCATCAGGGTCGCGGTGTCGGCCCGCGCCAAGACCAGGGGCGCCGAGCCGTCATCCGGTATCACCAGCACATCGCCGTTCGCACGGCCGCGAACCCGCCCCGCGACGCGCTCGCCATCACCCGCGATCGCGAATCCATTGGGTCCTTCGATGGCCTGGCCATCGCGCACCATGGCACCCAAGCGCTTGACGAGCGCTTGACGTTGGGTATCGGTGCTCATCCCCAATCGCTTGGCGAGCCGCGCTGCGCTCAAAGGTTCCGGCGCCTCACGCAAGTGCTTCAGCAGCAATTCGCGGCTCGCAATCGGATCGGCGTAGCGCGACTTTTCAAGCTCTAGATTCGGATCCTCGCCGCGCCAGTTGGCGGCGGGTTTTGCAGTGCGGGGGGTTTTGGGGCCCGGTGGGCCGCTCGATCCGCGTCGTGTCATGGGGTATTAAAAGTGGGATTCAAACAATGCATTCTCGAGACCTGTAAGGTGGGGGCAAATCTCCGGTTTCCACCTTGCGTGGATGGGATTTACCGATGCAGATTATCAGTTTTGCGCTTCGGCCGGAGTAAATTGGCGCCGCGGTCGCCCGTTATGCCTGCACTCGCGTCTCTGTGGCCCCGAAGAATGTACGGCAGTGGGCCGCAAATTCCAGTGCCATCGGGCTCAATTGGCGGCTGGCCAGGGTCGCGAGCACCAGTCGGCTGTTGCTCACCGCGACACTCAAGGGACGGGCGACCAGCGCACGCCCATCGTAGGTCATGTTATTGGCCGGCTTGGTGGCCAGGATGCTGTAGCCGAGCCCATGCCCGACGAAGCCGCGTACCATTTCCAGGGATTTGGTGCGAAACCCGATCGTGGGTTCGAGGCCGCAGTTTCTAAAAAGAGATAAAAAGTATTCGCGGCTCGGTTCCAAATCCAGCAGCGCCATCGGTTCGCGCACCAAATCTTCGAGCGCAATGCTGGCGGCAAGGCTGAGTGGATGACCCTCGGGCAGGAGAACATAGGGACTCAATTCCGCCAGGGGCGTGACGTTTAAATCGCTGCTCAGGTTGAAATCGTAGAGCAGCGCGACCTCGACATCATTGCGCCGCAGACTCGCAATCAGGTGCTCTTGATCGGACTCCAGCAGCGTCAGGGCGATGCCGGGATGCAGCTTCGTCAGCCGCGCGACCAGCGCCGGAACGACGAAAGGCGCAAACACTTGATAGCAGCCCAAGGTCAGCGCCAACTTCGTCGCGGCGCTTCTCGCCGTGCGCCGTTGATGAAAGCGCCGCGGCACGCCGTAGGCGCGATTCGCATAGATCAGCGGCGCCCCGGTGCCGGCGACGTGGATATCCTGAACGGAGCCGAACACCACGAAATGCGATCCGACGCGTTCGCTGGCGGTGACCCGGCAGTCGAATGCCACCAAGGCATCGAGGACGCGCGGCGCTCCCGTCACTTGAGTGGTCCATTCGGTGCAATCAAACTTCGCGGCGCCGCGAGCCGCGCTGCGGCCCGCAAAATTATCGGAGATATGCGCTTGGTCGTCGCGCAGCACATTGACGCAGAAGACGCCGTTCTCGAGCACCGCGGCGGCCACCGCGCTGCGATGGTGAATGCAGACGAGTAGCGTGGGCTGCGGGGTATCGGCCGAGACCGACACCATCGCGGATACCGTGACGCCATGGCGGCCCGCGGCGCCGTCGGTGGTGACCACATTGACGGTGCACGCGGCGTGGCTCATGCCGTGCAAGAATCGCTGCCTTAAGCCGGAATCAATCTCGGTGGGTTGCGCGCCGGCTTTCTTGTCGCTCATTCGCCTTATTTGCTCGCTCTGACACCCCGCCGTCGAGTTTAGCATGGGGGGATCGACCCCCTTTGGGCGCCTGCGAGACTGTAGATTGACAAGCACCAACCCAGTGCGTACATTTCTGCGCCTCGCGTGAGGCGGACCCATCTTGCCCAGGTGGCGGAACTGGTAGACGCGCTGGTTTCAGGTACCAGTGGAGCAATTCGTGGAGGTTCGAGTCCTCTCCTGGGCACCACCGCACTAACTGGATTCGATATACCGGTGAGTGAGCGCCAATACGACCTCGTTCTGTACGGAGCCTCCGGATTCACCGGCAGGCAGACGGTCGAGTATTGCCAGCAATTCGCTCCGGCGGGCTTATCCTGGGCAATTGCAGGACGAAATCGCGCCAAGCTCGATAGCGTCAATTTGGCGGGCGCGGATGTGCTGCTCGCCGATGCCCAAGACGATAATGCACTGGATAGTCTGGCGCGACAGACCCGGGTCATTGCCAGCACCGCCGGACCTTTTGGTCTTTACGGCACAAAACTGGTTGAGGCCTGCGTGCGCAACCGTACTCATTACTGCGATATCACGGGCGAGACCCCTTGGATCCGTCAGCAGATCGATCGGCATCACGCGCAGGCTGCTGCCGACGGCACGCGCATCGTGCCCGGCTGCGGTTTCGATTCGATCCCGTCGGATTTCGGGGCCTGGCTCACTTTCCGGCACATGCATGACGTGCTGCACTCGGAATGCAAAAGCATATCCGCCTATTTTCGGGTCGGCGGCGGCATTAATGGCGGAACGCTGGCGTCGTTGTTTCATATGCTGGAAACGAATCAACTTGCTGTTTCGCGGGATCCCTTTCTATTGGACCCTGATCCGGTTGCGCATACGGCGGAGGAACGCGGCCGCAACGCGGACCCCACCGGCGTTCGCTTCGATGCATCCCTCGAAAAATGGGTGGCTCCGTTTCTCATGGGATCGATCAACACGCGGGTCGTGCGCCGCACGCAAGCACTCCTCGGTATCCGTTTTGATTATCAGGAATATTCCAAGTACGGCAGTTCCAGAACCGCACGCACCGTAATGATTGGCGGCAAAGTGTTCGAATCGATTGCGGCGTCGGGATTCGGACGCCGGATTCTCAAGCGACTGCTGCCGAAACCGGGCGAGGGACCATCGGAAAAGGTCATGAACGAGGGCTTCTTCGAATGCGAGCTAATTGCCTCGGATAAGAACGGCGGCCGCGTGCGCGGAGTTTTCAAAGGACAGGGCGATGCAGGGAACCGCATCACGGTGAAATGTTTGTGTGAGTCCGCGTTCCTGTTGGCGGACCTAAGAAACGGGAACACGGAGGTCAAGCCGTTCGCCGGCGGCGGCGTGCTGACGCCCGTGACCGGACTGGGAGAAGACCTGGTTGCGCGTTTGGCAAAGGCCGGAATCACGTTCGATATCGTCCAGCCCTAATAGCTGCAGCGCTTTGACTTGGCCGCGGCATGCGTCGCCGCCCCGATTTACTGACGCGTGGCGCGACGAATCCCTGAGGTCGTCAAGAACTTCTCATCCGCGACGCGCACCAGATCGCGCCCTTCATTCTTCGCCAAATAGAGTGCGGCATCGGCGCGCGCGATGAGTTCATCCAGCGAGCGCACCTGCTTCTCGCGTACCGCAAGCCCCGCGCTCAGGCTGACGCGCAGACCCGCGCCCGATGGCGGTAAATTGATGGCGAATACCAGTGTGCGCAGCCGTTCGAGTGTCGCCATCGCGACGTCGCAGGTTGCATCCGGCATGATCAACAGGAATTCCTCACCGCCCCAGCGGCCGAGAACATCGCTGTCCCGAACCGACTCGCGGCCCAAGCGCGCGAACTCTCGCAGCACATAGTCGCCGGTCGCGTGGCCGCAGCGATCGTTGATGAACTTGAAGTGGTCCATGTCGATGATCGCGACGGTGAGCGGCTTTTCCGCTGCGGTCGCCGCCGCGAGCGCCTCGGTCGCCAATTCCGCCGTACGGCGGCGGTTCGGCAATCCGGTTAATCCATCCAGGCTCGCCAGCCGCACCAGCTGTTGCCGGAAGCGCAGGTTGCTGACCAGAAAATAAATGAGCAGCGCGATCACCAGCACCGCGGAAACGGCCGCAATGGCGTTCCAGCGCAATTGCTGCGCCTGGCGCTGCGATTGTTCGTGGGACAGGTCCAATTCGCGTTTCAACAGCGCGTTGCGCTCGATCTCGCGATCCGTCTCGAATCGAGCGCGCAGCGCAACCGCCTGTTTGGTGCGGTCCGCGTCATTGGTCGCCACGTAGCGGCGCATGTATTCGGCCAGATCGTTATACGCGTCTCGATAGTTATGCAGCGCGGCGTTGGTGCGCGCGCGCCATTGATACAACGAAGCGACGCGATAAGGCAGTACGTCGGTGCCGCTGTGATCCAGCACTTCGTTCAAGGTGGCCAGCGCCTTTTCAGGATGTCCTTCCGCAAGATCGATGCGGGCGAGCAGCGCTTCGGTCTCCTTGACCTCGTCCGAAAACCTGGACGCGATAAAAGTGAACAGTGCGTTCTCGCAGGATGCGCGCGCCTTGATGAGCTGGCCTAATTCGATGCGCGCTTCGCATACGCGGACGTCGGAAAACGCGACCCCCTGCGTATCATTCAGCATCGCGCTCAACTTGCGCGCATCCTCGAATTCGTCGATCGCCTGCGAGTACTTCTGCATCAGGATCAGAATTCGGCCGCGCAAGAATCGATCGACGGACAGCGCGAGGGGCGCATGTTGCGCGGTGTCCCAATCGATCGCTTCCTGATTCAGGGCCAAGGCTTGCGGGTAATCGCCCATGCTGCGCAACACCGTGGCGAGCACTCCCGCGGACAGCACATGCGCTTCGGCGAATGCCGGCGTGGTGCTGGAGCGATAAGCCTGAGTGAGGGTGCCGATCGCCAAGTCCTCGCGATCCTCTCGGTATTGCAACAGGCCGCGCCCGATCAAGAGGCAAATATCCTCGAGCGATCCGCGGTTTTGCACCGCTTGCGCCTCTTCGGTCACTTTCGTGGCCGCGGCGATGCCGGCCTGGTCGTACACGTTCTCCGCATAGAGCGACAACAACATGATGCGCACCGGATCGGTGTTGTCGGTCGCAAATTTCAATCCCTTAAAGACGGCGTCACGGGCCTTGGATTCCAGCTCGAGGATGCTGTAGGCCTGTGCTTGCACGCTGTAGAGCGAGGCGAGGCGCTGCGTGTTGGGGGCGGAGGCTGCGAGTTCAGTCTTCAGAAGCGCCGCGACTTTCTTGAGGGCGGCATTGGCGTCCTGGTCGACCAGCGTTTGCAGGGCCCGGATCGCCGGATCCGCATTGGGCAGGCAGGCGGCCGCGGCCGGCTGGAATGCAAAAGTCCAGGACAGCAACAGCAGGGCAAAAATGCCCGCTATTCCCGCTCGGGAAGCACGCCGGCCCGCACACCTGGAATTACACATGATCACCGGGGAAATTACGGGTTTCCCCCCACCGGTTCGTTACCTAATGTCACGGTTTTCAATTTCTGCGCGCGCGACGCTCAAGACGCACCCCGAGAGTCCGCCGAGTGTGATCCAAGTCGCATGCGCGGCCGCCGTTCTGCGAACGCGAATGGTGACAAAATCGTTGGGAATGGGGCATATTGGGTATCGCGTAGCACATATATCTCGCCCCGCAACAAAGCATAAAGAAGGATTGGGCCGCTTATGTCATCATTTTTTGATCGCGAGAACACGGTTGCTGGTCCCGGTTTTAATCGATTTATGGTTCCACCCGCAGCCCTTGCGGTTCACCTTTGCATCGGCCAAGCCTATGCTTTTTCTACCTTTAACTTACCGCTTACGAAGCTGCTCGGCATCACGCAATCCGCGCCGGCGGACTGGAATTTGAAGGACGTCGGCTGGATATTCTCCATCGCGATTGTTTTTCTGGGTGCTTCAGCCGCGTTGTTCGGCCGTTGGGTGGAGCGCGTCGGGCCGCGCAAATCCATGTTCGTCGCGGCGCTGTGCTTCGCCGGCGGGTTTTTGGTTTCGTCGGTCGGCGTCCACTGGCACCAGTTGTGGATTATCTATCTAGGATATGGGGTATTGGGCGGTTGCGGGCTGGGCATCGGCTATATCTCGCCGGTGTCGACGCTCATCAAGTGGTTTCCGGACCGTCCTGGCATGGCGACCGGCATGGCGATCATGGGATTCGGCGGCGGTGCGCTCATCGCGGCTCCCCTTTCCGTCATCTTGATGAAGCACTTTGCGACCGCGGTCTCGAACGGTGTGATGGAAACCTTCGTCACCATGGGCGTCATCTATTTCATGTTCATGATGATCGGCGCGAGCACCGTGCGGGTGCCTGCGGAGGATTGGAAACCGGCCGGCTGGGTTCCTTCGGCACATCCGCGAGCGCTGGTGACGCAGGCCAATGTGTCGGTGGATGTCGCGTGGCGCACGCCGCAATTTTGGCTGCTCTGGGTCGTGCTTTGCATGAACGTGACGGCGGGTATCGGCGTGCTGGGTCAGGCATCGCCGATGATTCAGGAAATGTTCAGCGGCAAAGTCTCGCCGGCTGCGGCCGCGGGCTTCGTCGGTCTCATCAGTCTGTTCAATATGATCGGTCGATTTTTCTGGGCTAGCACCTCTGACTACATCGGCCGGCGCAGTACCTACATGGTGTTCTTTGTACTCGGGATCGTGCTGTACGCGCTGGTGCCCTACTTCGGCCACATCGGCTCGACGCCGCTGTTCGTGGCAGCCTTCTGCATCATCCTGTCCATGTACGGCGGCGGCTTTGCCACCATCCCAGCGTACTTACGCGATGTTTTCGGCACCTTCCAAGTCGGCGCCATTCATGGCCGATTGTTGACGGCATGGGCGGTTGCGGGCGTATTGGGTCCGGTGCTGGTCAACTACATTCGCGCCTATCAGATCGACAACGGAGTCCCGAAGGCGCAGGCCTACTCGGTCACGATGTACATCATGTGCGCTCTGCTGCTCATTGGCTTCATCTGCAATTTCGCAATGCGTCCCGTCGACGAAAAATATCACTACAAGGGCCCGGTGCCCGGGACAGCACCAACAGGAGGCAAGACATCATGAACGGCCGGGTCGGATTGCTATGGCTTGTGGTGGGAATTCCGTTATTGTGGGGAGCGTGGAAAACGCTTGAAAATGCTTTGAAATTATTTCAATAACACGCCGGGCCGACTCCCGGCGATACGGAGTTCGCCCATGCATATTAATTTGAGTCTCGCGCCCATTGTCGCGCTGATCGCCGGCATTCTGATTCTCGTCATGCCGAAATTATTGAATTACATCGTCGCCCTGTACTTGATCTTCATCGGGTTGTTGGGTCTATTCGGCACCGGCGGATCCTTTCATCTCAGATAACGCCGCGCAGCGCCGCGCCATTCGGGCTGCCGAGTCCAGTGCAGGCATCCCAGCCCGCGGCCGCGGCGAAGTCGCCGTTGTTGCCGGAGGTGATGTCGCGCAACGCCGTGGGTGCCTGGTAGAGCTTGGGATTGGCCAGACCCGTGGGCGTGCCCGACAGCTGGTTTAATCGGGTGAACAGCGCCGCCCACAAGGGCGCCACCGCGCTGGTGCCGCCGATGACGCTGTCGGTGCCGTCGACGCGAACCTCATAACCCGTTTCAGGATCGGCGTTGCCGGCGACGTCGGGCACGCCGCGCATGCCGAGGGGTGTGCGGGTTCCTTCAGTCGTCACCGCGCTTAAAGTCGCCTGCCAGGTGGGTGTCGCGAAGAATGTGCTGATGCCGCCGCCGCTCGCGCCGCCGCTGGCGCCGTCATTCCACACCACTTCTCCGCTGATCGCGGTTGTCGTGGCCTTGAGACTGGTGCCACCGCAGGCCAGCGCGAAGGAACTCGAGGCGGGAAAATCCACATGATCCGCGCCATCGGTCACGCCGTCGCTGGAGCCATTGTCTCCCGAGGCGATGCACACCGTTATCCCCAAGGACGCCGCTGCTTGGAAGGCATCGTCCATGGCCGTCATGGCCTGCGATGTCCAGGTGGATTCCGCGCCGCCCCAACTGATGGAGATGACCGACGGCTTGTTGGTTGTGTCATGAATGGCGGTGGTGATGGCATCGAGAAACCCCGCATCGGTATTCGGCGCAAAGTACACCGCGATCGTTGCCTGCGGCACAATTGCGCCGACCACTTCGATGTCGAGCATCACCTCGCCATCCGGCCCGTTCGCATCGCCGGTGGGCGAATTCTGCGCATGATCGACCGACACGGCCGTGACCGTGGGCGAGGCGACGCCGAGTCCCTTGAAATAAGTGTCCAGGTCCGCGGGGCGAAAGCCGCCGCCCAGCTCAACCAGCGCCACGCATTGGCCAACACCGGTCGCGGCCGGAAAACCATACAGTGCTGCGATTTGAGTTGGCGTGAACGAGGTGGCGGTGCTCGCCGCCGGTCGAACCCGAAAGTGCGCCGATGCCTGTGGCCGGCTGTCGAGGCCGAGCACCGCCTCGACGACACCGTCGAGCGAACTCGGCAGTTCGATACTGCCGGTGCGGCCGCGGTAGCTGCAGCTGGCGTGCTGCATCCGCTGCAATTGAACATTGAAGGCCGCGTTGAATTGCGCCACGGTCCCTGACAGCACCACGGTTCGCCGTGCCGCGTGCTCAAGCACGACAACCAGTCCGTGGGCCGCAGCGAAAGTGCGCACGGCGGCCAAATCAGCGGCATCGGCGCCGTGCCGTGTCGCAAACTCCTCGCGGGTCAAAAAAGGCTGGCTCGCTTTTCCGGTGGCCAATTGCGCGACTCGCGCGCGCAGCTCTGCGCCGGCACGGCGGCGCACGAGCATGGTCACTTCCAGCCGTTCAGTCGGATCCGCCGGCGCCAGCACGCGGGCGCCCGGCATGGCAACGCGCTCGCTGCCCTTCAATGTAATGTTGGCCATGATCGCCTCCAGCGAATAGGGAGGGCTCAAGTCTACTCAAGCCAAAATTAATCGCCATGTCGCGGCTTCGCGACCCGCAGAACCTTTAGGTGCGCGCCTGCAATGGCCGTCGGGCAAACCATCCAAACAGCAGAATGCCGCAATAGCAGGCCGCCGGTACGACCAGGGCATATTTCAAGCCCCAGTAGTCCGCGGCGTTGCCGGTGAGAAGCGGGACGATGGCGCCCCCCACGATCGCCATGCAAATCACGCCGGAGCCTTCCGCCGCCCGCTCGCCGAGACCTTCGTTGGCGAGCGTGAAGATGGTCGGAAACATGATGGAGTTGAACAGGCCGATCGCCAGCAGCGACCAAGCGGATACCGCGCCCGACGTGTTGGCCGAAATTGTCAGCAACGCGATCACCGCCGCGGCAACGCATGCCAACACCTTGCCCGGCGAAAATAGCCGCAGCACATAGGAGCCGATGAATCGCCCCACCATGGCGCCGCCCCAGTAAAACTGGATGTGCTTCCCGGCGTCCTCGGCGCCCAAACCCAGCGTATTGGGTTGCATGAGGTAATTGACGATGAGCGATCCAATCGCCACTTCGCCGCCGACGTACAGAAAAATGCATAACGTGCCGAATGCGAATCGCGGACGCGTCAACAGATTGAATGCGCGCAGGATCGGCGTGTGCGATGCCGGCGGCTCGACCAACGCTTTGCGGTACCACCATACCGCCGCGGCGATCACTGCCAAGGCGATCGCGAGTCCGAGATAGGTGTGCACAATGACCTGGGTCTCAGTGGTGCGGAATGCATCCAGCGCCGCGCCCGATAGCGTCTTCGGATCCACTTTCGCCAAGCTGCCCAGGATCAGAATCGATCCGACCGTCGGGAAGATGGTCGTGCCGAGAGAATTGAAGGCCTGCGCAAAGGTCAATCGGCTGCTGACCGTGGCAGGCTTGCCCAGCATGGAAATCAGCGGATTGGCCACGACTTGCACGGTGGTAATGCCGGCGGCCAAAACAAACAAGGCCAGTAGAAATAGGCCGAAAAGGCCTTGCGCTGAGGCAGGAATAAATAGCACGCACCCGGCCGTCATGATCAGAAGTCCGGTGACGGCGGATCGCATATAGCCGATGCGCCGCACCAACGCGGCGGCAGGGATTGAGATAATGAAGTAAGCGGCGAAGAATGCGAACTGAATCAACATCACCTCGCCATAGCTCAAGGTGAACAATCCCCTGAGCTTCGGAATCAATACATCGTTCAAGCTGGTGATGCCGCCGAAGGCGAAAAACAAAACAAACACGAATGCCTGCAAACCCGGCGCGTAGGTGGCTTGGACGGACGCGCCCGAGTTATTGGATCCGGCGGAGTGGCTGGATCCGGCGTGCATTAAGCGAAGGGATTCTGGCGGATGATGGTCTGTTCGCGGTCGGGCCCGGTTGAAACGATGGTGATGGGCACACCCACCAGCACTTGCAGGCGCTCCAGATATTTTCGGGCGTTCACCGGCAACTCATCGTAGCGCGTAATCCCCACCGTGCTCTCCTTCCACCCTGGCATGTCCTCGTACACCGCCTCACAGGCGCCGTAATCCCCCGAGAGCAACGGCGGCGTGGTCGCGATGCCGGCGTCGGTTTCGTAGCCGACGCAAATCCGAATCCTGTCCAAGCCATCCAGCACGTCCAGCTTGGTCACGCACAGCAATGAGCAACTGTTATGCACGATCGAGCGGCGCAACGCAACCGCATCGAACCAGCCGCAGCGCCGCCGCCGCCCGGTGACGGAGCCGAATTCGTGGCCGACGCGGGACAAATACTCGCCCGTGTCATCGAGCAGTTCGGTCGGAAAGGGACCCGCACCGACACGCGTGGCGTAGGCCTTGACGATGCCCAACACCTCATGCAGCCGCCGCGGTCCAATGCCGGAACCGGCCGCCGCGCCGCCCGCGGTGGTTGTCGAGGAGGTCACGTACGGATAGGTTCCAAGATCCACATCGAGCATCGCTCCCTGTGCGCCTTCGAACAGCACATTGCACCCATCCACGCTCAACTGCTCGAGAATGCCCGCGACATCGGCCACCAGTGGCTTCAGGCGTTCGCCTAAGGCCAAATTCGATTCCAGCACCTGCTGAAAATCGACGGGCGCTGTCTGGAAATAGCGTTGCAAGACGAAGTTGTGATAGTCGAGGATTTCGCCGAGCTTGGCGGCGAAACGTTCGCGATGAAATAAATCGGCGACCCTAAGGGCGCGGCGCGCCACCTTGTCTTCATAGGCCGGGCCGATGCCGCGCCCCGTGGTACCGATGGCATTCTCGCCCTGCGCCTTCTCGCGCGCCTTATCGAGCGCGACGTGCGATGCCAGGATCAAAGGACAGGCCGGACTCACCCGCAGGCGTTCGAATACCGGCACGCCCTGCCCGATCAGCATTTCCGCTTCCTTGAAGAACGCCTCGAGCGACAGCACCACGCCATTGCCGATGAGGCATTGCACATGCGCGTGCAGGATTCCAGAAGGAATCAGCGACAGAACCGTTTTTTTGCCGCCGATGACCAGCGTGTGTCCGGCATTGTGGCCGCCTTGAAAGCGCACCACCGCTTGCACCTGATCGGTCAGTAGGTCGACGACTTTGCCCTTGCCCTCATCGCCCCACTGCAAACCAATCACTACGAGATTTTTACCCATTACGCGCCATCCACAGCAGTACCAATCCCACCACCATGCTGATGAGCCCTCCCCAACGCAGTTGCGACGGCTCGGCCTTGGCCAGTTTCGACATCAGCCGCTGTGCCGCGGCCGGATTGACGAAGGGCAATGTGCCCTCGATCACCAGGTACAAAGCGAATGCGCCGCCCAAATAACGCAACAGTTCAGACCAACCGATATCCATTATGACTTACAGGGTTAGCGTTGCGGCGGTTGCGGCTGCGCCTGCGGCTTGTTGAAGTACTTGAAGTAAGCACTGTCGGGCGCGATCACCAACATATCGCCCTGAGTGCCGATGGCTTCGCGGTACGACTGCATGCTGCGATAGAAACTATAGAACTCCGCATTCTTGGAATACGATTTGGCGAACACCTCGCTCGCCGAGGCGTCGCCCTCACCGCGAGTCTGCGCAGCCTTCCGCGCCGCATCGGCCAGAATCTCGGTTTGCGCCTTGTTCGCTTCGGCACGGATTTTATCCGAGGCCTCCACGCCCTCGGCGCGCAGCTTGGCCGCCTGCGCCTTGAAGGTGGAGCGCATACGATCGAAGACCGAGTCCTGTACCTGCTGCGGCAGATCGATCTTGGTGATGCGAACATCCACCAGTTCGATGCCGAGTTGTTCCGCGAGCGGCCGTGCCGTCTTCATCATGGCATCGGTGAATTCCGCGCGCTCGGCGGTGATCACCTGCTGCAAGGTGCGTTGCGTCACGACGCTCTTGATGCTGTCCTTGACCGTTTCGCCCAGGCGGGCATTGGCGACTTCCTCGGTGCCGCCGGTGGATTCGTAGTAGCGGCGCAAATTCAAGATGCGCCACTTGACGTAGAAATCCACGTTCAGCTGTTCCTGCTCGCGGGTCAGAAAATGCTCCGACGGGTACATTTGCGTCAGGATGCGCGCATCGTAGCGGCTCACTTCGTTGACCAGCGGAATCTTGAAGTGCAGCCCGGGCTTGTAGTTCGAATCGACGATTTCGCCGCCGATCGATTTGATGGCGAGCTGTCCCTCGCTCACCGTAAAGACGCTCGCGCGCACGATCAAAATCGCGGCCACGAGAGCCAGCAAACTATAGAGCAGTCGGTTTTGCATCAGCGCACCCCACGCGCGCGGGCGGGATCTTCCACCGGCGTCACCTGGATTTCCGGCAGCCGCGACGAGGGCGCCACGGTCATCGTGTCGTTGGGATTGGAGATCGACTGCGGCCCGGGGGAAATCAATTTTTCCAGCGGCAGGTAGAACATGCTATTGCCGCCGCCCTTGGTATCGACGATGACCTTGCGCGAATTCTTGTAGACATTTTCCATCGTCTCAAGATACATACGTTCGCGCGTCACGGCCGGCGCATGCTCGTACTGGTTCAAGACCTGATCGAATCGCGAGGTCTCGCCCTGTGCAATGGCAAGCACCTGCAAGCGGTACGCCTCGGCGTCGAGCAGATTCTTGGAGGCCTGGCCGCGTGCGCGCGGCACGACGTCGTTGCGGTAGGTTTCCGCGTCCTGCTGATAACGCTGGCGGTCCTTGTCCGCCTTGATGGCGTCGCGCTGCGCATCTTGCACCGGTTCGGGAACGACGACGTCGTTCAATTTCACGCTGATGATGTTGACGCCGAGGTCGTAATTATCGAGCGTCTTTTGCAGCAGCTTTTTGGCGCGGTCGGTGATCGACGGATCGAAGCCCAGCGCTTTGTCGAGCGAGGCCTGCCCGACCGCCTCGCGCATGGCGCTCTCGCTCACCTGCACCAACGTCTCTTCGACATTGTTGACCTCGAACAAATACTTGCGCGGATCGGGCTTGGTGTACTGCACCGCGGATTTGACCTCGACCAAATTCGTATCGGCGGTCAACATGCGCGCATCATCCGTGACGCTGAGCTGCTGCGACACGTTGACGATGCGTTTTTGCTCGATCGGCCAGGGCAGATGCCAGTTGTAGCCGGGTCCCGTGGTTTGCATGTACTTGCCAAAGCGCAGGATGACGGCGCGCTCCTGTGCGTCAACCCGATACAGACCGCTGCCGATCCAGACCGCCCCGATCAGCACCAAAATGCTGCTCAAGCCCTTGCCCCACCCGGGTGAACTCTGACCGCTGCCGAGACCGCCGCCGCCGCCGCGACCGAACAACGCGCTCAAGCGGCGCTGGAAATTTCGCAGCACATCATCCAGATCGTTCTGCGATTGCTGGGGTCGATTCCACGGATTACGTTTTTCCCCACCAGGTTCATTCCAAGCCATGCGTATGCCTAATTAGATGTTGCGGAGTTCTGGATCATGGATCAACTCAGTATTCTATCAGGCGACCCGCCGCCCACCTAGAAAACTAAGGAATCAAGCGACGCGCTGCGCGCGAGAGCGGGGAGGATCCAAGAGATTGACGCCCTTGGCGCCCGATAATTTGGCAACCTCGGCCAAATCCAATTCGACGTCCACATCCCAGCTGCCGTCCTCGCACTGCCTCTCGGCACGCACGGCATTGCGCGAGTACAAGTCTGACCTCACGCCCGCCGCTTGCAGCTGCAAATGAAAGGTACGTCGCACTTGGTTGGGACGCACGGCGTGCGCCAACGCCTCGCGCAAACCATCCAGACCGGCGCCGTTCGCCGCCGACGCCCACACCTGGGTGGCCACGCCATCGGCGCCCTCGATGCTTCGCGGTTCGTCGCCGCTCAAATCGATCTTATTGAAAATCAGCAGCTCGCGAATCTCTCCCGCGCCGATGCCCTTGAGCACCTCGCGCACCTGTTCTATGCGCTCATTGCGCAGCGGATCGTTGGCATCAACGACGTGCAACAGCAAATCCGCGTCGCGCGCCTCTTGCAGGGTTGAACGAAATGCGGCGATCAGTTCATGCGGCAGCGCTCGCACAAATCCCACCGTGTCCGCCAACACCACCTCGCCGACGCCGGCCAGTTTGACCCGGCGCACGGTGGGATCGAGCGTCGCGAACAGCTGATCGGCGACGAAGCTGTCCGACCCCGTGAGGGCATTGAACAGCGTGGACTTTCCGGCATTGGTATAGCCGACCAGCGCGACCGTGGGCACCGGCACTTCGCGCCGCACATGACGTCCCGTGTCGCGCTGCCGGTCCAGCTTCTCCAGGCGCGCGCGCAAGGTGCGAATGCGTTTCGCGATCAGGCGCCGATCGGTCTCCAGCTGGGTTTCGCCCGGGCCGCGCAACCCGATGCCGCCCTTCTGGCGCTCGAGGTGAGTCCAACCCCGCACCAGGCGCGTGGCCAGATGCGACAGCTGTGCCAGCTCCACTTGCAGCTTGCCCTCGAAACTGCGCGCTCGTTGCGCGAAGATGTCTAAAATCAAACCGTTACGGTCTAATACTCGACGACCCGTCAATTTCTCGAGGTTACGTTCCTGACTCGGCGTGAGGGTTTGGTCGACCAATACCAAGTCCGCGTGCTGCGCCTCGGCAAAGGCATGAATCTCCTCAGCCTTGCCGGAGCCGACGAAGTATTTGGGGTCGGGACGCGCGCGCGTGGCCAGCACGGTACCGACGGAGAGGGTACCGGCCGATGCGGCCAACGCCGCAAATTCAGCGATGTCATTCGGATCGACGGGATGCCCGATGCCGACGCCGACCAAAACGGCGCGCTCGCCGCCCTGTGGACGTTCAAATAATTGCAGAACGCCGCCTACTCATTCGACGATAGCCGGTTCCGTCACTTCACCATCCTCGCCGGTCGGCAGTCGCACATTGCGTGCGGGCACAACCGTGGAGATGGCGTGTTTGTAAACCATCTGACTCACACTGTTTCTCAACAACACGACGAACTGGTCGAATGAATCGATCTGTCCTTGTAATTTAATGCCGTTCACGAGATAGATTGAAACGGGCACCCTTTCTTTGCGCAGGGCATTCAAAAATGGATCCTGCAGAGACTGGCCACGGGCCATGAGTAAAGCTCCTTGTTTTTAGTGTCGATTGTACTGCCGTATCACTTCCATGCGGCACGAGGCACATACCCGATTAATGCTAGCACAGCGCAATGACCCACGTCGTAAACACGTTGTAAAGACCTTACGCAAATCCGCTCTCGGACAGTGCATGAAAAATCGCGCGTGCAACCTCCGGACGCGTGGAATCAAACCACCGAGCATTCGCGCGCCGACGCAACCAAGTCAATTGCCGCTTGGCGAGTTGTCGCGTCGCCGCAATCGTTTGATTTTCCGCTTCATTCAACGCACATTGTCCCGTCAAATATCGCCATAGCTGCCGATATCCGACCGCACGCATGGATGGATGTTCCGGGCTCAGATCGCCTCTTTCGTACAACTTTCTCACTTCCTCGACGAAACCGGCTTCGAGCATTGCCTTGAACCGCAATTCGATCTTGGTGTGTAACTCGCCGCGTTCAAGGGGCGCAAGAGCAAATTCGATGACATTTACGTCGGCAAAGACCGACACGCGCACTTGTTGCAGTTTTGTGATGGTTTCCCCGGTGATGCGATGGACTTCGAGGGCCCGCTGGATGCGCTGAGGGTCGTTGCTGTGAATGCGCGCCGCGGCCACAGGATCGACCGCGGCAAGCTCCTGATGAACCGCCGCCCACCCCACCTCTGCCGCCCGTGCGTCGATCTCAGCACGCACCCTTGAGTTCGCCTCCGGCAGATCCGCAATTCCTGAGGTTAAGGCATGGAAATACATCATCGTGCCGCCGACCAGGAGCGGTTGACGGCCGCGAGACCAGATCTCAAGCATGGCCTGCCGTACGTCGAGCAGAAATTCGCCCACCGAATAACCCGCGGCCGGATCGCGGATATCGATCAAGTGATGCGGGATGCGCTCGCGCGTGCTCAAGGAGGGCTTGGCGGTACCGATGTCCATGCCGCGGTAAACCAGCGCGGAATCCACACTGATGATCTCGAACGGCAATTGTTCGGCCAGGCGCGCGGCCAAGTCGGATTTGCCTGAGCCGGTCGGTCCCATCAACAACACCGCGGAGCGGCGCTTCGTCACCTGATCGCTCACCGTCCGCGCAGAAACAACCGATCAAGCTCGCCCATCGACAAACGCACCCAGGTGGGGCGGCCATGATTGCACTGATCGGCGCGCTCGGTACCCTCCATTTCGCGCAGCAATGCGTTCATTTCCGGCAGGCTCAACGATCGCTGTGCGCGCACGGCGGCATGGCAGGCCATGGTCGCGAGCAGATGATTGATCGACTCCTCGACGCGGCGCGAGTGACCGGACTCGAGCAAGTCCGACAGCACATCGCGCACGATGCCGGCCGGATCCCGGCGGGCCAGCAACGTTGGGACTGCCCGCAACGCCAACTGGTCGGGCCCTAAACGCGTCACACCAAATCCTAGGGCCAAAAATTCTTGGCTGTGCTCTTCCGCCATGTCGGCCTGCGCGGGCGTCACGTTGAGCACCTCGGGCATCAACAATTGCTGTTGTGAGGTCTCGCCGGCCAGTAATTTCTTCATCCCCTCGTACATGATGCGCTCATGCGCGGCATGCATATCCACGAGCACCATGCCATCGGCCGCTTGCGCCAAGATATAGACGCCGTGAAGCTGCGCGATGGCATAGCCCAAGGGCGCGGAGGTCCCATGAGGGACCGAGCCATTCGCCGGGCCCTGCGCCGGCGACTCATCCTGCACCTGCGCGGTCGGTGCGCTCAAATAGGACCGGTACGCATCGGCAGAGGCGCGGTGCGCTGCCTCCGGCAGCGCGAAATGCGCTTGCGTGGGCGCCCCGGCTGCGAAGTTCGATGCGCCGGTGAGCCAGTCCGCCGGGGCGCTGCCCGCGGAATCCGCCGCTGGGCGCGTATCGGCGAGAACCTTTTCCAAGGTTCGAAACACGAAGTCGTGGACGCGGCGCGAATCGCGAAACCGGACCTCCAGCTTTTGCGGATGCGCGTTGACATCGACCTGGTTGGGATCCATGTGCAGGTACAACACATAGGCGCAAAACCGGCCGTGGAATAAGACGTCCCGATAGGCCAGGCGCGCAGCGCCCACGATGAGCTTATCGCGCACAAAACGTCCGTTCACATAAGCGAATTGCAGGTCCGCCTGGCTGCGGGAAAAGGTCGGCAACGCCAACCACCCCTCGAGCCGTAACGATTCTGTTTCATGGCGCAGCTCGATGACATGCGCCGCGAATTCCTCGCCGCAAATTCGGGCGACGCGTTCCAGCCGTTGCGCGTTGCTCTGCGCGGCGCCGAGGCTCCACACATTCCGGCCGTTGTGAATGAGCGCAAAAGCCACGTCAAAGCGCGACAGCGCCATGCGCTCCAGCATGCGCACGATGTGTTGGTATTCGGTGTTCTCGGCGCGCAAAAATTTGCGCCGTGCCGGAACATTGAAGAATAAATCCCGCACCTCGACGCGCGTTCCTGCGCCGTGGGCGGCCGGCGCCGGCACGCTGACCTCGCCGTCACGCGCATCGACGACCCAGGCATGCGCCGCCTGGGCGGTGCGCGAAGCCAGCGACAAGCGGGAAACCGAGCCGATACTCGGCAGCGCCTCGCCGCGAAAGCCCAAGGTGGCTACGTTTTCAAGGTCGTTCTGGGAGGCAATCTTGCTGGTGGCATGCCGCGCCAGGGCCAGACTCAAGTCGGACGCATCGATGCCGGCGCCATCATCGGAAACGCGGATCAGCCCGCAACCACCGCGCTCGAGTTCAACCTCGATGCGCCGCGCACCCGCATCCAGGGCGTTTTCGACCAGCTCCTTGACCACTGAAGCGGGACGCTCGATCACCTCGCCGGCGGCGATTTGATTGATGAGGGAGTCGGAAAGTAATTGAATGGGCAATGGCGACCTCGGGTCGCGCATTTTCGCACAAGCTTAAGGGTTTAAGGACCCGCTCGAAGCTTTAGGGCCCTCACTGGCTCGCGCCGCCGGCACCTCCGGCCGTGGCGAGCACCGGCCGCGCGGAGTTGGCGGCGGCGAGCTGCGCGATCCGCGTCCCCTGCGGCGGGTTGGCGTAAAAATAATCGTGCACGCCTTGATGGATCGCCGCCGCGAGCTTGGCCTGATGCACCGGCGTGCGCAGCCGCAACTCCTCCTGCGGATTCGAAATATAGGCCGTCTCGACCAGCATCGAAGGAATGTCGGGCGACTTCAAGACCATGAAGCGCGCCTGCTGCACTTCATGCTTGCGAACCTCGCCGGCCTGAGTCAATTGGTGCAGCACCCGTTCGGCCGCCACTTGGCTGGCGTTCAAGGATGCCGACTGCGACAGATCGAGCAGTACGGACGCCAAGACATCATCCTTGTCATCCAAGGACACGCCGCCAATCAAATCCGAGGCGTTTTCACGCTCGGCGAGCCATCGTGATGCCTCGTCGGTTGCGCCCCGCTGCGACAGGATGTACACCGAGGAGCCGTCGATGCTGCGGTCGCGAATCGAATCGGCGTGAATGGAAACAAAGAGATCGGCCTGCTGCGCTCGCGCGCGGCGCATCCGATCGCGCAGCGGCACAAAGTAATCGCCGCCGCGCGTGAGGATGGCCTTCATTCCCGGTTCCGCGTTGATCTTGAGCGCCAACTCCCGCGCGATCGCCAACACGACGTCTTTCTCGCGCGTGCCGTTCATGCCGATGGCGCCCGGATCCTCGCCGCCGTGGCCGGCGTCGATGGCGATGATGAGATCGCGTGCATCCGACGGTGCATGCTTCGCTTTCATGGGTTTGTCGGCGGCGCGAGCGACGCTGTTGGCGCCGGCGAGATCGACGACAAGGCGATAGCCGTAGTGCGCGTTCGGCGTGCTCAAGAAGCTCTTGGCTTGAATGGGCCGGGCAAGATCCAAGACAAGACGAAAATTGCCTGAGGGACTGCGCGACATGCGCACAGTCTTGACGGCGCCCGTACCGCGAGGCGCACTGTGCGCCGACTTGGCGAGGTGCGCACCCGGGACGTCCAGAACGGCGCGTTCCGGATTATGCAGTAGAAGCAGATTGTGTTGCGCGCTGCCTGAGAGATCCACCACGACGCGCGTGTTATCGGGCCCTGCCCACAGGCGGATGGCCCGAACATCGACCGCGTGAGCAGGTTGCAGCGAGAGAGTCCCCAGCAGCAATCCACCAGCCCAAAGACACCGCA
>Ga0209007_1000217_pt1 | contig 30144 bp, 27 predicted proteins | sample JacPinW_OM1H0_O2_FD_187961 | JGI IMG/M metagenome (GOLD analysis project Ga0209007, IMG submission 187961) | Forest soil microbial communities from Algoma, Ontario, Canada - Jack Pine, Ontario site 1_JW_OM1H0_O2 (SPAdes) (version 2) | ecosystem: Environmental > Terrestrial > Soil > Boreal... | reverse complement strand
GCGCGTGCCGGTAAGTGCGCAGCGCCCCGCCGTCGATCCAGGCGTTGGAGACTGCGTTCACCACCTGATCGCGGCTCGCGCCCAGCATCGCGGCGACCACCGCGGTGGATGCGATGCGTACCAGCAGCACGTGGTCGAGCCCGACGCGGTTGAAGCTGTTCTCGAGCGCCAGCACCCCCTGGATCTCGTGCGCCTTGATCATGGCGGTCAGTACCGCGCGCACCGTGGGCGGGGCCTGACCGGTCATCACGGACTTGCGCGCCAGGTAATCCGCCACCGCGAGAATGCCGCCCAGATTGTCGGACGGGTGGCCCCACTCGGCGGCGAGCCAGGTGTCGTTGAAGTCGAGCCAGCGGATCATCGCGCCGATGTTGAAGGCCGCCTGCACCGGATCGAGCTCGTAGGAGGTGCCGGGCACGCGCGCGCCGCCCGCCATCACCGCCCCGGGCACCACCGGACCCAGGAGCTTGCGGCAGGCGGGATACTGAAGCGCCTGCAGGCCGCAGGCGAGGGTGTCCATGAGGCAGTAGCGCGCGGTCTCGTAGGCCGCCTCGCTCGAGACCACGAAATCCCTGGCGTAAGTCGCGATGGCGGTGAGCAGCGCGTCGGGCTCGGGCCGCTCGGTGGAGCGCACATCATGCGAGGACATAGGCCCTCAGGTGCGCTTATCCAGCGGCACGAACTTCAGGCTCTCGGGACCGATGTAGTTGGCGGTCGGCCGGATGATCTTGCCGTCGGCGCGCTGCTCGATCACATGCGCCGCCCAGCCGGTCGTGCGCGCGATCACGAACAGCGGCGTGAACATCGAGGTCGGCACGCCCATCATGTGGTACGAGACCGCCGAGAACCAGTCGAGGTTGGCGAACAGGTTCTTGGTGTCGCGCATCACTGACTCGATGCGCTCGGCGACCGCGAACCTCGGCAGCTCGCCGGCCTGCGCGGCGAGCCGGCGCGCCACTTCCTTGATCACCTGGTTGCGCGGATCGGCGACGGTGTACACCGGGTGGCCGAAACCTATGATCACTTCCTTGCGCCCGACGCGCGCGCGGATGTCGGCCTCGGCGGCCTCGGCAGTCGCGTAGCGCTCCTGGATCTCGTAGGCCTCCTCGTTGGCGCCGCCGTGCTTCGGGCCGCGCAGCGCGCCGATCGCGCCGGTGATGCAGGAGTACAGGTCGGAGCCGGTGCCCGCAATGACACGCGCGGTGAAGGTCGAGGCGTTGAACTCATGCTCGGCGTACAGGACGAGCGAGGTGTGCATGGCGCGCACCCACTCGGCCGGCGGGGGGCTGCCGTGCAGCAGGTGCAGGAAGTGTCCGCCGATGGAGTCGTCGTCGGTCTCGGTCGCGATGCGCACCCCCGAGCGAGTGAAGTGATACCAGTAGGTGAGCATCGAGCCGAGCGAGGCGATGAGGCGGTCGGCGATATCGCGCGCGCCGCTCTCGTCGTGGTCGGCCCGCTCCGGCAGCACGCAGCCGAGCACCGAGACGGCGCTTCGCAGCACGTCCATCGGGTGTGAGGTCGCGGGCAGCGCCTCGAGCACGGTGCGCACCGCGTCCGGGAGGCCCCGCAGCGACTTCAGGCGCGCCTTGTAGCCGGCGAGCTCGGCGCGGTTCGGCAGTTTCTCGTGGATCAGGAGATAGGCGATCTCCTCGAACTCACTATCGGTCGCGATCTCGAGGATGTCGTAGCCGCGATAGTGCAGGTCGTTGCCGGTGCGTCCGACGCTCGATAGCGCCGTGTTGCCGGCCACGACGCCCGAGAGCGCTACCGACTTCTTCGGCTTGAACGCGGTCGTTTCGGTTTCGTTCATGACTGTCCCTTGCCAAAGAGCTCATCGAGCTTGCGCTCGTACGCACGGTAGCCGAGCACGTCGTACAGCTCGTCGCGCGTCTGCATGCTGGGCACGACGCTCTGCTGCGTGCCGTGCTTGCGGATCGCCTGATACACCGCGACCTGCGCCTTGGCCGCGGCACGAAACGCCGACAGCGGGTAGAGCACCAGGCGCACGCCGGCGGCACCGAGCTCGGCGAGCGTGAATAGCGGCGTGCGGCCGAATTCCGTGATGTTGGCGAGTACCGGCACGCGTAACCCGGCTGCGAACTGCCGATACTCATCGAGCGTCGTGAGCGCTTCCGCAAAGATCATGTCGGCACCCGCCTCCGCATAGCTCGCCGCGCGCTCGAGCGCCGCCCGCTGACCTTCGACGGCGTGCGCATCGGTGCGCGCCATGATGACGAACCCAGGGTCGGTGCGCGCGTCCACCGCCGCCTTGATGCGATCGACCATCTCGGCCGCCGGCACCAGCTCCTTGCCCGGGCGGTGCCCGCAACGCTTGGCCGAGACCTGGTCCTCGAGGTGCATGCCGGCGGCCCCGGCGCGGATCAGCTCCCTGGCTGTGCGGGCGATGTTGAAGGCGCCGCCGAAGCCCGTGTCGGCATCGACCAGCAAGGGCAGAGCGCAGCGCTCGGTGATACGGCGCGCATCCTCACAGACGTCGTTGAGGGTCGTGATGCCGAGGTCCGGCAGCCCGAAGGAGGCGTTGGCGACTCCGGCGCCCGAGAGGTAGAGCGCGCGAAAGCCCGCCGCCGCGGCGAGCAGCGCTGCGTAGGCGTTGATGGCGCCGACCACCTGCAGGGGACGCTCCGCCTCGAGCGCGGCCCGCAGGCGTGCACCGGCGGTGAGTGGCTGTTCGGACATGGCGAACCTCGCGGGAGGGCTTGATTCTATACGAACCTACTCGCCGGTAGGACGGGCCCGGCAGGGCTGCGTGTCAGGCGATGCGTACTACGGTGCGTCCCGTGACCCGGCCATCGAGGTAGGCGGGGAAGGCTGCCGGCAGCTCGTCGAAACCGATGGTGCGCGTCACGATCCGGTCCAGGTGCCGGGGCTTCAAGTCGGTGGCGATGCGCTGCCAGACCGCCAGGCGCAACTCGCGGCGCGTCGCCGACGAGTTGATGCCGAGCAGGCTCACGCCCCGCAGGATGAACGGCATGACGGTGGTCTTGAGCTCGGCGCTGCCGGCCAGCCCGATGCTGGCGATGTTGCCCCAGAAGTCGACGCTGCGTGTGAGCCACGCGAGCAGCTCCCCGCCCACGTTGTCGATAGCGCCGCCGAAGCGCGCGCTCTCGAGCGGCCGCGTCCCGAGCTCGAGCTCGCCGCGCGCCAGGATCTCGGAGGCGCCCAACTGCTTGAGATAGTCGCCGGCCTCGGCCTTGCCGCTCAGCGCGACGACGCGGTAGCCGCGCCCGTGCAGCATGTCGATGGCGAGGCTCCCCACACCGCCCGTCGCGCCGGTGACGGCGATCGAGCCGCTCGCGGGGCTCTGGCCGTTTTGCTCCATGCGATGAATGGCGAGCGCGGCGGTGAACCCCGCGGTGCCGAGCGCCATGGCGGTGCGGGCGTCGAGTCCCTGCGGCATCGGAATCACCCAGTCCCCGGGCACGCGCGCGAGCTCGGCGTAGCCGCCGTCGTGGGTCTCGGACAGCGAGCACCCGGTCACCAGCACCGGGTCTCCCGGACTGTAGCGGGCATCGGTCGAAGACTCCACCTGCCCGGCGAGATCGATTCCGCCCACGAGCGGGTAGCGGCGCAGGATCCGGCCGGCCCCGGTGGCTGCGAGCGCGTCCTTGTAGTTGATGCCGGAGTAGGCGACGCGGATCACCACCTCGCCCGCGGACAGATCCGCGAGCGTCAGCTGCTCGAAGCGCGCCTGGATGCGGCCGCTCTCGGAGTGAATGCGGAGGGCTTTGAACGGCTTCGCCACCGGGCTCATGACCGCGTACGCCCGAGCCAGGCGAGCAGGCCCTGGGTGTTGAGCTCGAGGTCGCCGGCGAGCGCCTGCTCGATCCCGGCGTCGGAGAGACGGCAACCGTGCTCGCGCGCCAGCTTCAGCCACAGGGCGAGCATGGCGTCGCGGATGCCGCCGGCGGGGGCGGGGTCGCTCGCGTGGGCGCGCGCGAAGCGCGCGAACTCGCGGATCTGCTCTTTGAGGAGCTCCGCCAGGTGCGGGATGCCGGTCACGCGGCTGAAGTGCATGAGATAGATGGACTCGGGCCGGTACTCGAGCATACGGTCGATGGAGGCGAGGTGCTGCTCGGGATCGAACTGCGTCGGCACTGTGGACGGCGTGATGAAGGCGCCTTGCGCCGTGTCGAGCGCGCGGTAGGAGATGCCGAACGTGTCGCCGCTGAAAATGCTGGCGTGGGCCCGATCGACGATCACGTAGTGATGCAGGGCATGCCCGGGGGCATGCAGCAGCTCGAGCGTGCGTGTTCCCAGAGTGAGCCGCTCGCCGTCGGCGGCCACGCGCACGCGCTCGGGCGGGATCGGCACCAGCTCGCCGTAGAGCTGCGCAAAGCGCTCCGCGCCGTAGACGCGCCTGGCGCCGGCGATCAGCTGCTTGGGATCGATCATGTGCGGCGCGCCGCGCGGATGCAGTACGGCACGGGCGTTGGGGAGCGCCCGCATCAGTGTGCCGGCGCCGCCAGCGTGATCCAGGTGCACGTGGGTCAGCAGCAGGTAGTCGACCGCCTCGGGCGCGATGCCGAGCTCGGCGAGCGCGGCGAGCAGGTAAGGCACCGAGAGGTTAGTGCCGACATCGACGAACGCGGCGCGACCGGCATCCTCGATGATGTGCGCCGCGGCGTGACCGCGGTACAGGTACTCGGCGTCGACCGCGGTGATGCCGTGCGGGTGGCGATGGAGATCGGGCTTCACCGGAATGTTGACGCGCGTCGCATGGCCAGGGCTACGCATGTACACATCGTAACCAAGTACGCTAGTTTAAGCACATGACCCAACCGCGCAGAGCGTCACGCCTGCGGCCAGCGTTGGCCGCGGGTACCGCCCTGGTGCTGCTCGCCGCGGCCGCGGCTGCGCCCGCGGCAAACGCGCCGCTGCATCGCGACAGCGGCAACCTGGTGTTCGACGGCATTCCGCCGCCGGACGCCGCGCTCGGCGAGCGGCTGTCGCGCTACCTCGAGTCGCGCGGCGCGAGCCTGCTCGACTGGCTGCCAGACGGCAGCGTGCTGGTGGCGACGCGCTTCGGGGACACCGAGCAGCTGCACCGGATCGCAGCGCCGCTCGGCACGCGCGAGCAGCTCACGTTCTATCCCGATCCCGTGACGATCGCGCGCGCTGCGCCCGCAGGCGGCGGCCTGGTGTTTCTCAAGGACCAGGGCGGTGATGAGAACGCGCAGCTCTACTACCGCTCTGCCGACGGCGCGGTGCGCGCGCTCACCAGCGGCAAGTTCGCTCACGGGAGCCCGGTGTGGGCGCACGACAGCCGCCGCGTTGCCTTCTACGGCAACGACCGCGACGGCGTGGGCCGCGACGTCTACATCGCCGACGTCGGCGCGCACGCCGCCGCGCAGCTCCTGGTCGGCGGCGGCAAGACCGATACCAGGCCCGACACCTGGTACCCGCTCGAGTGGTCGACGGACGATGCGAAGCTGCTGGTGGAGCGCTACGTGTCGGCGAGCGAGAGCTATCTCTACATCGCCGACGTCGCGAGCGGCGCGCTCACGCCGGTGGACCCGCACGCCAACAAGGCCGGCATACGCGCGGCGAAGCTCTCACCCGATGGACACGGGGTGTATGAGCTGTCGGACGAGGCCGGCGAGTTCACGCAGGTGCTGTACCGCGACCTCGTCACCCACGAGACGCGTCGCCTCACGCCCGATGATGCGGGCTGGGACGTGGAGCAGTTCGACCTGAGCGCCGACGGGCGCTATCTCGCCTACGTCGTGAACCAGGACGGCCGCAGCCACCTCGCGCTCGAGGACATTGCGAGCCGGATCGCGACCTCGCCGGCCGGAATTCCCGAGGGGGTGATCTCCGGACTGCGCTTCGACGGTAGCGGGGATCGCCTCGCCTTCTCGCTCGAGACCGCGCAGTCGCCACGCGATGTCTACGTCTACGATCTGAGGCACGACAAGCTCGAGCGCTGGACCAGGAGCGAGCCGGGCCCGATCGCGGAGCACGACCTCATGACCCCGGAGCTGGTGCGCTTCCCCACCTGGGACCGCGTTGCCGGCCACCAGCGCACGTTGTCGGCTTACCTCTACCGGCCGCGCACTGCATCGGGTCCCTGCCCGGTCGTGGTCCTGATTCACGGCGGGCCGGAAGCGCAGTTCCGCCCGGGCTGGGAGCCGTTCGTCCAGTTCCTGGCCAACGAGCTCGGCTACGCCGTGGTCGCACCCAACGTGCGCGGCTCCTCGGGCTACGGCAAGAGCTTCCTGGCACTCGACGGCGGCGAGCTGCAGGAGGATGCGGTGCGCGACATCGGCTCGCTGCTGGTGTGGCTCGGGGTGCAGACGGGGTTCGATCGTGAGCATGTGGCCGTCATGGGCGCATCCTCCGGCGGCTACATGGCGCTGGCGTCGCTGGTGACCTACGGCGAGCGACTGAGCGGGGGCATCGGCGCATTTCCCGACCACATCTCCCCGCTCACCAACGTCGGCCGCATCAACAAGCCGCTGCTGGTGGTCGCGGGACTCAACGATTCGCGCGTGCCCGCCGCCGAATCCGACCAGCTCGTCTGGCAGGTGCGCTCCGGCGGCCGCGAGGTGTGGTACCTCACCGCGAGAGACGAGGGACACGGCTTCAGGAGGAAGACCGACCGCGACGCCTACCTCGAGACGGCGGCGATGTTTCTGCAGAAGCTGGCGCGATGAAGCGCTAGCGTGATGCCGGCGGGAACTCCATGGTCACACTGAGCCCCTGACCGCCGGGAGCGTCGCCGAGCGCGATGCTCGCGCCGTGGGACTGCGCGATCGCCCTGACGATCGCGAGCCCGAGCCCGCTGCCCGGCGGCGTGGTGCCGGCGCGGCGGTAGAAACGATCGAACACCCGGTCGCGTTCCGCGGCGGGAATGCCCGGACCGTTGTCGGTCACCGTGAGCCGCGCGCGCGGCGCTCCCGGGGCGCCGCCGTCCGACACCGACACGTCGACGCGGCCGCCGCGCTGGGTATAGCGCACGGCGTTGTCCACGAGGTTGCGCAGCAGCGTCCGCAGCGCCTCGCCGTCGCCGAGCACCGTGACCGACTGCGCGCTCGGCAGGCCCAGATCGATGCCATGAGCATCGGCGAGAGGCACCAGCTCGGTGACGATCTCGCGCGCGAGCGCATCGAGCGCCACCGGGGCGCGCGGCGAATCTGCGCGCGGCTCCTGGCGCGCGAACGCCAGCATCTGCTCGATCAGGCGGATGGCGCGCGCCACTCCTTCGGAGAGCTGGCCCATGGCCGCGGCCCGCTCGCTCTCGCCGCTGGCGCGCGAGAGCGTGCTCAGCTGCAGATGGAGTGCCGTGAGGGGCGTGCGCAGCTCGTGAGCGGCGTCCGCCATGAAGGCGCGCTCGCGCGCCAGCGCGGCGTTCAGCCGCCCGAGGAGCGAGTTCAGTGCGCCCACCAGCGGCTGCACCTCCTCGGGCAGCCGCTCGTCGGGCAGCGGATCGACGGCGTCGACGCGCCGCGCCTGCACCAGCGCGGTGACACGCTCGAGCGGCCGCAGCGCGTGTCCGACCGCGAGCCAGATGACGAGAGCGAGCCCCGGCAGGAGCAGCGCGAACGGCTTGAGGGTCTGCAGCGCCAGCTCGACCGCACGCTGCTCGCGCACGCTCATCGGCTGCGCCACCTGGATCACGCGCGTGAGCGCCTGCACGCCGTACACGCGCCAGCGGCCCTCGCTGGTGCTGACGGTCGCGAAACCGAGCGTCGTGATCTGCGGCAACACCGCGTGCGGCCGCGACAGGTAGACGCGCACGCCATCCAGCGACCAGACCTGCACCACGAAATCGTAGGAGGCGTCCGCGGGCGGAATCTGCGGCAGCAGCAGGTACTCGACTGGCTGATCGCGCAGGATGAGCGCGGTCTCGCGCAAGTGGTAATCGAAGAACGTGTCGGCTTCGGCCAGTGCGTTGCGGTACACCACCCAGCCGCCGGCGGCGCCGACGCACACCACGCCGCCGAGGAGCCAGGCGAGCAGCCCCGCGCGCAGCGATCTCATGCCTGCGGTCTCAGGCGGTAGCCGACGCCGCGCACCGTTAGGATGAACTGCGCCCCGAGCTTGCGGCGCAGTCCGTGGATGTGCACCTCGACCGCGTTGCTCTCGACCTCTTCGCCCCAGCCGTACAGGCGCTCCTCGATCTGGGCGCGCGACAGGATCGCGCCGGGGCGCTCCATGAGCAGCTGCAGCAGCGCGAACTCGCGCGGCGAGAGTGGCACCTCGACCCCGCCGTGCGTCACACGGTGGGTCGCGGGCTCGAGCGCGACGCCGAGGTGTTCGAGCTGCGGCTCGCTGCGGCCGGAGCGGCGCCGCAGCAACGCGCGGATGCGCGCGGCGAGCTCGTCCAGGTCGAAGGGCTTGACGAGGTAGTCGTCCGCGCCGGCATCGAGTCCCGCCACGCGGTTGGCGATCGCATCGCGCGCGGTGATGATCAGCACCGGCAGGCTCGAGCCGCGGGCGCGCAGGCTCTTCAGGAGCTTCAGCCCGTCCCCGCCCGGAAGCCCCAGATCGAGCAGCAGCAGCTCGAAGGGCTCGCTCTGCAGCAGCGCCTCGGCCCCTTGCGCCTCGTGCACCCAGTCGACCGTAAAGCCGTCGCGCTTCAGTCCGGCGCGAATGGCCTCGCCGATCATCGGGTCGTCTTCCACCAGCAGCAGTCGCACGCGCGAAGTATAAGATCGATACCGTGGAACGTCTGGTGCGGGATGCTGCAACCCTCGGAGTCGACCTGACGACGCAGGACGCGGTACGGCTGTTGACGCTCATCGATGAGCTCGCGAGCTGGAACCGCCGCTACAACCTGACGGCGATCCGCACACCCGCCGCCATGCTGACACACCATGTGCTCGACAGCCTCACGATCCAACCGGACCTTCACGGTACCCGCGTGGCGGACGTCGGCACCGGCGCCGGTTTCCCGGGACTGCCGCTGGCGGTCGTCAACCCGCAGCGGCATTTCACGCTCATCGACTCCACCGCGAAGAAAATCCGCTTCGTGACGCACGCGGCGGCGCTTCTCGGACTCAGCAACGTGAGCGCCGTGCACGCGCGCGCAGAGGCGCTTGGCGCCGAGGTCCCGTTCGACACGGTGGTGGCGCGGGCGCTCGCGCCGCTGCCGAAGATGCTCACCACGGTGGCGTCCCTCTGCGGGCCCGAGACTCACGTCCTCGCCATGAAGGGCAAGTGGCCGCAGGCGGAGCTGGCGGCGCTGCCGCCGGGATGGCGCGTCGCAGGCTCTCGCGAGCTCGCCATTCCCGGTCTCAACGCGGCGCGTTGTGTGATCGTGCTGTACCCTCCCCGCCCGTGAATCCGATCGTCGCAACATGGCCGCTGCTGCTCGGCATGGGCATCCTCATGCTGGGGGCGGGGCTGCAGAGCACGCTCCTCGGGCTGCGCGCGACGCTCGAGGGTTTCGCGCCGCCGGTCACCGGCATCATCATGTCGTGCTACTACGTGGGCTACCTGATCGGCACGCGCCTGGCGCCGCAGATGCTCAAGCGCGTGGGGCCGGTGCGGGTGTTCGCGACGCTCGCTGCGCTGGCCTCGGTCACGGTGCTGGTACATGGCACCTGGGTGCATCCGGTGCCCTGGGCCCTGATGCGCTTCCTCTCCGGGGTGTGCTTCGCCGGAATCTACGTGGTCGCGGAGAGCTGGCTCAATCACCGCGCGACTCGCAGCAACCGCGGCGGACTGCTCGCTGTGTACATGCTGGTGCTGTACGTGGGGCTGGGTGGCGCCCAGTTCCTGCTGATGCTGTCGAGCCCGCAGTCGGCGGGACCCTTCATGCTGGTCTCGGCGCTGATCTCGGTGGCGATGGTGCCGATCGTCGCCTCCGCACAGCAGATCCCGGAACCCATCGTGCCGCAGCGGGTTCGCTTCCGGGACCTCTACCGCAACTCACCCCTCGGGGTGGTGGCCGTGGCCATATCGGGGATGATCTCCTCGATCATCTTCTCCATGGGGCCGGTGTACGCGCGCCTGTCGGGCGCCGGCACGCGCGGCGTAGCCGAGTTCATGGCGGTCAGCATCCTCGCGGCGGTGCTCACCCAGTATCCGATCGGCCGGCTTTCGGATCGCATGGACCGGCGCACCATCATCGCGAGCGTCTGCCTGCTGGCGACTGCGGTCGCGGCGGCACTCGCGTTGTTCACGTCGCTCCCGCACCCCGTTTTTCTGCTGCTCGCCGCGCTCTTCAGCGGCTCGGCGCTGACTCTCTACTCGCTGTCGGTCTCGCACGTGAACGACCAGCTCGAGCGGGGGCAGATGGTGGGCGCGAGCAGTGCGCTGCTGCTGATCAACGGCACGGCGGCGGCCTTCGGCCCGGTGCTGACCGGCGGACTGATCGCGGGCTTCGGACCCCGAGCCTATTTCGGGGCGCTCGGGACACTCACCGGGGCGCTGACGCTCTATGACCTGTGGCGCAAGAGCCGGCGCAGGGTGGAACCGGCCGCGCGCAAGGCGCCGTTCATCAACACGCAGCAGATCGTGACCTGCGCGGGTCTGGATCCCGCACCGGCGGCGGGCGTCGAGCCCCTGGTCATTGCTGCGCCGCGCGCACCGCTCGAGACCGCCGCCGAGGCGGGGCGGTCAGCCAATTAGGGCCCGTAGCGGCAGCGCGGTCGTCTCCTTGATCACCGCGAGCGCAATCGAGGAATTGACCGACTGCACGCCGGGAAAGCGCGACAGGTGGTCGAGGAAGAACGCCTCGTAGGCCTTGATGTCGCGGCACACGATGCGCAGCAGGAAGTCCGTCTCGCCCATGAGCGTGTAGCACTCGAGGATCTCCGGGTGCGCGCGCACCGCCTGCTCGAAGCGCAGCAGCGCATCGCGTCCGTGACCGGCGACTTTCACGTGCGAGAACACCAGCACCTGCAGTCCGACCTTCTCGCGGTCGAGCAGGGTGACCCGCCGACGGATGACCCCGAGCTCGGTCAGCCGGCTCACCCGCCGCCAGCAGGTGGAGGCACTCATGCCGAGCCGCTCGCCCACCTCCGCGGCCGAGAGATCCCCGTGCGCCTGCAGGAGATCGAGAATCCGCAGATCAACCCGGTCCAGCTCAGGTTGCACGATTCAATCCCTAAATCCGATAAATATGAGACAGATATTTCATCAATAGCCTCCCAAAGGCAATTTTTGTGACGCGGCGTGCATCTGCGCGGGGTTATCGTGGTCGCAGATGAAGAGGCGCGCACCGCGCCCGCAGAGCCTTAAAAGCTATGGAAATCTTCGACATGCGCGAGTTCGACGCCCATGAGCTCGTGCTCTTCGGTCACGATGCGCCGACCGGCCTGCGCGCCATCATCGCCATTCACTCCACGGCCCTCGGACCCGCCGCGGGCGGCTGCCGCATGTGGCCCTACGCCACGACCTCTGAAGCGCTTGCGGATGTACTGCGGCTGTCGCGCGGCATGAGCTACAAGAACTCGATGGCGGGGCTGCCGTTCGGCGGCGGCAAGGCGGTGATCATCGGCGATTCGCGCACCGCGAAGACGCCCGAGCTGTTCGCCGCCTTCGGGCGGCTGGTGGATTCGCTGCGCGGACGCTACGTCACCGCCGAGGATGTCGGCACCACCATCGCCGACATGAGCCACGTCGCACGCGTCACGAAGTATGTGTCCGGGCTCGGGCGCTCGCCCGGCGCGGCCGGCGGCGACCCGGGACCGAAGACGGCGCTCGGCGTTTTTCTCGGCATCCAGGCGGCGGTGAGCTTTCGGCTCGGGCGGCCGGACCTCGAGGGGGTCACGGTCGCCGTGCAGGGCGCCGGGGGCGTCGGCTACCACCTCTGCGGCCTCCTGAGCAGCGCCGGGGCGCGGCTGCGCGTCGCCGACGTGCGCGTCGCCGCGGTCGAGCGCGTGTGCGACGAGTTCCACGCCACCGCGGTGCCGGTCGGGGAGGTGCTGGCGCAGGAGGTCGACGTGCTCTCCCCATGCGCGCTCGGCGCCGTCCTCAACGGTGAGTCCATCCCGCGCCTCAACGCGAGCGTGATCGCGGGAGCTGCCAACAACCAGCTTGCCCAGGGACAAAGCGGCGAGTCGCTCCCCGCGGCCGGGATCCTCTACGCACCCGACTACGTGATCAACGCCGGCGGCATCATCAGCGTCGCCCGCGAGTACTACGGCGGCACCGAGGCGCAGGTGCTGGATGACATTCGCGGGATCGCGCCGCGGCTCACGGAGATCTTCGAGCGGGCGCGTCGCGAGAGCCGCACCACCAACGAGGTGGCGGATTCCATGGCTCGCGAGCGTCTGCACCGCAACGCCCCCCGGGGGCTCGCGGCCTGAACGCTGCCCCGGTCCGACTCCATACGGCGACTTCCGGGCGGACGGCCGGCGGTGAAGTACACTGTGGCCCATGAAGCGGGTCATCGCCATCGCGAACCAGAAGGGCGGTGTCGGCAAGACCACCACCGCGGTGAACCTCGCGGCCTCGCTTGCCGCTACCCGGCGGCGGGTGCTGCTCATGGACCTGGACCCGCAGGGCAACGCCACCATGGGGAGCGGGGTCGAGAAGGCGAAGCTCGAGCGCGGCGCCTGCGAGGTGCTGCTCGGGGAATGCACGCTCGCCGAGGCGCTGGTGCCGGTCGAGCACGCCGGCTTCACCATGCTGCCGGCCAACCAGGACCTCACCGCCGCGGAAGTGCGCCTGCTGTCGCTGCCGATCGGACGCGAGATCAAGCTCCGTGATGCGCTCAAGCCGCAGCGCGAGGCCTTCGACGTCATCCTGATCGACTGCCCGCCGGCTCTCAACATGCTCACCGTGAACGCGCTGGTCGCCGCCGACAGCGTGCTGATCCCTATGCAATGCGAGTACTACTCGCTCGAGGGACTGTCGGCGCTGCTGTCGACCATCGAGCAGATCCGCGTGGCGGCCAACGCCAAGCTGGCCATCGAGGGGATATTGCGCACCATGTACGATCCGCGGAACAACCTCTCGAGCGAGGTGAGCAGCCAGCTGCTCACGCATTTCGGAGACAAGGTGTTCCGCACCGTCATTCCCCGCAACATCCGCCTGGCGGAAGCGCCCTCCTTCGGCAAGGCGGCCCTGTTTCACGACAAGGAATCGCGCGGCGCGCTCGCTTACCTCGCGCTGGCCGGCGAGATGATTCGCCGCGAGGAGGAGGCCGCTTCGGCGGCGGCGCAGGCCGCCGTGGCGAGCGACCTGGCGTTCGCGGCCGGCACCGGCGGCGACGCGCCGGAGGCGCGGCAGCCATGAGAAAGCCCACGCTCGGGCGCGGACTGGCAGACCTGCTCGGCCAGACGATGACACGCGGTGCTGCGGCCACGGAGGCAGCGGCACGCGGGGCGCCCGTCGGCGAGGAGCTCGCGAGGCTGCCGCTCGACCTGCTGCAGCGCGGGCGCTACCAGCCGCGCGTCGACATGCGTCAGGAAACCCTGGTCGACCTTGCGGCCTCCATCAAGGCGCAGGGCGTGGTGCAGCCGATCGTCGTGCGGCCGCTCGAGCCACCGGGGAGCGGCGCTGCCCAGCGCTACGAGATCATCGCCGGCGAGCGGCGCTGGCGCGCGGCGCAGATGGCGGGACTGAAGGACATTCCCGCGGTCATCCGCGTGATCCCCAACGAGGCCGCGATCGCGGTCGCGCTCATCGAGAACATCCAGCGCGAGAATTTGAATCCGCTCGAGGAAGCGCGCGCGCTCACCCGCCTCATCGACGAATTCGGGCTCACGCACCAGGAGGTCGCGGACGCCGTCGGACGCTCGCGCGCGGGTGTCAGCAACCTGCTGCGGCTGCTCGAGCTGCCGACGGAGATCTGCGAGCTCCTCGAGCAGCGCGCGCTCGAGATGGGTCACGCCCGCGCGCTGCTCGCGCTTACCGCTCGCCGCCAGCAGGCCGAGGTCGGCGCCCTGGTGGCGAAGAAGGGCCTGTCGGTGCGGGAAACCGAAGCGCTGGTGCGGCGGCTACAGGCGCCGCGTGCGGTCGATGGCGATGGCGCGAGCCCCGCGGGCCGGGATCCGAACGTCGAGCGGCTCGAGCAGGAGCTCACCGAGAAGCTCGGTGCCCGGGTCGCGATCCAGCACGGCGCCCGCGGCCGCGGCAAGCTCGTCGTCAACTACAACAGCCTGGACGAGCTCGACGGGATTCTGGCGCACATCCGTTGACAAGGAAGTCTTATGAGTCTCATCGAAGAGGTTGGCACCGGTCTCGACGGCCTCGAGCAGCTCAAGGCGCTCATGCAGTCGCAGCGCAAGCCCGGGATCCTGTGCTCGCTCGACTTCGACTTCGTGGAGGTCGAGGCCGGGCGCGCGGTGTTCGCCGGCAGGCCGGGCGAGCATGCCTACAACCCGCTCGGCACGGTGCACGGCGGCTATGCCGCGACGCTCCTCGACTCGGCGTGCGGCTGCGCGGTGCACTCGCAGCTCACCGCCGCGCAGGCCTATACCACGCTCGACCTCAGCGTCTGCTACCACCGGGCGATCACGAGCGAAACGGGCCTGTTGCGTGCCGAAGGCCGGGTACGCTCGCTCGGCCGCCGGGTCGCCTTCGCCGAGGCGCAGCTCACGGGGTCCGACGGACGGCTGTATGCGTCCGCCACCTCGACGCTACTGGTATTCGATCGCAAGAGCTAAGCCTGCTGTGGACGCAGCCGCAGGCGGTCTCTATAATCCCGCGGCTTTTCGGCCGGCGGCGCTAAGTGACTGAACGGCCGAAGTAATGTAGGCCGCCGGCGGCGTCGCTCACGGCGCGCCTGAAGTCACTTGGGCCCCCTTCGGGCAGGACACATATATAAGGTGTTGGCGATCGATCTGCCCCGGGCGCGGCGGCTGGCCTTCGGCGTCGTGCTGGGTCAGGCGGTCGTGAGCGTGATAGTGGCCGCGTGTGCGCTGTGGATCGCGGGCACGCAGGCGGCGGTGTCGGCTCTGCTGGGCGGAGTCATCGCGACCGCGGGGAGCCTCGCGATGGCGGCACTGGTCTTCGGCGGCGGCGGCGGATCCGCGCAGCGGGCGCTCGGTGCGTTCTACCTGGGCGAGGCCGTCAAGCTCGCCGTGGTGGTCGTACTGTTCGTGGCGGTGCTGAAGACGGTGCGGGTCGTGCCGCTGGCGTTGTTGGCCGGCTTTGCCGCGACGTACCTGGTGTACTGGATCGCGCTCGTGAGCGTGCTGCCCGGGGCGGGCGGCGCGCGCCGCGGCGTGTAGCAAAAAGGGTGGACTGGTGACGGGCATGGCAGCAGAGCAGAGCGGCTCGGGCGCGACCGAATACATCGTGCACCACGAGACGTTCCTGTCGAGCAGGGCGCCGCACGGCATCGTCGACTTTTCCACCCTCAATCTCGACACGGTGTTTTTCTCGGTGTTGCTCGCGGTACTGTTCGCCGGCGGGTTCTGGTTCATCGCCCGGCGCGCGACCGCCGGCGTCCCCGGACGCGTCCAGCTGTTCGTCGAGGTGCTGGTCAACTTCATCGACAAGCAGGTGTCGGACACCTTCCATGGCACGAGCAGGCTGATCGCCCCTCTGGCGCTCACCATCTTCTGCTGGATCCTGCTGTTCAACATCATGGACCTGGTGCCGGTCGATCTGCTGCCGGCCGCGGCGCACGCGGCGGGACTCGAGCACCTCAAGGTGGTGCCGAGCACCGACCTCAACGCGACTTTCGCAATGTCGATCACGGTCTTCGTCCTGATCATCTTCTACAGCGTGAAGATGAAGGGCCTGCTCGGTTTCGTCAGCGAGCTGACGTTACAGCCTTTCAGCAGCAAGAACGTGTTGCTGCAGGCGCTGCTGGTACCGGTGAACTTCCTGCTGGAGTCGGTCACGCTGCTGGCACGCCCGGTGTCGCTGGCGCTGCGACTGTACGGCAACCTGTACGCCGGCGAGATGATCTTCCTGCTGATCGCGGTGCTCACGCTCTCGCACGGCCTCGAGTCCCTGGCACACGTGTCAGGCTGGGTTTGGATCCTGGTACAGATCCTCCTCGGGGTCATCTGGTCGATCTTTCACGTGCTGATCATCGTGCTGCAGGCATTCATTTTCATGGTGTTGACGATCGTCTACCTGGCGCTCGCGAGCGAGCACCACTGACTTGAGGAGAGTTGAATGGAAATTGCACAAATCCAGGCCATGACCGTGCTGGCGGTCGGCATCATCTTCGGCCTCGGAGCGGCTGGCACCGCCATCGGCTTCGGCATCCTCGGCGGCCGGTTCATCGAGGGCTCGGCACGGCAGCCGGAGCTGCTGCCGGTGCTGCGCATCCAGATGTTCGTGGTCGCCGGACTGCTCGACGCGGTGGCGATGATCGGCATCGGCTTCGCGCTGTTCTTCACATTCGCGAATCCGTTCCTCGGCGCGCTGCACGCAGCACATTGAGTCACGGGCGGCCGGCTTCGACGCAGGAGATGACGCGGTGAACATCAATCTCACGCTCGTCGTGCAGATGATCGTGTTCGTGCTGTTGATCGGGTTCACGATGAAGTTCGTCTGGCCGATGATCCTCGTGCCGATGAACGAGCGCGATCATAAGATCAGGCAGGGGCTCGCGGCCGCCGAGAAGGGCGAGCAGGAGCTCACGGCAGCACGCAGCACGGCGGAATCGATCGTGCGCGAGGCGCGCGAGCGCGCCAACCAGATCATCGATCACGCGCAGCACCGCGCCAACGACCTGGTGGAGCTGGCTAAATCGGCCGCCAGCAGCGAAGGCGCGCGCATCGTCGCCGCCGCGCAGCAGCAGATCGAGCTGGAAACGGTGCGCGCCCGCGAGAGCCTGCGGCGCGAGGTCGCCGGCATCGCGGTGGAGGCCGCCGGCAAGCTCCTCGGGCGCGAGATCGACGCGCGCGCCCACGCCGACCTGCTCGATCAGCTGGCGGCACAGATCTAGCGTCGCCATGGCCGACCGACTCACCATCGCCCGACCCTACGCGCGTGCGGCCTTCGAGGAAGCGCAGGCGCAGCGGCGGCTCGCTGCCTGGTCACGGGCGGTTGGCGTCGCCGCCCAGGTGGTGCACGACCCGCGGGTCGCAGCTCTGCTGGATAATCCGCGGGTGACGCCCGCGCAGCTGGCGCGCCTGGTCGGCGGCATCGCCGACGGCGAGCTCGGCGAGACGGGCGCGAACTTCTTCGGCACGCTCGCCGTCAACCACCGTCTGGCGTTCCTGCCGGAGATCGCCACGCTGTTCGACGAGCTCAAGGACCAGGCCGAGGGCGTCGCTGACGTCACCATCACCTCGGCCACGGGGCTCGATGAGGCGCACCGCAGCAAACTCGCGGCCGCGCTCGAGAAGCGCTTGCAGCGCACGGTGCGTCTACACTGCGATACCGACCCGGCGCTCATCGGTGGCGCGGTGCTGCGCGCCGGCGACCTGGTGATCGACGGCTCGCTGCGCACGCGGCTCGAGCGCCTCGCTTACCAGCTCACCGCCTGACCCCTTATAACGAATTCGACCCGGAGACAGACTCCATGGCCATTAAGGCAACCGAGATCAGCTCACTGATCAGGCAGCGCATCGAGGACTTCAAGTCGGTCACCGAGGCGCGCAACGTCGGCACCATCATCTCGGTCACCGACGGCATCACCCGTATCCACGGCCTGGCGGATGCGCGCTACGGCGAGATGCTCGAGTTTCCGGAGAACACCTTCGGACTCGCGCTCAACCTCGAGCAGGACTCGGTGGGCGCGGTGGTACTCGGCGAGTACACGCATCTGAGGGAAGGTGACACGGTCAAGACCACCGGACGCATCCTCGAGGTGCCGGTGGGGCCGGAGCTGCTCGGGCGCGTGGTCGACGCGCTCGGCGCGCCGCTCGACGGCAAGGGCCCGGTGAAGGTCGCGCGCACCGCCCCGATCGAGCGCGTCGCCCCGGGCGTCATCTACCGCAAGTCGGTGAGCCAGCCGGTGCAGACCGGCTACAAGGCCATCGACTCGATGGTGCCGATCGGCCGCGGCCAGCGCGAGCTGATCATCGGCGACCGACAGACGGGCAAGACCGCGCTCGCGGTCGACACCATCATCAACCAGAAGACCTCCGGCATCAGGTGCGTCTACGTCGCCATCGGACAGAAGCAGTCCACCATCGCCAACGTGGTGCACAAGCTCGAGCAGCACGGCGCGCTCGCGCACACGATCGTGGTCGCCGCCCCCGCCTCGACGCCGGCGGCGCTGCAGTACATCGCCGCCTACTCCGGCGTCACCATGGGCGAGTACTTCATGGACAACGGCGAGGACGCGCTCATCATCTACGACGATCTCTCCAAGCAGGCGGTCGCCTACCGGCAGATCTCGCTGCTGCTGCGCCGGCCGCCGGGACGCGAGGCGTTCCCCGGCGACGTGTTCTACCTGCACTCGCGGCTGCTCGAGCGCAGCGCGCGCGTCAACGAGGAGTACGTCGAGAAGGTGAGCGGCGGGCGCGTCAAGGGCCGCACCGGCTCGCTCACCGGGCTGCCGATCATCGAGACCCAGGCGGGAGACGTGACAGCATTCGTGCCCACCAACGTCATCTCGATCACTGACGGGCAGATCTTCCTCGAGACCGACCTGTTCAACGCCGGCATCCGCCCGGCGATGAACGCCGGCATCTCGGTATCGCGCGTCGGCGGCGCCGCCCAGACCGACATCATCAAGAAGCTCGGCGGCGGCATCCGCCTGGCGCTGGCGCAGTACCGCGAGCTGGCGGCGTTCTCGCAGTTCGCCTCCGACCTCGACGAGGCGACCCGCCGGCAGCTCGAACGCGGCCAGCGCGTCACCGAGGTCATGAAGCAGAAGCAGTACTCGCCGATGTCGGTCGCCGAGATGGCGCTGTCGATCTTCGCGGTCAACAACGGCTACATGGACAAGGTGGAGCTGAAGAAGATCGTGGCGTTCGAGGCGGCGCTGCAGGCGTTCGCCCAGACGAACTACGAGTCGGTGCTCAAGAGCATCAACGAGCAGCCGAAGCTCACCAAGGAGAACGAGGCGGAGCTGAAGAAGATCATCGAGGATTTCATCGCGACGGGGACCTACTAGCAAGCACATGCCCGGCACCAAGGAAATCCGCTCCAAGATCGCGAGTGTCAAGAGCACTCAGAAGATCACCAAGGCCATGCAGATGGTGGCCACCAGCAAGATGCGCCGCGCGCAGGAGCGCATGAAGCACGCGCGCCCGTACGCCGAGCAGATGCGCAACGTGCTCGGCCACCTGACCGAGGCGAATCCCGACTACCACCATCCGTTCCTGGTGACGCGCGAGCCCAAGGCGGTCGGCATCATCGTGATCTCCACCGACCGTGGGCTCGCCGGCGCGCTCAACGCCAACGTTTTCAGGCAGACGCTGACCCTGATGCGCGAGTGGCAGGGCAAGGGCGCGACCGTGAGCCTGTGCCTGATTGGCAGCAAGGGCATGAGCTTCTTCCGGCGGCTCGGAGTGCCGATCCTCGCCGCGGTCGCCAACCTCGGCGACCGGCCGCACGTCAAGGATCTCATCGGTACCGTCAAGGTGATGCTGGATGCGTACCGCGCCGGACAGCTCGACCGGCTGCTCCTGGTTAGCGCGCACTTCGTCAACACCATGACGCAGCAGCCCGCGGTCGAGCAGCTGCTGCCGATCGAGGCGATCGATACCGAAGGGCTGCAGGAGCACTGGGACTACATCTACGAGCCCGATGCCGCCGGCGTGCTCGACGTGCTGCTGATGCGCTACATCGAATCGCAGGTGTACCGCGGCGCGGTCGAGAACGTCGCCTCCGAGATGGCGGCGCGCATGGTCGCCATGGGGGCAGCCTCCGACAATGCCGGCAAGCTGATCAACGAGTTGCAGCTGATCTACAACAAGGCGCGCCAGGCCGCGATCACGAAGGAGCTTTCGGAGATCGTGGGCGGCGCCGCCGCCGTTTAAGAAGAGTGTCAGGAACAGTTCAAGGAACCATCATGCCCACGCCCGCCGAGGGACATATCATCCAGATCATCGGGGCCGTCATCGACGTCGAGTTCCCGCGGGAGTCGATTCCGCTGGTCTACGAGGCGCTGAAGCTCAAGGACGCCGATCTCACGCTCGAGGTGCAGCAGCAGCTCGGCGACGGCGTGGTGCGCACCATCGCCATGGGATCCTCCGAGGGGCTCAAGCGCGGGCTCGCCGTGCAGGCGACCGGCGCACCGATCTCGGTGCCGGTCGGCGCGGGCACGCTCGGGCGCATCATGGACGTGCTCGGGCACCCGCAGGACAACCGCGGACCGGTTGAGGCCACGGAGTATCTGCCGATCCATCGTCCGCCGCCGTCGTTCGAGGAGCAGGCCGGCGGGCAGGAGCTGCTGGTGACCGGCATCAAGGTCATCGACCTGCTGGTGCCGTTCGCCAAGGGCGGCAAGGTGGGCCTGTTCGGCGGCGCCGGCGTCGGCAAGACCGTCAACATGCTCGAGCTGATCAACAACATCGCCAAGCAGTACAGCGGCCTGTCGGTGTTTGCCGGCGTCGGCGAGCGCACCCGCGAGGGCAACGACTTCTATCACGAGATGATCGAGTCGCACGTCATCGACCAGAAGAACCTGGCGAACTCCAAGGTGGCGATGGTGTACGGCCAGATGAACGAGCCGCCGGGCAACCGCCTGCGCGTGGCGCTCACCGGGCTCACCATGGCGGAGTACTTCCGCGACGAGGTGCGCGCGGACTCCGGCGGCCGCGGCCGCGACGTGCTGTTCTTCATCGACAACATCTACCGCTACACGCTCGCCGGCACCGAAGTGTCGGCGCTTCTCGGACGCATGCCGTCGGCGGTCGGCTATCAGCCGACGCTCGCCGAGGAGATGGGCGTGCTGCAGGAGCGCATCACCTCCACCAGGAAGGGCTCGATCACTTCCATCCAGGCGGTGTACGTGCCGGCGGACGACCTCACCGATCCGTCGCCGGCGACGACCTTCGCGCACCTCGATGCGACGGTGGTGCTGTCGCGCCAGATCGCATCGCTCGGCATCTATCCGGCGGTCGATCCGCTCGATTCCACCAGTCGCCAGCTCGACCCGCTGGTGGTGGGCGATGAGCACTACGACACCGCGCGCGGCGTGCAGGCGGTGTTGCAGCGCTACAAGGAGCTGCAGGACATCATCGCGATCTTAGGGATGGACGAGCTCTCCGAGGAGGACAAGCTCACCGTGTACCGGGCGCGCAAGGTGCAGCGTTTCCTGTCGCAGCCGTTCAACGTCGCCAAGGTGTTCACGGGCCAGGACGGCAAGATCGTGCCGCTCAAGGAGACGATTCGCGGCTTCAAGGGCATCATCGGCGGTGAGTTCGACTCGTTGCCCGAGCAGGCCTTCTACATGGTCGGCTCGATCGACGAGGCGGTCGCCAAGGCGAAGACGCTGCAGTAGTCCCAAGGACCCGATGTCATGGCCGACGCACCAACCATCCACGTCTATATCGTGAGCGCCGAGGGCGAGCTGTTCTCCGGAGACGCCGCCGCGGTATTCGCTTCGGGGTCCGAGGGCGATCTGGGCATTTACCCGCGGCACGCCCCGCTCCTGACACTGCTCAAGGCCGGCGAGCTGCGCCTGAAGCTCCCCAACGGCGAGGAGGAGCATTTCTTTGTCGGCGGCGGTGCGCTCGAAGTGCAGCCGAGCCGCGTCACGGTGCTGGCCGACACGGCGCTGCGCGCGCGCGACATCGACGAGGCGGCGGCGCTCGCCGCCAAGCAGCGCGCGGAAGAGGCGCTCAGGGACCGGGCCGGACACATCTCGATCGCCGAGGCGCAGGCCGAGCTCGCGCGCGCCGCGGCGCAGCTCAAACTCATCCAGCGCCTGCGCAAGCTCCGGGGTTGATCGCTGGAACCACTCACCGAGCAGCCGCCTCCGTCCGCAACGGCCTCCGATCCGGCAGCCGCAGGGTTCCCGGCGGCCCTGAAGCGCAACGTGACCGCAGGCCTGGCGCTTCTCGCGCTGCGCCGAGTGTCGCCGCAGCGCTTCACCGTCAGCTTCGACCAGGTTGCCGTCTTTGGCGCGCTCGACCTCGCCGTCTGGGCGGGGCTCGACCGCCTGCACGCACCGCATCCGGCGACGTTCACACCCGACGCGCTGTTCGGCTGGGCGTGCTATGTCCTGCTCGCGCTGCTCGCCTGCGCGTTGACGGCGCGCGTCCAGGCGCCCGAAGCCAACACCCGGCGAATACTCGTGCCGGCGCTCGCCGTCGCACCCGTCGTGCTCACGGTCTTCTGGCTCGCTGGGGATCTTGCGTGGATCGCCGCGCGATCGCTCGCGGCAACGGTGCTCGCGGTCGTGTACGTCGCGCTGCTCGCGCTGCGCATCCTGGGGGCGGCCTTCGGTCCGTTGCGCCTGCGCCCGGCGCTGGTGGCTGTTGCGCTGGTGGCGCTCTCGCCCGGGGCGTTCGCGCTATTGAATCTCGACACCCGCCTGTGGGTGAGCGAGGAGACGGCGCAGGACGAAGACAGCGGGGATCCGGGCGCCACCGAGGAGCTGTTCTACGACCAGCCGGCGGAGATCGCGGCGGCCGTCTCGCGCGTCGAGCCGTCGCGTGCCGGACGCCCCGCCGCCTACTTCGTCGGCTTCGCCGGCGACGGCGCGCCGGGGGTGTTCCGGCGCGAGGCGCAGTTCGCCGCCCAGGCGTTCGGCGCGCGCTACGGGAGCGGCGACCGCACGGTGCTCCTGATCAACGACGAGCAGGACCGCGACAGCTATCCGCTCGCGAGCGTCTCGGGACTCGAGCAGACGTTGAAGCTGCTCGCCGCGCGCATGGATCCGGAGCAGGACGTGCTGGTGCTGTTCCTCACCTCGCACGGCTCGAAGGACGGGCTCGAGGTCGAGAACGGCTCGCTGCCACTCGCGCAGCTCGCACCCGAGGACCTGCGGCAGGCGCTGGAGGAGTCGGGTATCAAATGGCGGATCGTGATCGTGTCGGCGTGCTATGCGGGAGTGTTCATCGACGCGCTGAAGAGCGACACCACCGCGATCGTGACTGCCGCCGACGCCCGGCACAGCTCCTTCGGCTGTCAGGACGATCGCGAGCTCACCTGGTTCGGCGAAGCCTTCCTCAAGGACGCGTTACCCGGCTCGGGATCGCTCGAGGAGGCGTTCGACGCCGCGGCGAAGCTGATCGCGCGCCGCGAGCAGGCCGCGCACGAGGAGCACTCCAACCCCCAGCTCTACGTCGGCGCGCGCATGCGCGACAAGCTGCGCGAGCTGCGCCTTGAGGCGCCGGCGCACGAGCGGCGAGAGTTCACCGTGCGGCGCTGACGCGCTGCTCCCCTTGGGCCGGCCAGCGGGGCACCTTCCGGTACAATTCACCACCATGCGGAAAGTCGTGTCCAAAGCCCGCCGCCGGCCAGCCGCCGCCGGCGCCCGTCGCACCGCTGTCGCCGCCGTGGTCGCCGCCCGTGCGGCGCGCGCAGCTGGCGGCGGAGAGACCCGCTCGCCCGCGCCACTGTCGGTCGTAATCCTTGCGGCTGGCGAGGGCAAGCGCATGAAGTCCCGGCTGCCGAAGGTGTTGCAGCCGCTCGCCGGCCGGCCGCTGCTCAAGCACGTGATCGATACCGCGCGCGAGCTCGAGCCCGCGGCGATCCACGTGGTGTACGGACACGGCGGCGATGCGGTGCGCGCGGCGCTGGCCGCCGAGCCGGTGGTGTGGACGCTGCAGCAGCCGCGCCTCGGCACCGGGCACGCGCTCAGCCAGGCACTGCCGCACATACCCGAGACCCACGTGGTGCTGGTGCTGTACGGCGACGTGCCGCTCATCAGCCGCTCGACACTCGCGCGGCTGCTGGCCGCACGCGGTGCGGGCGTGGCGCTTCTGACCATGCAGCTCGATGACCCGCAGGGCTACGGCCGGATCGTGCGCGAGCGCGGCGCCGTGCGCCGCATCGTCGAGGAAGCGGACGCGAGCGCGGCGCATCGCGCCATCCGCGAATGCAATACCGGGATCCTGGCGGCCCCCGCGAGTTTGCTGCGCCGCTGGCTCAAGGCGCTGAGCAACGACAACGCGCAGCGCGAGTACTACCTGACGGATGTGATCGCGCGCGCGGTCGTCGAGCGCGTCCCGGTCACGCCGCTCCCGGCCGCGAGCGCCAGCGAGACGCTGGGCGTCAACGACAAGGCGCAGCTGGCGCAGCTGGAGGCCGTGTGGCGTGAGCAGGTCGCCCGCCGCCTCATGCTCGGGGGCGTGACGGTGGCGGACCCCGCCCGTCTCGACGTGCGCGGCGAGGTGACGCACGGTGCCGACGTATTTCTCGATGCCAACGTGGTGCTCGAGGGGCACGTGGTGCTCGGAGACGGGGTGCGGATCGGGCCCGGGTGCGTGATTCGCGACAGCGAGCTCGGCGCGGGCACCCAGGTGTTCGCCTACTGCGTCATCGACCACGCCGTCATCGGGCCGAACTGCAACATCGGCCCGTACGCGCGTTTCCGGCCGCGCTCGACGCTCGCCGCCGGCGTGCACATCGGCAACTTCGTGGAAGTGAAGAACTCCGAGCTCGGCGCGGATTCCAAGGCCAACCACCTGGCCTACGTCGGGGACGCGCACCTCGGCGCGCGCGTCAACATCGGCGCCGGCACGATCATCGCCAACTACGACGGCGCCAACAAGAACCGCACCGTGATCGAGGACGACGTGCACACCGGCAGCAACAGCGTGCTGGTGGCGCCCATCACGGTGGGCGCGGGCGCCACCATCGGCGCCGGTTCCACCGTGACCCAGGCGGTACCGGCCGGAAAGCTCACCCTGGCGCGCGCGCGCCAGGCGACCATCGAGGGCTGGCAGCGGCCGATCAAACCCCCCAAGTAACCCTGCGCGGTGCAGCGTGGTGGGAAGGGCGGCGGTCATCCACAGCCCCGGGGTAGTTACATATAGTGCAGGTCCGGGGTGAGTCGGTGGCGCCTGGCGTCGTTTTCGCCGCCAAATCAGCGCCTTTGGCCCGTTTCAGGCAAACTTAGCGGCCCGGGACCTGAAGACCAGGCCCGCAGAGTAGAGGCAGGGATCATGTGCGGAATCGTCGGAGCGGTGGCCGGGCGCGACGTCGTGCCGATCCTTATGGAGGGTCTGCGGCGGCTCGAGTACCGCGGCTACGATTCGGCCGGTCTTGCCGTGCTCAACGGCTCGGAGCACCTGACGAGGCTGCGCACCGTCGGCAAGGTGCGGATGCTCGACGATGCCCTGGAACACACACCGACCTCGGGCAAGATCGGCATCGCCCATACCCGCTGGGCGACTCATGGCGTGCCGAGCGAGCGTAACGCGCATCCGCATATCTCCCGTGACGGACTCGCCATCGTCCACAACGGCATCATCGAGAACCACGATGAGCTGCGCGCCGACCTCGAGCGCCGCGGCTACAGCTTCACCTCCGAGACCGACACGGAGGTCATCGCTCACCGTATCCACTACCACCTGCAGACGCTCAAGGACCTGTTCAAGGCGGTGCGTGCCACGGTGGCCGAGCTCCAGGGCGCCTATGCGCTGGTGGTGGTGAGCGAGCACGATCCCGACCAGCTGATCCTCGCGCGCGAAGGGTGCCCGGTGGTCGTGGGACTCGGGCTGGACGAGAATTTCGTCGCCTCCGACGTCGCGGCGCTGCTACCGGTGACGCGCCGTTTCATGTTCCTCGAAGAGGGCGACGTCGCGGAGGTGCGCCGCCGGGCGGTGCGGATCCTCGACCGCAACGGCGTCACCGTAGAGCGCGAGATACGCGAGAGCGAAGTCTCGGCGGATGCGGCCGAGAAGGGTCCGTACCGGCATTTCATGCTGAAGGAGATCCACGAGCAGCCGCGCGCCGTGGCCAACACGCTGCAGGAGCGGGTTGCCAACGGACGGCTGTTGGAAGCAGCCTTCGGTCCGGCGGCCACGGAAGTTTTGCAGCGCACGCGCGCCGTGCACATCGTCGCCTGCGGCACCAGCTTCCATGCCGCGTCGGTCGCGCGCTACTTCATCGAGCAGATCTGCAAGCTCCCCTGCACCGTGGATATCGCGAGCGAGTACCGCTACCGCAGCCCGCTCGTGCCGCCCGATTCTCTGTTCGTCACCATCTCGCAATCGGGCGAGACCGCCGACACGCTGGCGGCGCTGCGTCTCGCGCGGGAGTCGGGCTACCTGTCGCAGCTTGCGATCTGCAACGTGCCGGAGAGCTCACTGGTGCGCGAGTCCGAGCTCGTCATGCTGACGCGCGCGGGACCGGAGATCGGGGTGGCCTCGACCAAGGCGTTCACCACCCAGCTCGCGGCCCTCGGCATGCTGGTGATCGCCCTCGCCCGCCATCATGGCGCCGACTCCGAGCGCGAGCGCGGCCTCGTTACCCGGCTCATCGAGCTGCCCTCGCTCATCGAGCAGACGCTGGCGCTCGATCCCGTCATCCAGAGGCTCGCGGAGCGCTTCGCCGACAAGCATCACGCGCTGTTCCTCGGGCGCGGCGCGCTCTACCCAATCGCCATGGAGGGAGCGCTCAAGCTCAAGGAGATCTCCTACATCCATGCCGAGGCGTATCCGGCCGGCGAGCTCAAGCACGGGCCGCTGGCGCTGGTGGACGCCGACATGCCGGTCGTCACGGTGGCGCCGAACAACGACCTGCTGGAGAAGCTGAAGTCCAACCTCATGGAAGTGCGCGCCCGCGGCGGTGAGCTGTTCGTGTTTGCCGATCCGGAGGCGGGCTTTCAGTCGAGCGACGGCGTGACCGTGATCGAAATGCCCAGGCACGTGACCTACTTCCAGGCGCCGGCGGTGTACACCGTGCCGCTGCAGCTGCTCGCCTACCACGCCGCCATTCTGCGCGGTACCGACGTCGATCAGCCGCGCAACCTCGCCAAGAGCGTTACGGTCGAGTAATCCCTCCGCGCTACGCGGAGGCGGAATCCGCGGCGGACCCGGCCGCCGCTCCGGCGGTTGCGCTCGCAGGCCGCAGCAGCGCGCCACCCAGGAGCGCCGCCAACGCGGTGAACGCCGCGCCGATGAGAAAGGCGAGCTGAAAACCGGCCGCGAGCGCGGCCGCATGCGTCGCCCCGCCGGCGAGCTGCGCCGTGGCGCTGCGGGTCGCGGCGAGACTTGCGAGCGTCGCGAGCCCGAGGGCCCCCCCGAGCATGAACGAGGTGTTGACGACGCCTGAGGCGAGGCCCGACTCCTCATCGCCGACATCGCCCATGGCGGCGAGCAGCACCGGATTGAAGCCGAGGCCGGCGCCGATGCCGAGCAGTACCATCGCCGGCAGCACGTCGATGAGAAACGTGCCGGCGGGCGGGGCGCGCGCGAACAGCGCGAGCCCGGCCGCCGCCAGTGTCAGGCCCACCACGATCGGGCGTTTGAGGCCGAAGCGCAGTACCGCGCGCGCCGACAGTCCCAGCGAGAACGCCGCCATGATGAGATTCGCCGGCAGGAATGCCAGCCCCACCCGCAACGCGTCGTAGCCGAGCAGCAGCTGCATGTAGAGCGCCGACATGAAGAACCACGCGAACATGCCCGCGGCCCACAGCACGCCGATCAGGTTGGCGACCGCGAGATTGCGCAGGCGGAACAGCCGCAGCGGCACCAGCGGGGCGGGGCTGCGCAGCTCGAGCGTGAGGAACAGCGCGAACAGCAGCGCCGCGCCCGCGAGCTGCTCCAGTGTCCGCGCCGAGGTCCAGCCGGCGGTGTTGGTATTGACGACGGCGTACACGGCCAGCATGAGCGCCGCGGTGATGGTGAACGCGCCGCCGACGTCGAGGCGCGGAGGTGCGGCGGGTGAGTGCCCGGGTGGCACGAGCCTGCGGCACAGCACGAACACCAGCACCCCCACCGGCAGGTTCACCAGGAACACCCAGTGCCAGCTCAGGGCGCTGGTGAGGAGGCCCCCGAGCAGCACGCCGATACTGCCACCGCCCGCGCACACGAAGCCGTAGATGGCGAGCGCCCGGGCCCGGTCCCGCGGGGTGCTGAACAGGCTCACGATGAGCGACAGCGCGACGGCCGTCATGACGGCTCCCCCGAGTCCCTGCACCGCGCGCGCCGCCACCAGCCATTGCTGCGTAGTCGCAAGTCCGCAGCCGAGGGAGGTCAGCGTGAAGAAGGTCGTGCCGAGCAGGAACACGCGGCGGTGCCCGAACAGGTCGCCGAGCCGCCCGCCGAGCAGCAGAAAGCCGCCGAAGGTGAGCATGTAGGCGTTCATCACCCAGCTCAGCGAGGCCGCGGTGAAGCCGAGGTCGGCGCGGATCGAGGGCAGGGCGACGTTCACGATGGTCGTGTCGAGCACGATCATCAGTACCCCGAGACACAGGACATAGAGCGCCAGCCAGCGCCGGCGTTCCGGGAGTGTTGCAGTCATCGCGGTGAGTCTACCCGGTGGGTGTTCCATGTTGACGACGAACCGGGTTCCCCGGAATCGACCGCGCACGGTACGATGCCTCGATGAGTGCCGCCCGCACGCCGTCGATCGCGGATCTGCTCGCCGGCATGTCGATCGCGGGCCTGCTGCTGCCGGAGGCCGTCGCATACTCGGGCCTTGCCAACCTGCCGCCGCAGGCAGGCGTCATCGCACTCTTCGCCGGGCTCATCTGCTACGGGCTGATCGGCGGCAGCCGCTTCGCCATCGTGAGCGCCACGTCCTCCTCAGCGGCGGTGCTGGCCTCGGCACTGCTCGCCCTCGATGCGACCACGGCGGCACAGCGGGTGCAGTTGGCGGCCTTGCTCGTGGCGGGCGCTGGCCTCGCCTTCGTGCTGTCGGCGGTGCTGCGCCTGGGGGCCACGTCCAGCCTGATCGCGCGTCCGGTGTTGCGTGGCTATGCCTTCGGGCTCGCGCTCGTGATCGCGGTCAAGCAGTGGCCGACGCTGGTGCACCTGCACACCCATAGCACGGAGTTCTTCCCGCTGCTTTCCGAGCTGCTGCACCATTTCCCCGCCTGGCAGCTGCCGAGCCTGGCCTGCGGCCTGGGGGCCCTCGCGGGTCTGTTTGCGCTCGAGCGCGTGCGGCGCGTGCCGGGCGCGCTGGTCGTGATCGCGGTCAGCATCGCGGCCGCGCCGCAACTCGCGGCCCGGGGCGTGGCGCTCACCGGACCGATCAGGCTCGCCCTCGCGACGCCCTCGCTCGCAGCCCCGCCGCCCGGCCACTGGCTGCAGCTCACGGAGTTCTCTCTGGCGCTGATGTTCATCCTCTACGCCGAGTCGTACAGCTCGATCCACACCTACGCGCTCAGGCACGACGAGACGGTGCGGCCGAACCGCGATCTGCTTGGGCTCGGCCTCGCCAACCTGGTCGCGGCACTGTTCCAGGGAACACCGGTCGGTGCCGGCTACTCGGCGACTTCCGCCAACGATGCGGCCGGCGCACAGTCGCGCTTCGCCGGGCTCACGGCCGCCGCGGTGGTGCTGCTCCTGGTGCTGCTGTTTCTGCCGTGGATCGAGCGCATTCCCCAGCCCGCGCTCGCGGCGATCGTGATCCACGCGGTCAGCAAATCGCTGCGCTTGAGCGCGTTCGCCGCCCCCTTCCGCTGGCACCGTGACCGGCTGGTGGCGCTCGCCGCGGTGCTGGCGGTCATGGTGCTCGGCGTGCTGAACGGGCTGCTGGCCGCCATCGCCTTTAGCGTCGCAATGCTGCTCAGGTCGCTCGCGAGGCCGCACCTCGCGGTGCTCGGACGCATGGGCGAACACGACTATGTGAGCCTCACTCGCTTTCCGCACGCGCTCACCCTGCCCGGCATGCTCGTGCTGCGTCCCGAGGAGCCGCTGTTCTTCGCCAATGCCGAGCCGCTGTTCGCGCAGGCGCGGCAGCTGGTACTGGCGCAGCCGGCAGCCAGGCTGGTGGTGCTCAACCTCGAACAATCGCCGGATCTCGACAGCACGGCGCTCGAGACGCTCGGGGAGTTCTGCAGCTGGCTCACGCTGCGCGGCGCGTCCATCCGCCTGGCGCGGCTGCAGGACGCGGCGCGCGAGGCGCTCACGCGCGCTCGCTTCACACAGCTGCCGGCGGCGGCGCTCGAGTACTCGAGCGTCGATGACGCCGTCAGGGGCGAGCCGGTCGCACCGCCGGCCGCGGCGGCCGCCACCTACGTGGTGCTGCCCGGCCACCCGCTGACCCGTGCGGCCTCCTACGCGGCCGGGGCCCTGATCGCCTGCTGCGCGCTGGCCCCCGGGTCAGGCCGCTCCCGCAAGCCGCTGAGCTCGTTCTTCGGCGCGATCACCAGGACCGGACCGAGCGCGGTCCTGGTATCCGTCGCCGCCATCGCCCTGGGCGCGGCCATGGCCGCCGCGGCGCTGTCGCTGCCGGCCGACTTCT
>Ga0209007_1000215_pt1 | contig 30402 bp, 25 predicted proteins | sample JacPinW_OM1H0_O2_FD_187961 | JGI IMG/M metagenome (GOLD analysis project Ga0209007, IMG submission 187961) | Forest soil microbial communities from Algoma, Ontario, Canada - Jack Pine, Ontario site 1_JW_OM1H0_O2 (SPAdes) (version 2) | ecosystem: Environmental > Terrestrial > Soil > Boreal... | reverse complement strand
TGTCGACGAAATGGCGTCGGCACTTACGCGCGTATTCGGCCTAACGCCGCAGTTTTATGCCATCAAGAGAGGTTGCGGGGAACTCAAGCTGGTGAATCGCGTGGCGGTGTTGGCCTGGCAACACCTGTTCGGCAATGCTGGTGTCGACTCGCTCACCAAGAAGATCCCTGATCTTGTGTTCAATGTGGACGACTCGCTACGGCTCGCATTCCTCCGAGGCTATCTTCTCGGCGATGGTTGTGTCACCAGCGGAAGAGTTGTCTTCAGCACATCGTCGCGCGATATCGCGAGTGGAGTTTCCTATCTGCTTTCCAGCTTTGGCGTAGTCAGCAGCATCAGCGAGATCGCCGCCGACAGAGTGTCGCGACAATGCGGCGAGCAAATCTTCAAGTCGACGCATCGCCACTGGCAGATTCGTGTTTCGGCTGTTGAGGACCTGGAACAACTCCGGAGCGTTTGGGGCGACCATTCCGGCGCGCCTACCGTGGAAGAAAGAATTGCGAGCTTCGACGTCCCGAGGCGCCGCGCCTTCGACCTCATAAACGGCGACCTTGTTGCATTACCCATTGTTTCCGTCGCTCCGGTAACTGCTTCCAACGGGAACGTCTACGATTTCTCGGTGGAGGGCGACGAAAACTTCATCTGCGGCTTCGGCGGCATCGCGGCAAAGAACACCGACGCTGACGTTGATGGAAGCCATATCCGCACGCTGTTACTGACTTTCTTCTACCGGCAAATGCCCATCCTCATCGAGCGCGGCCACATCTACATCGCGCAACCGCCTTTGTACAAGGTGAAGAAAGGCAAGCAGGAAACCTACGTCAAGGATGATCTGGAATTGAACGCGCTGTTGCTGAATACGGCAGTGGAAGGCGCGGCATTGCATGTCAATGCGGAGGCGCCGCCGCTGTCCGGCTTAGGGTTGGAGTCGCTGGCGAGAAAGTACGTCGAGGTGCAGAGCATCGTCACGCGCTGGGCGCGCCGCTATGACGGTCGCTTTCTCGAGCAGCTGCTGTACGTTCCCAAACTGACGCCTGAGGCATTCGACCGAGTCGATGTGCTGCGCGATTGGTGCCGAAATCTGGAGCAGCGGCTGAATGCACTGGACGACGCATCGCGACGTTACCGGGTAGCGGTGGACGCGCTCCCGGCCGGCGGCCATCGCATCAACCTGCAGCGCTTCGAGCATGGCCTGACGTCTGAAAAACACGTGCCGCGGGAATTTTTCGACTCGGCTGAATATTTGCGCATCGCCGAACTCGCCGAGACCTTGAGCGACCTGATCGGGCCGGGAGGGTTCGTGCAGCGGGGCGATGACAAGCTGGAGATCACGAGCTTCAAGGCCGCGATGACCTGGCTGTTCGAGCAGGCCAAGAAAGGCCAGAGTATCCAGCGCTACAAGGGATTGGGTGAAATGAACGCGAGCCAGCTATGGGACACGACCATCAATCCCGAAACGCGCCGGCTCATGCAGGTGCGAATCGAGGACGCCGTGGCGGCGGACGATATCTTCACGACTCTGATGGGCGATGCCGTGGAACCGCGGCGCGAATTCATCGAGAAGAACGCGCTGAATGTGTCGAATCTAGATATCTAGCTATCGCCCCACCAACCGCTGCAGCTGTTCGGTGTACCTGGCTCCTTGCACTCCGATCTTGGAGACAGCGTCTCCGACGTCGCGCAGGTCATCCGCTGTGAGATCCAGGGATGCGGCACCGATATTCTCCTCCAGCCGATGGAGCTTGGTCGTGCCCGGAATGGGAACGATCCAGGGCTTCTGAGCCAAGATCCAGGCCAGTGCCAGCTGCGCGGGCGTCACATGGTTGCGCGCGGCGATTGCACTGAGCGCATCGACCAACACCTTGTTGGCTTTGCGGGCGTCAGCTGCGAAGCGCGGTATGTTATTGCGGAAGTCCTTGCTGTCGAATGCGGTGCTCTCATCGATTTTTCCGGTCAGAAAACCCCTGCCGAGCGGACTGAATGGAACAAAGCCAATACCCAGCTTCTCAAGCGTAGGAAATACTTCCGTTTCTGGTTCCCGCCACCACAGCGAGTATTCGCTCTGCAGCGCCGTCACGGGTTGAACGGCGTGTGCGCGACGGATTGTCTGTGCTCCGGCTTCCGAGAGGCCAAAGTGTTTGACCTTTCCCTCCTCGATCAATTTCTTCACCGCGCCCGCGACATCTTCGATCGGCACCGCCAGGTCGACGCGGTGCTGGTAGAAGAGATCAATCGATTCGACCTTCAGGCGCTTCAGCGAGGCCTCCGCGACCTCGCGGATGTGTTCAGGCCGGCTGTCGAGGCCGGTCTGCTTGCCTGCTTCGATTTTGAAACCGAACTTCGTCGCGATCGCCACGCGGCCGTGGAACGGCGCCAGCGCCTCGCCGACCAATTCCTCGTTGGTGTAGGGCCCGTAGATCTCGGCGGTGTCAAAGAAGCTGATGCCGCGATCAACCGCCGCTCGAATCAAAGCAATCATCTCGTTCTTATCGCCAGGCTGCCCATAACCATGGCTCATGCCCATGCAGCCCAGTCCCAGGGCTGAGACTTCCAAATTGCTGTTTCCGAGTTTGCGCTTCTGCATGCTAATGACCCTTGTTGGCTGACTCGCCCCGCTGAGCGCCCATATTCAACCCGCAGACCGCGAAAGGGAAGACGCCCAGATTTTACCGGGCTTAGGGCTTTTCGGTGAGCGGACTGTCGATGACCGTCGGCTTAGGGCTCTCGCCGCTGGGCCTTTCGATTGTCACGTCGGGAAAGAGCATTGACGGCACCACATAGGAGACCAAGGGTTGAACGCCGGCGGCAAGATTTAAATTAAAGGGCGATGCGTTTCTAAACGGAGCAACCTCGGTGTACACGATCCGCTGATCCGACACCGCGCTGATTCTTTTGAAGCTCGCGGCGGTCAATTCGGAAACATCGGCATTGCGAACCAGTTCCTCATGGCCGTCCGGGTAAATCCGGTAGGCAACGATTGCCGTCTTGCCGGAGAGTCGCCGCACCACGATTCCATACGCATTTCCCTCGCCCTTGGCCGACTCCACCAGACGCTTGCGCAACTCTTCCGGCGTCGAGGTCATATCCGCACTCACGAACACATTGCTCGGCGCGACCCCGAGCTCGCGCAAGTTACCCGTGCTCGCGGCAATCCCGCGCACCGGTGCGCGCGATGTCAGCAGCGTTTTTAAGATTCCGTGCTCCACCAGACTGGTGCGTTTCGGGGCGACGCCTTCCTCGTCCACCTTATAGCCGCCGAACAGCAAGCTGTCCTTCTCGTGCGTTACCGTCGCATCGTCCACAACGTTCATGAATTTCGGCAGCACCAGCAATCCCACTTTGTCGAGCATGCCGTTCGATTGCTGTCTGAAGGCAGCTTCGAGCTGATCGTTGCTGGAAACCAGCGCCGGCACGGCGACGAGGCCGCCCGCAAAATGGTGCGAAAAGACTTCGACGGCGGCCTGTCCCTCGAACAGCACCGGACCCTCATAGCGATCCTGAATCGGCGCCGCTTGCAGCTGGGCGATCTCAGCCTGCAACTCGCGGACCTGGGTCAGCAAGGCGCTCGCGGATGGCAAATCCTTCAGGGAGTATCCGTAGTCAGCAATGAAGTCGCTGAGCGGCATACCGTCGGGCGCCTGCGCCGATGCCGTCACGCGCAAAGAAACTCGCGGCTGCCGCCGGGTAAAGCTACTGCCCTCGCTATTCAGATAGCGCTCCTGGTGGTTGAACATGACCAGTTGCACGCGAGAGGTCTGAATGGAGGGTGTCTGGCGAAGCACGGCGGACGTTTCGCGCACCAAGCGCGTCGCACTCGCAAGATCAAAATGGACGAACGGAGAAAGGTCGGTGATTGAAACCGGCAACGCCTTGCTGAAATCAGCGATCTTCTCGGTCCGATTTTTGTTTTGCAGCACCGCACGCTTCCCTGAGAGATCCTCCAGGGCCTTCTTGTATGCGCGGTCCGTCGTCAACCAAATCTTGCGCCGCAATTCGTTGTAATTGTCGTCGAGCGGCAGTTGTATCATCCCCGTCATCATGGTGGCGGCCAAGCCCTCAGGCCCCGACAGCATCGACAGAAAATTTCCACTGTCCGCCTCGTAGTCTCCAACCCTCACGACCACCATCAAGGATCGCGTGTTGCCCTCAGTGCTCGAGAGCAGGCTTCCCAGCGTGGCTGCCACTTCTTTCGACTCGTTGTCGACCACCAGATACGAGATGAAATAGGGTTTATCGAGTTGCTCGAGCCTCAGCTTCTGCATGGAGCGTTGCATTTCGTCGTGCATGGCGCGACCGACGACATCCTCCTCGGCCCGCAACATCGGACTGGCGAGAATGAGCGCCAAACACAGCAGCGGTTTCATGTTGCGCACCTGCATTTACTTGTCCTCGAACGGCGCAGGGAGTATGGGAGCGCGTTCCTGCGATTTTGATTTCTTCTGCACTTCGATTTGCGACACCAGGATGGCCGGGGCGCTGGCCGCCACGGGCACAGAGCCGGATTCCGCGCCGCAAACACCGTTGAAAACCGGTGTCTCATCGTCGGCCGCCAGGATCTTGCTGAACACCGTTAGCGGCGTGCCGATCAGATCGACGCCGCGAACCAACTCCTCGTGGCCGTCCGGGTAGACTCGATACACCATGACTGGAAGCACATTGAATGCATTGGGAATGGTGCGGCCCGTAATGGTGAAACCTCCGGCGATATCATCGAAGAGCAGACCGAAAGGCTTGTCCTGTTTCTTGATCTCCTCCACCAGCATGGCGCGTAAGCGCTCGTGCGTAACGGGACGGGAATTGAGCACGATCAAATTGGATTGTCGGGCAACGGGGCTGAATCCCGGCTGCGCGCGGCCGTGCCCATTCGAGGCTGGAAAACCATCGATGGGCGTGCGGGACATGAGGAAATTCTGCATGACCCCATCGCTCACCACATTGACACGCCGTGCTTTCACGCCCTCGTCATCGAAGTCATACGCTCCGACCAGATCCGTGCCGCCGTAGTGGCGCAGTGTCGGATCAAATACCACCGACAGGAAGTCCGGCAGCACCGCCAGCCCAACCATCTTTTTGAAGGTTTGTCCTTCGGCTTCGCTTTTCTGCCGATGCCCCTCGATGCGATGGCCGAATACTTCGTGGAAGAAGACCGCGGCCGCGCGCCCCGAAAGGATGGCAGGCCCGGTATAAGGATCGACGATGGGTGCTTTGCGCAGCGCCTGAAGATCCGCGATCATCGCGTTCACCGCTTTGAGAACGGTGGCGTCGTCAGGCAATCCTTCAGGAGTGAAGGCGAAGAAACTTTCGTAGCGCGGCAGTTCCATGCCATCGTCGGCTTTGGAGAACGCGGAGATCTGCAGCCGGTAATAGGTCTGCGAAGCCTGAATCCCTGCGCCATCGCTCGAGGCGAACCAACGCGTGTCTTGATTCGCCGAAAACGTCGCAGTCGCCTCGTACAGGTTGCCGAACCGTTGGAAGGGAGCGGTGTACTTGCGAACCTTGTCCTCCCAAACCTTCCTGTTCACCGAAAAAGGCGCAATCGCCGCGACGCTTTGCTCGGCCGGTGCCGCGGAAAAATCCGCGGATTTATCTTCGCGCTCGACATTCACTTGGCTGACCGTACGCACCGTCGCCAGCTCTTCGACGGCCTGCTTATACCTTCGGTCCGTGTGGTACCAGAGAACGCTGCGTATCGCGGCCGGGTCATCCTCGATCGGAATGGCGATCGCTGTATAGCGGTCGCCGAGGGCGCCCGGCCCGGCCCGTACCTGACGGGTGTTGTCCAGGGCGTAATCGCCGACGCGCAAATTGATCCGCAGCAATCGATGCCGGTTCTCTCCGCTGTGGGTCAGCGCGCCGAACGATCCGATTACGGTCGCCGCGTGCGTTTCAACGATCTCGTAGCTCAGGAAGTAAGGAGCTACTTCCTGTTTCTTCAATTGTTCCATGGAGCGCACCAGCTCCGCCTTTTCGGCGCCCAGAACGACAGGGTACGGTTCTGAAGCCTGGCCGGCATACGCGGCCGTCAGACCCAGCAAAATCCAGGGGAGTGTTCGCATCCTAAATCCTTTGGCTGCACTCAGCGCTTGAGAAATTCTTCCAGTACCTTCTGATACTTTTCGGGTTCTTCGTACGCCGGCAGATGGCCGCTTTTCTCGAAAAATACCAGTTGAGCCCCCGGTATGGCGTGCGCCATGCGCCAGGCGGTGAGCGGCGCGACATTCATGTCGTAGCGGCCCGTGATGACCAAGGTCGGGAAACGAAATCCCGCGAGCTTTGCGGTGAGATCGAGATTCTCGGTGGCTTGCTGAACCTCACGTCCGACCGCCGGCACGAAGCCAAGATCTCCCATGTGCTCAAGGTAGGCGTCCCGCAACTCGGTCGAGTAAAACATCATTCGCATGTGATTGACCAAACCTGCCTGAGCCGCAGCCTCGGGACGGGGCGCCAATTGCTTGGCCTCCTTCTCGCCCCATTCCTCCTGGTCCGGAAAGACTTGTGGAAGCAGATGAACCAACCCTTTCCACGACGGCGCGGCAGAATCGGAAAGGATCAGCCGCGCGACGTGTTCCGGATGAGCAGCGGCATAGGCCATCGCGATCATTCCACCGTAGGAGTCTCCCAGGACCGCAATGCGATCGAGGGCCAGCGCGCCGCGAATGGCGTCGAGATCGGCGACCTGCGCGTCCATGCTCTGCGGCGCATTGGATTCCATATGCTTGGAGGCGCCGGTGCCGCGTTGATCGTAGAGAATGACCAGGCGGTGCGCGGCCACGCGCTGCCATAAATCGTTCTGCGTCATGTAGCGGTGGGACAGTCCCGGGCCGCCGTTGACGGCAATGATGGGAATCTCCGTACCGGACACGCCGTAGGTCTCGTAGCCCAAGTCAACTTCCTGCGTGTGAACCGATCCTATGTGTTGCGCAACTTGGGCCGACAATGCGCTCGGCAGGATCGCCAGTGCCAACAAAAGCTTCGGCATGCCCCCCGCGGGGTGACTTAAGCCAGCCATCGGATCGCGCCGGTGCTGACGTCGTGCATGGCCGAGACGATTTTGATCTGGTGTTCCTTCAACTGCGCGGCGAGCACCTCGCTGCGAGCGGTCAACAGCGATGCCGCGTCCCTGGCATTCTGATCCGCGACCTCCTGCACGAACTTCTTGTTCTTCGAGGTGTGATCGCCATCGCCTGCTGCGACTTTGAGAACCGCGGGCCGTATGTTTGAGAGCAGCGCGGTCACGTTGCCCAATTTGACATCGTCGATCGCTCCTTTGATGGCCCCGCACTCGCTATGGCCGAGCACCACAATGAGCTTGGTACCCAGCACCTTGGTCGCGTACTCCAGGCTGCCGAGATTGTCGGTGTTGACGATGTTGCCGGCGACCCGGACCGTTAGGATGTCGCCCAGTTGTTGATCGAACACCAATTCCGGAGCGACGCGGCTGTCCATGCAGCCCAAGACGGCGGCAAACGGCGCCTGTCCTTTGGCGGTGGCCTTGATCTGCCCCACCAAGTCGCAGTGCAGACTACGTCCGGTGCGAAAGCGTTCGTTGCCTGCCTTGAGGCGCAGCAGCGCTTGGTCCGCCGTGGTTGCGGCCTGCGTCTCCTGGGTGGCAACCGCACACAAATCGTCCGTCTGTGCCAAGGCCGCCCCCGCCACAAACAATCCAGAAAGTGTCAAGAAGTGTCGCCGCGTCGCCATGAATTTCTCCCTGTTTCACCCTGCGCCCGACCGCGCGGCAATTGTAGCGTAGGCAAACTCAAGTGTTCCCGCCTTTAATGTTAGGGCGGCTTCTTTCCGTTATTCTTCGTGCATGTCGGTTCAAGAGTGGATTCGAAAGGGCCGCGAACTCGGCGCGAGCGATCTGCACATCGAAGCGGATACCGCCCCCGTCGCTCGGGTCCGTGGCCAGCTCTCCGCCATCGGTCAGCCCATCGCCGGCGCAACCCTCATGCACGCAGCACGGGAGCTGCTGGGCAACGACGGGTGGCCGCAATTCTTGAGTAGAGGTTCCGCGGATGTTTCCCGAACCATTTCGGGCGTGCGCTGCCGCATCAATCTTTTTCAGACCCTTCGCGGCGTGGCGATGGCGGTGCGGCTGCTCAGTTCGTTCCAAAACAATTTGCGTGCCTGCAACTTGCATCCGGATTTGAAGCGGCTGACGGAGATGTCGACCGGCTTGATCGTGATCTCGGGACCGACCGGAAGCGGAAAATCCACGACGTTGGCGGCGCTGGTCGAGGAAATCAACTCATCCAGCGCCCGTCATATCATCGCCATCGAAAGCCCGCTCGAATACGTCTTCACCAATCGACGCTCCTTTATCAGGCAGCGGGAAGTGCCGACGCATTCGCCGAGCTACGAGCAGGCCTTGATCGACGCTTTGCGCGAGAATCCCGACGTTCTGGTCATCGGTGAAATGCGCACCCCCGAGGTCATGCGCCTCACATTGAGCGCAGCGGAGACCGGGCACTTGGTCATTGCGACCATGCACTCGGCGACCTGCGCCGAAGCGCTCACGCGCATCTGCATGTCCTTCCCCGCGGAAATTCAGGGCGGCATTCGCGCGCAGCTCGCCGATTGCTTCGTCGGCATGGTGTGCCAGCGCCTGGAATTCCTCGCTGAATATCGTCTCCGCGTCCCAGTGTGCGAAATTCTGCTGCCGAGTGCCGCCTCCAAGGGGACGATACGCGGCGGTCAATTCAGTCAGATTGCCAATGTGCTGCAAACCGGCGGCGAGACCGGAATGTGGAATTTCGACCGCTACCAACGCTGGGTGACGCAAAAGAAAGATTGGGTGCAGCCGACGCTGGCGGCGCCTTTGCCGGAGGAGCGGGTTGCTCCCGCGCCGCTGAAGATTCAGCGCCAAACGATCACGCCGACCGTGGTGAAAGATGATTCGATGGAAATCTCGATTGACGAGGAAGTGGATCTCGATGAATTGGCGAAACGCATCGAGCAGCGCACGCGTGCACCGCGCGAATAGAAACTATTCCATTTGCAGATCGCGCATCGCGGGGGTCGCGAACGCGACGCCGCCATCGACCGTCACCGTCGAACCAATCACATAGTCGCCGGCCCGCGATGCCAGGAAGATTGCGGCGCCCGCCATGTCCTCGTCCGTACCGATGCGCCGCGCAGGAATATGCTTGGCCACCTCATCGCCGCGGTCGCGCGCTTCCTTGTTCATTTCGGACTTGAACGCGCCCGGCGCGATGGCGGTGACGTGGATATTGTCCTTGACCAGGCGCGCGGCCATCAGACGGGTCAGCTGAATGAGACCGGCTTTACTGGTCACGTAGGAGTACGTTTCGCGGTGCGTGAGATAAATACCATCGATGGAGGCAATGTTGATCACCTTGGAGGGGCGAGCCGGCGAGGCGGCCTTGCGCAATGCCGGCGCCATCGCCTGCGTCAGAAAGAACGGCGTTTTGGCGTTCAGATTGAGCACCTTGTCCCAACCCTCCTCGGGAAATTCGTCAAACGCCGCGCCCCACGCCGCGCCGGCATTGTTGACGAGAATATCCACCTTCGGCTCCTTGAGCATGACGGCCGCCGCGAGTCCCTTGGCTCCCGCGACCGTGGACACATTCATGGGGATGGAAATGCAGGTCCCGCCATCTTTGGATAATTCTTTTGCCGTCTCATTACACGCGTCGGCTTTGCGCGCCGAAATGTAGACCTTTGCGCCCTGCGCGATGAAGCCTTCCGCAATCATCCTACCGATGCCGCGCGATCCGCCCGTAATCAGCGCAACACGTCCCTTGAGCGAAAACAGGTCCTTCGTGTTCATAACGGGCGATTCCTGGTGATTAATTGGGCCGCCATTCTAGCCCAAGCGGCAGGGGCGCTAGGTAACCGCCGGTTGCCTTTCCTTCGGCCATCTCTCGTGGCACAACGCCAGAAATCGCGTTCCCGCCTGCGACAACGGCTGATGCCTAAGACTGTACGCGCCCACCTGGCGATCGATGCTGCCGTAGGGCAGCCCTTCGACGGGAATCAATTGCGGCGGCACCTCGGTGAGCAGGTCGGAAACATAAGTGACGCCTTTGCCGTCTGCGACCAGGGCGAGTCGCAACTCCATATGGCTTACCTCCCACACCGAGCCGAACGCATCGCGCAAGCGCTCGCCGGTGGAGCGCCGCGCAGTCTCGTCGAGAAACGAAGTCACCAGCGGCAATTCACGCATGGTGCCGACGGCGTCCCGTGCCAAAGCGGCGCGTGCCGGATGATCGCGCGCAATCATGAGGCGGCGGGTTTCCGAGAAACAGGGATGGAGCGCGAAGTGCGCCGGCATGTTGTGATGAAAGGGTCCGAATCCCAGTTCCCACCGGCCCTCGGCAACGCCGTGCACAATCTCGCGGCTGGGGGCGACGACGACTTTGAGTCGCGTGAGCGGATTGCGCTCGCAGAATTCCTTCAGCAGCGCAACGCCGATGCGCGAATTCGCGGCCGGCGAGAGTGCCAGCGACAGGGTCGACAGCGCGCCGGTCTTGATCTGGACGATGTCCGCGAGCGCCTCGCGTTCTTCGTTCAGCGTCGTTTGCGCGAATCTCAACAACCGGATACCGGCCTCGGTGGGCCGCGGCGGATTGCCTCGGCGCAACAAACTGGTGCCCAATCGATGCTCCAGATTGGCGATGGCTTGGCTCACGGCTGATTGCGACAGATCCAGCCGCTCGGCCGCGCGGCTGAAACCGCCGGCTTCGATGACGGCGTGAAAGCAGCGCAGCTCATGACGTTCAATCTGCATGGCTTCAGGATAACCGAGCGGGCATAAGGTTTGCGCCCTCAGATTATCCGCCTCACTGATACTTCCATCACTTCCGCTATCTGGCCTTCGAGGCTTGAAGGGCATTTACTTGTTCGGTCTGAGGTTAAACCGTCGGAGATGGTCATGAACGCTGTGGTCGATATCAAGAAGGGTTTGGAAGGCGTGGTGGTGGACAGTACCTCGATTTCCTTGGTGGATGGCGATTTAGGCAGGCTCTACTACCGCGGAATTCCCATCGAAAGACTGGTCAAGTATCCCTTTGCCGCCGTCGCCCACCTGGTCGTGTTCGGCGATCTGCCGGATGCTGCGCGACTGTCCGAGTTCGAAGACTTCCTGTGGAGCGCGGGGCGATTGCCAGCGGAACTTACGGCCGCCCTCGAGAAACTGGCACAACTGCGCGGCCATCCCATGGCGACGCTGCAGGCCGCGATGCCCTTGATGGCGTACTCGCCGCCCGTGGAAATATTCGGCCGTACGGACGATGAACAGGAAGCGCTGGTGGCGGCGGCTCGATTGCCCACCGCGCTCGCCCTGCTGCTCGCGCTGCGCGCAGGTCGGACGCCGACGGTATACCCCGAGACGCGCCGCTATGGCGAACGCTTCCTGCAGCTGGTGCATAACCGCGCACCTTCGGAAAAGCAGATCCGCGTTTTCGAGCAAACCGAAATTCTGCAGATCGATCACAGTTTCAACGCCAGCACCTTCACGGCGCGCGTCGTGACCTCAACCTTGGCGCCCCCCGCGTCGGCGTTGGCGGCTGCGATGGGTTCGCTCTATGGCCCGCTGCACGGTGCCGCCGATCAGGGCGCGCTCGAGATGGCCCAAGAGGTCGGCGATCCGAAACGAGCCGTAGACTTCGTCGCCGAAAGCTTGGCGACCGGAAGGCTCGTGATGGGCATGGGCCATCGGGAATACCGCGTCGTCGACCCCCGTTCGAGGATCGTCAAGACGCTGGCCGAAGAGATCGCATCGACGCCGGACGAGAAGCGTCTCATCGAAACATTGAAGGCCGTTGACGAAGCTTTCGTCGCGCAGACCGCGCACAAGAAGCGTTCGTTGCGCGCCAACCTGGAATTCTACAAGGGCGTCGTCTATCTGGCCCTGGGTTTGCCGAAGGAATTCTTTACGGCGACCTTCGCGGCCGCGCGCATCTTCGGTTGGTCGGCCCACATCGTGGAACAACGCAAGGACAACCGGATCGTGCGGCCGTCGGCGAATTACATAGGACCCGCTCCCCAGCCCGATTAGTTTTTAAGCGGCGAGACTCTTCCGGTAACATCGAGCGTATGTTGTTCTCGGAAACCCTGGCGTCGATGCAACCGCGGGACGGCGGGTGGCGAGCGGTCATCGGCGAGGATTGGTCCCAGGGCCGCGCAACCTTCGGCGGCATGGTCGCAGCCCTCGGCAACGAGGCAATGCGCCGTCTGGTGCCGGCGGACCGCGAGCTGCGAGGATTGGACACCACTTTTGTGGGACCTGCGCTCGCCGGCGAGGTCAGCATCGATGCCGAAGTTTTGCGCGTCGGCAGGGCCGTCACCATTGCCCGCGCCAGGCTTTGGAGCGATGGCAAGATTGCCGCGACGCTGACCGGTACTTACGGCATGGCGCGCGCCACGGCCCTTTCCTTGACGCCAACGGTCGCGGCGGGCGTGCCCCCAGCGCTGGAATTGCCGGAATGGTCGGCCGCCGATAGGGGCGGGCCATCCTTCGCGCGGCATTTCGGCCATCGTTGGGCGGAAGGCGCGCAGCCCTACGCCGGCTCGAGCCTGCGCACCTCGAAAATCTACGTTCGCCACAAGGATCCCGCGCCGCTCACCGAATCCCATGTGGTGGCGCTGATCGACAGCATACCGTCGGTGATCGTGCAGCTCATGAGCACCCCGGCGCCTTCGAGCTCGCTCACATGGGCACTGCAATTTCTTCGCCACGACTACAGCTTCGCGCCCGAGGCCTGGTGGCGCATCGATGCGGAGGTCGATTCCGCGGGCAGCGGATATTCCTGCGAATCCTGCCTATTGATTGATCCCAATGGCGCACCCGCGGCGGTCGCCCGTCAAATGGTGGCGGTGTTTGGATAGGAAGGCATTGACGGTTGCCGTCCACACGGAGTGCGGCAATTGCGGCGCAACCCTGATGGGACCGTATTGCTTCGACTGTGGTCAACATAGGCACGAGAGCGCGCGTTCCGTCTCGGCGCTTTTCGAGGACGCCTGGCACGTCGCGACTCATGTTGACGGCCGATTCTGGCAGACCCTGTACATCTTGCTGTTCAAGCCGGGCAAGCTTACGAAGGAATACTTCGCGGAGCGGCGGGCGCGATATCTGCCGCCGGTGCGACTGTATCTGGTCTTGAGCGTGCTGTTTTTCGCGTTCGGTCTTGCTGGCACGCCAAAAATAAATAGAGCGCCGCCGAGCGTCACGCCACCCAGCGCAGCGGCACCGAGCAACGGGCTTAGCGACGGTGCCATCGACCAAATGCCGAAGGCCAAGAAAAAATCGCGGGGCGCCATCTTCGATATCGCCAATTGCGACGATATTCATGCCCCATTTACCTGGCTGCAAGATTCTCTGCGTCAGTCCTGTGTGCGCAATAAGGATGACCACGGCGCATCCATTGAGCACGCGTTCGCCGCCAACATGCCAAAAATGATGTTCGTATTCGTGCCGATGATGGCGCTGGTGATGTTGATCTTGTATTGGCGGCCGCGGCGCTACTATGTGGAGCATTTGGTGTTCTTCATACACAGCCATGCCGCAGTATTCTTGCTGCTTCTGATTCAAGCGCTGCTTTCTTGGATCGCGTTCTGGCTGTCCTGGCGCGCCTTCAAAGAATGGGTCTTCGTGATCATCCTTCTCTACGGCGTCTGGTACGTGTACAGCGCCATGCGGGTCTACTATGGTCAGGGACGCCTGCTGACTTTCGCCAAACTCTGCGTCGTCAGCTTTGCCTACCTGATTGGATTCTCCCTCACGGTGGCGGCAACGGCGCTCCTCAGCGTGATCATCGCGTAAGGGTACTCACCCGTTAGGCTCACCAAGGCTACTTCCGGACGAATATGCTCTTCGGCAGCTTCACGTGCACGCCGACATTCGGTTTGTCCACGAGCTGCGTGATCGCGACATTTCCCGCGATGCTGACCAGCTGATACGCCTGATGCCGCGTCAATTTCTTCTCCGCCACCAGAAAATCGATCATCTCCTGAATGGCGGTCTTGGTGGCAATGATGAGATCGGGATCGGTCGCCATACTGATGTAGTCGGTCGCGGTTTCGGCGCGCGGCCACTTCAACTTCATGTCCTTGCGCACGGTGAGCTGTAGACGTCCGCGCAGCGAGGTTTCGATTGCGGTTTGATCCACCTCGCCGTCGCCCTGCGCCACATGGCCATCGCCGATCTCGAACAAGGCGCCGCGCGCAAACACCGGAATGTAAAGTGTGCTGCCGGCAACCAACTCGCGATTGTCCAAGTTGCCGGCGTGTCGGCCCGGCGGATTGCTGCTGAGACGTCCCATCGCCGGATCCGGCGCAATACCGATGCTGCCGTAGAAGGGCTTCAGCGGAATCACGATACCGGGAAGGAATTCCGCCGTCATTTTTTTGCGATCGAGCGGGATGATCTTTACCGGCACGCCGGTTTCACAGTTCTCCGGCAGGTAGCCGCTGCAGCCGTTGTAACCATAGTCAATCGGCAACTCGATGGAGAGGATTTTGACCTCCAGCACGTCGCCAGGCTCCGCCCCCTCCACATAGACCGGACCGGTCAGGATATGGCCACCCGGCCCGCGGCGCTCCCCCGTCACTTCGCTGACGATGGCTTTGAGCGATGCCTGAATCTTGTCGTCCGGCACGCCGGCCTTGGCCAATCCCGTTGGCGTATTGGTGAGCAGCGTATCGACGTCGATGATGTCGCCGGAGTCGATGTGCAGCACCGGCGGCGCATCCGCCCAGTAGTAGCCGTAGGCCACGGTCGCCGGCGTAGCCTCGAGACGGTGCGTCTTCGGCGGGTGCGCGAAGGCGCTCGCGGCAGCGAGAGAGACCAGGGTCGAGAGGGTGAGGAGGATTTTTTTCATAGAGTATTACGCTATCACAACGGTGCCCGATGATCGTCCCGAAAGATTACCGCGGCCGCGCCGGAAGCACTATGATTCGCACAGAAAATAACCAACACGATTGATTGGGGGACGCATGATCAAGCAACTGCAATTCGCCGCCGCGGCGCTCATGATGATAACCATGGCTTCGGCTTCCGCAGCGGGCAAGGCCGGCAACGATTCGAAGGCGGCCGCGCCGCTGAATCTCACGATTTATCACATCGAAGGCCGGCGCTCGGAGCGCATTGTCTGGCTGTGCGAGGAACTCGGGATTCCCTACAAGCTGGAATACAAGCGCGGCGACATCGCCGCCTCGATGAAGACCATTCACGACGTGAGTCCTTTAATGCCGGTTGCGCCCACGGTGCGCATCGGCGATCAAGTCATGGTCGAGTCCGGCGCGATCATCGAATTGATTCTTGCCCGCGCAGGCAACGGCCGGCTCGAGCCGGCGGTCAACTCCCCGGACTATCCTTACTATCTACAGTGGATGCACTTTGCCGAGGGCTCATTTGCCGCACGCGCCATCGCGGACTATCGCGTCGCGCTCATCCAAGGCAAGCCCAAGACGCCGACCGGCGGCTACAAGCTGGTAGATACGGAAGCGGTATTGGCATTCATGGAAGACTTTTTGAGCAAGCACCCCTACTTCGGCGGATCCGCCTTTTCGGCCGCCGACATCATGATGTTGTTCCCGACCAACTTGACCGAATCATTCAATGTCGCGGATCTCGCCCCCTATCCGCACATCATTGCGTGGCGCACCAATGTGGAAAGCCGTCCCGCGTATAAGAAAATGCTGGCGGTTGCTCGTCCAGATGGCGTGCCGGGCATGCCGAAGCCATTACCGAAGACTTGAGAGCAGCGCGAGCAACGCGAGGCGCGACGATGCAATTCGGGATGCCGAGCCATGGCTTCGACGGCCTTCGGGCCATGACCGTTTTTCTCAGCCTATTTCTTCTTCGCCTTGGCCAGGTTTTGCCTCACCCGAGACTTCACGATTTTCGTCACCAATGCGTAGGGAAAGGGCTGATCGAGCGGAAATTTCAAGTTGCCTTTTGGCCCCGCATACTTTGCCGCCGCGGCTTTCAGCTTCGCGTCGTCTCTGATCGGCGGGAACATCCCAATGTGATTCTTGAAGGCCGCGAAATAGACCAGGATGCCGTGCAGCACGAACGCGGGCATCCGGTAACTGATGATTTCCTCGGTCTCCGGCGGCGCGGCTCGTTTAATCGTGGCGCGCAATTTCCTTAAAACAGTGCGCACTTCGGGTGAGCACATCGCAATGTATTGATCGACGCTCTCCGGTTTGGCCCGCGTGGCCACCCGCTATGCCGCCGCCACGGCCGAGATTTCGGCAATCTGCGCCAGTCCCGCTTCGATCGACCGCCTGACCTCATCATTGAGCTCGCGTGGATCCTTGCCCTTGGCGTCGATCGGTTCGCCAATGACCACGCGAATCATTCCGGGCTTTTTGATGAGGCCGCGCCTGACCCAAAAATCGGCGGCGTTGTGCGATAGGGGCACGACGAATTTGCCGGTTTCGGTGGCCAGCAGCGCGCCGCTCACACCGTATTTGCGCGTCTCCCCCGCTACGACGCGCGTACCTTCCGGAAAAATAATGATCCAGAGGCCGTCGGCCAAGCGTGCTTTCCCCTGCTCGATGACCTGGTTCACCGCGCGGTGTCCCGCTCCGCGATTGATCGAGATGGGACGCAGCAGCTTCAATCCCCAACCAATGAGGGGAATCCACAGCAACTCGCGCTTGAGCACCCAGACTTGCGGCGGGAAGATCAAAAACTGCGCGATGGTCTCCCACGCCGATGTGTGGTTGCTCATCACGATGTGATTGCCGGCGGGTATCCGTTCGCGGCCCTCCACGGTAAAGGTCAAACCGCACACCTTGCCCAGCAGCCAAAACTGGATCCGCGCCCACGTGCGCGCGATCGCGAACTGCGTCCGATAGGGCGACCAGAAGCACAATGTCATGAAGCCGCCGAACGCCAGGGCGGACACCATCATGAACGCCGTGAAGAACAGAGACCTTAATAGCTGCATGCGTTAACCGGGCAATCGCGACAGATCAGCAACCCCGCCGAGCAGGATCAGTACATCGCGGAGCAGCGCAAGGCGGTTATTGCGCTTGGCCGTATTCTCATCCATCACCATGACGCGATCAAAAAATTCATTCACCGGCGCCCGTAATCCTACGAGCGCTTGCAAGCTGTCCGCATAGCGCCGTTCTCCGGTCGCATCGAGGACAGGATCGCGCAACTTGGTCAGCGCCCGATGCAGTCCAAGTTCAGCCTCCTCGCTCAGGGCCTGCGCATCGACGACCCAATCGCGGCTCACCTGCGTCTTCTTTAAGATGTTCGCAATGCGCTTGTTGATCCCTGCAAGCACGACGGCATCGGGCAACAACAAAAACTCCTTCAAGGCGGCGAGCCGTGTCACTGCGTCCAGCGGCGAGCGCGGACGATTCGCCAGCACGGCATCGAGCATCTCCGGGGTCGTGCCGGGCTCCTCGAGCAGCACACCGCGCAAGCGCTCGGCGATGAAATCGTAGACCTCGTCGGCCACGCCGGCTCGCTGCACCGGCTGCGCCGCGGCGGCGGCCGCCAATACTTCGAGCAAATCCAACTCCAATCGCGCATCGAGCAAAATACGCAGGACGCCCAAGGCAGCCCGGCGCAGTCCGAACGGATCCTTGGTTCCCGTCGGCCGTTGCTCAATGGCAAAGATTCCAACCAGGGTGTCGATCTTGTCGGCCAGACTTAAGGCTTGACCGATTTTCGTCGACGGCAAGGCATCGCCGGCAAAGCGCGGACGATAGTGCTCCTCGATGGCGACCGACACATCGCGCGGCAACCCTTGCGCCTCGGCATAGTAGCGCCCCATGGTGCCCTGCAATTCCGGAAACTCACCCACCATGGCCGTCATCAGGTCCGCTTTTGCAAGTTCCGCCGCTTGTGCCAAATCGGGCCCGGCGCCGATGTGGCTGCCGATCAGCTGCGCCAACCGCGTGACACGCGCGGTTTTTTCCGCGTAACTGCCCAGCTTGGCCTGAAAGATCACGCCGGCCAGCCTTGCGGCATGTGCCTGCAGTGAGATCTTCCGGTCCTGCTCCCAGAAGAACGCCGCGTCGCTCAAGCGCGGACGCACGACTCGCTCGTTGCCCTCGCGCACCTTCGAGGGGTCGCGGCTTTCGATGTTGCTGACGGTGACAAACCAGCCGGACAGCTTTCCGTCGGGTCCCTGCACCGCGAAATAACGCTGGTGATCCTGCACGGTGGCAATGACCACTTCGCGCGGCAAGCTCAAGAAACGCTGCTCGAATTGACCGGTCAGCGGCACCGGCCACTCCACCAGAGCGGTGACCTCGTCGAGCAACGCGTCGTCGATCAACGCCGAGCCGCCGACCTGTGCCGCCGCCGCGATGACACCCGAGCGAATCGTCTCGCGGCGCTTGGCGAAGTCGGCAATGACTTTGGCACGGCGCAGCTTTGCCTCATAGCCCTTCGCGCTCTTCAGCGAAATGGGCTTCAGGTGATGGAAACGATGCCCCGATGTGATGCGCCCTGACTGAAGGCCCAACAATTCAATCGGTACCACCTCATCGCCATAGAGCAGCACCACCGAATGCACCGGCCGCACGAACTCGGCGCTGTGTGCACCCCAGCGCATGCGTTTTGCGATCGGCAGCGCGGCGATTGCTTGCGTCAAAATGTCTTTGAGCAGTGCGGTGGTTGCCGCGCCGTGCTCGGTGCCGCGAAACTGCAGCCACGCGCCTTTTTCCGTGGTGAGCTTCGACAGCTCGCCGACGGCGACGCCGCAACTCTTGGCAAAAGCCGTCGCCGCTTGCGTGGCAGCACCCTGCGCATCAAAAGCATTGGCCAGCGGCGGTCCGCGCCGCTCCACTTGCCGGTCCGGCTGATGTTCCGCCAGTTTCTCAATCCAAACGGCCAGCCGTCGCGGCGTCGCAAAGCCGTGAACTTTGCCATGCGGTAGGCCTAAGTCGTCGATGCCCTTGGTAATGCCCGCGGTCAACGCAGACGAGAGAGCCGGCAGCGTGCGCGGCGGCAGCTCCTCGGTGCACAGCTCGAACAGCAGGTCCTTGCTCATCAGGCCACTCGCTGAGCGGTTTTCTTGAGCAGCGGAAACCCGAGCGCTTCGCGGCTCTCGCGATAACCTTCGGCGACGCCGCGCGCCAACGTTCTCACCCGGAGAATAAAGCGTTGGCGCTCGGTGACCGACACGGCATGGCGCGCGTCCAGTAAATTGAACGCATGCGATGCCTTCACCATTTGCTCATAGGCGGGAAGAACCAATTTGTCCTTGAGGAGCAGTTGGCAAGCCGCTTCACAGGCGTCGAACTCCACCGACAGCACGGCCGTGTCGGCCTTGTCGAAGTTATAGGTGGATTGCTCGACTTCGTTCTGATGAAACACATCGCCGTAAGTCACCGTGCCGAACGGTCCATCGGTCCAAACGATATCGAAAATGCTTTCCTTGCCTTGGATGTACATGCCGAGGCGCTCAAGGCCATAGGTGATCTCGCCCATCACCGGCCGACAATCGAGTCCGCCCACCTGTTGGAAGTACGTGAATTGGGAAACTTCCATGCCGTTGATCCAAACTTCCCAGCCTAAGCCCCAGGCGCCCAAGGTGGGTGATTCCCAATTGTCCTCGACGAAGCGAATGTCGTGCGTCAGCGGATCGAAGCCGACATAACGCAGCGAATCTAAATACAGCTCCTGAAAATTGTCCGGCGAGGGTTTGATGCAAACCTGAAGCTGATAGTAGTGCTGCAGCCGAAACGGATTGTTGCCGTAGCGCCCGTCGGTGGGACGGCGCGATGGCTGCACATAGGCGGCACTCCAGGGTTCTGGGCCCACGGCACGCAGAAAGGTCGCCGAATGGAAGGTTCCCGCCCCCATTTCCATATCGTAGGGCTGCAAGATGATGCAGCCTCGATCCGACCAGTATTTTTGCAGCGCAAAAATCAGATCCTGGAAGGTACGCGGAGGCGCAGGGACGTGAGGCATGAATGCTCGCGGAACAAAGTCAGCGAGTATAGCGACGCAGGCTAGAGGTGTCGTGAGCTTCCCTACGCACTCAATTGGCACACGGCTGGGCGAGAAACCCGACGATCTGGCGTAATCTGAATTTCTGACGTGTTCTGCACCAATGTGGCGCGTGACTTTTTACGATTTGATCCATAATGATGCGCACAGGTCGAGCGGCCACTCCAAGTGCTTGATCTGTCTGCACCGACAAATGGCACAGTAGCTGCATGTTTGAAGAGCCCCGGGCTTGCCGGGCCACCTGACACTCAACGCGAGGACGCAAATGACCCCCGCCGATGTTCTGAAATTAATCAAAGAAAAAGACGCAAAATTCGTCGATCTCCGCTTTACTGACACGATTGGCAAGGAACAGCACGTAACCATCCCGACGCGCTTGGTTGACGAGGGATTTTTCAAGGACGGCAAGATGTTCGACGGATCTTCCATTGCAGGATGGAAGGGCATTAACGAGTCGGACATGATTTTGATGCCGGATCCCTCGACCGCTGTCATTGATCCGTTTTACGAAGAGACCACGCTCGATCTGCGTTGCGATGTCATCGAGCCGATGACGATGCAAGGCTACGGACGCGATCCGCGTTCCTTGGCAAAACGCGCCGAAGCGCATTTGAAAGCTTCCGGTATCGCCGACTCCGCACTGTTCGGACCGGAAAACGAGTTCTTCATCTTCGACAATGTCACGGTCAGTTCCAGCATGAACGGCTGTGCCTACGAAGTGGATTCTTACGAAGGCGCCTGGAACTCGGGCAAGGCGTATGAAGAGGGCAACCGCGCGCACCGGCCCGGCGTGAAGGGCGGCTACTTCCCGGTTCCCCCGGTGGATTCACAGCAAGACATTCGCACCGCCATGTCGATGGCCTGCGAAGAAATGGGTTTGAAATTCGAAGTTCATCATCACGAAGTGGCGACCGCCGGCCAGGGCGAGATCAACGTGGCGGCGAACACGCTCACCAAAAAAGCCGACGAAGTGCAGATCCTCAAATACGCGCTGCAGAACGTCGCTCACGGATACGGAAAAACCCTGACTTTCATGCCTAAACCCATCGTCGGCGACAACGGTAACGGCATGCATGTGCACCAGTCGCTGCAAAAGGACGGCAAGGCACTCTTCGCGGGAGACAAGTACGGCGGTCTGTCCGACATCGCGTTGTACTACATCGGCGGCATCATCAAGCATGCGCGCGCGATCAACGCCTTCACCAACGCCAGCACGAATAGCTACAAGCGTCTGGTGCCGGGATTCGAAGCGCCGGTGAAGCTCGCGTATTCCGCCCGCAATCGTTCCGCCTCGATTCGCATTCCTTGGATTTCCAATCCCAAGGGCCGGCGCATTGAAGTGCGTTTTCCGGACGCCACGGGCAATCCCTATTTTATGTTTGCCTCGATGCTTCTCGCAGGACTGGACGGCATTCAAAACAAGATTCATCCCGGCGATCCGGCCGACAAGGATTTGTATGACTTGGAGCCGGAGGAAGACAAGAAAATTCCGACAGTTTGCCATTCGCTCGACATGGCGCTCGATTACTTGGACAAGGACCGCGGCTTTCTGAAGGCCGGCGGCGTGTTCACCGATGACCTTATCGACGCCTACATCGAATTGAAGATGAAGGAAGTGACGCGGCTGCGGATGACGACGCATCCGATAGAAATTGAGATGTATTACAGCTTGTAGTTAGGAGCCTCTCCGCGAGGCCCCGTGGGGGTGCTTAGGCCTTAAGGTGACGGCGGTCACGCCGTCGTCACCTCGTTTTGTGGTCCGGAGGCGATAGGTCTATGCTTTGGAAATATGCACCCGCGACAGACATGGATGGCGATAGGCCTGCTGGCGGCCTTTACGGTGCAAGCGGCCGTCATCTACAGATGGGTCGATGCCGACGGGGTCGTTCACTACTCCGATCAGGCCTCGCCGGGTGCGGAAAAGATCGTCACGGCGGGGTCTTCGTCTTCCGCGACATCGGGAGGCGGCGCGCGCGGCGCAAGCGGGCCGATCGCGCAGGCGCCGCAGAGGTCCGCGGGCGGCCTGAACTACGCCGAATTCTCAATCACCTCACCGGCGTCGGAACAGACCTTTTTCGGCGACGATGTCGTGGCCGTGCACTTGAATCTCAACCCTACGCTTCGCCCCAATCAATCCATCACGTGGCATTTGAACGGCAAGCAGCTGGATTTCCCGCCCGACGCCGTATCGTTTGCTCTGCCGCGATTGGATCGCGGCACGTACGCGCTGGCCGCCACCATCACCGACCAGCAAACGAGCGAATCAGAGACCAGCAACAGTGTGACCTTCTTCGTGCGTCAGCCCTCGTCGCTGTCGCCGCAGTCGCCACTGCACAAATAGCCGGCCGCCCGCGGCTAGCGGATGCTCAGCTTGTCGGCTGAGCTCCAAATCGACACGGTAAGAATCGACGGCGCCGAACTGCTCGACGCCATGGTGACCAGCGTTTTTCTGCTGGATCAGGAACTGCACGTTACGTACTTGAATGCCGCGGCTCAGAGCTTGCTGGGACTTTCGACCAATCAGGCGCTGGGGCGCTCCATCGCCGAATTGACGCGCGGCGCCGAAAGCTTGTTGCCGATGTTCGACCGCGTACGCGAGGGTGGCGAGGGCGTCGTGCAGCGCGAGCTTGCGTGGCCGGCCCCGGGCGGCGTGGACCGCATCCTCGACTGTGCCGTGACTCAAGTGGTCATGGGCGGGCAGAGTCTGCGGCTCCTGTTGGAGATCGAAGACATTACGCAGCATCGGCGCCTGACTCGCGAGAACGCGTTGCTGGCGCAGTTGGGCGGCAGCCGGTTGATGGTCCGTCAGCTCGCGCACGAAATCAAAAATCCGCTCGGCGGCTTGCGCGGCGCCGCGCAACTGCTCGAGCGGGAACTCTTGGATCCGGCGTTGCGGGAATACACGCGCGTGATCATCAGCGAAGCGGATCGTCTCACCAATTTGCTCGATTCCATGTTGGGCCCCGGTCGTCCGCCGTCGAAGCAGCTGATCAACCTGCATGAATTGTTGGAGCGTGTCTATCACTTGCTGCGCAGCGAAGCGCCCGAGAGTGTCGCCATCGACCGGGACTACGACCCCAGTCTTCCGCCGCTGACACTCGACCCCAATCACATCATTCAGGCGATGCTCAATTTGGGCCGCAACGCCATTCAAGCGCTGACGGGCGCTCCGGTCGATTCGCCGCGGTTGATCTTGAGAACCCGCGCGGCGACCAATGTCAGCGTCGGCGCGCATCGTCACCGCCTGGTTGCCTCGATTCAGTTCGAGGACAACGGTCCGGGCGTACTCAACGAGATTCGCGAAACCATTTTCTATCCGCTGGTCTCCGGGCGCGCCGACGGCTCCGGGTTGGGATTAGGGATAGCGCAGGATCTGGTCAGCCGTCATGGCGGCTTGATCGAATTCGATAGTGCTCCGGGGAGAACAATATTCGTCATTTCCTTGCCGATGGATTCAACATGAATGACAAGCCGCTGCAGGTCTGGCTGGTCGACGATGACTCCTCCATTCGCTGGGTGTTGGAGAAGGCGCTGAAAGGCAGCGGCATGACGGCCAAGTGCTTCGACCAAGCCGACAATGTGTTGACGGCGCTGCGGGGCGGCGCGCCCGATGTCCTCATGACGGACATCCGCATGCCCGGCCGCAGCGGCTTGGACCTGCTCAAGGAAATCCAGATCTCGCGCCCCGGATTGCCGGTCATCGTCATGACCGCGCACTCGGATTTGGACGCGGCGGTCGCAGCCTATCAGGGCGGTGCATTCGAATATCTTCCCAAGCCATTCGACATCGACAAGGCGGTTGACCTTGTGCGGCGTGCCGCGCAACAGGCCCATTTATCGACCGACGCGGAGGCCACCCGGCGCAGCATCCCTGAGCTTCTCGGCCAGGCGGCATCCATGCAGCAGGTGTTTCGCGCGATCGGCAGATTATCCCGCTCCAGCATGACGGTTTTGATCACCGGCGAATCGGGCACGGGCAAGGAACTCGTGGCGCGCGCTCTGCACCGCCATAGTCCGCGCTCGAACAAGGCCTTCGTGGCGCTGAACACCGCCGCCTTCACGGCGGACTTGTTGGAATCTGAATTATTCGGACACGAAAAAGGCGCCTTCACCGGTGCCGATGCATTGCGTAGGGGAAGATTCGAACAGGCGGATGGCGGCACGCTGTTCCTCGACGAAATCGGCGATATGTCGCCGGCGCTGCAGACACGCCTGCTGCGTGTGCTGGCCGAAGGCGAGTTCTACCGTGTCGGCGGACAGACCCCGGTGAAGGTCGACGTTCGCGTCATCGCCGCGACTCATCAGGATCTCGAGCTGCGCGTCAAGTCCGGCCACTTTCGCGAGGATCTCCTGCACCGTCTCAATGTGATTCGGATCGAGATTCCACCATTGCGCGAGCGGCGCGAGGATATTCCGGAGTTGTTGCGTCACTATCTGTCGGTCGCCTGGCAGGAACTGGGCGTCGAACCAAAATTGATGACGGGACCTGCCGAAAGCGCGCTCGTAAACTTTGATTGGCCGGGCAACGTTCGCCAACTGGTGAATGCGTGTCGCCGTCTTACCGTCACCGCGCCGGGCCGCGAGGTTCGGGCCGAGGACATTCCGCCGGATCTTGGCGGCGTTCCCGTCGGACAGACCACCAATCACGATTGGATGGCCAAACTTTCGCATTGGGCCGAGCAAGAATTGGACTCGGGCACCGAGCGCCTGCTCGATACGGCAGTTCCCGAAGTGGAGCGCATCCTGATCCGCGTGGCGCTGCGCAAAGCCGACGGACTCAAGCAGGATGCGGCAAAGCTCCTGGGCTGGGGCCGCAATACGCTGACGCGCAAGATGAAAGAACTCGGCATGGAGGACGTCAACTAGTCAGAGAACCGGGCCCATCGACATCACATGCCGGTGCCATGGCTCGCGGCAGCTTATAATTCGCGCATGGGCGAATATCTTTCCAAAAAAATCGGCGCACTGCAGGCGCTGTTGCTCGGCATACCGCCGACGGAGTGGTTGATCGCGGGCGTCGTGGGTGTGGTGGTCTGGGCTTCCCTTTGGATCGTCCGAGACCTGGTCGCGTCGCGCTACAAGAAAAATTCCACCGCCAGGAATCCCACGTTGTTCCGGCTGATCGGCTATCTGATCGGCAACACCAAGCAAATTCTTTTCTTCGCCGTCGCGCTCGATGTCGCGCAGGAGAGCCTGACCCTGCCGGACAGGGTACAGCGCATTGTCTCCAACACGGTGATGATCCTCATTTTGATTCAGATCGGCCTGTGGGCCGGACGCGCGGTGCGCTTCTATCTGGAAATGAAGGAATTGGAGCGCGGCGCAGATCGGGTATTTGCCGGCTCTCTCGACATCATCAATTTCGTTGCGCGCATGCTGATCTGGTCGCTGCTGGTCCTGGTCGGACTGAGCAATCTCGGCGTCAATATCACCGCGCTGCTCGCGGGCTTGGGTGTCGGCGGCGTCGCGGTGGCGCTCGCGCTGCAAAACGTTCTCGGCGATCTATTCGCCTCGCTGTCGATCGCGCTGGACAAGCCTTTTGTGATCGGCGACAACCTCACCATCGACACCTTCATCGGCAAGGTCGAACATATCGGCATCAAGACCACGCGGCTGCGCAGCGTAAGCGGCGAGCAAATCATTTTGTCGAATGCCGACATCTTGAAGAGCCGGGTGCGAAATTTCGGGCGCCTGTCGCAACAGCGGATACTGGCAACGATTCGCCTAGGGTTCGACACTCCGACCGAGAAGCTCAAGGCGCTGCCGCAAGTGCTCGAAGACGTCGTGCGCGAGCATCCTCAGGCGCGCTTTGAGCGCTGTCACCTGATAACCCTGGGCGAGAGTTCGTTTCAATTCGAGCTCTCCTATTTCGTGCAGCAGCCCGCGGCCAATCCGATGCTCGATCTGCAGCAGGCGGTGAATTTTCGCATCATCGATGAATTGCGGCGCCTCGGGGTCGAGTTTGCGTACCCCGCGCAACTGGTTTTCTTGGAAAGGCACCGAGCCGCTCTCGAGAAATAGCGCAGGTGTTCAATGTCCTGCTGTTCGAGCCTGAGATCCCTGGGAATACCGGCAATTCAATCCGGCTGTGCGCGAATACCGGCGCGACGCTGCATCTCATCAAGCCATTGGGATTCGGTCTCGACGACAAGAGTCTGAAGCGTTCCGGACTCGACTATCACGACCTGGCGGACGTGAAAATTCATGCGAACCTGGGTGCCTGTCTTACGCAACTGCCGAATTCGCGCTTGTTCGTGGTCGAAACGGGCGGTGCGCGCTGCTACAGCGATGTGCAGTATCGCGCGGGCGACGCGTTCTTGTTCGGTCCCGAAACACGCGGCTTGCCGCAAAGCGTGCAGGCCGGGGTGAGCGCGGAGAATTGTCTGTTCATTCCCATGCGCGCGCAGAACCGCAGCGTCAATTTGTCCAACGCCGTGGCGCTGGTGATTTACGAGGCTTGGCGGCAAATCGGCTTTTCAGGGCATTTAAGGCAGGGCGGCTGCTGAACCAGGTGGCACCTTAGTGACTTTGGATCCGGTGGATATTATGCTGCGGCCAACGCGCATGGACGCTAGGTGCCTCAATGAAAGTCATCCATTGCTGGTCCGCGAGTGCGGTAATCGCCGCGACATTGATATTTGCGGCCTCTCGCCCATTGGCGGCGGACGAGCTCACGAGTCCCGCAGGCGAGGTTGACAGCCCGGATCTGTCCGACACCGACTTGCGGGATTTTCGCGTGAGTTTGCTCGGACTGTTCAACTCCGGCGGCTATGCCGATCTGGACAAGCTTGCCCAACAGTTGCAGCAGGGCGGCCGTTTCAAGGGCGGCGCCTGGCGCCTCCATGTTTTCTTCGGCACGCTGAGTTCACCGGGTTCGGCAACAGCCACCGATGCCGCCTGGAATGCGCACATTGCCAAGCTCGAACAATGGGCGCAAAGCAGCCCTGCCTCCCCGACTCCGCGCATCGCGCTGGCGCAAACCTACTTGCGCTTTGCCTGGAAAGCCCGCGGACACGGATATTCCAACACCGTTACACCGGAGGGCTGGGCGCTGTTTCGGGACCGCGTGCAATCGGCGCGCTCGACGCTGGAGCAATCCGCCGCAATGGCGGAAAATTCGCCCCACTGGTATTTGGAAATGCAGGGCGTCGCCCTCGACCAACAATGGGACCGTGCCGCATTCGACGCGCTCGCCGAGCGCTCGCTCGCTCACGCGCCGGGCTATTACTATTTCGCGATCTCAGAATCGAACTATCTATTGCCGAAGTGGTACGGCAAGCCCGGCGATTCCGAGCGATACGCGGCTCAAGTCGCCGATCGAATCGGCGGCGACGAAGGCAACGCGGTGTATTTTCAGATCGCCGCCGCGATCAACTGCTGCAAGAGAACCCAGGCCCCAGCCCTCTCGTGGCCGCGCGTGCAGCAAGGCTTCGCGGCGATCGAATCGCTGTACGGATCGACGAATCACGAACGCAATGTCATGGCTTACCTGGCCCTACGCAGCGGCGATGACGCCACCGCGCAGCAGCTGTTTGCTCGCATCGGCAACGACTGGAGCGAAGCGGTGTGGAAAAGCAAGGCGGCATTTGATGCCGCTCGCACGGGCAAAGCAGCCGGAAACAGCGTTCAGGCGACCCCCGGGGGCGGCGGCGGTTAAGCAACGCTCCTAAGGCCGCATCCGCGCCGCCCAGCGATACAAGAGAAACACCGTCACTGCGAATACGCCGCTCCCAATCCATACCGCGGCGTTGTCGGCAAACTCATCGCCAACCAGGGCCAGCGGAAAGTCCTTGCCTGAAAAGGCGACGAAGGCGGCGATGATGACGCCCACCAATCCTTCGCCGACGATCATGCCCGAGGCCAGCAGCACCCCGAGCTGTTTGGTGGCATTAGGGTCGGACGCGCGCTGTGCGCGGCGATCGAAGTACCAGCCCACGATCGACCCGACCACGACCATCAGTGTGCTTTGCGTCGGCAGATAGATTCCCAAACCGACGGCGAGCGGCGAGAGGTGCGCCGAGGTGGTCAAACGGCGTAGGGATTCGTCGGCGGCGATCACCAACACGCCGACCACTGCACCGATCCGGATCAGGCTCCAATCGACGTTGTGCTGAATCACGCCCTGCGCAAGCGCCGAGATCAGGCCGGCCTGAGGCGCCGGTAGCGGGTGCTCGTGATGCGGCCCTGGGGCGCCGGCGAAACCGTAGGCATGGTTGAGCAGATCGAGGATCGGCGGAATGATTGCGGCGCCGGCTAAGACGCCAATAACGAGCGCTACCTGCTGCTTCCATGGCGTGGCATCGACGAGCTGGCCGGTCTTGAGATCTTGCAGGTTGTTGTTGGCGATGGCAGCCACCGTAAATACCACCGCGGTGACGAACAGCGCATAGGCCACCAGCGCGGTACCGCTGCTCGCGGGCAGGCCGGAGCGGATGCCGGGCACCAGAAGCAGTGCTGCGCCGATCACCACCAAGATGCCGATGCCCGACAGAGGACTGTTCGAGGAGCCGATGAGCCCTGCCATGTAGCCGCAGACCGCGGACACGAAGAAGCTCATCAGGGCGATGTAAACCAACGCGCTGATCACCATGAAAAACATGTGGTCGCCGAGGCCGCTGCCGGCGGAGAAGTTCGCGATCAGAGCGCCGATCGGCAACATGCAGGCCAACGAAATCAGGGCAACATAGCCGATCGGGATGTCCTGCTCGGTGCGCGGCAGCAGGGCGGCGTTGCCGGCGGCGCGCGCCCGTGAGGCGGCCATGGCGGAGCGCAGCCCGGCGATCACCGGTTTGACGAGCTTCGCCAGCGTCCACACCGCCGCCACTGCGATGGTGCCTGCGCCGACGAAACGTACCTGATGGCTCCAGGTGTGCTGGGCCAACTGCGCCATGGGTTCAGCGCTGGCCGCGAGCGCAGAGAAGTGTGGTACGCCCCAGGCCCAGCCGATCAGCGCGCCTACGAACATCGCAATGCCGACCCACAGGCCGACCAAATGGCCAACGGCGAATAGCGCGAAGGACAGCAGGAAATCGAAGCCGGTCACGCCGCCCCGGTCACCGCCGACGCGAAAATACCGCACCACATCGCTGGCGAAAATGCGGGTAGCCACGATGCAGGCAAAGGCCGCCGAAACAATCGCCCCCCAGACGACGGCTTTAAGGCCGGCGCGGCTGTCCTCGACCGCCGCGGCACTGGCGTGTTCGCCGCCGCCTACTTTCAGCACCTCGGCGCAGGCGACGCCTTCCGGATACGGCAGATCCGACTGCGTCACCAGCGCGCGCCGCAGCGGGATGGAATACATCACGCCCAGGATTCCGCCCAGGGCACAGATGGCGCAGGAAACCCAATACGGAAAACCCGTCCACCAGCCGATTATCACCATGCCAGGAAGTACAAAAATGACCGAGGACAGGGTGCCGGCCGCCGAGGCGACGGTCTGCACGATGTTGTTCTCCTGGACGGTCACGCCCTTGAGGCCGCGTAGCAGCGCCATGGAAATGACTGCGGCCGGGATAGAGGTGGCGAAGGTGAGGCCCGCCTTGAGCCCGAAGTAAACGTTCGCTGCCGTGAACACCACGGTGATGACCACGCCGAGAACCAGACCGCGCAGCGTCAGTTCGTTGCGTGGCGTGGTGGCGAGCGGTGCGGGCTTGGCTGTGCTGCTCATGTATCGTCCCTTTGCGATTCTTGTCCATCCTTCATACCGTAGAAACTTAAACACTGCCATCACTGTCTGGAAACTTGGGTGTGGCGGCGCGCGGGCCGCGATGCCGGCTATGAAAATCTCTTTCGGTATTGCGCGGGACTGACGCCGACTTTCTTGCGAAAGTGATGCCGCAGCGTGGTCGGCGTCCCGAGGCCGCAGCGCTCCGCGATGTGATCGATGGGAAGCGCGGTGTTTTCGAGCAGTTCACGCGCCGCATCGACCCGCGCCCGCGTGACCCAGTCCGCCGGGCTCAATCCGGTCGCCGCCCGAAACCGGCGCATGAAGGTGCGTTCGCTCATGGCCGCCAGGCGCGCCAGTTCGCCGATGCGCCAGGACTGGCCGGGCCGCTTTCTGATCTTATCCAGAAGCACCGACAGAGATTTAGGCTGCCCCGATTTGCGCTCGCGGTCCTCGACCGGTCGCTCCAAGAATTGCGCCTGGCCGCCGTCGCGATGTGGCGGAATGACCAATCTGCGTGCCACTTGGTTGGCGATCGCCGAACCGTAATCGCGACGCACGAGATGCAAGCAAAGATCAAGTCCCGCGGCGCTGCCGGCGGAGGTCAGAACGCTGCCTTCGTCCACGTACAGTACGTTCGGATCGACACAAATCGCGGGGTACCGCCGCTGAAGTGCCTCGGCGTACCGCCAGTGAGTCGTTGCCCGCCGGCCGTCGAGCAACCCGGTGGCAGCAAGCACGAACGCACCCGAACAGATGGACAGCAACCGCGCACCGCGCGCATGTGCGCCGC